>ERZ773073.646-NODE-646-length-17824-cov-4.951489_pt1 | contig 17824 bp, 24 predicted proteins | sample MGYA00580616_ERZ773073 | MGnify/ENA primary metagenome ERZ773073 (study PRJEB29015, sample SAMEA2737960) | human oral metagenome | biome: human oral; feature: human-associated habitat; material: dental | place: China | collected 2131 ...
AGCCGGAACACATTCGCCAACTGCGCAACGCGGCTGAGAGCGGCGACGCCAAAGCACAAAACAAGCTCGGTTACCTCTACGACACAGGGCGCGAACTGCCGCAAAACGACGCCGAGGCCGTGCGCTGGTACCGCCGAGCGGCTGCCCAAAATCACGCAATGGCACTCTACAACCTGGCCAATCACTACCTCTCCGGACGCGGCGTACCGCAGGATACCGAAGAGGCCATCAAGTGGTACCGCCTCGCAGCCGATCGCGATGTGTTGCCAGCGATGAACAACTTGGGCGTGATCTACGCCTCCGGGCGTGGAGTCCGCCGCAACGAAGCCGAGGCCATCAAGTGGTACCGTCGAGCTGCTGAACGCGGCGACGAGACAGCCATCCGTAACCTAAAAAAACGAGGCATCAAGGTCTGAACAGGTTTGCACACAAGAGCAAGTGCATACGTTGAAATAAAAATCGGGCAGAGCGATCGAAAAGATCACCCGGCCCGATTTGTTTTTATGTGAGCAGCGTCAGCTTCTCTGCCGGGAGAAAGCGTTTCATACCGCACGCACGGCTTATGGAGCGGGAGACGTGGCGCCGTCCAAAAAGCGGCGGATGCCTCGCTGGATGGAGGTCAGTCCGAAGGCTTCGGGGCGAAGTGCATCGAGTGGTATCCACAGTAATTCCGACGCATCATCGTGCGCTTCCGGCTGAGCCTCGTCCTCAGCCACACGTGGGGCCCTCAAAACGAAGTGTCCAAAGGGGAATGGGGGAAAAGGCTGAGAGATAGGGAGATACAGAAAAAGGGGTGCAAAACGAATTGTCCAAGAGCTTGACGTTTGCTTTACATCTGCTTTACGTTTTGGGCCTGCGGAGGGCCTTTTTTTGTGCCCGAACGCGACATCTGCTTGCAAACGCTTTACTGATGCGGGTTTGAAGGGCGTTTGGACGCCGTTTGAGGGGCGTTTGAACGGGTGAGGGGGGAAGGGACGAGGAAAGGGCCAAAAACCGCGTGTGAGGCGGGTTTGAGGGCGTTTTGGGGGTGTTTGAAAGGGCTTGCTGATGGGAGTGCCGGGAGCGAGGGTGTACGCATGGGGCTGAATAAGGGCCTCAGGCGCGCTCCCTTATGCACTTATTCGACTGATAAACAGGGAGGAATGGAGGCCGAGAGAGACACCCAGAAAGGCCGAAAAAGGCTCCCAAACGCCTGAATGTTCAAAACCGCCGCGGACCCGTTCAAAAAGTCGCATGTTTTTCAAACTACGGTCAAACTACGGTCAAACTGCGGTCAAAACGGGGGGGCGATTCTGGTTAAATGGCTGTTTCTAAATGTTGCATGAATCCTTGTTTTGCCGCGGAATAATGTTAAATCGGGGGGTGTATGTCGCAGCTTTCCTGCTGGCTTTTAACGGTTTACACACGGAAATACGCCACTTTCCTGTGCACTCAAAAGAGCGTTGGTGGGTTGTTTGGCCGATTCATGGACAAAAGGGGGTGCAAAAGCGGGAACGCACATAGGGGTGCGTGCCTCTATCCAGTCGTTCGGACGAACGTGCGCCCTATACCTTATATAAGGAGCTTATTTATCTGAAGAAGGTTCGCTGGTCAGCATCTTGTTTCGCTCTACTTGGTTTTCGTACTGCTTTTTCAGCCATCCATGTTGCTCCTTCATCCATTCAATCATTGACTCTTGCGATTTCAATTGCGATTTCAACTCTGCTATCACTGTTTCCAGCGCTTGTTCCCTCTCAGAAAGCATTTTGCCCTGTTTGGGCACATCTACAGCAGATAAAATCTCGACTGGACTTTGGGCCTCAGGATTGCTGTTGGCGTTTTTATCCGCCACCAAAGAGTCTGAAGGAACTCCGTGTCGGTTAATCTCTCCAAGCTGGAGCGTGTTTGAGCCATTATCTCCCGCTATTTGATTGATGGTATTATCTCCACCTGCTTTTAGCATAGACCCGTTGCCCGTAAGTAGCCACACCGGATCTATCTCAGGGAATTCGGAGGCTATCCTCGCCAATTTTTCGCTTCCGACGTCCTTGGCCTTATCTAAAAAGCCATTTGCCACGCCAATTCTTTGGTAAAAGCTCCTCGCGCTAATACCCTTATACTTAATCACTTCTCTTATTCTATCAACGATCATACTCCACTCGCAACAAAAGTTTCTACAGAAAGACTTGCACGTGTAGGATATGTCCTACATATTTGCAGCGCTTTTCGGAACGAAAAGCGCGCTAAAAATAAGGATTAAGTAAACGAACGAAGAAATGGGAAAGATTCTAAGAGAACCCGGGGCTGTAACAGAATTGGCTAAGGCCTTCCAAGTAACCCCCCAAACGGTGAGATTAGCCTTGAACGGCGTAACGCAGAGCGACCTGGCCAAGCGGATCCGGAAACGGGCGCTGGATATGGGCCTGAAAGAGAAAGGAACCGAACAAGCAATCGTATTGAACTAAGTAACCAACCAACCCAAACAGAAAGGAAAGATGGAAAAGCATTTCAAACTGACAGAAGAGACGAAAGTAAACAAGGCCGGCGTCACGCTGCACCGGATCGTGGCCACACGCGACTCACGGCACGCCAGGGCTGGGCAGACGGGCGGCTTCATCCAGAAGGAAGAGAACCTCGGTGGCGAGGCGTGGGTGGACGGCTACGCGGAGGTATGGGGCGAGGCCTTAGTGTTCTGCCATGCCTACGTGGGTGGCCTCGCCTGTGTGTATGGCAACGCTCGTGTGCTCGACAAAGCCCGTGTGTATGGCAAGGCCCACATCCGTGATTATGCGTGTGTCGGAGAAGACGCACAAGTGTACGACAACGCCCATGTCCGTGAGAAGGCTTATGTCGGCGGACAAGCTGAGGTGCACGAAGAGGCCGATGTGTATGGCATAGCGAAAGTAAAAGGCGAAGCAGAGGTCACAAGGCATGCTCTGGTGTTCGGCTGGGCGAATATCGGCCGACAGGCACTCGTTGAGCACATCGGAGACTACTGCGTGTTTCAGGGCTTCGGCCAGTGGAAACATGATCCGCTCACGGCCTTCCGCGAAAAGAATGGAGAGATCGGCGTGCTCTTCGAGCACTATTCGGATACTCTCGAAGGCTTTACGGCCCAGATCGGCGATACGCCGAGCGGACGGACGTTCCGGGCAATTATAGAAGTGATCAAGCTGAATTTCAACCTGAACTAACCCCACCTCTCAGGCGCCCCGGCCGGGGCGCCCATAACCTACAAACCCAAACAGAAAGAAAGATGGAAAAGCATTTCAAACTAACAGAAGAGACGAAAGTAAACGAGGCCGGCGTCACACTACACCGGATCGTGGCCACACGCGACTCACGGCACGCCAAGGCTGGACAGACGGGCGGCTTTATCGAGAAGGAAGAGAACCTCGGTGGTGAGGCTTGGGTTACGGAATCTGCTCAGGTGTACGGAGATGCATTAGTGGATGGACGTGCACGCATATCGGATCACGCCCAAGTGTACGGCAAGGCGCACGTGGGTGACAGTGCGATGGTTACGGGATACGCTCAGATCTCAGGAAAAGCGTCTGTGACCGAGTGTGCGACAATCGGTGAGGAGGCTCGTATAGAGGGGAGCGCCCATGTAGGTGGCTCCGCAGAGGTTCGCGGAAGCTGCCTCGTATGCGACTCTGCGAGTGTGCGAGAACAGGCGGTGCTGACTACCGGCGCAAAGATCCTTGGCTCCGCTGTGATAGAGGGGCAAGCAGAAATCACGGGCAATGCCATCGTCCACGGAGAAGGCCATTGGATCTATGTAGACGGGAACCCTTATATCAGCTGGGGCGCTGTGATTAAAGAGAGCGATGATTATCTCGTTTACCAGAGAGAGGGAGCCTCCTATTCTATTACAGCGTACCGGACGAAAGACGATTATCGGGTGGCGTACCTTCGGGGAGAGTACCCACTGTGCGAATTTATCGAGGAAGTCAAAGCGGACTTTCAGGACGCCCCCGAGCGGTTGCAAGAGATGCTCCTACTCGTCGAGATCATCCGCCTGAGATTCGGAGAAAGCACCTACAAGAGTTTCAAGGAGCGCCTTAGAAAGGAGGTGCCGGCATGAAAACATTCAAGGAACTCGCCCACGCATGGTTGGAGGATAAGAGGAAATACGTCAAGCCCTCCACGATAGGCACCTATGCATTGCAGATGAACAAACACATTCTGCCGGCATTCGGAGACCACGAGTCCGTCTCAGAGAGCGACGTGCAGGCTTTCATTTTGGATAAGCTGCATAGCGGGATGAACATCAAAAGCGTCAGGGATATTGTGGTCACGACTAAGTCCATCGTCTACTTCCGAGAGAAGCAGCTGGGGCTCCCACATGTAGGCATGCGGCTCGTTTACCCCACGCATGCCATGAAGCAGGATCGGGTAAGCGCGCTCTCACGCCAGCAACAGAAAGTGATCACGGACTACGTGATAGCCAACTTCACGTTTCGCAACCTCGGTCTCCTCATCTGCCTAAACACGGGCTTGCGCATCGGCGAACTGTGTGCCCTCCGATGGTCGGACATCGACGTCAAGGAAGGCGTGATTCGTGTGCAGCGCACCATCCAGCGCGTCCCTTCGGTGGACAAAGATCTCCGTCTGAAGGGGACAAAGCTGATGGAGACTGACCCCAAGACAATCAACTCCGTCCGAGACATCCCCTTTGGCGGCAAGCTGGCGCAACAGCTTCGGAAGCTCAATCATATCGTCTGCCCCGAATACTACGTGCTCACCAACGAACCTAAGCCCACCGAGCCACGCGTCTATCGGACGTATTACAACGCCCTGATCGAGCAGCTCGGCCTTCCCCACCTGAAGTTCCACGGGCTTCGCCACACGTTCGCCACGCGCTGCATTGAGGTGGGGTGCGACTATAAGACGGTCAGCGCCCTGCTCGGACACGCCGACATAAGCACCACGCTCAACCTCTACGTCCACCCGGATATGGATCAAAAGCGGCGGTGCGTAGAGAAGATGAATAAGGAACTGAGCTAATCACCTCCCCAAAACACAAGGAAATGGATGAGATAAAGACGTACGAATCGGTTGTCGGCGCATTAGGCTTCTGCTTAGAGGAGGCGCGGGCAGACGCGGAACGATTGGAGGAAGAACTGATGGACGAGGCGATCGTCCAAGCGGCGCACCCGCTGTATGTAGAACTGCTCCGAGCTCAGGCACGTGTCGACGCGCTGAGCGAAGCGATCGAGCTAATCATGAATAGCTAAACCGGGTATGGGCATTCGCCCCCGGTGGGGGGTGCTCGGAGGGCGTATGCGATACGCCCCTACCCTGCCGGCCGGAGGCTACCGCGAGAGTAACAAGAATAAGAGAATAACTAATCAACCAATATTTAACAATATGCAAGCTGTAAATTACAACAACGAGAACGAGATGAAGAACGTGAAGTGTAACGACGAGGCCGCACTGGCCGGGCTGCCGTTTTTGGCGCGCGCCACGGAGCATGCCGCTGAGTTGAAAGCGATGGCCGACGAGCAGCCGAAAGGTCGCACGATGCTGGTCTGTGCAGGCGAAGAATCGGAGGACGGTCAACTGCGGTTTGCCTTCAGCTACACGGGCCCCCGAGGGATACTGACGGAAATGCTGGATGGGCTATTGGACGACGACGACCTCCGCGAGGTACTTGAACAGGTGATGGCACGTAGGCAGGAGGAGGATAACTCAGAAACAACGCTGGAGTGATGGAAGCGAAGAAGGAAAACGTAGAAGCAGGCTCCGAGGCTCCGAAGAGCGACTTTATCCAGCGTGCTGCCGAAATGTCAGACGAGCTGCTTGAGATGGCCGACCAAAAGGCCGCCTCTCGTGCGGTCTTGATTGTTGCGATAGAGGACGATGACAAAGGCGACACCAATAGTTCCGGTGTCATAGGAGGAAACGAAGAGCAGTTGCTGAGGATGTTCAAGGCCATGTGGCACGATAAAAATACCGGCCGATTTATGAGGATGGCCGCATTCTTTGAGATGGGAAAAGTTGTATTGAACGATGGACGCAAGTGAATTGGTGCCGGGCGAGGAGTATATCTACCTCGGCAAGGACGGGCGCACAGGCCCGCTGCGCTTCGAGGGTGTACGGGAGGGAGGACGGATCTACGTCTTCGACCTCCCGCGCCCCCGGGTAGGGCAAATGATGCTGGGCCGGCCGCATGTGGAACGAGCCATCCGGAGGATTGAGTCATGGAGGCAAACAAACTGATCATCGGCGCGCGGTATATCTACCGGACGATGGATGGGAAGGACGTGGAAGTGACGCATACGGGTGACAACGGTGACGGGCGCTACGTGTTTCACACCCGAAGGCGGATGTATCGGTTCGTGTTTGGGCCGGATACGGTGAAGGACAGGGTGTCGGAATGCGAATGACGGACATACAAAAACCGGCGAGAATTATATACAAAAATCGAGCGGAATTATATGAGAACAAGAGAACTGAGGCCTGGCGCGTGCTATTGGTACACGGGGCGGGTACGCCGCGAGATGGTGCGCTACCGATACCGAGAAGACGATCGTTACGTGTTCGATTCGGATGAAGGTATGCGGGTGAGTCTGACGGCCGACCGGGTGGAACGATATATCCAAGGGAGGGCGTAGGGGCGATGGAGATACTACGGATGTTTTGGGGTGCGCTGCGGATGACGAGCGCGGGGATGTGGCTTCGGATGCTGTGCCTTTCGGTGCTGCTCTCGTGCAGTCCCACGGCAGACTGTAAGCCGGTGGTAGAATTGATTCTGTATGCGGCTTTGATAGCCGTGGTATGGCTGATTTGGTTACGCGACCGGGAGCGATTCAAACGGATCGCGGACTACTTGGAGAAATACTGATTGCTTTTTTGTTCGAGGCGTACACGGGCCGGCCTATATCGGTCTGCTCCCTACAAAACGCCGATAAAATGGGTTTCAAATGGCGTTTAAACGCCGCTTCCGCAGTTTTCTTTCATCTCTTCTTTCTGCTGCGGGGGCACCGGTTCAGGGCTTTGACGGCTGGCTCTCACACGGCCGCGGGGGTTCGACTCCCCCGAACCGGACAATGATTTTCAAGTTGATAAACGAATAACGAAACACGAAACGGCCAGCCGGCCGTACTATCCCCCCCACACACACTTAAAATGAAGTCAAGAACACCGATACAACACTGGCTCTCCGACGCATGGAGCGTGATTCGGTCGGCTTTTTCCTGCCGGCCGACGCCGGAGGAATTGGAGGTGCTGCCCCTTATGCAGCTGTTCCTATCTCGAGAGGCGCTTGAGGCTATACCCCTTCCAGAGGCATTGACAAACCATGCTGTGAACTACCTGCGGATAGACCCCTTCGGCCGGTTGACGTTCGAGCCGATAAGTCAAGCTGTAAAGAAGTAAAGCACCATGTATCAAATGATGGACGGCCACTTGTGCCTGAGCGTGGAGAGCTGGTTGAAAGCGGGGCTGACCCGGAACCAGTTTGAGAACGACTCTAAGCGCGGCGATCTCACGATCTACCGCCGGAGCCTGCACGACCGCACGCTGATCGACGTCTGGTCGATCCGGCGTCCGGAGCGCATCGCCGCCATCGAGCGGGCGTTCGGGCGGCGGGAGGAGCAGGGCAAGGCGCCACGCGCTACGGGGCCGGAGATAGACGCCGAGGCCGCCGCCTTCTTCCGCGACTACACCTACGGAGAGGCCCAGACGCATCTGCCCGAAGACACCATCACGCGATACACGAACAACGCTACCATCGTGCGTCACCTGCTCGGCCGACTTGAGGTGATCCGCGCGCACCGCAACATCCCAATGGGTGAGTTTTGGCGCGACTCCGTGGCCTACGCTGCCGAGCAGCAGACGAAGGGTCTGCCGAACTCACTGCCTGCCAGCGAACGCGGCTTCCGCCGGCTCGTCATGCGCTTCAAGGAGGAGGGCTACGCCGCCTTCGTATCGAAGAACTACGGCAACGACACCGCCCTGCGCCTCGAGGAGGATGCCAGAGAATGGCTCATCGCCCGCTACGCCACACCCGTCGACCGCCTGACGGTGAAGCAGCTCTTCGAGGCGTATAACCGCGTGGCCCGGGAGCGCGGGTGGAAGCCCGTCCGCTCGGAGAACACCATCCGGCGCCTTTTGGATCGGCCCGAGGTGCGCCCCCTGTGGTACGGCCTGCGCCACGGCGAGCTGAAGGCCAAGGAGCTCTTCACCCGCCACCACAAGACGGCCCTGCCGGAGGTGCGCGACGCCATCTGGTACGGCGACGGTACGCGCCTGAACTATTACTACCGCGACTCGGAGGGACGCGTGGCCACCTGCTGCGTCTACGAGGTGATGGACGCCTACAGCGAGGTCTTGCTGGGCTACCACATCAGCCCGCGGGAGGACGTGGAGGCACAATTCTTCGCCTACAAGATGGCGCTCCAGACCTCCGGCCGCAAGCCATACGAGATCCGCTTCGACAACCAAGGCGGACACGGCAAACTGAAGCACAGCGACTTCTTCCGCAGCATGGCCCGCATGGCCATCCCCACGCAGCCCTACAACGGCAAGTCGAAAACGATCGAGAGCGTCTTCGGCCGCTTCCAACAGGACTACCTGCACCGCGACTGGTTCTTCACCGGTCAGAACGTGACGGCCCGGAAGGACGAGAGCCACGCCAACCGTGAGTTCATCCTTGCCAACCGGCGCGACCTGCCCTCGCTCGAGGAGATCCGGCAGCTCTACGCCCGGCGTCGCCAAGAGTGGAACGAGGCGCCGCACCCGGCCACGGGCCGCCGGCGGATCGACATGTACCGCGAATCCCAGAACCCCGAATCGACGGCCGTCACGGCGCTCGACATGCTCCTGATCTTCGGCCAGCGGGACGAGGAGCACTCCTCAAAATACACCGCTTCGGGGCTGAAGAAGACGATCGACGGACAGCGCTACACGTGGGAGGTGCTCACCCCGGAAGGCCTGCCCGACGGGGAGTTCCTCCGGGGCAACGTAGGCCGCGACTTCTTCGTCGGCTACGACCCGGAGGACATGACGACGGTGGCGCTCTACACACGAGACTCGCAAGGGCAGCTGCGGTTCGTCACCTTCGCCCGGAAGTACATCGAGGTCAGCCGCGCTCGTCAGGAGCAGACGGCCGAGGAGCGCAGCTTCATCAGCCGGATGAACTTGGCCAACAAGGTGGCGCGGGCGAACATGCAGGAGGCCACCGAAGAGCTTCTCGAGCGGCAGGGTATGCACCCCGGCATGTATGGCCTTCGGATGCCCCAGCTGCGCGGCGTGGAGCGTGCCGCGAAGGAGGCGGCCTACAGGCAGCGACAAGAGCAGCCTGAAAAGAAGAAGCCGGCGAAGGCAAAGGCAAAGCAGAAAGAACAGCCCGAGGACATCGGTACCGTACTGAAGAAGGAAACCATGCTGGTACCCGCCTTGGAAGACGATTACAACTACTTGAACGAACTATAAGATGATAACAAACGAAGAGAAAGAGATGATCCGGGTGCGACTCGGGGAGTATTGCGAGATGAAGGGCAGCCAAAAGCGGGCGGCCACCTCGTTAGTGGGGGTCAGCCCCGCCACGGTGACGCAGATCGTGACCGGCAAGTGGGAGCTGATCAATGAGAAGATGTGGCGCAGCATAGCGGCACAGATCGGAGTGAAACAAACCAGATGGAACATAGTGGAAACAAGGAACTACAGGGCGCTGTCGGACATCTTCGCTGACGCGCAGGAGAATGCCCTCGTGCTGGCCGTATGCGGCGAGGCGGGGACAGGCAAATCGCTGACGGCTGCGCATTACGGGGCGGAAAACCCGAACGTCTACGTGCTGGCCTGCTCGGAATACTGGAACCGCAAGACCTTCCTCCGGGAGCTGCTCCGCGTGATGGGTAAGAACCCCGCGGGCGATACGGTGGGCGACATGGTGGACGACGTGGTCATGGCGCTCAAGCGGCGTGAGAACCCGCTGATCATCCTCGACGAGGCCGACAAGCTGAGCGATCAGGTGATGTTCTTCTTCATCACCTTTTACAACAAGTTAGAGGATTATTGCGGCATCGTGCTGATGGCCACGGACTACTTAGAGAAGAAGGTGCGCCGCGGCCTGCGCCTGAACAAGAAGGGCTACAAGGAGATCTACTCCCGCATCGGCCGGCGCTTCGTGGCCATGCCCGGGCTGAGCGCGACGGACATCTCGGACGTCTGCCGGGCCAATGGCGTAGAAGGGCTGCGCGAGATTGAGAACGTGAAGAAGGACTGCGAAGGCGACCTGAGGCGCGTCAAGCGCAAGTGCCATGCCTTTAACCGCATGCGCCGGCAGGCCGAAGAACGGAAGGAGGAGACGGCCGAATGAAGCTGAAGAGAGCCTATAGCACGCGCGACTTGACGCGTATGGTCGACCCAGAGGGCATCAGTCTGGGGCCGGAGCTGGACGAAGCCATCGGGCCGGCCGAGCCGGTGGGTGGCACATGGTTCATCTACGGCCCCTCGAAGAACGGCAAGACCTCGATGGCCATGATTCTGGCCAAGGCGCTGGCCAAGCATTACCGCGTGGTGTACGACAGTGTAGAGGAAGGCATCCGCAAGACCGTCCGAATGGCGGTGGAGCGGCACGGAATGGACGAGGTGGGTCGCAACTTCTTCATGCTGGACAGAGAACTCTACGATGAGCTTTTCTTTCGCCTCAAACACATGAAGCGGTTCGGAGTGGTCTTCATCGACTCGGTGCAATTCATGGGGCTACAGATTAGCCAATACCGCCAGCTGAAGATGACGTTCCCAGACAAGCTCTTCGTCTTTATCAGCCATGTAAAGAACAATCGCGGTACCAGCCCCGAGGGGCGCACGGCGCTGCGCATCATGCAGGACTCAGACGTGATCTTCTCCGTACAAGGTTTTAAGGCCTTCGTCACAAGCCGATTCGGTGGAACGGGAAAGTTTATCATCTCAGAGAAAATGGCAGAAGAGTTTTACGTCAAATGATCAATCACAACCAATCAAAAACGAAGTATGGAAACAACATTCATGGAAAGAGAGAAGAAGCGCTTGGTGAAGCGCTTTCACACCCTGCTGGGTAAGGCTGGCATCGACGATGACGGCAAGCGCACGATCCTCTCGGCCTACGGCGTGGAGAGCTCTTTAGACTTGGACTGCCACGGGCTGATGGAGGTCTGCGACCGGCTAACCACGCTCACCACACCGGGTTTGGCCGAAGCTGATCGCTGGCGCAAGCGGGTGATGGCCGCCATCTTCAGCTACTGCCGTGAGATGAAGCACGAAGCCACGATGGATGAGGTGAAGGCCATTGCCTGTCGGGCATCCGGCTACAAAACCTTCAACCGTATCCCGGTGGATCGGCTGCGCAGCCTTTACAACGCGTTCAAGCAGCGTACAAAAGACCTTCAAACGGTCGACCGCATGACGGTGGCCGAGCTCGGGAAACAACCCGGAGCGATGATGTACTTCGTGTACACCCCCGAGACAAGCGACAACCACAAACAGATAAACGCATAAACATTTATGGAAACAGTAGAAATGACGGCCGAGGAGCGCCAAGAGTTCGCGGCCTTCAAAGAGGCTAAACAGAAGAAAGAGGCGGAGGCCAAACGCAAGGCCGACCGCGAGGCTTACACCGCATTGGTAGACGAGACGATCGAGACCGTCATGCCACGACTTATGAATATCAGCGACGAGATAGCCCGGCGTAAGACGGAGGCCGCAGAGGCCTTTCGTGGGGCGTTAGAGATGAAGGCGGAACTCTTTGGGGTGAAGGACGACCAGCGGTCGCACACCTTCACCAACTCCGAGGGTACGAAGCGCATCGTCGTCGGACACTACCTCTTAGATAACTACCGCGACACGGTGGATGAGGGTATCGCAATGGTCAAGGGCTACATCGAGTCGCTGGCGAAAGACGACGAGAGCCGCACCTTGGTCAAGACCATCCTCCGCCTGCTCTCGCGCGATAGCACAGGCACGCTCAAGGCGCAGCGTGTGTTGCAACTCAGGCGGCTGGCCGAAGAGACGAAGGACGAACGCTTCATCGAGGGCGTGCGCATCATCGAGGAGAGCTATCAGCCCAGTCCCTCGAAGGACTATATCCGCGCTGCCGTCCGCAGCAAGTCAGGCGTATGGGAGTCGGTACCACTTAGCATGACGGAGGTGTAAACGACAGGCATGGGGCGATTCAATCCGCGAGGGCGGAGCTACGAAAAGCGCGTAACGGCGGTCAACCGGATCTACGACGAGTACGTGAAGAGCGGGCTGTCGAACCGGGAGATCTGGCGGCGCTACATCCATCCGCAACTGGGGATCTGCGAGCGGGCGTTCTACAAGATGCTGAAGGCGTCAGGGAAGATCGGCCGCAACGCAGACGGCGAATCAACCCTTCACAAATAAACGACAAACGAGACGATGAGAAAAGAACTGTATCAAGTGATCCGGGATGCGCTGGGGCGCATCGACCGGCCGCAGCCCATCGCCCACATCGATCTGTGGAACCAGCATATGAGCTTCTTGGAGCAGGAGATGCCCTTTCGGCTTCCGGCAGTGTTTATCGAGTTCAGTCCGACGGACTGGGCGTATGTGGACAACGGTGTCTACAAAACGAATCAGGAGGTGCGGCTGCACATCATTACCGAATGGCCGGGGCCAGATGCTTCCGAGGAGGGACTGGGCGAGGTGTTCGACCTGATTGACGAGGTGCTATGGGCGCTGCATAACGTCTGCGGACGGTCGTTCCGAGCGCTCCAGCGGGTAGGCTCAGAGACAAACCACGATCACGAGGAACTGATCGACATGGTGGAGACGTACCGCTGCGTGGCGTACGACGATTTCGTGAGGATGCGGAACAAGGAGTTGAGCGAAAAGGGGGAGCCACGGCCATGATCATCGCAGTAGACTTTGACGGGACGATCCACGATGGCCAGTGGCCGGGGATCGGCCGCCCCCTTCCGGATGCGCGGGAGGAGATCAATGCCCTGCACGCTGAGGGGCACTACATCATCATTTGGACATGCCGCGAAGGGCGGCGCCAAACGGAGATGGTGAACTGGCTCTTGGAGCAGGACATCCACTTCGACCGCGTGAACGATCACCGGCCGGATCAGGTGACGGCCTATGGCACGGATGCACGCAAGGTGTACGCCCATTGCTACGTAGACGACAAGAACGTCGGGGGCATGCTGCCTTGGAAGGACATTGCCCTCTGGATCCGTCGGCAAGAGGCGGCTTACAAGGCTGCCACGAAAGGCGTCGGAAAGGAGGGTGCGGCATGATGACGCAAGCGACATTTGAAGGGCTTCTCGCCGCTCTCGAGGCACAGGCAGAGAAGGACAGGCGAAACAGCAGACTTATGCAGCAAATCTTCCCCGAGGCCTGCGGCATGCTGTACGACAACGCCTTGCTGCACGAGGCGATCGTCGAGGCGATAAAGCGAGAGATGGACGATACGGAGACGGATGCAGAAGGCCAGAGCTGGACAGACTACTTCATCTACGAGCTGGACTACGGCAGGAAGAACGACGACCTGAAGGCTTACAATGCAGACGGCAGCGAGATACCACTGGCTACAGCGGCCGATCTCTACCGATTCCTCGTCGCAAAGCAGACGGACAAGCATACGTGATCTTATTTGAATTCATAGGTTTTTTCGGAAACGACAGAAGGAGCCGCTGGGGTTCGTGAGAATAGGCGGCTTTGAAATTGTAAACAACAAGAAACAGGAACAGATATGAATATGAACGAAGGCCTCGCTCGGGCGGTAAACGAGCAGAACAATCATTTCGAACTATAAACTACAAACACATCACCTATCATTATGGAAGCAAAAACAGAGTATCAGAAGATCAATACGCTATTCAAGCGTGACAGCGACAATGTAATCATGCCCGATGCATGGGCAGACCCCATGTTTGAGTATTTAGCCAATACGAAATGGGAAGCCACCGAGAAGGTGGACGGTACCAACATTCGCATCATCATCACCCCGCCCGCCACCGAAGGCGCACCTGTAGGCGTAGAGTTTCGCGGTCGCACAGACTCTGCGCAGATCCCCGGACATCTGCTCGAGCGCCTCGAGGAGCTCTTCCCGGTCGACAAGATGACGGAGCAATTCAACCCCGCCGTGCGCCCCATAAAAGACACCATCGTGCTTTACGGCGAGGGGTACGGGATGAAGATCCAGAGCGGCTGGCGCTACACAAAGGGCGGCGCCGACTTTATCCTCTTCGACGTCCGCGTGGGCAATTGGTGGTTACTACGTGACAAGGTGGAAGGTGTTGCTGCCGCGCTGGGGGTCAAGGTTGTTCCCCTTATGGGTTACATGACCATCCCGGAGGCCATTGAGTACGTCCGCCGCGGCTTTACGTCGCAGATAGCCGCTGACCCGACGTTCCCCGCCGAGGGCTTGGTACTCAAAACGCCAGTGGGCTTACTCGATCGCACCGGCCACCGCATCGTGGCCAAGGTGAAGACCGTGGACTTCCGTAAATTAGAAGCCAAACAGGCTCGCATGAATAAGGAACGTAAAGCACAAGGAGGAACAGAATCATAGCACGGTATAAATGTACCGTGGTTTTCACCGAAAAGACGGATAAAAACGGAGAAAAAACAGAACCCTTCGAGGTGGAGCCACGGAATCTATTGACTAAGGGGGCGATACCCCTGCATTATATACATGAGTTTTTTCGTTTCAGCTTTTGACTATTTCAGTAGTGAGGCGGCCGCCCTTCCGTGATGGACAGGCGGCCGTCAACATGTAAAAGGGCCCGGTAGAGATACGCTTTACCGGGCCTTGCTGTTGCTGTGGGATAAGCTCCGAAAGCCGTCATAAAAGTCGAACTTGGGGCAGCCGAACGCCCCGTAACCCCACATGAGTAGCGGGTTTTGCTCGTCTCATAAATAAGACGAGCAAACTTTGTCGGTCACTTCTTCAGGAGCTTGTCGAGGTCTTCGACGATCATGTCCTTGATCTGCTTATTGAGAGTCTCGGAAGGGCCGATGAAGGTTCGCTTGGGGATCTCGGTCTTGTGTCCACGGCCGGCGCGTCCGCCGTCGTTATGCACGGCGGCGTAGGGCACCTTGTTGACGATGGTCACTTGTCCGTTGCTGACGATCTTCTCGTTCGATCGGGAGAGGTGCCGGCGGGAGCTGAGCAGCGGGCCGTAGGAAGAGGCGGCAGTGGTCTTGCCGGCTTTCGTCATGCGGGGGTTGTTCTGCCGCTTGGTGCGCCTCCAAGCCACGCGTACCTTGTTCAAGAAGCCACCCTTGCGGAAGTTCTCATTGAAGATGTTGACGGCCATCACACCGGCCTTGCGCGGCCACTTATCGGACACCAGCTTGTCGATGTCTCCACGAACAGCCGCCAGTTTGCGGAAAAATTGCTTGTCGGTCATGATTTATGCGCTGTTTGAATGCCGTTTGATCGGTGTTTGAATAGTTGAGTTACCTTTGGGGCGGTCAGAGGATTGAAATAAGATTCGTCCGAAGACCCCGGCCTTGGGACTGATCGGAAGATCAGTCCCATTGTATTTCAAAGTTCTTCGCTAATATCTCCTCCCTTGTAAACTGCCGGTCGAACTTACCTCGGATCACCCACACGGTGCGGACATTCTCACAGCGTCGAAGACGATCGGTCAAACCATCTAAAAACATTTCCTCTGTTATTTTCGATCGAATGTCGAACACGATATGATCGGCCTGCGTGGCGGCATGTTCGACGGCTTGATCGACTGCGTTTTTTGATGCAGTTTTGTTTCGTTTGTACTCCTGTTTATAGCCCAATGTATGGTTGAAGGAGTCCGGACTCGTACCATTCTCTGTATTCTCTATCAAGTCGATCACAAAACCGTGGCGATTGGCTAATAATCGGGCGATATTTCTGTTTTCCGCACGTTCCTTTTTTCCATGCTTTGAACTGATGCGCACAGTTCCATTTCTTGTGTGCTCTGTTGTCCATGTCTCCGGTACGCTCCGCGCAGCCTCCTTGTATCTATCCTTCAACTTCTGTCTGGCATCTCGAGTCACCGCCTTTTGTGCATCGCAGCTATAGCAGTCCTTCTCGGTGCGTGGTTCCTTGAGTAAGTGCCGGAAAGGGCATGTCTCGCATGAGCCGGGAAAGTAAGGACTGTTGTCTGAGAAGATGCGCTTGGTCGTGCCGGGGTTCTCCTCGAGGCCGGGAGAGGGAGGGGGCGCCTTCCGAATCACTTCGTCAGAGAGGGGCGTCACGGGATCGTCCGTTTGCTCGAGAGAGCATTGGCAGCCCCAGTGGTCGCCGGGATGATGCGCTGCCCAAAAGGCATCGTCCACGGGGCGCACCATGCCCCAGAAGCTACTATGCACCGCATCCGGGGTGACGGCCGTACTCTCCACCCAGCGCAGATTGGGCATGATGTCTCGATCCTTTTCATAAGTCGCCCAGTCGGCGGCCAAGTGGGCTCGGGAGAGCGCCATATCGTACTCCGTGCGGAGCCACTGCCTGACGTGGTGATCGGCGATCGGTTCCACATCCTTACGGAACTGGTCGAAAGACTTCAGGTTGCCCTCCTTGTCGACCATCTGGGCCGCCATATCGCGGCTCATTCGGTGGGCACGGAAGACGGCAAAGACCTCGTTGCTGGACTTCAATCTACCGGCAAACTCCGATAGTTTCTTGTCTTTGGTGGGAGGAAAGGATTGGATGACGGCATGATTGAACGTTTTGTGGAAACCTTCCCAAAGAGATAGGTCAGGCACTTTGTTCAGGTCGACCTCTTTATTGTAGAGATCTTTCAGTGCCTGCTCGAGGCACTTTTCCATGTCGATAGGTAGTTCGTTCTCGCCCTTTGGTTTGGCCAGCGCGCATGCCGGGCAGGGATGCGCAGCGTCGGTATGCGCATGGCCGTAGTACTGCCTATCGATCAGAAGTCGGAAAGAAACGGGTCGCCCCCGCCGCGGGGGGCTTGCCCGAAAAAACGGGTGAGCGTCCGCATCATCTTCTCCTCGTCGGCGTCAGTCGGCCCGTCAGGAACGGGTGCATACGTCCGGCGGCCGTTGATCTTCACGCCATACTTCTCCTCGAAGTAGCCTGCATCCACGTCGAAATTGTTCAGCAGCATGGTCTCGATGGCCGTCATCTGCTCCGGCGTGTAGTCCTCCTCGTAGTCCCACTCGAAGGACGCCCCTTTGAGGGGGAAGCCGTGAGCTACCATGCGGGGGATGAGCTGGCCGTTGACCATATCGCGCAGACCATCGGCAATCTCCTCGATCAGGTTCTTGAGCACTTCCAGGTGTACCTCCGACTGTGAGAGGCTGCTACCGTTGTCGATGGTCATTGTTTGGTAGAGCAGGATCTTGGAGAGCTCGGAATTGGCTCGATCCACACGCCGGTCGTAGATGTTGAAGGCGTCGGTGCGCTGGTTCTCCTTCAAGTCGATGTCCGTCCCTTCCTCAAATACGCCCCAAAACTTCGCTCCCATATTCTGCATCATGTGGGAGATCTTCTTCAGTGTCGATGGGTCGCGCGAGGTAGTCTTGGCGATACGCATGGGCATACCGAAAACCTCGCCGAAGGTGTCCCAAAAGGCGAGCATGTTCTTCTTGGGAATGGTGTGCGGAGCCGCCTTGAGGTAAAGCCCGAGGTCGTACGGCCCGCCACACTCAATCAGCCAGTCGGAGAAGGGCGGTCGGCGATACTCGATGCCCTTGCGCCAGTCGTCCCCCTGCTCAGCAACGACACGGCCGTATTCCGGAATGACGTGTCGGCGGGGAATGAGCAGGACACTGTCGTAGGCCGGTACGCCGTCTTCGGTGAAGACGACGTCGCCTAACTGGATGAGTGTATGGCCCCAGTAGCGGGCGGAGAAATAGAGGTCGACGAGTGTCTTGAACCAAG
>ERZ773073.652-NODE-652-length-17761-cov-22.502824_pt1 | contig 17761 bp, 14 predicted proteins | sample MGYA00580616_ERZ773073 | MGnify/ENA primary metagenome ERZ773073 (study PRJEB29015, sample SAMEA2737960) | human oral metagenome | biome: human oral; feature: human-associated habitat; material: dental | place: China | collected 2131 ...
TTATGCTAAACGGTGCATTAACTCTTGGAACAATGGATGGAGCAAATGTGGAAATCGTTGAAGAAGTTGGACTTGATAATGCCTTTATCTTTGGACTTTCTGCACAGGAAGTTGAAAATTATCAGGCACATGGAGGGTACAATCCATTTGATGAATATAACAGCGTAGAAGGACTTAAAAAAGTTGTGGATCAGCTAGGTGACGGAACTTATGACGATAACCATACAGGAATCTTCAGAGAATTACAAAATTCATTATTATACGGAGTAGATGGCTCTCGTCCGGATGTATATTTCCTATTAAAAGATTTCGCATCATACAGAGAAGCTCAAGATAGGCTTCAAAATGCCTTTAAAGATAAAAGGGAATGGACTAGAAAAGCTCTTAAAAATATTGCAAATGCAGGTAAATTCAGTTCAGACAGAACAATTGCCGAATATGCAAAAGAAATTTGGAATATTGAGCCAGTTGAAATTCAAGATTATATAGAAGATTAATTTTCTTATGTAAAAAACAGCTCTAGAATTACCAATACTGAAGTAAAGTTAATTCTGGAAAAATTTAGACAGGCTTGGAAAATAAGGACTGCTTCATTATGAAGCAGTTTTTTAGTTATACTCTGTTAACCTGTTCGATAATTATATGATACTAAATCCCATTTCAAAAATAGAAATAAATTCTATAATAATTAATTTGATAACTTTGTTAAAAAAATCAAATCTAATTTTTTAGTATCCATCTTAAAGACTTTTATAAATTTATTTATAAATATTATGAGTAATAATAGTTTTTCTATTTTTTTGTAATGTAAGGGTATCAGACGCTACGCCCTTTTTCGCAAACAAGAGTTATTTTAACATAAATAAGTTTTAGTTTCATAAAAATTATGGCGAAAGAAATACGTTCGTATTTAGTTATTTTTCCTTTAACGGAATTTTGCTTATTTAATATATTTTTCTAATTTAGAAACTTAAATATAATCTTCTAAAAAAGACTTTAATTCCATGGATTTTCTGATTTCTGCTATTTAAATGGGAAATAATGTTATCTACGACGAACTGATAAAAGTGAATGATTCTAAAATACAGAATTAATAGTTATAATTTTTTAATGACTTTGTTATAATTTGACAATACAAATATAATGTGATAACATTAATTAAGTAAATTTGAAAAAAAGGGAAGTGACTTGAATGAATGAATTGATAAAACAATTGCAAAATAGACGTTCTGTAAGGGAATTTACAGGAGAAAAAATAAAGGAAGAAGATTTACAGACAATGCTCGCAACAGCTCAAAGGGCGGCAAATTCAGTTAATGGACAGCAAACTTCATTGATTGTTGTAAGAGATAAGGAAAAATTAGCAAAAATTGCGGAACTTTGCGGAGGGCAGAAACACATTGCAGAAGCTGATGCTTTTGTATTTGTGTTAGTTGACTTTTACCGTGGAGTTTATGCGGCAAATTCTGTTGGAAAGAGAAATATTGGACCAAAATCTGCAGACGGAGTGCTAGTTGGCGCTGTGGACGCTGGAATTGTCGTAAACTCATTGCAAACTGCGGCTCATGCGCTTGGATACGGAACTACTGTAATTGGGGCAATCAGAAAAGCGACAAAAGAATTTATAAAAATGCTGGAACTTCCAGAATATGTATTTCCTATCGTTGAGACTACAATTGGAGTGCCTGTGGAAAGAAAGTTGACGAGAGTAAAACCAAGAGTTCCTTTAGATACATTTGTGTTTGAAGATACCTATGATGCGAAAAAAGTGGAGGAAGGAGTGGAATTTCACGAAAAAGACACAGTGGCTTGGCGTGAAGAAAATGGAACACCACAATTACCTTCGTACAAGGAAATGATTGTAAGAATATATGAAAATTTCTATAACACATCAAAACAGGACTTGGAAAGTCAAGGATTTAAATTTGCTGATGAATTGGATGAGAAATAATTAAGAAAAGATTTTTTTAAATTAAATGAAAAATAGGAGAAATTCTAAATTTATTTAATTTTTATCATTTAATCTGGTTTAGTTTTAAAAGTAAAATGGGAAAGAGAAAAGATTATGAATTTTTTAGCGCATTCACTAATTTCGCTGGAAATAGACGAGCAGGGAAATAAAAAGACATTATATGGAAATTTTGCGGGAGATTTTTATAAGGGACTAATTGATAAAATAGAACTTCCTGAAGAATTGAAAGAGGGAATTGTCCTGCATCGGATAATTGATGGAATTTCTGACAGGAATGAGAATTTCCTGAATGAACTGCTTGCGGAAAAATTTGGGATTTTTAAAGGGATTGTGTCAGATATGTTTATCGATCATTTTTTAGCCCAAAATTTTGATAGGCTATTCAATGAAAATATTAATAATATTGAAAAGAAAATACTGTATAATATATCTAAAAATCAAAGTTTTTTTTCAAAAAAATTCGCAGGAACATTTACATGGATTAAAAATGAGAAAGTAATGTCTAATTATAAAGATATAGATTTTTTGGAGCGGGCGTTTTATGGAATTTCTAAAAGAGTCAGAAAAGGGGAAATTTTAAGGATGGCTGTAGAGGAGCTGGAAAAAAATTACAGTTCCTTTGAAGAAAAATCTATAAAAGAATTTTTTTATGTAAAAGAAAAAAGTATAAAAAAATTTATAAATATGTGAATAAGAAAAAATTGATTTTATAAATTGGAGAAAGAAGGAGAATGGTGAAGTTTATGAAAGTAAAAAAAATATTGATGGGATTAATGGTTCTAGGAGGACTGGCGGCTGTACCAAACATAGTGAATGCGGCACCGTCTACAAAGGAAGCTGCGCAAGTTAAGAAGTATGATTCATTGAAAACAGCTGCAACAGATTATGCAAAAGCTTTGCAGGAAATATCAAATTACGGCTCAAGAAAGATGTTGAAGTCAATAAATCCAGATGTGGATAAATATGTAGCAAAAGCAAATAATTCAGCATTAAAGAAACAATGGGAAGAGTCAAATACGATGCTTATTGAACAATTTGAAGTTTCTGTGTATCAAGTGAATGAAAATGGGAATAACGGGGAAGTTGTCTTCTTAATAAAAGGGTATGATGAAAAGGCTATGGATAAATATTTGGGAGATAATGCGAGCAAATATGTAACAAAAGTTGATAACAGCAAGGATGAAGTTGAAGTTGACATTGAAAAATATATAAAATTACAATATGATTATTTGAAAAAAACTAAGAAAATAAATTTGGCAACATCAACAGTTAAATTTGTAAAGGGCAGCGACAATAAATGGCAAGTTGTAAAATAATGTATTTATTTTGATAGAGTGATTAGTAAGTTTGATATTTTTTGGATTTTTATATAAAAGTTATTAAAAGTGTGTTGTTTATCACACTTTTTTTTCTGCAAATATGTTAAAATAGGTTTGAGAATCAAAATATAATTGAATCTTTTTTGTCAAATTAGCAAAATAAATATTTCTGAGTGCAGATAAGAATAGCTATAATTTAAAAATTTGGCATGAAGTGTTACGTGTATATTATTTAAGCAGTAAAATTATATAAAATTTGATTTTAAAATTTTAACAAAGAAGTTTTATTTGATTGGAAAAAGATTATAAAAAATAGAAGGTGGTTATTATGGCACAGGATATGAAAAATTATCTAAAATTAGATCTTGAGAAAATTGAGAAAATGACTCAAATAAAAAAAGATTATATTGAAGGAAAGACTGACTTTGAGACTACTAAAAAATTAATAAAAGAGAATTTTGACAAGATGACAGCAAGTGAATTTGCTTATTCAGAGCAGAAAATTAAAGAACTTGGATTTGATGATAATACGGTTCATGATAAGATGAATGATGTTTTGGGACTTTTTGAGGATATTATTGTGAAGGATGAATTTGACTTGCCTGAGGGGCATCCGATAAATACGTATATTTTGGAAAATGAAGCGGCTAGAAAGCTGATTGCGGAAATGAAAGAAGAGTTTGGGAAAAAGTTTATAAAGAACAGATGGCTTGAACTTTATGAAAAATTATCTCAATTTAATCCTACCCATCTTGCAAGAAAACAGCATCAATTATTTTCAATATTAGAGAAAAAAGGGTTTGACCGTCCATCAAGAATAATGTGGAGCTTTGATAATAACGTGAGAGATAGCATAAGTGAAGCATATAAATTACTTGAAAATGATAAAATTGAAGAATTTTTGGAAAAACAGGAAAATGTGTGGGAATTGACGCTTGATATTATGCATAAGGAAGAAGAAGTGCTTTTTCCAACTTCGATGAAAATGATTAGTGAAGAAGAATTTAAGCAAATGCGTGCAGGAGATGATGAAATTGGATATTTCCTGATTGATAAACCAACTGGATTTTATCCTGAAAACATAGAAAAACAAGATAACAATAGTAATCAGTCTGTAAAAGAGGAAACTGTAAAATCAGAAACTGGTGTTCAGAATAATCAAAATGCTGGAAACTTTATGAATGACCTTGCAAGTCTTATGGCAAAATATAATATGGGAAGCCAAAATAATGAAAATGAAGTTTTTGATGTAAAGCAGGGGAAATTAACGCTTGAACAGATTAATCTTATTTTTCAGCATATGCCTGTGGACTTGTCTTTTGTGGATGAAAATGAAATTGTGAAATTCTATACGGATACCAAACATAGAGTTTTCCCAAGAAGTGCAGGAGTTATAGGGCGTGATGTTAAAAACTGCCATCCAAGAGAAAGCGTCAGTTCGGTACTTGAAATAATAGACGCTTTTAGAAAAGGGGAGCAGGACGAGATTGACTTCTGGCTGGAAATGCGTGGAAAATTCATTTATATCTATTATGTGGCTGTAAGAGATGAAAATGGTGTGTTTAAAGGTGTTCTGGAAATGATGCAGGATGTTACGAAAATTAGAAGTCTTACAGGAGAAAGAAGGCTTGTAACATGGGAAAATAAAGGTAAAGATGAGAAAAAGGAAGAAACAGGAGAAGTATTTACAAGCAAGTATAATTTGACTGGAAAAACTGTAATAGGGGATATTGTTAAAAAATATCCTTATATCAGGGAATATATGCCATTAATTTCTCCAGAATACAAAAAACTTTTAGATCCTATTCAGTATATGATGATGTCTAAAATAGCGACTCTTCAAATGATTGCAATGCGTGGGGAATTGGAACTTGATTATTTGATTATGATGATAGAGGCTAAAATTGATGAAGAAGAGAATAAATAATTTTAAAATTTATTAAAAATAGATAGAAAAAAGTATCTGTTTGACAATATCATTCGGATACTTTTTTGATTTCTTTCAACATATGTATTATCTCACAACATTTCTAAGAAATTTCTTTTAATAAAAAAAGGGACTCAATTTAAGAGTTTCCCTTTAATTGTAATTATTTATGCAGATAATAAAAATCAGTCTTTTACGTATATTTTCTTTACCCTTCCTGTATAAACTATATGAGGCTCTTCCTTTGTGTATAGTTTTTCAGGTATGCTCTTATCTATGAAGTTTTCAGGTTTTATATCATCTATATATAATTTTTCGGCTACAATAACTAATTTTGCTTCTTCAAATGCAGGAACACCATCTAAGAATATTGGATTAAATCCAACTTCTGCAATTTTGTCTACATCTCTTCCTGATTTGAGTCCAAGTACGTGAAGTTCCTTTTTATAACCATTAAAAAAACTTAAAGAAAAACAATTTTGCTCGTCTACAAATTTTTTAGTATATCTTGTAGGTCTTATATAAACTGAAATAACAGGACCTCGCCAAAGATAGCCCATCATTCCCCACGTGACAGTCATTGTATTTATCCCGTTCTCATCTCCCGCCGTGACAAGACTCCAGTCTTTACCTGTACTTGTGAATGGATTTAAATTAAAATCCTGAATTTTTATTTCGTGAAATCCCATTTCTAACACCTCCGTAATTTTTTTATAGATTTTTAAGATATTTTTATTATAACATATTTTTTTAAAAAGTAAATATTGACACAAATAATATTCTGTAGTAAAATATTTTTATAATCAAAGTATTTTTGGAGAAAAAATTAGCTGAAATTAAAAGATACTTATTTAGAATGAGGAGGAAAACATGTTAAAAAAATTAGCGGTTTTGAGTTTTATTGTAGCTGGAATGATAGCATTGGGAGATGACAATGACACATTTAATGTAAAATTGGAAGAATCAGTAGTAACAGCCACGGGATTTGATGATGTGCAGAGCAATCAAATTAAGAATACTACAATTGTAACAGCTCAGGATATACACAACAAAGGGTATAATACTATAGAAGAGATATTGAAACGTACACCAGGTATAAATTTTGTAAATAATGGATTTGGATATATTGTGGATGTAAGAGGGCAGGGAGTTCAGGGAGCTGCTAAAAATGTAAAAGTTCTTGTGGATGGGTCTCCTTTAAACATACTTGATATGTCACATGCAATTTTACCTCTAAATTCAATTTCAGTTGAAGATATTGAAAAAATAGAAATTATTAATGGTGGAGGAACTGTACTTTACGGTGGAGGAACTGCTGGTGGAGTAATTAACGTAATTACAAAGAAAACTCAGGAAGAGCCTGTAAAAAATAAGGTTTACTACCAAAACAGCTCATTTGATACAAATAAATTAGGGTTTGGAACAAGCATAAAATTTGCAGATAATTTCTTGTTAGATTTAGGATACGAAAATATTAACGGAAATGGGTATAGACGTGGAGATAAGAGAGATGGCGAAAATCTAAGAGGTGGATTTACATATAACATAAGTGATAATCAGACATTAAGATTTAAAGCAGCAAGATACAAGGAAGAATCAAAAGAATCTGACGGTATAACTAAAACTCAGTTAAATAATGATAGAAAACAGGCAGGAACAACTTTGACAGAATCTAATCTGGATAGAACTGAATACAGCTTGAATTATGAAATTAAGCCTACCGATAATCTAACTTTCTCATTGTTAGGATATAATCAGAAAACAATTAGAGATTATGATCAGGAAGCTCCAGCTGGAAGAATGACTCATAAGACTGATGGACAGTTTAAAGATAGAAAAACTGGAGTTGATTTAAAAGGTAAATATAATTATGGTCTAGGAAATGTAATCTTTGGATATGAATATATAAAAAATAATTCAAACAGAAGTTCTTATGGTGCAATGTATATGAGAAACAGAAGATTATTCCCAACATCTACTATAGACATTGATTTGCAAAAAAATACTCATTCAGCATTTGTTCAAGGAAGACATTCTTTTACAGACAAACTTGAGGGAACTTTAGGTTATAGATACGAGCATGCTGATTATGATATTCACAGAACAGATGGAACAAATATTATAAATAAAAATACTAAAAAGAGCAATAATGCTTATGAAACGGGATTGAATTTTAAATATTCTGATACAGGAAATGTCTATGCAAAATATGAAAGAGGGTACAGATCTCCAAGTCCAACAGAAATGGTTGATAAATCAATTACAAGAGGATATGTGCTAAACAATCTGAAATCTGAAAAATACGATACTTATGAAATTGGTATAAAAGATATGATTGGACCTTCATTTGTAAGCTTGACAGGATTTTATACTAAGAAAAATGATGAAATTTTAATTGATATGCCAAATGGACATGGATTAAACTGGACATATAAAAACTTGCAGAAAACAGAAAGAAAAGGTGTAGAACTATTTGCAGAGCAATATTTTGGAACATTTAGAGTAAATGAATCAGTTTCTTATGTGGATGCAAAAATTAGCAAAGGTGCAGATAAAAACAAAAAAATACCTTATGTATCAAAAACAAAAGCAACTTTAGGAGCTAATTATGAAGTATTGACAGGACTAAACCTAACAGCTGACCTCAATTACTTCTCAAATTCTGTAGATGGAAACTATGAAAAAATAAAAGGTTATTCTACAACAGATTTAGGAGTAAGTTATGCTCATAAAACAGGTTTAGGGGTGCAAGCAGGAGTTAAAAACGTATTTGATAAAAAGTATTACAGATATAAAAATGGAGATTCATATATTCCGGAAGCTGAAAGAACATATTATGTTGGTGTAAGTTATAATTTCTAAAATAATTTTAAATATGGAAAGTGGCAGTCAAGCAATCGTTATAAAGTTGTTTGGCTGTATTTTATAAATAAATTTTTTATATAAGTTATTGTACTAAGTTTTAAAATATTTTAGTTAATAATTATTTTTTCGTTTATATTTATAATTTCTTTTTAACGTAAGGGCATCAGACGCCATGCCCTCTTTCGCAATAAAAGTTATTTCAAAAGCTCAAACAACTATTTTTCTTTTAACGAAATTTTGCTTGGAAATTAGTTTGTATTGCAAAAGTTATTATTATAATAAAAATATGATTAATTTTGTTTATAGAAAAAATATTTATAAAAACTTTTAACTTATGGACAAGGATTAAAGTAAAATATGAAAATTCAAAATAAGAAAAAGAAATATATAAAAATTGATAAAAATATGTGGAAAATATATTTGGTATTAATAATTTTTATAATTGTAGTGGCATTTTTGTCTTTGAAAATAGGAACTGTGAATATTTCGGCAAAAGATATATTTAGAAGTTTTTTAGGCGTGAAAATGAGGGATGAATCCGTAAAATCGATAATATTTAATGTGAGGTTGCCGAGAATTATTATGGCGGTGCTGATAGGAATGTTGCTGGCTAGTTCAGGGGCGGTTGTGCAGTCGGTTTTTCAGAATCCGTTGGCAGATCCTTATATAATTGGTATTTCGGCTAGTGCTACGCTTGGAGCGGTTATTGCATATATCTTTAATTTTCCTGATGTTATGTATGGAATTTGTGGATTTATTGTATCGGTTATCGTGGCGTTGATAATTTTTAGGATTTCGAGAAGCAGGACTAGGACGGATGTGGCTGTACTTTTAATTGTTGGGATTGCGATTTCGTCTTTTTTAGGGGCATTTACGTCGTTCAGCATGTATTTGATTGGGCAGGATTCCTTTAGAATAGTAACGTGGATGATGGGATATACGGGAAGTGCTTCTTGGCTGAAAATCGGAGTTCTTATGATACCACTTTTAGTTTCTGTTGTTTATTTTTATTTAAAAAGATACGAGATGGATTTGCTGATGAGTGGAGATGAAGAGGCACATTCGCTTGGAGTGAATGTGGATAGGCTGAAAAGGAATTTATTGATTGTTTCGGCACTGATTGTCGGTTTTTCTGTGGCATTTACTGGAATGATAGGATTTGTCGGGCTTATTGCACCGCATACGGTAAGGTTTGTGCTAAAAAGTGGAAGTAATACTAGACTACTGCCTTTAGCAACATTGAGTGGAGGACTGTTTTTGCTGATTTGTGATACGATTGGACGTACAATTTTAGCACCAACAGAAATTCCGATAGGAGTGGTAACTTCATTTTTTGGAGCACCATTTTTTCTATATTTGGCGATGAGAAGGAAAAAAGGTGGATAGGATGAGTAGTGGAAATAATAATTCAGAAATTTTGATAAAAAATGTAAGTTTTAGCTACGATAATTCCCAAAAAAAGATAATTGACGGCTTAAATATAAATATAAAAAAAGGTGAATTTGTTGGGATTCTTGGTGCAAATGGGAGTGGGAAATCGACACTTTTGAAAATGATTTTGAAATATTTTCCGATAGAAACGGGGAATATTGAGATTTCTGACAAAAATATCAGTTTGTATAGTCCTAAGGAAATGGCAAAAATAATAAGTTTTGTTCCTCAAAAGTCGGCTTTGAATATGCCGATAAGTGTAATCGAAATGGTTTATATGGGACGTACGCCACATATTAAGAATAAATGGATTGGTTTTGATAAGGAAGATGAGCGGAAGGTAAATGAGATTTTGGAAAAGTTGCGACTTAAAAAATTTAGTAACAGATCGATTTTTTCACTTTCAGGTGGAGAATTTCAGCGTGTTCTGCTGGCAAGGGCATTGGTGCAGGAAACGAGGATTATTTTACTGGATGAGCCGACTTCTGCATTGGATATGAATTATGCTCTTGAAATTATGAAGCTTACATCGGATTTTGTGAAGGAGAAAAAGATTACGGCTGTGATGGTTTTACATGATTTGAACCTGGTTTCGATGTACTGTGATAATGTGATGTTTTTAAAGGATGGAAAAATTGCATATTCAGGGAGTCCAAAGGAGCTTTACAAAAAGGAGATTTTTTCTGAAATTTATGGATTTGAATGTGAAATTGTGGAAAATAGCGGATTTTTGTATGTAATACCTAAAAAAATTTAATAGGAAAGGATTGGAAAAATGAAAAAAATAATGAAAAACTCTTTTTATTTGACATTGCTAATTATTTCAATGTTTATAATTTCTTGTGCAAAGAAAAATGCTGAAAGTAAAAAGGGGGAAAATAAAAAATATAACAGGATTGTTGTGCTGGATCCTGCGGCTGTTGAAATGATTTATATGCTTGGAGCAGAAGATAAAATCGTGGGAGTTGCTAATTTGGAGCGTTCAAAGGTATGGCCTGAAGAAAAGGTTGCAAAACTTGAGAGCGTGGGAACTTTTATGAAGCCGTCGCTTGAAAAAATAATTGCCTTAAAGCCTGATTTGGTTATAACGTCAGCTCTTACAGATGACAACCTTAATAATGGGCTTAAATCAAATAACATTGAAGCAAAAAGAATTCAGGCAAATTCGATAGAAGAAATATTTACCAATTTTCTGGAAGTGGCAAAAATGCTTGGGAAAGAAAATGAAGCAAATAAAATAATTGCTGAAAAAAGAGCAAAGCTGGAAGAAATTAAAAAGATGGCAACTGGTAATAAAAAAGGGCTGTTTGTTATGTCAGCTTCCCCGCTTATGGTGTTTGGAAACGATAATTTACCAAATGACATAATGAAATTGCTGAATATTAAGAATATCGCAGAAAATCAGAAGGGGAGAAATCCGATTGTAACGCCTGAATTTATAATAAAGGAAAATCCAGACATCATAATTACATTATTACCAAACCCATCTCAAATCGTGGCTACAAATCCACAGTTAAAAAACGTAAATGCAATAAAAAACAGCAAATTTATTGTTGTAAATTCATCGCAGATTTTAAGAGGTTCGCCAAGAACTATTGATCAGATTGAAGAAATTGCAAAAGCGGTTGCAAAGTAAGAATTTGAGGATAATTTATTAAATCAAAATAGAAGGAGTGAAAAAAATGGATATAAGCATAGAAAGAATTTTGGATCATATGAATAACGATCATGGGGATGTTTTGCCTTTGTATGTAAGGCATTTTTGCAAGAGAGAAGATGTGAAGGAAGCAAAGCTGATTGATGTGAATGAAGAGGGAATGACTTTGCTTGTAAACGGAAATGAGAGAGTTCAGATTGGATTTACAAAAAAAACTGATTTTAAAGGAATCCATCTGGAAATGATAAAAATGGCAAAAATTGCGAGAAAAGCCTTGAATGTACCTGCACCCGAACATTACAAGGATAAGGGACATCAGGAAGAGGAAAAAATGAAAATGGAAATAAGTGATTTTATTGGAAACTTTAAATCAGTTATAATTGGAACTGCGTCGGAAGAAGGAGAGCCGAATGCAAGTTATGCACCATTTTTTAAATATCATGGAGACAGTTACTTATATGTTAATGAAACAGAAACATATTTTGAAAGTTTTAAGAAAACTGGAAAAGCAAGTTTGCTATTTATTCAGGATGAAGGGCAGGCAATGGTGGCGTCAATGCGACAAAGAGTTACATACAATGTAGAAATTCAGTTTTTAGAAAAAAATGATTATTACAATGAGATTTTAGATGAATTTCAGAAAAATGACTTTTCAATACAAATGACTAGAAACGTGCCAGTTTTTCATTTGGTAAAAGCAAAATTAATAAGCGGAAGATATGTAAAAGGACCTAGACAAGCTTTTGATATTACAAAGAATAGAAGAGTTGTGGAAGTTATGTTGGGAGCGTCAGAAAACAGCTGAAAAGAAATGCCAAAGGAAATGCGAAAAGGTGAAATTTCAGAACCAAATTTGGAGGAGCAGGGAATTTTCCCAAAAAGATTTAAGTCACATAACGATTCGGTGGGAATCGTATCGGATTATTTCAGGAAAAATAAGAAATTTGGAACAGAAGCAGAGTTGCTGGAAAGGATGGAGAAACCTGCGGAAAATGAACTTGGAACAATTTACGTCCATACTCCATACTGCGATAAAATCTGTTCATTTTGCAACTTGAACCGAAAGCAGATTGACAATGATTTGGAAGATTACACAAATTTTCTTGTTTCAGAATTTGAAAAATACGGAAAAACACCTTATATGAAAAGCAAAAAAATAAATGTAATTTTCTTTGGCGGTGGAACACCGACTATTTGCAAGGAACACCAGCTGGAACGAATTTTAAAGGCTATAAATGATAACTTTACGTTAACAGACGACTGTGAATTTACATTTGAAACAACATTGCATAACTTGAATTCAAAGAAAATAAAAATTCTGGAAAAAGGCGGAGTAAATCGGCTAAGTGTTGGAATTCAGACTTTTTCTGACAGAGGAAGGAAGATTCTGAACAGGACTTTTTCAAAGGAGGAAACGGTAAAAAGATTGAGAAATCTTAAAGAGAGTTTTAGTGGAATGGTTTGTACTGATATAATTTACAATTATCCCGATGAAACAGTTGAGGAAGTGCTGGAAGATGCGAGAATCGTGAAGGAGCTCAAAATAGATAGCACAAGTTTTTATTCGCTTATGATTTACGAAGGCTCTCAAATGTCTAAGGATATACGGAATAATACGTTGGAGTTGAATTATGAACTGAAAAAAGACTTTGAACTGCATGACGCTTTTCTCAAAAGTATGCTTGAAAGCCAGAATTATGAAGTGATGGAGCATACAAAAATTGTAAGAAAAGGAAGGGATGAGTATAGATATATAAGAAATACACATCAAGGGAAGGATATTCTGCCAATTGGAGTAGGTGCAGGCGGGAAAATTGATAATTTTGAAATTTTCAGATTGAGTCAGGACAAGGCATTTTATGCGATTTCTTCAGATGAAAATGAAATGAAGATGAAACGAATAAGTGGACTTTTACAGTATCCGAAAGTTTATTTTGACAAATTAAAAGAATATGTTTCCGATGAAATGTTTGGTGAAATTTATAAGATTTTTGAAAATTTTGAAAAAAAAGGGTACTTGAAAATTCATGAAACTCACACAGAACTGACGCCAGAAGGAATTTTCTGGGGAAACAACATAAGTGCAACAATATTAAAAAAATGTTTAGGAGGTGCAAAGGATGTCAAGTCTAGTAGTCTTTTCCACATCAACAGGAAACACAAGAAAAATAGCTGATGCCATTTTTTCAGCCTTAAAGGATACAGATAAAAAAATAGTGGATGTAAACGAAATAAACACTGTAAATATGAATGAATTTGAGAAAATTATTATTGGTGGCTGGATTGACAAAGGCGAGATTGATGAAAAATCCAAAGAGTTTTTGACTAATCTAAAAAATAAAAAACTTGGACTTTTTGTAACAATGGGTGGAAATCCAGAAACAGACAGAGCCAAAAAATGCGTACAAAAGGTTAGGGAATTGCTGGAAAAAAATGGAAATATTATAGAAAAAACATTTGTATGTCAAGGGGCGATTGATCCCAATTTAATAAATAAATTTCGAGAAATGACAAAACAGGGGATAGCTGGGCCTTTTGCAGTTACTCCAGAAAGAGAAGCCAGATGGGCAGAAGCGGCAAAACATCCAGACGAAAAGGATATTGAAAATGCTAAGAGAATATTTGGAGGATTGTAAAATTAAGAATAAAAATAAGGGGGATAAATTGTGAAAATAATTTATGTAATCGCAGGATTACTGGCAGTAGCATTGGGATTTATAGGAGCTTTTCTACCAGGATTGCCGACGACACCATTTTTATTATTAGCTAGCTTCTGCTTTGCAAAGGGCTCAAGGCGATTTGATGGATGGTTCAAATCAACAAAGCTGTATAAAAATCATCTGGAAGACTTTCAAAAAAACAGAAGTATAAGTTTAAAGGCCAAAATAGGAATATTAATTTTTTCAAGCGGAATGATGCTATTTCCAATAATTAAATTTAGTAATCCTTATGTAAGAGGCACATTTGTTTTGCTGGAAGTTTTTAAATATTACTATTTTATTTTTAAAATAAAAACAAAATTTTAAAGCAAGGGAAATAAACGCCTTTCCCTTGCAACTCTGACTATTTTTTCTTTAAAAAATGAGAATTATATCTTAGAATTGCTCAAAAATATTAGGCTTATATACTTTATTAGAAAAGTTTGTAATAAATTCGTTATTAAAATGGGGTTTAGTATAATAAAAATTCTTTTCATTTTATAAAGTCATTATAAATTTAAATAAAAGCCATAGTCTAGACGTAGATGGAGGATTTGTGATAATGAGCATTCCTGCGAAAACTAAATAAAGAAAAAAATTTAAAAATTCTTTATTAGTAATCATAACTTGATATATTTTAAATAGAAATAATGCTTAAGAATAAATTTTTTAAAAAATATGATATAATAGAAAAAAATAAGTAAATAAAAGATGGGGGAAATAGTAAGATGAAAAATTATTTAGGAGCGATAAATCAAAGACTTGGAAATATTTTTGTGAATATTCGCACTTTGGAGGAATTGGAAAGAAAGACAAAAAGTGTGGTAGATGAAGAAAAGAATGTTTTTGAGTACAATCAGAATATTAAGAAAGTTAATGATTTTATAAAAAAGGGAAAATTTGAGAAGGCAAAAAATATTCTGGAAGAGATGAAGAGACTTCATCGGATGGGGTATTATGAGCTTGGGAAGTATTATTACTTCTGTGAAGGGGATTTGAGCAAGGCAGAGAGCAATTTGTATATCGCGTTTGAAAATGGGGTTGTGAAGGCTGGATATTATTTAGGGAGGCTGGAAGAAGAGAGCGGGAATGTGAATTTGGCTAGAAACTGGTATGTTACCAGTTTTAATTTTTCTGAAGAGTCTGTTATGAAGCTGTTTTATTTTGCGATAAGAGAACAAAATTTCTGGGCAATAGATGGATATTTTTATTATTTATTGCAATACGCCGAAAGTGCTAAAAATCTGTATGAATTTGCCAAATATTATTTTTGGAGAAATGATGCTGAAAAAATAAAGGAAATTCAGAATAAACTGCTGAATGAAAGCCAGATTTTGTATTTAACAAAAGAAATTTTATACAATGTTGAATGTATGCTTGGAGATGAAAAGAGCAGGGAATATATAAAGTTTGTGGAAAATGCTAAAAATCTTGAGAAATTGGGAGAAATAGAAAAAGCAGAAAAATTTTATAAAAGATCAATTGAATATAGTGAATATGGGAATGTAGAACTGGCTAAATATTATGGAAAATTTGCAGAATTTGATAAATATGAAAAACTAAAAAGGATTTTTAAAAATAATTTTCTGAAACAAATACGATCAGAAACATCTTATCAGCTTGGAAAGTACAGTGAACACGAAAACAATCTTTACGATGCGATAAAATGGTACGAAATATCTTCAAAAAATGAGAATTATAAATCTTTCTATAAACTTTCAAAACTGCAAAGCCGAAAATTTTCTGAAGCAGAAACAAATTTACATAACAACTATTTTAAATATTTAAAAAGCTCTGCAGATTTAGGATATGCACGAGCAATGATTGAAATGGCATTTGATTCACATTTAAACAGTCTGGAAAGTTTTGAGATGGCAGAGAAGATTTTGACACAGAATAATATTTTTGAACTGACAAAGGCAATAATGAATAAGGCAAAAATGATTTATTTTGGAAATGAAATTAAGGAACTCCTGGAAATAAATTATGAAGAGGAAAATATGAATACGATAAAGATGTTATTTGAAAATGAGAAAAAAAGGAATAATAAGGAAATTGGTGAAATTGAATATTCGATTACGAAGAATAACTTACAAAGAAATCTGGAAATTATTGAGGAAGAAGGAAATATTGAAAAACAGCAAGAAAAACAAAAAAATACATCTTCAAATTTACTTAATAAATTAAAAAAATTTTTTGGAAATTCATAATTTATTCAGAAAAATTAAATAAATTTGAAATTGAGCAGATTAGCTATAATTATTAAGATTAGTTTTAAAATTATTATTACTTAAAATAGAAAAACCGTTTTAAATGAATTAATCAAATAAGACGGTTTTTTGTTATTTATTATAAAATATATTTAAATTTTAGTCTTTTTTTATAACAGGCTTTAATGCTCCTAATATAAGAGCTGAAACGATACTTCCAATAATAACTGCTACTAAGTACAATAAGAAGTTGTTGCTTAATACCATTACTAAAATTCCACCATGTGGAGCAGGTATTTTTATGTTGAATAAACCTGTTAATCCTCCTGCAATTGCTGAACCTACAACACTTGCTGGAATAATTGTTTTCGGATCTGCCGCCGCATAAGGAATTGCACCTTCTGTAATAAATGATAATCCCATTACATAATTTGACAGTCCAGCTTCTCTTTCCTGTTCAGTAAATTTATTTTTAAATAATGTCGATGCTAATGCAATTGCGATAGGTGGCACCATTCCTCCAGCCATAACTGCCGCCATTGGAATACTTCCGCCAGAAGACAATGTTGCTGCCAGAGAACCTACACCAAATACATAAGCTGCTTTATTTACAGGACCTCCCATATCTATTGCCATCATTCCGCCTAAAATCAATCCTAGCAATGCCGCGCTTGCTCCGCTCATTGAAGTAAGCCAGTTATTTAATCCTGTATTTATTATTGAAACTATCGGATTTAATACTAAAACCATACCTAGCCCTGTCATTAAGACAGATAAAACAGGATAAAACAAGATCATTTTTAATCCATTTAATGATTTTGGCAAGTTTGCTAATGCTTTTACTAAAAATTTAACTACATAACCAGCTAAGAAACCTCCAGCTAACGCTCCTAAGAAACCTGAACCTCCAGCTTTTGCCATTGCTCCTGCAACTAATCCTGCTGTAAGCCCTGCTCTTTCACTTATGCTGTATGCTATATATCCTCCTAGAACAGGTATAAATAAATCAAATGCAACGCCTCCAATTTGAACTTTCAGTATATATGCTAATGTTGTAATTGAACCGTAAATCTGTCTAGGGTCATCAGTATTTACAGATTTAGCAAGACTTTCTGCATTTCCTTTTCCTGCCAAGGTATCAACCAAAAATGCCAACGCAATCAAGATACCTCCACTTATTACTAATGGAAGCATATAAGAAACTCCGCTTAATAAGTGTTTGTAAAGTCCTTTTTTCTCAGACGAAGATTCTTCAGAAGAAGCTGTAGAAGAACCGCTTGCATGGAAAACAGGGGCTTTTCCATCTAAAACTTGCTGAATTAATGCTTTTGCGTTGTTAATACCTTCCTTTGCCTCCACTTGAATTAATGGTTTACCGTCAAATCTGTTAACTTCAATATTTCTGTTAATTGCTAAAATTACACCAGTTGCTTTTTTTATATCTTCATCAGTTAAGACATTTTTTCTTCCATCAGCACCGTTTGTTTCAACTTTTATGTTTACTCCCATTTCATCAGCTGCTTTTTTAAGCGCTTCTGCCGCCATATAAGTGTGGGCAATTCCTGTTGGGCAGGCTGTTGCCGCGATTATGTAAGGAGCATTTTCATCAGATGACGTATGTGCAGGTACTTCTTCTTTCTTTTCTTCCTCTGCAAATTTTTCTGCTTCAGCCTTGTTAATA
>ERZ773073.654-NODE-654-length-17749-cov-17.769131_pt1 | contig 17749 bp, 15 predicted proteins | sample MGYA00580616_ERZ773073 | MGnify/ENA primary metagenome ERZ773073 (study PRJEB29015, sample SAMEA2737960) | human oral metagenome | biome: human oral; feature: human-associated habitat; material: dental | place: China | collected 2131 ...
GAAGTATCTGCTGCATCAGAACCTGCCCCATCACAAACCTCGCAAGAGGTTGAGCAGGATGTATCGCCGCGACGGAATAGTATTCCACATCAGGCATATACGCCGAAGAGCCTGAGCCGCGCATTCTCTCAAATGCAGGTAGGCCTTGAAACAATAAATGCACGACGACGTTCTCTGAACATCACCATCGGTGTCCGGTTAGCAGTGCTCGCTCTCTTGGGGATTTTTGAAGGCGCTATTATTGCACGCTACACCACCAATATGGGGTGGGGATTCTGGCTGATTATCACAATCTACGCCGTTGTTCAGGTATGGCCGTTAGCGCGTCCGCCCAAAGACGCTTCGGACGCATCCGTATATTCCGTATGGGGAATATTTTCACTAATCTGCTTTATCGGTGTTGGACTAGTACTTTCACCCATCACATTCCTACTTCTCGTCTTGAACTGGGATGGTATTTCACTGGGTCTTGACCCCATGATTGTGCTCTGCGCGCTGGGTGCTTTATGGCTTCTTGAAATCGCATTGCTGAGTGTAACCCTGTATAAGTTCAATACTCTGCGTGCGATACTTGCTCGCCCAACATTAAGTATTCGTTAGGGCGTATGTACAGGACCCACTGCGCCGCTGTGCGACGCGATATGACATGCGCGGCGGTGTTGTATCTGTCTCTTGCTGGCAAACCTTGCTAATCTAACACTAGAAACCAGTACGAGAGGGGAAAACCCGGGTGGAAAACCAGCCAGAGCATCCGCATGACGATCGGGCCACGGTATTAGTGTCGAAGATATCGGGCAAGCCTATAAGGCCCCTTCAAGTGTCTCTGGCAGCCCTCATCATGACGATATTTATAGGGATGTGGGCGTACATTCTGATCTCGTATATCGTCTGGGTTGTTACGGTGCCGCTGCAGGGCGTGTCGCTCTGGGAATCAGAAACTTTTCTGACGCTCAAAGACCAGTTTCCCCTCGTATTTTTCATGATGGCAACCTTCGTGCTGATGGCGCTTCATGTGGTGGTGTTATTTGCGTATTTACGCGGGCATAGGTGGGCTGCGTATGTGCTGACTGCCTCTTTGCTGTTGGGAATGCTCTGCACCTTTATTGTGCTCTTGCTGGTGGGCGTTATCATGGCCGGTCTTAATGGGGCTCCTATGGAGGAAGTAGAGTTCCTCTTAGATTCCAACTCGTCGCCGCTTTATGTGCCTCTTTATGTGGGCATGCCGTATCTTGTGATGAGCGTTATTGCTCTTGGACTGATCTGGAGCCGTGCCGCCCGCGAATACATGCATGCGCGAAGTTTATGGCGTGCCGAGCAGCGTGAGGATTCCCTGATGTTCTAAACCACCCCACAATATATTCTCTATTTGGAATATATACAGGTGAGAGAGTATTTTGAGGGTGCTGTGCCAGATGTTTTCTGCTCTGGTGCGGTACCTTTTGTATATCGCAGAAAACCTGCTGAGAAATATTCCACATATGGAATATGGGTGTAAATACTGCAAACCGCCCTTGAGGTCGGCTACTCTCAGAAATAAGTTCACAGTTCTATTGAGCTAAAACCTCAAGGAGAATCGCCGATGACCAACCACCCAAACCCTGCTTCAGGAGATCCCTCACCCCAGCAACCTTCAAACCCTTATGTGCAGCATTTGCAGCAGCATATGGCGGTGGGGCAGGGGCAGAATCCTACAGTTCCCCTTCAAGCTGCCCCTCAGGGCACATATGGCAATAACGCGGTTAAGATTGAAAAACCTGCACGAACATTCGTACTGACACTGGTTCTTGTGGGTGCTTTGGCATGTATCGCGTTACGGATCATAGAGTATCTGGTCAGCGCATCGTTAATGAACGAGGCGGCACGCTGGGTAAGCTCCCAACAGTATGCAGAGAATATTGATCGCGAGGCCATTGCGGTTCCCGCATTTTTACTCTCGGGCGCCCAGGCAGCCTTTCTGCTGGTATCTGTTTTTGTGTCTTCGTGTCTTTATCTGCTCTTCGGCTGTTTCGCATATGTGGGGCGGAATTGGGCGCGTATTATGCTGACAATTATTGCCGTTATCGGGATTATTGTGAGCGCCTTCAAATGCTGGGCTTTTAATACCGCGCAAACAGGGATTGAGGGGATCGCACAAAATCCACAGGTACAGGGGTATATGGGGGTGCTTGTGATTCTATACGCTGCCCTCTGCGCGGTTAACCTGCTTACGATAATTCTGATGTGGCTTCGCCCGGCTAATCGTTATGTACGCAAACTCAAGGCATATCGGCTGGCGCGTTTAATGGAACAGACTCAATATCAGCAGGTATATGCATATCACGTTGTTCAGCCAGGCTACTATGCGGGGCAGCAGCCAGGAGGTTACAACCCCAACGCCGGGCGGCAGTATCCCGGGCAGCAGTCGTAGACGGGCAGACCGCGATCGGCAGCTAGGGCAGCGGCAGAGTCTAAGCCGCCAAGGTTCGGTTCATAAGAGAACCACAATGCTGGTGTTCAAAGAACTTTTTAGTATGCTCAAAAGAGTATTCACGTAACACTATAAATTTCATAAAACCCGTGTAAGGACTGCACCATGACATATTCTGCCGCGCCTATGCCGGAAGGCACGCCCTCGTATCAGCCTCATATGGCAGCACCGAATCCAGGAGGTCTCGCTGCCGCCTTTAAGGAGCCTAAAAGACCTACCTTTGTTTTTGTCTTCGCAATTTTTACCGCTACCGTGTGCCCAATCCTGCGTTTTGTGGAGTATGTCCTAACGTCTTCATATTTGAGTGAGGCTTTTAAATGGCATCAATCGCGCACATACGTACCTGCGTATGGTGATATGTCTCTTGAGCAGATGAAATCTGGAATGTTTGCACAGGCGCAGCTAAACTCAACGCTCACATTCCATTTTCTTTCCGTGCTGACATCTGCTCTGCTTTATATTCTTTTTGGGCTCGTCGTGAATAGTGGGAAAAACTGGGGTCGTATTCTGCTGACTATTCTTGCTTCCTTGGGCATGCTGATGAGCGGTATGAGCGCTTTGGGGCAGGCTTATACGATGTCCAATCCAGAGGCGCCGGCTTTTGCGAATGCGCAGGGGTATTTAGGAGCTCTGGTGGCCGTATATATGCTACTTTTCCTGGCGAATATATGCCTGGTTGTTCTCGTGTGGATGCCGCCCGTGAACGTGTATATGCGGAACACTAAAGCCTACTGGAAAGCTAAAAAGGCGCTGGAGGCGGGTAGTAAGAGCTACGCCGACCGGTTTGCGGCTCAGACGGAATTAGCCTCGAAAGAGCAGGCTAAAGGTACAGGCTCATAGCCTAGATACTAGGCAGTGTGAGCGCTTTCCGCTATTCTCGAAAAGAAGCCCAAAGCGGTGCTTCACCCCGTTATAACCGTAAGGACTATTGTCGATGAATGAATACCCCAGGCCAACCGGCCCAGACCCCCAGCTGCCGCAAGCTCCACAGACATCGGGTGCATACCCAAACCAGCCGCAGAATCAGTATGGGCAGAACCAGGCCGTAAACTCACAGATCTCGCAGCCTTATATGCAGAATCCGGCGCATCAGGCGGCGCCGTCACCTTCTACGCCGCCGGAATCAGCCGCAAAACCGAAAATGTCGATTCTGTTGCTGGCTGTCCTCATCTTGGCGATCTTGATGCCCATCTTGCGCGTCATCGAATACGGCGTTATGGCCTCTATGGTGAACACCCTGATAGAAGCGCTCCGTCAATCGTTGGGGGAGAGCGCTTATCAACAGTTCATTGCTAAACCGGAGTTTTATGAACTTCGAGATATGCAGGTCGGTCTAGTAGGCCGTTTTGTTTTTGGTATCTTCTTCAGCATCATCTACATTTTTTTCGGAATTTTTATTTTCCTGGGATACAACTGGGCGCGTATTGTTCTGACGGTTTTTACAGTGTTGAATACGCTCTTAGTCATGCTTTTCCTGATGGACTCGATCGTAGGCTACAACGAGTTTGCCAATTTTACGGATTTGGTGGATCTTCGGGGTCAAGCTTTCGGACTTGTCATCATCTATATCTCCATTTTGGTGGTGGGTCTTCTGCCCCTGATTCTGATGTGGCTGCCGCCCGCGAATAGGTATGTTCGCCAGCGTACTTCGGTGCGGCGGGCGCGGAACCAGGCAAATAACCCGTACGGAATGCCGCAGCCCTATGCATATCCGGCACCCGCACCGCATCCGGGGCAGGCACCGGGGAATCAGCCTTCCTCTGGAGAGCAGCAGCTTTAGCTCCCTGAGGATATAAGAGTTTTACTTCGTGAAGGTGCTGCGGCATATATTTAACATATATGCCGCAGCACCTTTTTTATAACTGATCTCGTTGCGCGTAAATAATTTCTTGTATGTCCATAAAGCCTTTATTTCTGGGTATCTGACCGATAAATAATGAAACTATAAGCGCCTTAAATCGACGCTTTTCAATATTAAAACACAGTCCAAAAACCTAGAGATATTGTCATATTGCTTGATGAACCTGTAACGTGTGCTTTAAGGGTTGTGGAGGTTCTTCGTAACACTCAGCTAAGACCTTAGATACTTTCGTACAATGCCGCAGCCTTCTAGGAGGAATACCGCCGATGAGCTATGACAGTGCTGTACGCTCTGAATACTCCATAACAACACTAACCTCTGGGTATGTGGGTGAAGAGAATATAGTGAATTATTCGCCCGTACCAAGAGCCACTTTAGAGCGCCCCTATGTACCCCGTGCGGTGAAGATATCCGCATGCGCCAGCATGATGATTGCTATTCTTCGCACCATATACCTGACGGCATCATGGCATTTTGAAAATTTTGCTCTGGGGAATACTCTGACTATTGCTAATGTTTTCTTGCACGTTATTCTAGGAATTTTTATTCTTCGGGGGTATGCGCTGGCGCGTGCTCTGCTGGTTTCACTCGCGCTGCTGACCTTGGGAACCTCCCTGCTGACTCTGAGCTGGCTGCGCCCCGCCGTTCCCGATATTCCGGGGTCATATTTGTCAGTTGTGGTGCTGAGCATGGCGGCACTGACGCACCTGGTGCTGTTAGGATTTTTGATGTTCCCCGCCAGCGTTACCCTGTATATGCGTGAGAGCAACGCCTACCGTCAGGCATGCGCGCACTGTTAGCTATAGGTTCTGGGAGCCTATTTACAAGATAAATCCGGGCTATGTTCCTGAGCCAATGGCGGCGCGTCAGCTTTTCTGAATTCGGGAGCGATGGTTTGCGGTTGATGAAGGGTGTGTTTCCCGAATAAAATTCGAGATCGGGCGTGTCCAAAAATTCGTCGTATATGACGAAATATCAGGTTGAGCTCGGCGTGATTAAAAAATATTTCACGACATCGGTCAATAATGTATGACCTGAAACTAAGGCTCCGCTATGCTCGTAATACAGCCGTTTAACACGGTAACCGAGAACAAAGGAGTACCACCGATGAGCGAGCAGCATAGACCTGACCCGGCTCTGCCTCAAAACCCTCAGCCTTCCGGAGGCCAAGGCTACCCCCAACAACCCGCACCCGCCGGTCAGCCCATGTATGGGAACGCCCCCGCTCCCGCCGCTGAACTTCCTGAGAAGCCCGCGTACCGAGGAACCGTTGTCGCCGTTCTCATCGTGGGTATTATTGCGGCTCTTTTGCGGATTATCGATATTATTATGGGGCTTTACCTACATCCGCAGGCAAAAAATTTCGCCCAAGAATATAACATCAGCGAAAGTGAACTTGGAATTACTGATTCTAGCCCCCGAGGAATTATCCTTGGCATCGTAATTGCCCTTCTTTTCTTTACACTAGCAAGAAATATGAAGAAAGGCGGTCTAGGATCTGCTATCGGTCTTACTGCTGTAGCCGGTATCTTTACAGTGATCTATGCTAATGGAATGCCAGAGGCTCTGGATACCGTTAATAGCTTTGACGAAATTATAAGCGATCCCCTTTTCCCAGAGAAGTACAAAGGATTCTTTTCCGCTATAAAGTTTGGGGTTTATCTCGAACTAGCTTCTATCGTGATCCAGGTTCTTCTGATTATCCTGATCTGGCTGCCAACCACTCTTAAATACATGAAGAAGGCTCGGGAATATTACGGCGCGGTAGCTGCACAACAGCAGGAAAATCAGCCCGTCGATGCCAGCGCCCTCGCCGTGCCCGCATCCGAGGGACAGGTGCCCGCTGCACAGCATAATACCCAGCAGGCTCAGCAGCAGGGGTATGGATATGACCCGCAAGCTCCTCAGAATCCGCAGGCTCAGCAGAATAATGTGCCGCAAAACCCGCAAAATCCCCAAGACCATCAGGGCAATAGCGGGTACAATCTGAATTAGAGATTGAAAATTTCATAGGTTTGATGCACTTCGTGCATGCCTAACAATGTTCGTCGTGCACCTCAGACGGGGGCACGACGAACATTCTTTTAAGGAACTCTCAACGATCGAAGTGAGAATTCCGTAGCCCAACCACAAAAAATATTGTTGAGGAGGAGCCATGAGTCAAGATCCTTATGGTCAACAACCCCCATACCAGCCGCCGCATCCCAATGCGCCCATGCACCCGGCGATTCAATACGCACCCGTGCCAACGCAGAAACCCGAGCCCACTACCGTCGTCAAGATCGGTACCTACCTGATTTACGCCGTGGCGTTGTATATGATCATGCGAGCCATTGTTGGCTTGGATGATTTCGGGTTCCAGACATACCATACGGAGAACGGCAAGACGACCGAAGTAAACTCTTCGATGGGACTCGGCTATGTCATCAGTGCAATTTTTGCTGCGTTTACTATTCTCCTCGGATTCTTCTACTCTAAGGGTCACGGGTGGGCACGCATTACCGCCCTTGTCCTGGGGATTATTGGTACCATTCGTGATCTGCTCTACTTCTTGCTCACCCTTCTCGCCCAGTCGCTGGTACAGTCCGTTACATCTCAGATGGATGGGGCGCAGCAGGTATCTATCAGCCCTGCTGTCTACGTAGTTCTTGTGTTGGGCATTATTTTGCAGATTGCGGTAGTGGTTTTCATGCTTCGTGGTGATGCTTCCCGGTACACGAGCGATAGCCGCCTCTGGCGCAGCTACCGGCAGGATCAGGGCCCGCAGCCCGTTCAACAGCCCACAGAATCCCAGCCTCAGCAAGGATTCGGTCAGGCTGCACAAAACCCACAGGCACAGAACCCGCAATCACAACCAAACCCCGCACCGCAGAATCCTAATAACCGGTACGACAATGGTGATGGGTACCGTTTGAACTAGCCTATAAACACTCGGATGCGCCCTCAACAGCGCGGAAACGTTCGTCGTACACTACCATTGAAGTACGGCGAGCGTTTTGCGTTTTTGCACCATATAAAAGTGTTGCTGACATGCATACGACCGCCATAGATATAGCACCGGTACACACGATAAGAGTCACCAGGACACATCATGAGCCAAAATCCCTATTATCAAGATCCGCAGTATCAGCCCTCATACGCCCAACAGCCTCAAGGACCTTATGGCCAGCCATACCAGCCAGGGGCTTATATGTCTGTTCCAGAGAAAAAACCCGAACCCAGCACGGTAGTAAAAACAGGTATTTATCTGATCTTTGGGTATGCGCTTTATGCCCTGGTATCAAGTATTTACAACTCGGTAACCCTTCGAGACAGGATGAATGCCCTGCTCGAACAGCAGAAGAACCAGTACTCTCCGTATGGGAACTACAGTAGCGTCAACTTTTCAGACTCGTTGATAACAACGAGTATTGTTGTTGGCATTCTGATAGCCGTCATCATAGTCGCTCTTACGGTCGTTATCGGTTATTTTTACGCCAAAGGGCACACTTGGGCGCGTATTACAGCTTTGGTCTTAAGTAGTATTGGTACTGCATTCGGTGTGATTACCCTGATCATGATCCTCATGGGTGCCGGCACAGGGTCGGTAAGTTATTCCCCGTATTCTACGATGAACGACCCTGTGTCAATTGGTATGACAATCTTCTCCACGGTTTTGCAGGGCGCCATTATCGTGTTCATGGTGCTGCGTGATGCTACGCAGTATACCGCTCAGAGCCGCATCTGGCGTATGTACCAGCAGAATCAGAGCGGTGTAAATCCCTACCAGCAGCAGGGTAGCCAACCCTATAACCATTAGGGTATATGCTTCGATAAGAATATAAGCATATAGCAGGGGGCGGCGAATACAGACTGTATTCGCCGCCCCCTTATGCATACGCAGAAGTTTGAGATTTCGATGCTCTACTCGGCTGCTTCGTTCTTGGCTTTGGAACGACCGCGCAGGTATTCAAAAGTCACGGGTAGAACCGAAACCAACACAATAATGACCGCAAGCATCTCAATATTATTGTGGATGAACTCAACTCCGCCCAGCAGTACGCCTGCCATGCCAATAGAACCAATCCACAGGACGGCACCCAGGATGTTCCAGAGGTTGAACCTGCGGCGTGGATACGAAGAAATACCCGCCGCCAGCGAAACAAAGGTACGAACGATTGGTACGAAGCGACCTACAACAAGCGCGAAACCGCCTCGTTTAGCAAAAAATTCTTCCGCGGCGTGCAGGTTCTTGGTGCTCAGGATTTTTGCATCGTCTTTGAAAAGATTACGGCCATAGCGGGCACCCAGCTGATACCCGATCTCGCCCCCAGCTACCGCTGCAATGATAAGAACCGGGAACACTAACCAGAGTGGCAGATTCAGGCGGTCGTGGAGCATACCCAGAGCGAAGATCAAAGAGTCGCCCGGAAGCACCGGAAACAGCACGCCCGATTCGATAAAAACGATGATGGCCGAAACCACCAGAACCCACGGACCGGTGCTGATCAGCACATCTTCAAGCTTGAAACCGAGGAGCCCCAGCGGCAGATGGGCAAGAAGTACGGGGATAAAAAAAGCCATAGAAAAATCCTGAAGTAGTCGAACACAAGGCACGCGCGGTGCTTGCACACAATCCTATGCGGTCTGCCTGAGAGACCACTAAGGCAAAAATATGTGGAAGCTATGAAGTGTCTCGCAATATTCTACCGGGATTCTTTGTGAGAAACGATTAAGAGTGTGAACCTGCCTCATGAGCCTGGCTAACTGATGGAATCATGGCGTCTATGCCCGATGAAGAATATAAAGGATAGTGAAGTCAGTACCCATATATTCCGTGACCGTTATAGTATTCCCAAACCTGCATGCACGAGGTAACCGTACAGCATGTGCGGAGCCTTGAAATCTGCCATGATGGGAGAAACCCCTCACAAAGGAACCCCATGCCAACACTCCATGAAAACGCCCAAGCCCTGCTCAGAAAGCTCACCGCAAACCCGAATGCGAGCTTTCACCCCGGGCAGTTCGAGGCTATCGAGGCGCTTGTCACCGACCGCCGCCGCGCCCTCGTGGTACAGCATACAGGCTGGGGAAAATCTGCCGTGTATTTTATTTCGGCGCTTCTGATGCGTGCCCAAGGTTCCGGGGTTGCCCTTATTATCTCCCCGCTGCTTTCGCTCATGCGCGACCAGGTGCAGGCAGCCGAACGCGCCGGGGTTCGTGCCGCTATGGTGAACTCCACTAATGTGACCGAATGGGAGGCAATACGCGCCCGCCTTGATGCAAACGAGCTGGACGTTCTCCTCATTGGACCCGAACGACTCAATAACCCCGCATTTCGTGAAGAATGGATGCCTTATCTGCAGCCGCAGCTCGGCCTTCTGGTGGTCGATGAAGCGCACTGTATCTCCGATTGGGGGCACGATTTTCGCCCCGATTACCGGCGCATCGGGGCGCTTATTCGTGAGCTTGATACGAACGTTCCCGTACTCGCGACGACCGCAACCGCGAACGAACGTGTAAGCCGCGATATTGCCGAACAGCTTGCCGCAGGTGCCAACCCCGAGGATGTTGTGGTGCTGCGTGGTTCGCTCACCCGCGATTCGCTGAGGCTGGGCGTGCTGCAGCTGCCCGACGAAGCGCAGCGTCTAGGCTGGCTGGTTGAACACCTTGATACGCTGCCGGGCTCAGGAATTATCTATACCCTGACGGTATCCGCCGCCGAAGACACCGCACGACTGCTGCAAACCGCCGGGCACAAGGTTCTTGCGTACACCGGAAAAACCGATCCCGATGAACGCCGCGAAGCCGAAGAAGCCCTCAAAGCCAACCGGGTTAAGGCTCTTGTTGCCACGAGTGCCCTCGGTATGGGATTCGATAAACCCGATCTGGGGTTTGTGGTGCATCTTGGGGCGCCTTCTTCGGCGGTGAGCTACTACCAGCAGGTAGGCCGTGCCGGTCGCGGCACCGACCATGCGGATGTGCTTCTGCTGCCCGGGCGTGAAGACCGCGCGATCTGGGAGTATTTTGCGACCGCATCCATGCCCGACGAACAGAACGCCTACGCCGTGTGTGAGGCACTGGGTGCTGAACCCGATGGGCTGTCTATACCCGCGCTGGAGGCGCGTGTACAGTTACGCCGAAGCACCTTAGAGCTTCTGCTCAAAGTACTCGATGTTGAGGATGCGGTGCGCAAGATCGGCTCACGCTGGTACTCCACAGGTGGTCCCTGGAGCTACGATGCGCCACGATACCGTGCCGTGGCGCAGGCGCGCGTTCGGGAGCAAGAGGCCATGCTCGCCTACGAGAGTACCGAAGGGTGCCGCATGGTCTTTCTGGCACGCGAGCTGGACGATACCACGGCGGCTCCGTGCGGAAAATGCGATAGGTGCGCGGACCCCTGGTACCCCGAACAGGTCTCTGAGCGCGCCGTGCAGCAGGCTCAAGGAACCCTCAACGCGGTTGGCGTAGAAATAGCCCCGCGCGGCATGTGGCCTACTGGGCTGCAGGAGCTTGCGGGGGAGAACGCGCCGAAGGGTAAGATTCCGGTGTCAGAGCGTGCCGAACCGGGTTACGCGCTGGCACGCCTCAGCGATGTGGGGTGGGGCAGCCGTGTGCGTGAACTTTTGGCGACCGACGAATCCGGGGAACCTCTCGATACGCCCGTTCCCCAAGCCCTCGGGCAGGCCTGCGTGCGGGTCCTTGCGGCATGGGACTGGGGCGAAACCGGCCGCCCCGAAACCGTACTCACGGTACCGTCTCCGGTGCGTCCCACGTTAGCGCGCTCGTTGGGGGAGGGGCTGGCTCATGTCGGCAAACTTGTGTATTTGGGCGAGGCTGAGCTGGCTGCCGAACCGCGTTTCTTCGGCGGTAACAGTGTTTTCCGATGTGCCGATGTCATGCGTTCCTACCAGATTCCACCTGAGGTAATTGAGAGGCTGCGTGAGCATCCGGGGCCTGTGCTTTTAGTGAGCGATATTGTGGATTCTCGCTGGAGTATCACCGTGTTGGCGCAGCGGCTGCGGGCGGGCGGGGCATCCGCCGTATACCCCTTCGCGCTGGGTGTGACACACTGAGAATATGTATTTCTCATGAGGAATATATAGCTTTTGACAAGGACATATAGGCGATATGGAATATAACAATAGTGGTGCTCACGCCGGTGACGGTGAAGCCCTCAGCACCATTGCGACATTGGCTGAGCATGAACGCTGGATGCGCCTGGCTCTCGACGAAGGAAAGCGCGCAGCATGCGCCGGTGAGATACCTATCGGCGCGGTGGTGGTAAATGCCGAAGGCGAAATTATCGGTTCGGGGCACAATAGCCGTGAACACGATCATGACCCCACCGGGCACGCTGAGATCCACGCGATCCGCCAGGCGGCACAGCATCTTAAGACCTGGCGATTGGAAGAGTGCACGCTCGTGGTGACCGTTGAACCATGCCTTATGTGCGCCGGGGCGATTCTGATGGCGCGCATACCCACGGTGGTGATGGGTGCTTGGGAAGAAAAAACGGGTGCGGTGGGGAGTCAATATGATGTACTCCGTGACCGTCGTTTAGGGCTTGATGTGCAGGTTTACGCCGGGGTGCTGCGCGAGGAATGTGCCGGGTTGATGCGCACATTTTTTGAAGCACGCCGCCGCAGCAAGGGGTCTAAGCCGCTGGGTATTTTTGCCTAAAATCCTTGCCTGCCCTCATAAAAGGCTCGTGATGTGATCAAACGGTTATTCACATCACGAACCTTTTGTTCGGAGAAGACAAGGAGGACGATAGGGGAGAGAGGAAGCGAAAGGGACCGGCACGACTTGCCCCCTTATTTGAACGAAAATCGCTTTTTCTTTGAAAAATAATCCATAAATTTCAAAAATAATATCGGAAATTGTCAAAAAATGGTCATGTGCACTGTTTCTGTGGATCTACGATAGATGAGGTAATTCAGGGTCCTGCGTGCCACTTAACGCGGGGACGCGCCAAGAATCCTGACACGTATTCATTTAAAGGTTCAGCACACATGTTAACCGCAGACGATATTTGGGCTCGGGGCCGCCATAAGGCGCTCTTCGGCCGTACCAGCTTCACGGTGGAACGCGGCGAGGTCATCCTGATACAGGCCGACAGTCAGATTGAACGCACTTCCCTGAGCTTAGCCCTTACCGGGCGGCTGAAGCTCAGCGGCGGAACTCTCAGCTGGGATCATCGAAGCCCCGTCAGCTTGCGCCACCTGCGCAGTATCTCTGACATTATTGATTCCCCAGAAGTTACCGCCCCCGAAGTGCATATGCGCGTGCATGATTACGTCTCCGAAATGCTCTCGTACTCTCTGCCGTTCTTCGGTCGGCCCCGGGCAAGCCACTGGCTGGAGCAGAACGATTTAGGCGAGCTCGACAGGCTCTGGACCGAACAGCTTACAGGTGAGCAGAATATCCGTCTGATGAGCGCTTTAGCGGCGCATACCCGCTCCGATCTTCTGGTATTTGATACTCCGTCACGGCATCTGGACCACACCCGCATGTGGCTGCCGTATCTACAGGAACTCGCCGAAAACGAAGACGATCCGCGTGCCGTGATCGCCGTAGTTCCGCATATTTCCGAAAGCTGGGACGGCAAAACTGCCGTGGTTGGTGACGCCCACGAAGACCTTGAAGAAACCCCGCAGGATGCGCGCGAGAGTATCCGCCTTACCGTTGCGCGGGAGGAAACCGACTCGTCCCTGGATGACCTGCTCGGCGGCGACCACCACGACGACGATCATAGCGACCCGAACGATCGCGAGACGCTAGAGAGCGAGGATCCGGGCGAGAAGGTACAGACCGTCCGGTCACCGCAGGAAGACTCGGCGGCGAACGCATCCGAAGTATCCGAGCCTTTCCCCGAAGACCACGAAGAATTATCAAACCCGAAGAACCCAGCAGAGAAGGAACAGTAACTGTGAGTGTAGTTCGTGTTGCGCTCGTCGAACTTAAGCGTCTAACCTCCGGAGTGCTTCCGGTACTGGTGCTTCTTGCTATGTCGTGTATCCCGCTGCTGTACGGTTCACTGTACCTGTACGGCAACTGGGATGCCTACGGGAATGTGAACGGTATTGTGGGCGCACTCGTGGTGGAAGACGAGGGCGCGAAAGATGCCTCCGGTAACGACCTGAAAACCGGTGCGGATGTCAAAAAGAGCCTGCTGGATGCGGGAACCTTCGACTGGAAGAGCGTAGAGACCCGTGATAAAGCTGTCCAAGGCGTCAGCGACGGGACCTATGATTTTGCGCTCGTGATTCCGAAAGACTTCTCGGCCAGGCTCGTGAGTACCGGCTCGTTCAAACCTGATGAGAAAGGCAACACCGGTCCCATTAACCCGCAGGCCGCCGGACTGGAAATTATCACGAACGACGCCAATAACTATGTGCTCACCAACATCGTGACGAAGGCGGGAACAGCTGTGCGGGATTCCGTGGCCTCCAAGGTGGGGGATAAAACGGCGAACACTCTGCTGGCAAGCTTCACGACCATTCACGGCAAAATGAATGAGGCAGCTGATGGCGCCGACAAAATCAACGCGAACACCGTCAAACTTTCCGATGCGATGACCCAACTCGCTGACGGAACCGGAACCCTCAACGACGGTGCCATAAAGCTCGCGGATGGTTCCGGGCAGCTGGTGGATGGTTCCGGTAGGCTCATCGAAGGGCAGAATAAGCTCGCCGACGGTTCATCCCAGTTGGCTGATGGAGCGGGCACCCTCAACCAAGGTGCCGGAAAAGTCAATGACGGTGCCGTCAAGCTCGCTGACGGATCATCAACCCTGGCCAACGGTGCCTCTGACGCGCATAACGGCGCTTCCCAGCTGGCGGATGGCTCCGCAGCCCTCGCAAACGGCACCGGCAGCCTTAAGAAAGGCGCGAACGACCTCGCCCAAGGTGCCCAGCAGGTCGCCGACGGAACGCATTCGCTCAAGAATGCACTGGATCAGGACGGGGTGCGTCAACTTCCCGGAACGCTCACCGCCATGTGCCAAAACCTGAACTCAATCGACACCTCCGCCCCAAGCGGGGATTTTGGCACAGATCTGTCAAATACGGTGGTGTCTAAGGTTGCCGAAGATACCCGGCAGAAACTAGCGCCTCTCGTCGAATCCGGCTCCATCAGCCAGGAAACCGCCGACGCGATCGTCGCCAACATCAATTCCGAACAGACGAAATCGGCTGTAGCATCCGCGAACGATCAGGCACTCAAAAACCATCTAGCGCAGCACGGACAAGCCGGTTCAGATGTGTTGGCGAAGCTGCAAACCCTCAAAAATGACAACTGTGTGGCCACCGGGGAATCCGCTGCAGCGCAAAAACTCAGTACCCTGATTGACGGGGTGGATAAGCTCGACTCCGGCGCCACGGCGGTAGCGCAGGGTGCCGGAACACTGCGCGACGGCATCACCAAACTCGATTCCGGGGCAACCACCCTAGCAGACGGTTCAGCTAAACTCGCTGACGGCACCGGGAAAGTTGCCGATGGTGCCTCCACCCTCAATAACGGAGCAGCCCAACTGGCCGACGGCACCGGTGAACTCAAAAACGGTACCGGAAACCTGCACAACGGCGCACAGCAGCTTGCCGATGGCGAAAAAGAAGCCTTAGACGGCCAAAACAAACTGCACGAGGGCGCAACCACGCTGCAGGACGGATCATCTCAGCTGGCTGACGGCACCGGAAAACTCAACAGCAGCACCGACCAAATCGCCGACGGCACGGGACAGCTCAAAGACGGAACCGGGCAGCTCTCCACCGGACTGCAAAACGGCACCCGCCAAATCCCCAACCTGAACGAAGAACAGCAAAAAGACGTAGCCTCCGTCATGTCCTCACCCGTGGACCTCGAACACAGTTCCCTAGCCAACGGACGTAATTACGGCGAAGGTATGGGACCGTTCTTCATGTGCCTAGCCCTGTGGATCGGCGGCCTGATGCTCGTGCAAACCCTGCGCCCGCTCAACAACCGTGCACTGGCCTCAAAGGCACCGACAGCGCGCATCATCCTAGGAAGCTGGCTGCCGTTCGGACTGATCGGTATCGCCCAGGCAGTACTCATGTTCGCGGCAGTGAAATTCGGGCTCGGATTCCAGATGGCGCATCCGTGGCTTGCCTTCCTCTTCCTCTGCTTCGTCGCAACGATCTTCACCCTGTTCATTCACGGCGTGGTGGTGTTCTTCGGCTCGCCCGGCAAGCTCATAGCCCTGATTATTATGATCCTGCAGCTCATCACGGCGGGCGGCACCATGCCCTACGAAACCCTGCCACACGCCATGAGGTGGATGCACGACTTCTTCCCCATGGGCTACGCCGTCACCGGTATGCGCAGGCTCAGCTACGGCATCAACGAATCCAGCCTGATGCCGATCATGATGTACCTGCTGCTGTGGGGCGCCGCCGGTCTGGTGCTGGGATACCTGGGAACCCGCCGCGACCGCATCTGGTCCCTGAAAAAACTAATCCCCGAAATCACGGTGTAGGGCCTTAGTATGGAGAGAACAGCAACCGCCACGAAGGGAACCATCCCCATGCCCGATACGCCGAACCCCGCACGCCGACCGGGCCGCACCGGCAAAACCCAACGCAAACTCTTCACCGCCACGATGGAGATCATGGAGCATCGGGGAAGCGCCCACGTGAGCATTGAAGAGGTCGCCCAACGCGCCGGGGTCTCCAAAGGCACCGTGTACTACAACTTCGGGTCGAAGAAAACCATGATTGACCGGCTTCTGCAATACGGCACGCACCTGCTCGTGGAGAGCATGAGCGAAGCTTCCGTCGCTCAGAGCGACCCGCGCGAAGGGCTGCGCAAAAGCATCTCCACGGCGCTCACCTATCTGCACGAACACCGAGGGTTCACCAGGCTCTGGGTGAGCGAAGTGTGGAAGGGGCTGGACGCCTGGACCGACTCAATGGTGGACAACCGCCAAGAAATCCTGGATTTCATAGAGTCGCAGGTACGCGCCCTGCGCAGCCGCTACACGATCGATACCGCCCAGGATACACGTGCGTTGGCGCTTTCTATTTTTGGTGCTACTTTTATGCTGGCGATGGACCGGGAGATACACGGGGTGCAGCGTAGCATCGAGGACTCCACCCGTGCGGTCATGCTGGTATTTGACGGCTATATTCGGCACTGACGGATGCGGCTTTCAGGCGATATTGGGGTGCACAGCCGCTATGGGTTCGCTCTTGACTGAAGGCTAACCCCCTGGGTGAGGAACTAAGATCCTCAGGCAGAATAAGCGGTATAACGCGCTTGTCGCTAAGGATTTGAGGGGCGTCCCCAACACCTTGGATGGAACCGAGCGAGGGGGTGGAGTTTTTGCCCCCTTGGGGCGGATGCGGTAGAATCATATCCTATTGGTGGTGTGTCCGAGCGGCCGAAGGTGCATCACTCGAAATGATGTTTGGTGTAACAGCCAACGAGGGTTCAAATCCCTCCACCACCGCATAGCTAAACCCGTCGGGTCTTAAAATTCTTAAGACCCGACGGGTTTTCTGCTGTGCACCTTGTGTATAGAAAGCTATAGGCTTAGGTGAGGACGAAGTTTTTAGCCCACGTGAAATCTCCCGATACGCTCTGCCTGATACGAAACTCAGGCCCGAAATCAGGACCACCAACAGGCCTGTACTCTTGTCCCACCCCGTCGTGGGCTAACCCCGAAACAGTGGGCACCTCTAAAAGACGCTGCACCCACAACTTTTCCCGAATATACTGCACGAGTATTTCAGCATCCTGAGTATTGTTCGGATCAGCCCAATACCCATAATCCACCCGAAACGCCATCTGAGAACCCACATACCGGCACGGTTCCACATGCGGTTTAAACCGATACACCACCCCTGCGGTATCGGTGAGCTCAAAGAGCCCGTTCTCACCCCCTAATAGGGTGAAATAACTAGAGTCAATCTGCCAGTAGTGCAGCACCTGCTTACGTCCTCGGTTATTGACCCTCATGAGTTTCTCGGGCAGAATTTCCCGGTACGAGACCCTGCACACCCACAAACCCCACACAGCACCAGGGGTAAAGACTATAAGCAGCCCTATACCAACCCAGTCTCCTGTATCTAAAGGTACCCCGCTGATTCTCAGCTGAATCATGGCATACAGCATAAGCGCCAGCAAAATAAGCGTTACCCATAAGAGCATTTTGATGAACCACGAGGCTTGTAACCGCACCGACGCCAACACCCGCACCACAGCCCGAGGGTCAGAGGTTTCTTCTACCACCTGCTGGGTTTTCTGCTCACGATCACGCCGGCGCCCTTCAAATACTGCTGAGAGCCAAAACGTCCCCGCCACAAAGACTAGGCAGAAGAGACCAAAGATAAGTTCACTGCTCATCAGCAGCTACCGTCCCTGATGTGCCGGTCTGAAGACTAGCCCCGGGAGCTTCGGATTCCCCACGAGCATTTTTAATG
>ERZ773073.656-NODE-656-length-17726-cov-61.046347_pt1 | contig 17726 bp, 15 predicted proteins | sample MGYA00580616_ERZ773073 | MGnify/ENA primary metagenome ERZ773073 (study PRJEB29015, sample SAMEA2737960) | human oral metagenome | biome: human oral; feature: human-associated habitat; material: dental | place: China | collected 2131 ...
CTCCCATCCTTCTGGGGGTAGAGGTCAGAAGGATGGGAGAAAGGTACGTTCACGTGACGAACTTCCGTTGAAGATCGGAGCGCGCTCCGCCCGCTGCCCCGGGAACCAGACATCTGGGACGCCGACGTGCAGGTGGGGTGCGGACGCCGACGCCGCTATCGCGCGGATACGCGGTGACTTGGGGGCCCGGAGCGGGGGATCCCGGCGCCCGGGTGCGCGCAGTGGGCGTGTACGGGAGAGAGGCGGCGAGGCGGGAGAGTCGCGCCCGGATTCCTGCGGTGGATGCTGTGCCGGGCGGCTCAAGCGCCCGTGCTAGGCTTGCTAGGAGGTGATGCGCGTGCCCACGATTCCGCACCGCGAGCTGCGCAATAACAGTGCGGAGATTCTGCGCCGCGTTCAAGCGGGGGAGACTTTTGAGATCACCGACAATGGGAGACCTGTGGCCCTGCTCGCTCCCGTGCCCGAGGAGCCTCTCGCTCTTCTCAGGCGGAGCGGAGCCGTCACCCGGTCTGTCCGCGTGGACTTCGCCGCCCTGAGGCGCGCTACCGGGATCGCGTCGCAGGACGTGCTGGATGATCTTCGCGGTGAGTTATGAGGATCTGCTACTTGGACACCTCGGCTGCGCTCAAGCTGCTCATTGAGGAGAAAGAGTCGAGGCCGCCGTCGCAGTGGCTCAACAGCGCTGTTGCAGGCGGCATGGTTCTGTGCGCGTCCTTTCTGCTCCATACCGAGCTTCACTGCGCTGCCCGCCGTCGCCGCGAGCTTGATGAGAGGACGGCGGCGGTCCTGCTCTCCGGGGTCGAGCTGATCGACGTCTCCAGGGAGCATCTTCTCAGCGCCTCCTCCGGATCGATGGGGCTGCGCGCCGCCGACGCCATCCATCTTGCGGTTGCGAGGGCTATCAGCGCGGACATTCTTCTGACCTACGACCGTGAGATGCGCCGAGCCGCTCAGTGCTGCGGCCTGAACGTGATCGCGCCTTCCTGATTGTCGATTCTCGACGGGCTCCCGATCAGTGGGCTCGTTATCAGTGCTGCGCCTGTCGCCGGAATGCCGCTTCCCCGCGGCCTTGGGGGAGCAGTGCCCGCCGGATGCGGGCGGTGCGACGACCGAGCAGACGGCACGCCGGGACCCGCCGAGCGCGGGCCCGGAACTCCCGCACCCGGTGGGCCCCGGAGGTCACTGAGTCGCAGTCCTTGTCGGATCCCCGGAGCTCCCGCACCCGGCGGGCCGCCGGGCTACTCCGTCAGCAGGGAGTAAGCGGTGATCCTGCCGATGGGCCGCGTGGCGACCAGCACCGCCACCACCGCGGTGACGAGTACGGCCGCCCCGACGGCGAGGGTCGGCCACATCGGGATCTCCATCGTGATCCGCCTGATTCCCACCTCGCTGAACATCGCCGTCAGCAGCGGCGTGATCAGCGCCCCGCCCGCCGCGCACCCCAGCGCGGTGCCCAGGACCACGGGCGGCAGTATGGTCCAGCGCACACGGGCCGCCGCCTGACGCGTCGTCATCCCCAGGGCCTTGAGCAGGCCCGAGGTGCGACGGGACCGGGCCACCAGGGAGACGGTCAGGAGCGCCACCACCAGTACCACGACGAGCCCGGTGAATATCATCAGGGAGTTGGACAGCAGCGGGACCATGGACATATCGCCCTGCGTCTGCGCCGCCATGGAGTCCCGTGTATTGACCACCTGGAAATCGGGGCCGAGCTCGTCCTGCAGAGCCTTGGCCACCGCGCTGGAATCGGCGTCGTCGGCGATGAAGACTCCGACGTCGGTCAGGCTCGCATCGGGGGCGAGCTCCTTGTACGCCTCCTGGGTGAGGATCACGAAGTTACCGCCACTGGTCACGCCGCTGGCCAGGCCGGTGACGAGGAGCTCCGTCTCGGCGCCGTTGCGGGTCGCCGTCCAGGTATCGCCGACATGAGCCTCGAAGCGCCTCGCCACGCCCGGGCCCAGGACGACCTCGTTGCCATGACGAGCGGGCCGCCCCTCGTAGAGGGGGCTCGTCGGCAGGTCATCCACCCCGTCCACCACGATGAAGAGCACACTCGTGCCGTTGACGATCTCGGATCTGGTGGAGTACGGGACCGCACTCGCCGCACCGGGAGTCCTCAGGGCCCCTGCCACGACGGCGTCGACGTCGTCGGGTGACTTCGCCGTGACGGTGATGTCTGGGAAAATGCCGCCCAGGAGCAGCGACAGGGCGTTGTCCTCGTCGGCGAGCGTCCCCAGGCCGGAGGCGGAGAAGACCGAGGCCATGGTGCATGCGGCGGCGATTACGAGGATGAGCACTGCGCGGCCCGGCGCCGCGAGCATCTCCTTGAGGCCGAGCAGCATGGCGAGCCGGCCGCGCGTGCGCTGCAGAGGCAGGCGGGAGCGGGTGAAGGAGTGGTCGGCCTGGCCGCCGCGCAGCGCCTCCACCGCGCTCATGCGGCCGGCGCGCCTGGCGACGAGGGCTCCGACCAGCCAGACCATGACGCCCAGGCCCGCGGCACAGGCCAGGAGCATCCCGGGCTCGACCTGAACCCTCCAGGTGATCCCGGTCTGAGCGCGCAGGATCGAGGACAGGTACGGCAGGACCGCGTAGCTCGAGGCCGCCCCGGCCGCCGCGCCCAGAGCGGCCGTCAGCGCGAAGAGGAGCACCATGGGGCGCACGACCCCGCCCGTGGTGAAGCCCATGGCCCGCAGGGCGCCCACCGTCTCCAGGTCCTCGCGGACGGCGCCGTGCAGCATGAAGGCCAGCATGAGCAGCGCCACGCCTGCGATCATCGAGGAGAAGAGCAGGACGACCACGGAGATGAGGCCGACTGACATCTGGTTGGCCATGGACAGGGTCGCCCGGTCCATGTCCCAGGCCGAGACCACATCCAGGCGCGAGAGAACCTCACCGGTGAGGCTGCCGGCCTCCTCGGCGCTGCGGGTCTGCACCTTGATGAGTGTGGAGGGCACCCAGCCGGGGAGCCGGGCCTGCTGCACGCCGGTGCCGTCCTGTCCGCCTGCGGCGAGCTCGGCCTGGAGGCCGGCCATGTGCTCCCGCGCCTCGCCCTCGAGCGCCTCGTAGTCCCTGCTCGGCAGCCCCAGCCACAGCAGGCCGATCGACGGCATGCCGCCGTATGTGGACTCGGTGAAGCCCTGGATGTGGAAGGTGCGCTCGCCCATGGGAGAGGTGAGCACCAGCTCGTCGCCCAGCTCGTAGCCGCCCGCGGCCTGGAGAGTGGAGGGCACCCAGACGGGATTCTCCACCGGATCATCGAGCCGGGAGGCGACGTCCCACCGTCCCATCCGCGTGGAGGCGTCTGCGTCGTAGAAGAGGAACATGGAGGGCAGCGTCGAGCTGGCGTAGGGGATGGAGCCCTGCACGCTGACGCCCGGCGCGGTCTCCAGGTCGCGCACGCGCTCATCGGACCGCAGGGCGTCCTCGACGGCGTCGGCCTGCTCGCCCTGGGGCAGGAGGACGACGGCGTCGGGGGAGCTCCACTCATCTGCCTTGCGGTCCAGGTACGCGCCGTGCTGGGGCATCATGACCAGCCCGACGTTCATGAGCAGCCCGGCGATGAGGGACAGGACCGTCACGGCCCCCACCAGGCCCGGGTGCTTGCGGAGGGCGCGGCGGGCCAGCAGCAGAGACGGGCTCGCCGCCAGTGACCTCAAGGATCGCAGGGATCGCGGTGATCGCAGGGATCGCAGCACCCTCACCACCCCATCCCGGTCAGGAAGGAGGTGAGGGCCTGGGCGCGCTGGTCGGTCGTGCCGGTCGGGGAGCACTCGGCGCAGACGTGGCCGTCGCGCAGGTAGAGGACGCGCTCGCCGCGGGCGGCGGAGCGCACGTCGTGGGTGACCATGACAATGGTCTGCCCGTCCGCGTGCACGTCGCCGAGCAGGTCCAGGACGGCGGCGGAGTGCTCGGAGCCCAGCTGGCCGGTGGGCTCGTCGGCGAAGACGACGGCGGGCTTGCCGACCAGGGCGCGGGCGCAGGCCACGCGCTGGGCCTGCCCGCCGGACAGCTCGGCGGGGCGGTGGTTCAGGCGGTCGCGCAGGCCGACGGCGTCGATGACCCGGTCGAAGTGGGCGCGGTCTATCCTCCTGCGGGCGATGTCCAGGGGCAGGGTGATGTTCTCCTCCGCGCTCAGGGAGGGCACCAGGTTGAAGGCCTGGAAGACGAAGCCGATGTTCTCGCGGCGCAGCCGGGTGAGCCGGCGTCGGCTCATGGACGAGATCTCCTCGCCGTCGAGCACGATCGACCCGGAGGTGGGCGACTCCAGTCCCGCCAGGCAATGCATGAGGGTGGACTTGCCCGATCCGGAGGGCCCCATAATGGCGGTGAAGCGGCCGCGCGCGAGGTGCGCGTCGACGGCGTCGAGCGCGGTGACGGCGCTCTCGCCGCGACCGAAGACCTTGGTCAGGGCGCGGGCGGTGACCACCGGGTCGGCGACGGGCCCGTGCGCCGTCAGTCCCCCCGGTTCGCATTGGCCCGGGCGCGCGTTCTGGTACGGCGGCGTCTGCGCGCCGCCGTTGTGTGCGTGTACCGGCATGGCCGGAGTCTGTCACGAGTCTCGCGGGCGTCGCACCGGGGGCGCCGCCGGGCTTGTGCTTGACTCCCCGTCCCGCCCACGCCGATAATCATCGTGGAAGTCCCGCGGATCCGCCCGGAGTGGGTTCAGCGGCCGGAGGCCCTACCGAGAAGCATCCCGAGATACATGGATTCCACACAGCTCACAGACATAGTGGAGCAGGCCGATGCGCGGCTCGCCTCCACGACGCCGAACCAGGAGATTCAGGCGGCGCTCGCGCAGAACCGGCCCGATCTTTGGGCGGCGCTCGCCTCCAACCCGATGCTTTACCCGGAACTGGTCGATTGGCTGTACCAGTTGCAGGACGACGCCGTCCTGGCCGCTTTGAACGGCCAGCGGCTCGGCTCGTCCCCGCCGGCGACGGATGGGGCGGCGCCCCAGCAGACCCCGACCGCCTGGGCGTGGGCGGCCGACGACGCCTCGCCGCAGAGCATGACCGCCGCGGGGCGATCCTCCCACTGGTCGCCGGTGCCCCTGATCGCGGCCGCCGTCATCATCCTGCTCGTCATCGGCGGGATCGGCACGTGGCGTCTGGGGCTCTTCGGAGGGGATGACGATCGCACGCCGTCGGCCGCCGCGGAAGGGCGCGACTCCGACCGCACGTCGTCGGCCTCGGACAAGAAGGACGGCGAGAAGGACGAGGACGGGAAGGGCTCCGCGAAGGACGAGGGGACTGACCGCGACGAGCCGACGCCAGCGGCGGAGCCGGACCGCGACTCGCCAGCCCCGGCGGAGTCGAGCGAGCCGGATTCCGGGGCGAGCGGCTCGAATGGGGCCGGTGCGGCCGACTACGTCACACCCTGCGCGCGGGCGCCGCAGTTCGCGGTGCGCTCCGTCAGCGACCAGGACGGCGAGCTCGAGGTCACGACCGAGGTCACCCCCTCCTGCGCCGAGGGGGATGTGCTCACGGGCGCCGCGAACAGCATCATGCTCTACGCGCCGTCGTCGACCACGGGCGGATCGGGGGCGGCCGACATGGTCGTCGCCTACGCCGATTTCGACTTCTCGGGCGCCCCCGTCGTCATCCCCTCGGGCGGCAGGACGCTCGTCCTGCGGTTCGCCGCCGGATACTTCTTCCGCTCAGCGAGCGACATCAACGCCAGTTCCACCACGATCTCCGGTGACATCGACCGCAGCGGCGCATCGAATGCGGTGGTGGTCGGCAGCGACGCGAACACGACGGCGACCGCGGCCTCCGGCACTGGCGACGGGGAGGCCGCGGAGGCCTCCGCCGCCGACAACCTCCGCTGGCAGGCCGACCACGACCGGTCGACCGTCGTGAGCAGGGTCTCCGGATACTGGGTCCCCCAGGTGTCCTCGAAGAGGCCGGGCCTGTACGCCGAGGGCATGACCTGGGGCAGCCCCGCCATCATGCAGGAGTTCTTCTCGCTGCGGCAGCAGTTCCCGGAGGCCCTCCTGCTCTTCAGCGACGACTGGCCCGTCTTCGACGCCGGAGGCAGCTGGTGGGTGACCATCGTGGGGATTCCCTTCACCACGGCGGAGGGGGCCAACGCCTGGTGCGACTCCCAGGGCCTGGACGGCGAGCACTGCTTCGCCAAGTACGTCGACACCACTGGATCGTCCGAGGGGACGACCAGGAACCGTTGAGCGGCGCCGGCGCCCCCGAACGCCGGCCATGACCGACCACCGAGCCCCTTCCCGCCATGCGGCGGGAAGGGGCTCGGTGGTCTCCTCACCGGAGTGCTCACGCGGGGGCTCGGGTGCGGTCCCGGTGCGCGGCTGCACCCGGATCCGCCCGCAGCCGCGCGGTCACGACGAGGATGAGCAGCCCTCCCACCCAGGCGAACAGCGCGAAGGCGTACTTGACGAGCCCGGTGGCGAGCACCAGGGCGATGAACCACGCCGGGCGCCGCCGGCGAGCCCCAGGCCCCTCTCTTGGACTGCAGTATCGACGAGCCGCATGCCACCGGCCGCCCAGTACACCGAGATGGTGCCGAAGACGAGCCACCACACCATGGTGAGGCGCTCGGGCCAACCCGACGCGATCGTCGGCCCTCCCCGGGCCCCGTCTCGAAACGCGCTCATCGCCCAGATCCTTCGTCTCGCATCCCGGATGATTCCCTAACGCGATGATAATTCCCGCGGGGCTCCTCCACTGCGGGCGTGCCGCCAAGAAGCAAGCGGCGGCCCCTATCCGAGGGGGCCACCTATTCGCTGACGACGGCGCCGCAAGCGCCTGCGGGGCGGTCCCTACGAGAGGGCTCACCTCGTCGTGGGCGAGGTCGCGGGCCGGTGACGGGGAACCCCCGACGGCGGTGAGGAATTCGATCCGAACCGCGGTGGCGGTCAGAGCTATCGGCATCGCACCAGTCCGGTCCGTTCTACCGTCCTCAACACCCTCGGCCAGACCCGCACCGGGGACTTGAACCACCGTTTTGCTACAGGTACGAATGACTCCGCCCCGCTCTGGGTCAAACTGTGAGAATCCAATGGAAGTCCCGGTCCTGGTGCTCCTGCGGAGGGACCACCGGCCGAGAGCCCCGCGACGACACCATGCCAAGAGGCTCACCCACCACAGCCGAGCAGAAGCGGCTGTGCAGACCAGCAGCCTCGAGGCCCTCTGTTCCGATGAGTCTCGTCGATCACCGGCACTCACTGTCACCTTCGGTATATACTGGACCCCGCTCGGGGCAGTAGCCTCGTGAAGTGAGCCCGGCAGCCCTCCGGACGGTGGGTGAGCCGGGTTTCGCGTCGTTTCAGGGGGTTATCGGCGTGAACATGGTGCTTTAGGCGGCGTGTCGGGGTTAGCGGGTGCGTCCGGCCCAGCCCTTGCGCGTCCACAGGCCCTCCTCGGAGGTGTGTGGCAGGGCTCGCCCGCGGGGCCGGTCAGGTGGGCGAACAGCGCTCCCTGCTCGGCCGTGCGCTCCAGGCGCCTGTGAGCGCGGCGGGTGCGGGCGTGGGTTGTACCACCATGTGCGACCCGTTCGGGCGGCGGTGGCCGGGTCCTGCTCAGCGGCGGTGCGCTGGTTGAGCCAGGTGCGGTACTCATTGGCGTAGTCGTTGAGCGCGGCCAGCCACTGGGCGGCCCGGTCGGTGGTGGTGATGGTCAGCAGCTTGCGCGACAGTCCCAGCAGGGCGCGGCCCTGGGCGGTGCGGGGGTGGAGGGTCAGGTCGCGCACGGTGTCGCGGCGCACGTGGATCAGGCAGCGCTGGACCTTGGTGTCGGGCCATGTCGTGGCGATGGCCTTCAGGGCTCCGGGGGCGCCGTCGGTGGTGGTCACCCGAGGTGCCGGGATGGGGGACAGCAGCGCCCGGTAGGCGGCGGTGGACTCTCCGGCGGCCCACTGCCAGCCGATGACACCGGCGGTGCCGCGGGCGATGAGCAGGACCCAGTCGTGGTGCAGCCAGATGCCGTCGATGAACACCTGGTCGAGGTCGCCGGCCTCGGGGCGGGGCGCGGGGACGGGCACCTGCCAGCACCAGCGGGTGCGGCGTCTGAAGGCCCGGTCGTCGCCGCCGCACAGCCGGGCCTGGCTGGAGGCGGAGGTGGCCCAGGAGACGAACAGCTCGAGATCGGCGACCTCCTGGCGGCTGGGCCCGGACCGGGGGCCGGGTGCGGCGCTGGTCGCGGCTGTGGTGGAGGCGTTGCAGATGGTGCACTTCCAGCGTTGGGTGCCGGCGGCGGTGCGTCCGGACTTCTTCATCGGGGCGCGGCAGATCGGGCAGAGTCTGGCCCTGGGGGAACGGGATCTCACCCGCTAGACGATCAGCCCACGATCGTCAACAACCCGACCGGATCACCCGTCCGAGCCGTAATCACCCCGATCTTCGGGCACCATCCCAACGAAAAGTCGGATCTAAAGCACCACGTTCACGCCGATAACCCTAAGACGTGAGCAATGCAACAGGCGCACCAAGCGCAACAGGGGCAACAGCGGCGCGCCGGAGTAGAATTCGCAGACGTTTCCCAGGCTGTTGGGGGGTGAGTGTTCAGGGTTGTCGGGTTACATAGTGGTTGCCGCCGGACGGGGGGACTCGCGAGGGTTGGGGAGCCCGATGACCGAGTTCTTGCCGAGACGGCCGAGGGTCTTAGGGAGCCCGAGGTCGGTCGCTCTGGCGAAGGAGGGAGTTCCCCCGGAATGGGAACCCGGGTGCGGAACCCCTCGACGACGAAGGCCCGTGGGCCGGGAGAGACAACCCGGCGCCACGGGCCGCGTCATATTCGGGCGCAGAAGCGAGACACAATCGAGTTAGCAGAGCCGACAACAGAAGTAAGACGTGAGCAATGCAACAGGTGGATCAAGCGCAACAGGGGCAACAGCGGCGCGCCGGAGTAGAATTCGCAGCCGTTTCCCAGGCTGTTGGGGGGTGAGTGTTCAGGGTCGTCGGGTTACATAGTGGTTGCCGCCGGACGGGAGGACTTGCGAGGGTTGGGGAGCCCGATGACCGAGTTCTTGCCGAGACGGCCGAGGGTCTTAGGGAGCCCGAGGTCGGTCGCTCTGGCGAAGGAGGGAGTTCCCCCGGAATTGGGAACCCGGGTGCGGAGCCCCTCGACGACAAGGGTCCGCGGGGCCGGGACAGAAAATCCCGGCCCCGCGGGTCGAGTTGTATTCGAATGCTGACCAGAACAACATCATATCTTTCCTACCGGGCCGCGAGCCGAAGCGCCGCCCGGTTCCGGTGCGCCCCGGGGCTAACCTCTTGGCGCGGTGGGGCGAGTGGGGCTTTTGAGACGATCCGGGGCGGGAGCGCGTCCAAATCTGTTGCAAAGGCGCCCCGCGACGGGATCGGCCATGAGAAGAAGCGCGGAATATCAACGTTTCTTCTCGCGCGCTCCGGCTCGATCCGGGCCTTTGCAACAGATTTGGACAACTGCGCCACCAGGGCCCCTCGCCGAGGGGCGGCCGCCGCTTGGACGGCGACCATGACGAGCACCCCGACGGCCGGATGGGCTCGAGGGAACGCCGCCCGGCCGCGAGTACGTCACTTGACCCGCGAGTACGTACCTCTAGCAGACGTGCTCGCGGGTCAAGTGACGTGCTCGGCGGTTACCCGATGATCTCGCGGACTGCGGCGCCGGCCACTCGGCCCCTGGACGCCCCGGCGCCGAAATCTGGACGCCCCGGCGCCGAAACGTGCACTTCGCACTCGAGAGTGCAGTTCCAACCGTCGTTCTCGAGTGCAAAATGCACGTCTCGGCGAGGAAGGCGAGGCGCGCCAGCCCCGTCTCCCCCCGCTCCCCTCACTCCCAGGCCGCGACAGCCGTTGAGACCGGCCGGCGTGCAGGACTCGCCTCACTCCTCCCGCTCCCGGGTCGCGGACCCCGAATCCCCGAGCTCCCGGATGACGAGCTGAACGGCCTCCTCCGGGGGGACGTGCTCCCAGATGCGGAGAACCCTCCACCCCTCGGCCTCGGCCATGGCGGTCGTCTCCGCGTCGCGCTCACGATTCTTCACCAGCTTCGGCTCCCAGTAGTCGGCGTGCGAGACCGGGATCGTCCCGTGCTCGGGGCACCCGTGCCAGAAGCACCCGTCGATGAAAACGGCCAGGCGCCGCCTGGTGAAGACGATGTCCGCCCGGCGCCGCTTATTGCTCCACGGCGCGAAATCGACGCGGTACCGGTAGCCGCGCGCGTGCAGGAGCCTGCGGATCGCCATCTCGGGCTTGGTGTCCCGGCGCCGGTTCGACCTCATCGACCGGGCGGCGCCGGGACTGCTGGCCCAGGACGCCCCAGTTCCCCCGCCTCCGGCCCTTTCGCCGCCGGTAGTCGCGCCTCTTCGGTCACTCGACGTCGACGACGGGCTCATCGTTGCGATCCGGACGTCTCACGGTGAAGGCGATGCGCCCCTTCGGCGCCGCCGCGTACGGGAGGGCAAGGGAGAAGATCGTCGCCGTGTCCGCGGCCGTCATCTTCTCCGGGAGCAGTTTCGGGGAGCGCTCCTCGCCCGGCTTCGGATCCGCCGCGAGCATGAGGAGCATCGCACCGCGCCTTCCCGTGCTGTAGGCCCGCGCCGCGGGCCCGCCCGGGGCGTCCCGGCGCCCGGCGATCGCCTCAATGGCGTCGCGCTGCCGGAAGGAGCTCCCGGAGAATCCGCCGCGCGTTCCGTCGCGCCGGGTTCTCTTGAGCATGGGGATCCGAATGCCGTCGACGGTCTTCTCCACGCAATTGCTCAACTCGGGCAGGAGGACGGCCCAGTCCTCCAGCTTCCCCTCCGCACCGGCCTGGTCGATCATTCTGAGCGTGGGCTGGAAATCGAATCCCTCCACCCACTGGAAGCCTCCGAGGACCCGCCGCATCTCATCCGCGGAAATGATCGCGATGCGCCCTCCGAAGGAATTGATCCGACCCGTCCTGGCATCCCGGTACTCGAACTCCTCAACGGCCCCGAATCGATGCCCCTCGAACCACGGGCGCACAAGGCCGAAGTGCTCGATATTCACCGAGCCGTCGCCGCGCTCGGGCTGACGCGGGAAGTCCTGGAGTTTGCCGCCGACGCCGCAGTAGTCGAGCTCGGCGTTGTACATCTTGGTCCGACTGGTGGGGCGGAGCCACGGCAATTGCTGGAATACGAGCGGGGGGACGTCGATGGGTCTGACCGCGGGCGCGCCGTCCTCCTGCACCTGCGAGAAGACCTCCAGCTGGGCCCGGAAGTCCTCCTCGTCCTTCATGATCGCCCCGAAGGCCTCGTAGAGGTCGTACACCTGCCGTCCGCGCCCCTTGATCCCCCGCGCCATGAAGAGGCGGACGAGGTCGCAGTACCCGGGCCGGTAGCCGAACCAGCGCCCCATCTGCATGAGGCTGTCGGCCTGCATGGCCCTCCGCTTGAAATAGGTGGTCGTCAGTCCTTCGAGCGTGAATCCGCGGCTGAGCTTGGTCCCGCCGACCAGGATGCGCCACACGCGCTCCCGCTGGAAGTCGACCTTCCTGTACTGTTGCTCCTTGTCGCCGTTGATGACGACCACGGGGTCGCCATTGCTGTTGAGGACGAGGTCGAGGACCTCCCCGATGAAGGGGGCGACGTCGTCGAAGGAGCCGGCGCGGGGGATTCCCGGCTCCCACTGCCGGGCCGCCGTCACCGCCTTGAAGTCCCCCTCGAACAGTTCGCGCAGGCGCCCGTTGGCCCGCGGGGATCCGTACCCGGCCCTCTTCCACAGCCTCCCGATCCGCAGCGCCAGGTCCGCGTGCGCCTTCTGCGAGACGGATTCGTGAACGAGCATGGTGTGGTGCCGGAATGCGCCCGACAGCCCCGGGTCGACCGAGGCCCGCCAGAGCTTGATCGCCCCACTGAGCACGAAGGAGTCAAGAGCCCGAAGCAGCTCCGCGTCGACCTCGTCCGGGTCCGCGTCGTCCGACGCCATCAGGTCGCGCACGAAGGCCCGCTCATTGGAGACCGCGGGATCGCTCCGCTCGGCCGCGGTGAGCTCCTCGAAGTCGTGGTAGGCCCGCCCTCCCCGGTACTCGGGCGGCGCACTGAGACTGATGATGAAGTCGCGCGGGAAGATGTCCTCGGCGTCCTCGGGCGAGACGAAGACGTTGGCGAAGGGGGTCGCGGTGTAGCCGACGTACTGACCGCGGTCGAGATGCCCCAGGAGCTCGGCGATGAGTTTGTTGATCGCCGTGCGGGACCGGTCCTCCGTCACCCGCTTCGGATTGAGCGTGTTGACCGACGCCTGATCGGCCTCGTCGTCGATGATGAGCGCCGGGATCTCGTTCAGGAGCGCCTTGATGCGGCGCAGGTCCCTGACGAGCTTGGTGAGCACGGTCTTGTTCTTCTTGACGACGGCGATCCGGACGTCGGTGCGGTGGATGTTGTCGGGGTGCCACACCGGTTTGCCGGGCTCCCTCAGTTCGTGCCCGGCGCGCGGGTCGAGGGCGTCGAGCCCCGCCCTGAGGAGCTTGTAGTCGTCCTCGGCCCGCGTCAGCCGCCTGATGGCGGGCGCGCCCGCGGCCGCGAGGTCGCCGTGCGAGACGAACCTGCCGGCGAGCCAGTCGACGTCGTCGGAGCCGGCGTAGTCGACCTCGGCGATGAGGTCCCCGTCCCCCGGGTCGATGCCCCCGAGGATGTTCTCCTGGCCGACGAGCTCCATGTCGAGCCGGCGCTGCGTCTGGGAGCGCAGGAGCTCGACGGTCCCGGTGAGGACGATGATGAGGCGGTACCCGGCGTCGACGGCCTTGGCGATGACCCCGGTGAAATTGGCGGTCTTCCCGCTCTGGACGTGCCCGACGACCAGACCCTTGGACTGGTAGGGCCAGCTTCCGGACGGGTCGGCGAGCCGTCCGACGATCTCCGTGGCGGCCGAGTCGATCGAGGCGACGGCGTCGGGATCGAGCCTGCGCTCCAGGACCTTGCGGTAACCGTCCCAGTAGAAGTGGTGCGCCCGACGACGGTCCTCGTCGTACCAGGGCGCCCACTGCGGGTTGACGATGACGGTCGTCCTGTCGAGGGCAGGGGGGAACGTCTCGTTGACGCGGGCCGCGGCGTCGTCCAGGCCGAGTCTGCTCAGGATCAGGGCCCGGCGCTCGCCCGTGCGGGGCGCGGTGCCGGCCGCCCAGGCCACGTCCTTGGCCGCGTCCCACTCGGCCAGCCTCAGGTGGAAGCGGATGCGGCCGGGGTCGTTGGGGTCCGAGTCGAGGATGAGGCCGGGGATCTCCTCCGGCGCGATCGTCCGCCCGGACGCCATGAGGAACGCCGCGACGATGGCGTGCAGCGGCATCGGCCCCGCCGTCATCCCGGACAGCGCCTGCTCGAGCGCCCGGCCGTGGACGTCGTCGCCCATTCGTCAGTCCTCCTCGTCGGCACTGCGCGCGAAGCACGCGGGCGGCCGGGCGGGTTCGAGCGCCGTGACATCGATCCGGTAGTCGACGGCGCGCACGAGCTCGGGGCGCCGGAGGATCCGGGCCAGTCCGGCGGCCGTGATGGCGGGGAAGGAATCGTCGACGGCGTAGAAGGCGGGTTCGCCGCGCAGGAGGAAGCGGGTGGTGTAGAGGCTCTCGGCCCGGTGGTCGTCCCATCCCAGCGAGTCGAGCTTGCCGTCGAAGTCGGTCCTGCCCCGACGCAGTCGACCGCGGACGCCCGCGATGACCTCCGGCAGGGTGCGGCCCCGCGTCGCGGCCCCGGCGCGCGTGATCTGGACCGACATGAGGTGGAGCGGGCGCCCGGGTGCGGGCGTCAGCTGGCCCGCGCCGTGGATGACGTGGACGCGCCGGTCCGTCCTGGTCGTCTTGACCTCGATGTCCCCGTCGGGAAGGGCGAAGTCGTGCTCCTCGGCCTGCGGCCCGAGCCAGGCGGCGAGGGCGGCGTCCTCGCCGAGGTTCGCAATGAGGCGGCGGAGGGCCATGAGCTCGCCGAACAGCCCGACCTCCTGGTCCTCGCTCAGGCGCGGCGTGCGCGCGAGGAGGCCGCGGTAGCCCGCGAGGGCGACGTGGAGGGCCCGCTCCATGGTGTCGCCCCGCTGCAATTGCTCCGCCACCGCCTGCAGGAGCGAGTACGCCTCGTACTCGATCCCCTCGGCGTCGACCGTCAGGCGGAACCAGACGGTCTCGTCGCCCGGCTCCTCGAAGACGTCGGTGCGGATGATCCGGTAGGCGGTGACGTCGACATCGGCCCCGGTGGCGGGCGTTCGCAGGGTCAGCTCCCCGCGGGGCGGGTCGATGCCCAGGATGCAGACCGGGCGGTCGCCGACCCGCTGCTCGCTGGGCAGCCCCGAGGCGATGTAGGCGGCCAGCGTCTCGGGGGTGAAGACGGTTGAGCCTTCGGCGCGGTCATTCACGGGTTCGTCCTTCCCTGAGGCCGCGGTGCTCGAGCTCCTCGCCCAGCGCCGCGCGGATGATGGAGTCCCACGCCCCCAGTTCGCGCCTCTCGCGGTCCCCGAGGTAGGAGCCCTCGAAGAAGCGGGAGTGCAGGAGCAGGAGCAGGGTCTTGAGCAGGGGCGCGTCGTCGGGCCGCATGGATCCGGACAGCGCCGGCCTGTAGAGGTCGTTGAGCCACAGCGTGCGCCGTTCCAGATCGACGTCGACGAGGGACGTGCCCGGCAGGCGCCTCCAGCGGATGTCGACGGGATCCGCGTCGAGGAATTCGACGGCGTCGCCGATGGCGTCGTACATCTGGCGGCTCAGGCCCCGGCGGGGCTCGACGAGGGCGACGGGGCGCTTCGTGCGCCTGCGCGCCGCCGCGGCGGCCGAGCGGGCCAGACCGAGGACGTCCTCGAAGCTCCGACCGCCGCCGTCGGAGACCGCCTCGCGCATCGCCCGGCGCATTGTCGCATTGAGGACGACGCCGCTCTTCTCGGGATTGATCTGGACGAAGTCCAGCAGCGGGTCGTCGACATCGAGGCAGATGCGCAGGCGCTCGTAGTTCCGTCCCCCGCGGATGACGGAGTTCCACCCCCCGATCTGGAGGAGCCTGTCCCTGCGGTAGACGTAGAGCCCCTGGCCGCCGGCCATGGTGGAGGAGCGCGCCGAGGCCAGGACGGCGGGGTCCCGCAGCGCGGGCTCGGTCAGGATCACGGCGGTGAGACGGAAGGGGCGGCCGTCCACGGCGCCGTCGAGCGCAATGGGTCGCACGCCCGCGACCGCCCCGGCCAGCGGGTCGAGGCCCCGCACTCTGCGCACGGCGCCGGCCTCCCCGATGTCCGCGTCGAATTCGTCGATGCCGATCTCGACGCGGGAGCGCGCGAGGATCCGGTGGAAGACGAGGCCCAGGTGGTCGCGGACCTCCTCGATGCGCCCGCCGAGCCATTCGGTGCGCTCGTCCGGGTCGGGCGAGACGAGGGCGGTGCGCAATCCCCGCCAGTGGATGACGGTTCCGTGCGGCGCGTCCGCGCCGGGGATCCGGAAGACCGGCCCCGCCAGGGCGTCGCCCACCTGGTGGGGGTCGAGGGTCTCGACGCAGGAGGGGGCGTCCCTGGTGATGCGCCGTCCGACCGGCACCCCGCCGACGGCGCGGCTGCAGACGTCGAGGACGTCGGCCTGGCTGAGGGAGGCGGCCTTGAGGCCCAGGCCGTAGTGGCCGAGGTCGTGCTCGTCGTATGCGCGCGTGCGGGCGAAGGTCATGGCGGCGTCGATGGCGGCCCCGTCCATGCCGCGGCCGTCGTCCATGACGAGCAGGTCGGTCAGGGTCGCGCCCCTGGTGAGGAAGCGGATGTGCACGCGGCGCGCGTCGGCGTCGATCGCGTTGTCCACGAGGTCCGCCAGCGCGGTGGCGAGCTCGTGGTGGGTGCCGACGGCGTCGGCGATGGACGGGTCGGGCGGCACGATCCTGTGCGAGACGGCGGCGATGGGGTCCATGTCGGTTCCCGGGATCCTCGCTCAGCCCTCGAACCGCCCGGGCTTGAGCCTGAGCACGCGCGCGTTCTCGCTGACGGTGCGCACCGTCGCCCGATCGAAGCCGGCGTAGCGGGTCGCGTCGATGCTCACGGCGATCTCGAGGCCGTCCGCGCCCCCGCGCCGCAGGTGCACAATGATCTCCTCGGCCAGGGAGGCGAGCTGGGCGGCGATGTCGCCGCCGGGGTCGAGTTCGACGGAGCCCGTGAACCTCGTGTTCTTCGGGCGCGCCGCCTCGGGGTCCGCGCCGCCGGAGTCCGGGGCCACCAGCATCGCCCCGCCTGATCAGTAAGGAGATCCCATGGCCGAACAGAACCAGGTTCCCGTCAACACCCCTGACGTCTTCGGCGCCCCGGAGGTGTCGGGCAGCGGTGGGACGATGACCGTGATCGACTCCGTCGCCTCCGCTCCGCACACCGATCCGTCGCGCTCACGCCCCGGCGTGCGCAGGCAACTCCAGGGTGATGGGGCCAACGTCATCCTCATGAACTTCGCGCCGGGCCAGTGCCTCGACGACCACAAGGCGGCGCACCCCATCCTGGTGCAGTGCACACAGGGCAGGCTGCTGTTCACCTGCGGCGACGACGTGGTGGAGATGGGGCCGGGGGTCGTGCTGCACCTGACCAGTCACCTCACGCACCGCGTCGACTGCCCCGCCGACGCCCCCGAAAAAAACGTCCTGATCCTGACGATGCTGACGGGGGAACGCCACCAGTGACCACGGCTGTCTGCCCCGGATTTTCCGAAGGAGAGATGAGCGTCGCCCCCGTTGACTAAAGTTCATGCATGATCATCTACAGGGGCTGGGGAGGAATGGGCATAGTTCTGCCCGTTCTAGGAGCCGGCATCATGCTGGCGATCGCTTCGTCGCTCAAACTGTCCGACGCAATGTTTCTAAAGTTGGCCCTCGTCGGGGGCTTTCTGGGTGCCGTGGGGGCGTGGTTCCTGGGGCGGTGGCTGAACCAGAAACGCCCCTTCGTCAAACTGGAGGAATGGAAGGCGCAGCGGCGCGTGGAATTGTGCTCCCTGGTGGATCAGGGACAGTTCCAGATCGCTCCCGGCGCACCTGCCCCCACCAGCAAGGAGGAGGGCTACGCGCAGGTGGAAAAGCTGCTGGAGCGCGAGGCCCGGGACCTGTCGCCGAAGATGCTCAATCAGCACTCCCTCTACGGAGTGCCGCTTCACATGGTGGGTCTGGGGATCGGGGTGCTGGTCCTGGGAGGTTTCGTTGCATCCTTCTTCACGTCGTGACCCGATGCATTGTTGAATGAATCACAACTCCTCACCGCGGGGTCGGGAAACCCTTAACATTCGGGCATGATCATTTTTCGTGGCTGGGGGCTTCTAGGGGTTGGTATTCCTGCATTGACCGCGCTCGCCATTGGCGCCCTACCGATGAGTATCTATGGGGAAAAGAACCCGATTGCCATTAGCTTCGCCGCTCTCGGTGCGCTCGTCGGTGGTGCCCTGGGTTTTCTGTGTGGGCGATGGCTCAATGTGATACGTCCCCGCGCCAAGGTGGCCGAATGGCAGGAACAGCGACGCGCCGAGCTGCGCGCCCGTGTTGATGCGGGCCAGTTCCAGATGGCTCCCGGCGTCCAGGTTCCCGCATCCAGGGAGGAGGGCTACGCCCAGGCCGAACAGCTGATCGCTGCGGAGAGCCCCGAGATACTCAGCCACCTCAAGAACATCCACACCCTTTTCTACATTCCAATGCAGTGGTTCGCGATCGGTGCGGGAGCGGCAATATTTTTCGGGGTGCTCTCGACCATGCCCCGCTGAGGTCGCTGGTTCCTCAGCCCGCGGAGGGGCGCAACAGGGGATAGAGAATCGTCTCCCGGATGCCCGCTCCCGGGTTGAGGAGCA
>ERZ773073.660-NODE-660-length-17663-cov-3.874205_pt1 | contig 17663 bp, 18 predicted proteins | sample MGYA00580616_ERZ773073 | MGnify/ENA primary metagenome ERZ773073 (study PRJEB29015, sample SAMEA2737960) | human oral metagenome | biome: human oral; feature: human-associated habitat; material: dental | place: China | collected 2131 ...
CCCAGTATTTGCAGTATTCAACTGCTTGTTTGTAGGTCATTTGAGGGTATTGATTATCACTATTATTCATATTTGTTATTATACAATATAAAAAAGCCCCAGACTAATAACATAATATTAATCTGGGACAGTCGTCTCCTTTCTAATTATCGAGCATCCTCGGGAGGAATATGGGACTCGGGATGACTAGACGGAAAGTTCTGGTCTGTCCAATGGTAATTCTCGTCAGATTTTCCTTTAGTGTCCCACGAGACGCGACAGTTATCTTTGTAGTACTGTGTCACATGCAGATCTATCTGTCGCCTCCGGTCATAGAAGACCCCATTGCGATCATTGGTGTCATTATCGCGATTTCTCACACCTAGCGGCAACGTATTTGTCCGCGCGCGACGGTCATACAGTGTTCCACCAGGTATATCTACATCTGTCCACGCGCGACGGTCATATAGTATTCCACCAGGTGCATCGGTGAAGTTCTGCGTACCATGCGGGTCAAACGGATCGCGCCTATATGTCACGGTTCCATGCTGGTCCATGACGTAGTGCCCGTGCCCAGGACCATCAGGCTTACCAAGCCCACCGAAGTAGATATTGGTGTTGCCATCTGAATCTTTCGAAATCCAGACGTTGTCTCGATATTCAAGTGGGACTCCAGCCTTTGCAGCGATCGACTTTTTTTCTTTACGCCGTTTTCGGTGTGCCGAATTCAGTTCATCGAGCCTATCCTTGAACGCCTTGGCACAATCATCAAACTCAGCCTTTGCCTTCTTAAATTCAGCTTGCGCACGTTCGTGCTCTGCTTTGGCAGACTGAAATGCCTGCCGGGCACAAGCAAACTCACTCTTAGCCGCTTGGAAAGCTGGTTTGACGGCATTGAACCGCTCGCGTGCGGCGCGAATTTCAGCGACGAGCTGCCGCCGTTCGGCGACACAGTCTTGGGCCTCTGCCTTGTATGCATGCCCCTGATCTGCGTACATACGTGCGCTGGCGCCATCGCGCATGTTGTGAGCTAACGAAGCTGACTCGAAAGCTGACTTCATATTCTGATACGCCCGCTCTTGTTGAGCGTTCAAACTGTCAATTCGCGGACCATTGGAATTTTTTGTAGTCCGATAGCGCTCCCAGGCATCTTGCTGCGCCTCATAGGCACGTTGCTTGGATTCGTAAGCGCTATTCATGACATCTCGTGCCGCAGAGCGCCGCGCCCAGGCCTCTTGCTGTGCATCGTATGTGGACTGCTTATTCTTGAAGGCAGAGTCCATTGCCTCTTTCAAGCGATCGAGCTCTACGTCTCTCACTCTCAACCACCTATCTATAAAGGAGCTAGCACACGACAGGATTGTCGTGATTGGTGAATATTATAAACTATTCATCAAATAGAGAAATAGCTCCCGCGCTCCATGCTTTTGTTAAAGCACAGAACACGGGAGCGCGGTAACCCCTTTCTATCGTGTCCATTCGCGTATGCGAGCGGACTCCAGCTCGTCCGCTCTAGGTAGGCTACACGAGGTGTCTACGTCAGCCTCGTAGAATTGAACGGTAACGGGCGTTACCCCGTCACCGCCCTTTGAGCCTACGCGAACTATCTCATACGCATTGGCCCCGTCAGGCATGATCTCACGGACCGCCGATATCGGATAACGAAGGAAAAACATCTCCTTCACGTCAAACCGTCCTGTACCGATGAGCCTCAAAGAACGTACGTGATGTTGCAGATCGCTACTATCCATACAGGCCTCCTCTGGAGAGGCCTTTGGATAGCGAGTAAACCACTCGCCATTCAACCGCTCAATCCTGTAGGGAGTTATGGGGTCGACCTCATGGGAGACTGGTCGCATAAACCGCTCCCAGTCATCTCGGATCATATCATATGGATCCAACTCTTCCGTGGCCCCGTCTTTCATGCGAGAGCCATCAGGAACTCCCACCATTCGCGCACCGTACCAATATTCATGTGGATACGAATGCGAGAAAAGTCCAGAACCATACTCGCGGTCACTAGAAAAGGATAGGTGACTCAAGTCCAAAAGATGAGCAAACGCCCATCCCGACTCGGTCGAGGCAGGTTTCCACACCCGCTCATCTAAATCCATCTCAACGTAGCTTGTATTATACGACTGAGATGTAGTCATAATTTTTGGATGAGAGCACTTACAAACCTTACGAGCCAACTCATTATTCTTGATAATGTAGTTAGCTCCGTGCTTACCCAACCTCATCCGCAATAGCGGATCACGAAGAGCCTCTTCGGCCGTCAGGGCGACATCGAAGACAGCATCTCGGCCTGCGGCGACACAGTAGTCCATATAATCTTGGATGTCTAGCACCGATATTGGCGCAGAGAAAGGTCCAGCCTTCACCAGCTCATAATCGCTGGCTTCGGTATAGTAGCCCGAGTCGATAACTTTCGTCTTGCCGTATTGACCGGCCTCCAGCCTGAGGAAATCACTGGCTGGTATGCGTCCGCCATGATGACATCTGGCATTGTCGCCCCCCGACCACATCATATATGCACCCATAACACCCGTGTAGTCCAACATCGGACCGACACCGTGCGCTACAATGAGCTTCTGCCTACCATCACTGCCAAGTCCGTAGTACTCGGCGCTGGAGGATGTATAATCCCTCTTCCACATATTAGAATTCTTTCCGAGCTTTGACCTCATCCTCGCCACGTCTGGAAGTGTCGCGACGCGACCACCTGGGCCAGCGAAAAAACTCGCGGCTCTCCAGGCGTCCTGTATGCCATTGGGACACATAAATGCCTTTGCCTTTGGTTTGATCATTAGACCTTCTTTCGATAGAAAAGAACACCTAGGCGGATACCTAGGATATGTATATATTATAATACAAGTCAACATATGTAAATAGCCATACAGCCCACCCACACCTCAGGAATACTATAGAGCAGTTGATTAGTTTCAGCCGAGAGCATATAGTTGTATACATGAAAGATATCATTACAGTAAATAATCTCACCAAAACGTACGACAAGAAAAACGTCGTCGATGGCATCTCGTTTGCGGTGAAACGCGGCGAGATTTTTGGTATTTTGGGGCCAAACGGTGCCGGCAAAACAACTACCCTAGAAATGATGGAAGCGTTGCGCGACATTGATGGTGGCGACGTGGAGATAGACGGCATAGATGTCGCCAAGCATCCGATGCAAATTAAAAATATCATCGGCATCCAACTACAGGCAACCAGCTTTTATGACAAACTAAATCTACGAGAACAGCTCAAAATGTTTGCCAGCCTGTACGGGGCAACTGTAGATGCTGATGCGTTGCTCGCAAAAGTCCAACTGACAGAAAAAGCTAAGAATTATGTCGAGCAACTATCTGGCGGACAGAAACAGCGATTTGCTATTGCATCAACGCTGGTCAATAATCCAACAGTGCTGTTCCTGGACGAGCCGACTACTGGACTTGACCCACAGGCACGACGAAATCTCTGGGAGCTGATCGAGAGTATTCGCGACGAGGGTATCACTATTGTGCTCACTACGCACTATATGGACGAGGCAGAGCTGCTTTGTGATCGACTAGCCATCATGGATGAGGGTAAAATCATTACTATCGATACACCAAAAAACCTAGTCAAGCAGCTACTTGATCGTGGCTTCAAAAAGAAGCAGACTGTCGAGCAGGCAAATCTAGAAGACGTATTTATTGATCTCACAGGAAAGGCAATTCGGGAGTAGTATGAAAAAATATTGGAAAGGTATATTCGGACAAGTCCTAGCGACTATGAAGCGGTTTACCCGCGACAAAATGGCACTATTCTTCACCTTTTTGTTCCCGCTTTTGTTCCTGTTTGTATTTGGGTCAATATTTAACAACCCATCAGTCAACTTTAACGTAGTCATTGTTGACAATGCCAAAAACGACTTCTCTAAGGGCTTTATTGAGGGCGCCAAACAAGATAAAGGCGGTGCTCTAAAAGTAAAAGAAATCACCACCATGGACAAAGCCAAGGAGAAACTAAAACATTCTCAGATAGAGGGTATTATAGAGCTACCAAAGGGATTTGGAGAGGTCACAGGTGAGGGCAATTCTGCAAAACCACGCGGCACGCTCAACGTCCTCTACTCAAAGGGTTCTGAACAGGCAGGTAGCACATTAAGTGCTATCATGGGCCAAGTAATTGATGAAATTAACAAGCATATGGGACAGCCAGAGGCACCATTTAAGGTTGCGTCTAAGGCTATCGGGGATGAGCGTCTCAGCACCTTTGATTACACATTTACAGGGCTTTTAGCATTTAGCTTGATGAGCATGGGCGTATTTGGTCTCGCCAACCAAATGCCGACCGAAAAGCAAAAAGGCTCATACCGTCGCCTACGTGCTGCACCGTTTACCGCTGGTCAGCTTATTATCGCAACAGCCATCACATACACAATCATCTCTATAATCAGTGCCGCCATGATGATCATCATTGGTATGCTCGCCTTTAAATTCCAGATGCGCGGTAACTGGCTATTGCTCGTTCCGTTCCTAACGATCTGTGCTGCCATGATGACTGGTATCGGTCTAGCTATCGGTGCTTGGGCAAAAAACGAGAATCAATCCTCGCCACTCAGCAATCTAATATCTTTCCCTATGATGTTCCTTTCTGGCGCATTCTTCCCTGCCTACCTGTTTCCAGAATGGCTACAGGGTGTCAGCAAATTCATCCCAATGGCACCAGTGGTTGACGGATTTCGCTTGATTATGGCCGAGAAAGCCGGCCTCATCGAAATATTACCACAGGTCGGAGGCGTACTCCTCGCTATCATTATCGTCTATGCGCTAGCGATCAAGCTATTCCGTTGGGAATAGTCCTCACTGCAGGAAAGTACATACAGCCACGATATAGTTCGTGGCTGTATTATTTTTCGCAAGCAACACTATACTAAAAAAGATTACTAACATTTAGATCTGCCGCTCAGATAGATTATGCTAGTGCTTGCAATAACATATATACTTGCGTTAAATAAACATAGAACGAAGGCGCGTCAGCAGGCAGCCAGCCTGTCGCCAACGTTGGTAGGGAGCAAAAAAGTTAATGCACGACAAAGGGACCTATTTAGTCATCTCACGTCCATCGAAAGAACAGTTCGAAAGAGCAGTTTTAGACATAGTACCCTCTGTACTTCGTATAAAATACCAGTGCCCGGAAGGTAGAGAAGAAGAATTCGTCGGTACCCTTCACACAAACATAACCGACCTCCTCGACGGAGGCTGGATAGTTACAGGCGAAGACTGGTGGATAAGCGACCTACACGAAGGATACCAGAGCTATAGTCTAGAGGTGTCGCAAAGTGGGAACGCGCTGCTACATCTAGAAGCAGGCGTAATATATGGCCACATACGCTCCTAGATGATAATAGCCTGCTACGAAGTTGAGCCCGCTCCTTCGTGAGCGGGCTCATTTTTATATCACTACCACATCATACAGAGATTGATATTTAGTCCAGGCGACACTATCCTTAAATATATGGGTATCAAATTAGAAGAAGTAAAAAAAGAGCTTAGCCTACTCGCTAGAGGAAACGAAGAATACGCCAAATTCAACGCACGAATCGTTAACACTAACAAAACCGTGCTCGGAGTGAGGGTGCCGGCCCTACGCAAGTACGCAAAGCTACTAGCGCGAGATAGCTCATTTGACGATATCAAAAAATACATCGACTCAATCGATTCTAACGTATTTGAGCAGACCCTGCTCGCTGGCATATTGATAAATTCCTCAAAGTTGCCTGATCGTGAAAAAATTGTACTTGCAAAACAGTACCTGAAATTCGCTGACAGTTGGGCAGAGATCGACATATTCGCCAGCAAACGAAAAAAATTTGACGATAAACTATGGTGGAATTTTGCCAGTCAATCGCTCAGTTCGCCCGATGAATTCACGGTACGTTATGGCGTAGTTGAAGTGATGGCTAACTTCCTAAACAATGCTTATATAGAACAAGTATTTCAAGCTCTACGAGGTATCAAACATGACGGATATTATGTCCGTATGGGTATAGCATGGCTATACGCTACCGCAGCGGTTGACTACTACGACCGTACTTTAGAGGAAATCCAAAAACCACATCTATCGCTATGGACTAAAAAAAAGGCCCTAACAAAAATGTGCGAGAGTTATCGTTTTAGTGTCGAACAAAAAAAGGCGATTAGAGCTTTACGAAGTAATCTAAAATAAAACACCAGGCTAGATTGATCGAGCCTGGTGCTTAGAGTCTATGCGCTGATCTATTTCATCAAATCCTTGAAGTTCGTCAGTTCACTTGGAAGCACAACTAGTGTTTTTTGTCTTGGCTCAACAGAGATTTTTTCGAGTGTCTGCAGCGTGCGGATATTGATACCGCCCGGAATCTTTGACAGCATCTTAGCAGCATCGGCAACCGCCTGAGCTGCTGCTTTTTCACCCTCGGCCGTTATAATAACAGAACGTCGCTCTCTCTCAGCTTCAGCCTGCTTTGCCATTGCACGCTTCATATCTTGTGGAAGCTCGATATTTTGGACTTTGACATTCTCCACATCAATCCCCCATTTGTCGGTTTCCGAATCTACAATTGTTTTGATTTGCTGAGAAATCTCCTCACGCTTTGCAAGTAAATCATCTAGATCGACATTACCTGTCACGTCGCGAAGTGCCGCCTGAGCAAACTGGCTTGTTGCGTAGACATAATTTGTCGTCTCAAGCATCGCCTTCGCGCTATCTATCACCCTCAGATAAACCACCGCATCGACGCCGACCGTCACGTTATCTTTGGTGATAATCTCCTGCTTCGGAACATCTATCGGCATACTACGGACATCAACCTTCATCATCTTCTGAAAGACCGGTACAACATACCGAAGCCCCGGCTGACGCACACCCGTAAAGCGCCCGAGTGTCAGCACGACGCCACGCTCATACTGATTAACAACCTTTATTCCGCCGGCCAAAAGCGCGGCAATAAAAAATACTATTGGGAAACCCATTCCAAGTAGTGCAGTGAGTGGTTCCATAATTCCTCCTTTATAAGTCTAATTATATCACTTTAGGGCGTCGTTAATCAGCCGGTCGATGAGGTCAGGGTAATGAAGTCCGTCAGCCCGCCACAATTTAGGGTACATGCTAATATTTGTAAATCCAGGAAAAGTATTCACTTCGATAACATACGGCGTATTGCCCTCAACTAGGTAGTCTATACGTGATAAGCCACGACAGCCAAGCACCGTATAAGCACGTGCCGATATTTCACGGATACTTTCCTTTAGATTCTGGTCTATCTCGACATCGGCAATCACCTGAGACTTGCTGTCTGCCGAGTACTTATCGTCGTAATCGTAGAACTCAGACCCAGGAATAATCTCACCGACCGCTTGTGCAACCTGATGATATGGAGGTACTCCCAACACTGCTGTTTCAATTTCACGACCAGCCACCGCCCGCTCAATCAAAACGCGATCATCATGCCTCAGAGCTTCCTCAATCGCCGGAGTAAACTCGCTTTCATCATGAACTTTCGTAACACCAACCGAACTACCAGCCCGAGACGGCTTCACAAACATCACCTTCCCCAGCGTTTCTGCTATGTCACGATAAGCAGGTATCTTTTCGCCCTTCCGATATACAACGAAATCAACCGTTTTAATTCCGTTCGCCTCAAGTATCTGCTTGGTCAGAATCTTATCCATACAGACAGCGCCAGCAGTCATGTCACAGCCCACGAAAGGTATGTGCGAAAGTGCCAAGAGCCCCTGAATCGTACCGTCTTCGCCGTTTTTTCCATGCAACACTGGCAGCACGACATCTGGATGAATTACCGTGTTGCCAGGAACTACCATCAAGCTCCCTGTTCCAGGTGCACAAAGCAATTGAGCTCGACCGTGATGCGCAGGTTCATCCGACCACTCGTCGAGAAGCCACCACTTTCCACGCCTATCAATATAGCCAAGAAGCGTATCGTATTTTTCGCCATCCAGCGCAGCATAAATATTTCGGGCCGAGCTAATCGAGACGTCATGTTCAGATGACTCACCGCCAAACACCAAAAGTATGGTTTTGCGCGTCATAAATATAGTATATACTACAGTCCAAAAAGCGTACAATAATAGATATGGCAAGACGACCGCTAGCAGAAGAAATACGTCCCCAGACACTCGACGAAGTGATCGGACAATCACACCTACTGGCAAAGGGTGAAATTTTGCGACAAATCGTCCTCAAACAAGAACCAGTTAACTTGATATTGTGGGGGCCGCCTGGAACAGGCAAAACTACCCTGGCTCGTATCATAGCCAATGAAGTCAAAGCTGATTTTTTGGAGCTATCCGCTGTTACCGCCAGCAAAAAAGATGTTACAACAGTAATCGAACACGCCAGACAAAACTGGGGCCTCCAAATACGAACTGTGTTATTTGTCGATGAGATCCATCGATTCAACAAAGCTCAACAAGACGCATTTTTGCCTCATGTTGAAAGCGGTCTAATCACCCTCATCGGCGCGACTACCGAGAATCCTAGTTTTGAAGTCATTAATCCCCTACTCAGCCGTAGTCGCGTACTTGTACTCCAGCCCCTAACAAAAGACGAAATTATATCAGTCCTAAAACGCGCACTACTAAAGCTCAAAAAAACTAAATCTGTAACACCAAAGGCACTTGATTATCTCGCCGAACTTTCTGGCGGGGACGCTCGTGTCGCACTCGGCAATCTAGAGCTAGCCCTCAGCTTTGACGAAAAAGTCACTACAGAGATTGTCAAAACTGCCGCACAAAAACGTATTCCTGGCTACGATAAAAAAGGCGACATGCACTATGATGTAATATCAGCCTTCATCAAATCAATGCGTGGTAGCGATGTACGTGCGACTCTTTATTACCTATCTCGCATGATTGACGCCGGCGAAGACCCCAAATTTATCGCCCGTCGTATGGTTGTGTTTGCGAGTGAAGATATCGGCCTTGCCGGCAACGGTGCGCTTTCTTTGGCTGTAGCGACATTTCAGGCCGTTGAACGTGTTGGACTACCTGAAGCAAATTACAATTTATACCACTGCGCCACAGCACTTGCTCGGAGCGAAAAATCTCGTGAAATTACTGACCTAATGAACGACGCGAAAAACCTCGCAAAAACCTATCCAAATTCCGCCGTCCCACTTCATCTACGAAACGCACCAACAAAGCTCATGAAAGACCTGGGCTATGGCAAAGATTACCATTGGAAACCCGGCTTCAAGCACAAAAAAGGGTTCTTGCCAGACGACATTAGCGATATGCTATAATCAAATGTATCCATTTCTCAGGAGAAAAACATGGCAAAACAAGAAACACAACAACCACCATACGCGCCACAACCAAATCCAAGCGCACAATACGGTCCAGAACCAAAGCCTCAAAATACGCCCTATGAAGAGCAGCCAGTCAATCAACAGTACTTCGCCCAACCACAGGCGGCACCAGTTCAGTATGTTATTATGGCAAAATCGCTCAAAGGTGTTAGGGGCGGATTAGCCTTCTTTATGATAGCCTTCTCTATATATGGAATAAACTTGGTTAGCGCATTCTTTTCTTCTCTGCTAACAATTAGCATTAGCAACCCCGAAGGTATTGTTTCGGTGATATTCGCGCCCATTACTGCTACGCTATCTATCACCTCAGCGGTGTTAATTGGCATGCAGAAAAAACTTGCTAGATCGTTTTCGGTCGCAACACTTATGGCGTCATTCCTGTATATATCATGTTCTGTAGTAGTCTCTGCTATAGTCGAAGGACCAATGAGCTACGGGTTTATCATCGTACTAATCAGCATAATCACCACAAGTATGATAATAACTATGTTATTATCCGTATATTTCTTCTCCTCTAGGGCCGTTAAAGAAACACTTGTAAACTAACGGGAAAAATCTGTCAGATAAATAGGGGCCGTCTTATAGTGGCCCCTATTTATCTGACAGTGGATGCTCGCTACACTCTACGAGCACACCCTCATATGGTCGTAGCGTCACTTCGCCATCTGCGTCAATGTCCGGATAATCAACTGGATGAGTACAACACAGTACCCGTCCACGATGAGGAAGTTTGACTCTACTAGCCTCTCCGCCAAAATTAAGCGCAACATAAACATGTTGATCACCCAACCAACGAGAATAAGTAAAAACATCCGCCTCTAGCTCGCCAAACGCCTCATATGTTCCATTGCGTAATATATCGTGTTTTGCACGAAGCCTAAGCAGTCGACGATACAACGACAGAAACGAATCAGCTTCATGAAGCTGCGCTTCGACGTTATGCTTTCTGACACTCTTGCCAATTGGTAGCCATGGCTTGGCATCGCTAAAACCAGCATAACGACCTTTTTGCCACTGCATCGGTGTACGCTCAGGATCGCGACCAGCAGATAAGTCACCTCCGCTGAATACCGAGAGGTCTTGAACCTCTTCGGGCTTGATTGGCGTATTTGGCATGCCCAGCTCGTCGCCATAATAAACGGTCGGTAGCCCCGGCAGAGTCAGCTGCATAAGTGCGATCAACCGCGCCTGCTCCTCTCCGCCCATCCGCGTAACAATCCGCCACTGATCATGATTTGAAAAACAATACACTGGACGGTGCACTGCCGGGTCAAGCATTCCCTGGAACTCAGTCACAAAAGTCCTAAACGCATCCGCATAAAACTCTGTCCAAAGCCCCTGGAAGTTAAACGGCATACCGATTTTTGGGTTAACATTATAGAAACCTAAATACTGTTCCTTGGTGGAATAATTAGCGTCTGGATAATCCTCAAATATCACAATCCGATTATCATACTCCGCCATAACATCAGTCAGTTCACGTAGATACTTAAAGAGATTTTTACCAAAGCGACTGTGTTTGTGAGTGAGTGAATCAAACTGATTTGGCGCCTCGGTATTTCGCCACAATTTATTGACAGGGTCGTCTCGGAAATCTGGGTCTTTACTGATCCATCGTACGGCATCAGCCCGAATTCCATCTACACCCAAGTCCATCCAAAAACGAATTACACGCTTCATCTCCTCGCGTACTGCTTGATTGTCCCAATTTAAATCCGGTTGTTCTTTTAGAAAAGTATGTAGATAGTATTGCCCTCGCTCCTCGTCCCACTCCCAAGCTGGACCGCCAAAAATACTAAGCCAGTTATTCGGCAAACCACCATCAGGCTTCGCGTCGCGCCAAACATAATAATCTTTTTTGTCGCTCAATTTGTTTGACCTAGACTCGAGAAACCACGGATGCTGATTTGACGTATGATTTGGAACAAAATCCACCATCACATTTATACCGCGCTCATGTGCCTTTTCGATCAGCTCCTTGAAATCATCAAGCGTGCCAAAAAGCGGATCTATATCGCAATAGTTAGCTACATCATAGCCCATATCCGCCATCGGGCTTGGGAAAATCGGGCTAAACCATATAGCATCAATCCCTAGAGAATCTTTAAATCCATTTATATAATCAAGCTTTTCGATCACACCCCTCAGATCACCAACACCATCTCCGTTACTATCTTTGAAGCTTCGCGGATATATCTGGTAGATAGCGTTGACTTCACGCCACGGCTTACCTGCCATGATTAGGCTCTTTCTCATCGTACAAGGCGGCATATACGCCGTTTGTCCAACCAAAACCATCTTGCAGTGGATATTCACCGCCGCCACCAGCGTCTGCGTTTACGACATCGTATTTCTCAACCATTTTTCGTGACTTAAGATAAACGGTATCACATGTAGCCAACCAGCGTCGGCGAATTTCATCGGCAAGCTCGTGGTAGCCATACTCACGCAAGCCCTGAATCGCTATCCATTGAAGCGGCGCCCAGCCATTTGGCGAGTCCCACTGCTGTCCGTTATTTTCTAGGGTGGTTACCAGTCCACCCTGGCGCAAAAAACGCTCCTTTATACACCGCGCCACAGACGAGGCCTGCTCGGCAGTAGCAATTTTTGCGTAGAGAGGAAATACTGTAGCGAGCGTCAAACGATCCGAAGCCTCACCACGTCGAAAGTCATAATCTACAAACAAACCCTGTTTTTTATTCCAGCAATAACGACGCACCGCCTCAGCTCGGCGTTCTGCCAATTGACGGAAACGCTTCGCGAGAATCGGCTGTTTGATCAGCGTGTACGCCTCTGCAATCGTCTGTTCATGTATGTAAAGTAGGCAGTTTAGATCGACCGCCACCATATCGGTCGTATGAATACTCTCGATATTATCTACTTCGCGGAACCAGCGAGAGCTAAAGTCCCAGCCACTCTCGGCGCCAGCTCTCAGATCCAAAAAAAGCTTGTGTTTATCATCAGTTTTTGCGAGCTCAGCAGTTTCGAGATCCTCTCGCCTAGACTCAGGACGCGGTGTCGTCTTGTTATCATAGTAACGATTTAGGATCGCTCCATTTGGCATCCGCACGACACGCGCATAGGCAGCATGATCAGGACGGTCGCCAGCAATCTTTCGTCCACGCATCCAAAAACGATACTCGGTCAGTAGCGAAGGAAGATACTCGGCATATGTCCGCGTTCGTCCGCGATGCTTTGCCAGCAGCTTCACCATAAGTGCAAAAAATGGCGGTTGCGATCGACTCAAAAAATAAGCCCTGTTTGCTGTGGGAATCATGCCAAATTTGCGTAGCATATAGGTATAATTTCTCATCATACCCTGAATCAACGACCACTCTCCATCGGCGGCAAGTCCCAACATAATAAAATAAGTATCCCAATAAAATTGCTCGCTAAACCTACCGCCCGGCACAATATATTCATACGGCAGTGCGACCAGCGATCCACGATTTTTACGATTACGTCTTTTTAGGTGTGGCCAGAGATTCGTGATATGTTCTCGGGCGGTCGTCTCATCACTTGGCTTATAGTCGTGACGCTTGTGTAGCTGAATCTCATAAAAGTGCCGATTTACAAACTCATGAAGGTTGAAGTCTGGATCCTGACGCTCGACCTGGTATTCTTTTGCGAGAGCCTTGGCGCGCTTTCGCGGCACCATATCGACAAACGTCTTGCCGTCTGGATACACTTGCTGGCGCTGCACGTCATCAAAAAATCCGCCCATAACTTCGTCAGGGCTCTTTTGCGTCCGAGTAACTGGACCGGTCGCATGGACAACGGCCGTCTTGACTTTATCGGTGCTTTTTTCAATTATTTTCGGTTTTTTCTTAAACACACGCCGAAGCATAAACTGTATTATAGTTGTTTTTTCTATCTGTTACAAGCGTACTTTTGGCGCTAAACAATTGACATTTTATTTAGTTTATGCTAATATAAAGATGTGGTTTGATCAAAACACAAAAAGCTTACAAAAAATTACATCACCCAGCTATAAACGTACGCTGAACGATAGACGCGGCGACAAAAAGGAAGCATTATGAACATAAAGAAAATATCTGTTCGATACATCGGATAATAACTATTTAGAAAAACACCCCACTTCTCGTGGGGTGTTTTATTGGCTTACTTACTAGCCCGCTTACGCTCGTTTGGATCTAGGTATTTTTTACGAAGTCGCAGTGCTTTTGGTGTCACCTCAAGCAACTCATCATCCTCAATAAAATCAATACTTTGCTCGAGACTCAGATCGACAAACGGCGTCAGCTGAACCGCTCCGTCCGATGACTTACTGCGCATATTGGTCAAGTGTTTAGCTTTGCAGACATTAATCTCCATATCCTCTTGGCGAGTATTCAAACCAACTATCTGTCCAGCATAAACATTGACGGCTGGACCAACAAATAGCTCACCTCGGCTCTCAGCGCTTGCTAGCGCATATGGCGTCGTCACTCCAGTTTCAAATGCAATCAGGACACCATTTCGAGTGCTCTGTAGCTTACCCCCCAGAGGCTCATAGCCATGAGGTAATGAGTTCATAATCACTGTGCCTTTGGTACTTGTTAGTAGTAGGTTACGCAGTCCAATCATTGCACGTGTCGGCAAGATATAGGTAATCCTCGTCATGCCACTGGAGGTATTTTCTTGACGGACCAATGTCGCTCGTCTAGCCCCAAGCTCCTGGCTAACTACACCAACAAATTCTGGACCTACCTCGATCTGCAACTCTTCGACTGGTTCTTTTTCGACTCCATCTTCGCTAATTGTCACAACCTGCGGACGACCGACCTCAAATTCAAACCCCTCGCGTCGCATTGTCTCAATCAAAACACTCAAGTGCAACTCTCCACGACCAGACACCTTAAATCCAATTCCCTGCTCTTCAACCCGAAGCGCGACATTTGTTTCAAGCTCTTTTTTGAGACGATCGCCGATCTGACGACTAGTTGTAAACTCGCCCTCCTTGCCCTTAAAAGGACTCGTATTCGGGCCAAGATACATGCTCAATGTTGGCGCCTCAATTGCTATAGCTGGCAGAGCTTCTGGAGCGTCTTTATCGGCAATTGTATCACCAATATGAGCGTCTGCGATACCTGTCAATGCAACAATATCGCCAGCTATCGCACTATCGACTTCTTCACGCATAAGACCACGATATGTAAAAATCTTATCGATACGCGCCGAACTTATAGCCCCATCCTTTATAAGCGCCACAGCTTGCGCACACCTAGCCTGACCACGGGATATCCGACCAATCGCATACTTACCCAAGAATGAGTCATACTGAAGCGCAGTCACCAGCAACTGTAGACCACCATTTGCTTCAACATTTGGTGCTGGAATATCGTTAATAATTGCGTCAAAAATTGGCGTCAGATCGGCCTGTTCTGATGAATCACCAGGAACATTTGGCCATGCCTTGCCATCTCGCCCAATCGCATAATAAACAGGATAGTGAAGCTGAGCCTCGTCGGTAGCTAACTCTAGAAATAGATCGCTAAGCTCGTCTTCCACTTCAGCGATACGACGCGCTGGCTTGTCAATTTTATTGATGATAACAACAGGCTTTAGGCCAACTTTTAGCGCCTTGCTAAGCACAAACTTTGTTTGTGGCATCGGACCTTCTTGAGCATCGACAATCAACAATACGCCATCTGCCATATTTAGCGTACGCTCAACCTCACCCGAAAAATCAGCGTGTCCTGGCGTATCAATAATATTTATTTTGTAATCACCATAGTAAATTGAGGTTTGCTTCGCAGTTATCGTAATACCTCGCTCATGCTCCTGATCACCAGAGTCCATAATAAGCTCCTGATTCATTTCAGCCTGGTTGTCACGAAATGTCTTTGACTGCTTTAGAAGTCCGTCAACAAGCGTCGTCTTGCCGTGATCGACGTGAGCAATAATTGCGATATTTCTAATATGTGATGCGTCGTTCATAATTTATCCTTTATACCGAGAGCTAGCCAGACCGATAAACACTTGATATCAAGCTTACCCCATGCGTCTATACCGAGTAGATCATTAAATAATGGTCCGTATTTAACAGACCTTCCCTTGAAGTCATAGTTTATCACATTTTATCCAAAGGGTAAAAATATTTTACCCCAATATTCCATCATTTCCCGAGAGAGTCTATTGGATCGTCGAGACAAATCCCGCTTGCTACAAATTAATCTTTGATAGATCGCCGTCAATCACGTGCGCATCCATCGCTGCCATTTCTGCTACATACGGACTCGTCTCATTGTATGGAAACATCAGGTAAATTATCTTGTCTAGCACGTGAGCAAACCCATACTCAAGGAAAGCATTTCCACCGATATAACCACTGATTCCGCGCTTTGGAACGTTCATCAGAAGTACAGCGTCTGCATCCTTGATTTCATCATAATACGCCCTGATCAGCCCACCACTACGCTTATTCTCAGTTGACTCACTGTCTGTTTCGGGAGATTTTTCGCCACTAGCGTACATATCCGCACCATGCGGCACAGTTACCTCGTAGCCCTTAGATTTCAGATACTCAGCCGCCTCCATCATCTCTTTTGAGGCAGACATACTTCCGCAGATAACAATCTTTTTCATGCTTTTAATCATAGCAAAACACCCCTCGCAAGAGAAGTGTTTGCTGTGCTGCTACGCGCCCACCCGGGGCAGTAGTGTTGGTGAAATGTTTGTGTTTAATCGCAACAGGATACCCCGTTGCGTACCAGCATAACCATATTATTGCGCATATGCTTGTAAAATACAAGCTATCTGCATCGAGACTTGGACCTGCCGACGATAAATCTGGCATGCTATCATGATGAAATGAGAAAAGAACAAATCTTAAATATTATTGGCTGGATTGGTACGGCGATGGTTCTCGCCGGATACGGTCTATATACTTTTGGTATTATTCCTGACGTTATGGTGTATCACTATCTCAATCTAATTGGTTCTGTCGGTGTTATCGCAATTTCAAGCTATCGTCATGCGTGGCAGCCCGTGGTTATCAATAGCTTCATGGCGTTCTTTGCTCTCGTAGCAATCATCCGCTCACTGCTCTAGCAAATCTCCATGAGGTGTGATACCTTAAGAATGTTCAGAACAAGTGCAATACGTGAAATGAAAAAGAATCTTTGTATTTCTTTCGTCAGATCCGGTACACAAATGGTCGATCTGACGAAATAAGTAAAAATAGGAAAGAATAAATTATGGCAAATCTGTTTATCGGTAGTCTCGCCTATGCGACAACTGACGATACGCTTAAAGCTTTTTTTGAGACAGTTGGCCCGGTCAAGGACGCCCGCGTCATCACTGATCGTGATAGCGGTCGCTCAAAAGGCTTTGGCTTCGTAGAGTACGAAGACGAAGCGCTCAATGAAAAGGCAATCGACGAACTTAATGGCAAAGAGCTTGACGGTCGTGCGATCGCAGTCAGTGTTGCTCGTCCAAAAGAGGAGCGCCCACGTGACGGCGGGTTCCGCAACAACGCTGGTAATGGCAACGCCTTCCGTCAGCGTAGCTGGTAGTAGAAGGTTAGGTTAAAAAACATGTCCAAGATTGGGCGTGTTTTTTAATTAGTCATCAACACGTCGAAAACGCGGCCTCAGACCTTCATCAGTCTCGACCATCTCAGTAAACACACTGCGAGGACAAGCCCATATGGCAGTCTGAGAGTTATATAGAGGGCAATATATGACTAAGGGCTCATCCGTCTCGCTATGTAGACCCTCGCCCAAAACTTCGTAGCGATCGCCTTCAAAATGTTCGTATTCCCCTGGAACAACTCGTTCACGCCCCTCGACCACCTCTGGGTAACGCGCTGAGTCTGCCTCAAAATATCCGATCCACGGGCTATCATCCCTCAGTACTACATCGTCAACATAATAACCCTTCGAGAAATCGCCTTTTTTCTCTCGACGATGCAACTGATGATCTCGAATCACTGATTCATCTATTCCATATCGACGCTTAATCTCGTCTAGGACGTTTTGGGCATCCGCAATCTCATCCAGCACCTCTTTTGACGCCTCCTCTACTACGGGTATTTCCCGAGCCTCCTCAACCAGCTTACGACGCAACTCTCGCAAAAGCGCCGTACCGTTTAGCTCCCTGTATTTGATATCAAGAGTATGTGGCTCTTCTATCGAGTTCTTCACCACAAGATCAGTAACTAGCTTATCAAACCGAAACGTCCGAGGCATCTTATAGCATCTCCAAAAAATCTTTTTCGCTAATAATCATCGTACCATATTGTTCTGCTTTTTTAAGCTTACTCGTCCCTACTTTGCCACCCGTGACTAGGTAGTCGGTGTCCTTGCCGACCGAAGACTGAAATACTCCGCCC
>ERZ773073.661-NODE-661-length-17647-cov-19.621476_pt1 | contig 17647 bp, 19 predicted proteins | sample MGYA00580616_ERZ773073 | MGnify/ENA primary metagenome ERZ773073 (study PRJEB29015, sample SAMEA2737960) | human oral metagenome | biome: human oral; feature: human-associated habitat; material: dental | place: China | collected 2131 ...
GCTCACTAACTTTCTCAAAATCCTTTTCCCAAGCTGAATAATTTTCATAAATATCTGATAAATTCCATTTATATTCCTGTTTTATTTCACTTCTTTCCATTTTTTCATTCCTTTTCTATTTTTATAATAATACTTTTTCAAATCTAAATGTAAAAGTTACATATTTTCAATATTTTCAAGCCCTAAAATTACTTAATTATCAATTTGATAAAAATTTTCAAAAAAAACTATTTTTCTTTAAATTTTTCATACAAAAATAATATTAACGCAATCGGAATTATCCAACCTGCAACTGATAAAAATACCGAAAATGCTAATTTCAGAAATGCAATCACTGCCACAATTCCAATTGCTATTACAAGACATCTTATCAATATTTCAAAATTACTTTTTGGTGTAACATCTTTCATTTTTCTACCTTCTTTCTTTTATTTAGAACATTCTCTATTTTAAAACATTTAAACCAAGTTATAAATAATAGACATGTTCGATAACCTGAGTTTTTGTGTTTCCACAAGTGGTCAAGACCCCTTGCTTTAGAATATTTGTTTTTATTGAATTCTAAATGTATTTCTTCACAAGTATCCGTTCCTTCCCCTTTTTCGTTTCCCCCTTATCCAAAAACAATTTATACTTCCCAAACCCTCTAATCGTAATCAAACTCCCAATTTCAAGCATTCTAGACTTATCCTTTTCTTCCACATAATCAACTAGAACCTTTCCTTTTTCAATCGGCTCAATTACCTTTGTCCGAGATAAATTTGTAATCGTTGAAACAATGCTGTCCAGACGCTTGGAGGGAACTGTGATTAACTTATTATCATATTTATATTGCGGAAGAGTATTTTTATTTTTTGTGTCAATAATTTCAATTTCACAAGACGCTTTTCCAATTTGCTTTAATTCCGAAATAATATAATCCGCAATTTTCTCTGATACTGGAATATACCCTGATATTTTCCTGCCCTCATTTTCCAAAATCAAGTCTCCCATAAGCTCCCTTTTTATATTAAGTCCCATAAGGCTTCCTAAAAAATCCTTATGAAGATATTCACGAAATCTTGAATCTATTGATATTTTTAACAATTTATTTGGAAATTGAAAACTATTCTCATTAAACTCATTATTAAAGTCCGCATAATCTTCAAATTTTTCATCATCTTGTACCAAACTTTTGCCATTTTTTGCAAAATTATCATAAACATCTCTATTTCCAGCTATAAAACTATCAGGCACAAATGCAATTTGCCGTCTATCACTATCCGCAAAAACTCCATCACAAATAACATTAAGTCCATCCATCCTTTTCCCCAGCTTCTTCCAAAAATTCGGCGTATAAAACTCCTCAGTAAAGCTCATAATCTCATATTCCTTCGCCACTTCATAAGAATTATACAATTTACTAGCCAAATACTCCATTTCTTTTGGAAATTGTCTCAAAAAATTTTCTTTTTTCATACTTCTCCACTTCTTATTTCATTTTTCATTTCTGATTATAATAAATCCTTTTTGAAAATAAACCATTCAATATTAAAATTCAAATATATTTTTACATATAAATGAAAGTTTGAAAAAATATTATAAATACAATTTATAAAAATAAATAAGTAATTTTAAATAATATAATTTATAATCTCTAATATAATTTATAATCTCTAATATAATTTATAATCTCTAGTGTCCGATAATTTATTTTTGCTGTTATTACGTTAATGTTCTGAACAGTTATAAAACTTTATACTAATCTTCATTTACAACTCTCAAATTATCCCAATCCACATTTTTATCTTTTTCATCCTGTTTTTTCTGTATTTCAAATTTCTCATATTCAGAAAGCAAAGACCCCAGTTTTGAAATCACATAAGCCACTACACCAATATCATCTCCAAATCCAATAATTGGCAAAATATCAGGTACCGCATCAATCGTTGTAATCACATAAACAATCGCTCCAATAATTTTGACTTTATCCATCGTCGGAATTTTAAACTCCCCCTTTTTATCCGCCTGAAGCATTCTCACAAGAAGTCCAAATTTTGATGAAATTGCTCCTAAATTACTTGTGATTTTATCAGCTTTTTGTAAATCTTCACCTGTAATTTTTGTTTTTTTATATTTTTCATACAATCTTTTCGCATTTTTTAACATAGTCCTTCCCCTTTCACATATTAAAGTTAATATACTTAATTATACTAAAAAAATCTTTACAATTCAATTATATTGACTTAAAATTAGCAAAGGAAAATTTTTTAAAAAGAAAAAAGTCACTTTAAAATTTTAAAGCAACTTTCTATTACTAAATTTATTACTTAATTAATTTGAATAATCAACAAAAATATCTCCCTTTACATAAATTATTCTTTTATCATAATCTATTGCTATATTTTGTCCATCCAAAGATACATTTTGTACATTTGATGAATCAAAATCATAATCCCAACTTTTTATAACAACTGTTATATTTCTGTATTTTAACCCATCTATTTTACAAAGCGGATATTTTACTCTAGCAGAAGCTGGCAATCCAGTTATTCCATCACTTGCAGTCGAAGCCTTTTTAGTGCTAATTATCCTTCCACCTTCACAAAAACCACTAACACTTTCAAAATCCTTTATTCCCACTTCTCCAGGACGTCCAAATACAATTGTCCCACCCATTAATAGTATAGCTAATAAAACTTTTTTCATAAAACTACCTCCTTGTGAATATTTTCTCTTATTGAAGAACGAAATTCCTAAAAACATTTCAAATATAATCAATAATTCTAAATTTAGAATAACACATATTTATAGGTTTGTCAAAGAGTTTGACAACAAATTTTTCTCCATTTAATTTTGTTATTGGAATTGATATTTATTTCCTTCTAAATAAAAAAGATACTAAAAACAATTTTTGTAGTTTAGTATCTTTCTTCAAATTTATTTATATTAATAATTTTATTTCATAATTTATCATCCCGCCTTCAAATAAAATTATTATTTTATTATCATAAATAATACTGTAATAACAAGCGACAATAAAACTTTAATAAAAAATTTTAATTTACTTTTTCCTAAATACTTGCATTTATAATATTCTATTAACATACACAGTATGTTTAAATAAATTACAATACCCGTATTTTCTAAAACAGTATTCATAAATAATATTTTTATTAGTATATCAAAAATAAAACCTATTGACATAAAAACTGCAAAATTAATAAAAAAATCTTCTTTGCTTTGTTTTTGGTTAAAACATTTATACAGTATTTCTAAAAACCTTTTCATCTCAAATCATTATTTGTAAATTAATTAATAAACTTCCGCACCCTTCAAATTTATCTTTTTCTTCTCAATAGTCCAGTTATCCGACAATTCTGAAAGTTCCTTTTTCATATTTTCCAAAAATTCATCATTATCATAATTCAAGGAAATCAATGTAGGCCCTGCACCGCTTATATATTCACCTAATGCACCGTATTTTTTAGATATTTCAAAGATTTTTTCTGAATCGTTTATTAATGCAAATCTGTAAGGCTGGTGAATTTTGTCGCCTAAAAGGAAACGTAAGTTGTTGTATTCACCTTTGTTAAAGGCGTTTACAAGTAATCCCAGCTTTGAAATGTTGTTTATTGCGTCAGAAACTAGGTACATTTTTGGTAAAACGCTTCTTGCTTTTTCTGTTGATAATTTAAAATCTGGAATCATTACGTAGAAACATAAATCGTCCGAATTTATTAATGAGCTGTGAACAATGTTTTCCTTATCGTGTGCAGTAAGTACCATTCCACCGAAGATTGCAGGCACTACATTGTCAGGATGCCCTTCCATTTCTACAGCAAGTTTTGCTACTTCGTTAATATCCAGCACATCACCAGCAAATTTATTTGCAATCAAAATTCCAGCAACAATAGCTGATGAACTGCTTCCCAGCCCACGTGAAATTGGAATATCATTTTTCACAATATTTACTTTATAACTAGGAATATTTTTTACCAAATGCTTTTCCGTATATTTTATCGCTTCAAAAATTAAATTTTCCTCAATCGGAATCGAAAACTTCTTCCCATTTTCCAGAAATTCAATTTTATCACTTTCCTCCACTTCCAGTTCCAGAAAATAATCCAATGCAACTCCTAGACAGTCATATCCCACACCAATATTCGCCGATGTTCCCGGCACTTTTACTTTAAATTTTAAACCCATCTTTATTCCTTTCTTCTTATCATCAGAATCTCTACAAGAAAATTCTTACTGCAAGACTCAATCTAAAAATATAACAAAATACTAGTAATAAATACACCAATTTATAATTTTTATTCTCTTTCATAAAAAAATACAATACAGCTAGTGAAATAATTACAAAATCAATAAATGCCGGTAAAAATATTATATTTACAAAAATAAATAATAGCCCTATCAAATAATGAATTCCTAATAATGAAAATCCTGTATAAAATACATCTTCAAATAAACAGAAATATAAAACTATTATGCAAACATAAGACTTGTATGCCTTACTCTTTTTTCTTATAAATATATATAGCAAGCCAAACAATATCAAAAACATAAGTTCGCCGTTTAAATATCCTGCATTTAATATAATTTTTGAAAAATATTCAATGTCGAATAATTTTATTCCCATTAGCAATGTCTGTCTATTCAAATAAAATAAAGTAAAACATTGAAAAGTAAAAATTTCAAAATCAAAAATAAATTTCCTTTCAAATTTATCATTTTCTTTTCTTACAAAAGAATTTAAAATGGAAAATACTAAAGCTGCATTTGTTATAAAAAATAAATTATTTTGAGATAACACTACCGATATAATCATGAAAATTATTTTTAAATAACTTAAAAGATCTATTTTTTTTAGCAATTTTCTTAATTCTTTTAAATACTTGTTTATATTCATTTGCATTTATCAACTTTCATAAAACACTATATTGTCAAATCCAAGTAATGAGCCCATTTTATCTGACTCAGCCCTTTCAATTTATTTAACGACTTTCTTCCAACTTCACTATCTACCGTAAGCAGCATAATTGCACTATTTTCACGTCTACCAACATTCATTGTGGCAATATTTATGTTCTCTTTTCCTAAAGTTGCTCCTACAGCTCCGATAACTCCTGGCACGTCATCATTTCCTAAGTAAATCATATTGTCAGAAATTGCCATATCCACATCGTGATTCTTTATGCTGATAATTCTTTCTTCGTTATTCATTCCAATTGTTCCGACAACATAGATTTTTTTGCCTTCTTCACTTGTTATGATAAATTCTATTGCTGATGAATAATTTTTATATTTATGTTCTTTTTTATTTATTGAAATATTGATTCCTCTTTTTTCAGCCAATGGCTTTGCATTAATATAATTAACTTCTTCTTTTAATACAGGCTCCAGAATTCCCTTCATTGCTGTTGAATCTACTAGGGCAGTTTCCTGTCCAGCGATTTCTCCGTAATAATTAATTACTACATTTGCAATTGGAGTTTTTTCTATTTGAAAATAGATTTTTCCTAATTTTTCAGCCAAATTTATAAAAGGTTTTACAATTAAAAATTCTTCTCTTCCAATTGCAGGCAAGTTTACAGCTGTTTCCACTATTTCTCCACGAAGTCCATTTAGTACTTGTCTTACAACTTGAGTTCCTACATTTCTCTGTGCCTCATAAGTTGTCGCCCCAATATGCGGAGTTGCAACTACATTGTCAAATTCGTATAAGACACAGTCTGTACGTGGTTCAACAGTGTGAACATCATATCCGAAACTGGCTATTTTCCCACTTCTTAAACCTTCTGCAACAGCATCTTCGTTAAAAAGTCCTCCACGTGCTGCATTTACAAGCCTTACTCCATCTTTTAACTTGTGAATGTTTTCAGCGTTTATCATATCAATAGTTTCTTTTGTTTTAGGCGTATGAATTGTTATTATATCCGCTTTTTCCATCAATTCATCCAATGTTTTGGCTTTTTCACAACTGTATCTTTTAAAACGTTCATCTGAAATATATGGATCATATGCAACAAGTTTCATTCCAAACGCTTTCATTCTTGTAGCCACTAGTCCACCAATTCTTCCAAGTCCGATAATTCCTAATGTTTTTTCAAACAGTTCATTTCCTACGAAAATTTCCCTTTCCCATTTTCCACTTCTTATAAAATTATTTGCCGCAACAATATTTCTCGAAGTTGCAATCATCAGCCCAATTGCGATTTCACAAGCAGAAACGGTATTGCTGTCAGGTGTATTTGCAACAATTACTCCGTGTGCAGTAGCTTCTGGGATATTTATGTTATCTGTTCCATTTCCGGCACGTCCCACTATTTTTAGATTTTTAGCTTTATCCAGCAACTCCTTATCCACTTTTATGACACTTCTTACAATTAGAGCGTCGTATTCATGAATTATTTCCAGAATTTCCTCACGTGAAATTCCCACTTTTACATCAACTTTCACATCTCTTGCACTATGTAACCCAGCAACTGCTTCATCATCTATATATTCTCCAACTAATACTTTATACATATATCCTCCTTAGTTATGCTTAATTTATAAAAATATTGTAGCAAAGTATTTAAGTTTTTACAAGTAAAAATATTCTACATATAAAATGTTACAGTTAATTAAAAAACTATTTTTTGCAATTTTATTTAAAAAGGTTTGAACACATTATTAAATTTAGTCCAATTTTCATTGCTATTTTCTACTTTTCGGGATATAATAAAATTGATATTTTTTGAAAGGAGCTACACCTGTGAGCAAATACAAGGAAGTTTATAATGATATAAAAGAAAAAATTACAAACGGCACACTTAAAGCTAGGGAATTTTTAAGCAGTGAAGCAGAGCTTGCACGTAAATATTCCTACTCTAAAGATACCATAAGAAAAGCACTTTCTATGCTTGAATTAGATGGATATATCCAAAAAATTAAAGGAAAAAATTCAATGGTTCTGGAAAATGGACGTTTTAAAAATAGTTTGTCAAACTTGCGAACATCAAAGGAACTTAATAAAATTGAAAACATAGATATTACTACAAATCTAGTAGGCTTGACAATTATTAAAGGGATTAAAAAAATAATGGATATTTTTGAAGTTTCTGAAGACGTTTCATTTTATAAAATCTCACGTAATCGTGTACTTGACGGAGAAGCTCTTGAATATGAAACTACATATTTTGATAAGAGAATAGTTCCGTTTTTAGACAAGGATATTGCCGAAAGTTCAATTTATGATTATCTAGAAAAAAAGCTGCATTTAAAAATTTCACATTCACGGCGTGAAATAAAATTCAGATATGCCACTGAAGAAGAAAAGAAACATATGGATTTAAAGGATTTTAATGCAGTCGTTGTAATTGAAAGCCACACTTACTTATCCAATGGAACTTTATTTCAATACGGCGTAAACTCATACCGTCCTGATAAATTTGTATTTTCAACAGTTGCCAAAAGATAGGAGGTTCTTTTAATATGAGAATTTTAGTAATCGAAGATGAGGAAAACTTAAATGATATAATTGTAAAAAAATTAACTATGGAAAAATATGGCGTTGACAGCTGTCTTAATGGAACAGATGCCCTTAACTATATTTTTTCAACTGAATATGATGTTATTGTTTCTGATATTATGTTGCCAGGATTGGACGGATTTGAAATTTTGAAAAAAATAAGGGAAAATGGAATAAAAACTCCCGTTTTGCTGCTTACTGCAAGAGATGGGATAGAAGATAGAGTAAAAGGACTGGATTACGGTGCTGATGACTATTTAGTAAAACCATTCGCATTTGACGAGCTTATGGCAAGAATAAGAGTTCTTTTACGCAGAAATCCAACCAGCAACTCCAATGCAAGCAATGTCTTTAAAATTGCAAATCTGACAGTGAACTGCAATTCCCACGATGTTTTTCGGGATGAAACGTTCATCAAGTTATCAACAAGGGAATTTACAATTTTAGAATATATGATTAGAAATAAGGAGCGTGTTCTTTCCAGAGAACAGATTGAACAGCACATCTGGAATTATGACTATGAAGGAGGGACAAATGTTATTGATGTCTATATTAGGTATTTAAGAAGAAAAATTGATAAAGGATTTGAGCCAAAACTAATTCATACAATTCGTGGAATTGGGTATGTTTTAAAAGTAGAATAAAAATAAGGAAATTAAAAAAATATAATGAAAGAAAAAATTTTTAATAATTCAATAAAGTTCAAAATCAGCCTGTGGTATATGGGAACTATGATTTTACTTGTAATGTCGTCATTATCCATAGTTTTTTATATAAGTGAAAATATTATTCATTCAAGCGTTCGTACCTATTTAAAAGAAGTCGTCAATCATAGGCTTGATTATTTGACAATAAAAAATGGAGAAATTATCATTGACAGCAACTTTGATACAATGATTCAAAATGTTGAAATAGCAATTTACGACAAGGATTTTAAATTTCTTTACGGAAATTCTCCAAACGGATTTGAAATGGATAACAAAAAATCTAAGGATGACAAAATCATCATAGTAAGAAGCCACAACCAGAAATGGTATGTCTACAACAAAATGATTAACCTTGGAAATTATGGAAAAGTTTGGATTAGGGGTGTAATGCCAAATATCGGTCAATCCAGTGCAATTGAAACAGTTATTCAAATATCATTTATCATTCTGCCTTTTTTTCTAATACTTTCAGCTATTGGAGGGTACACTATTACTAAAAATGCCTTTGCTCCAATGGAAAAAATTACTGAAATTGCAGAAAAAATTAACGAAGGAAATGACTTGTCCAAAAGAATTCATCTGGAAAATGGTGCCGATGAACTTCGTACACTTGCCAATACCTTTGACGTAATGTTTGATAGGTTACAAAAATCCTTTGAAAATGAAGTGCAGTTTACATCAGATGTTTCACACGAACTAAGGACTCCAATTACAGTTATACTGACGCAGGCTGAATACGGAAAGGAATACATAAATTCTTTGAAAGAAGCTCAAAATTCCTTTAAAATTATAGAAAAGGAAGGGCAGAAAATGTCAAAGCTCGTTTCACAGTTGTTGACTTTATCACGTATGGAGCGTGGAAAACAAAAATTACATCTAGAAAATATTGATTTAAGCGAACTTCTTGAAATGAGCGTAGAAACTCAAATTTCGTGTGCAAAATCTAAAAATATAAAATTTATTACAAAAATTGCTCCAGAAGTTTATGCAAATATTGATGAAATGATGATAATGAGAGTTTTTACCAACTTAATTTCAAATGCAATTTCATACGGAAAAGAAAATGGAACAATAACAGTCGAGCTATTTTCAAAAGGAAACAGCATTATTAAAATTTCTGACGATGGAATAGGAATTGCAAAAGATCAACTGGATAAAATATGGCTTCGTTTCTATCAAGTAGACCCTTCCAAAAATGGAGACAATTCTGGACTTGGGCTTTCAATGGTAAAAAAAATTATAGAATTACATAATGGGAAAATTTTTGTAAAAAGTGAACTTGGAAAAGGAACTACTTTTACAATAATTCTATAAAAAATATTTTAAAAAAAAATTTTATAAAATTTGGAACTCTAAATAATTTTATTAAATATCCAATTTTTAGCTGTTTTTCCATATGTTTAGCACGGTATACAAAAATTTAAAATATAAATTTTGCAAAAAAAATAAAAAAATTTCAAAAAAATTAAAAGTTCTCATTTTTCTTTAATGTTTGTATGATATTATTAAATTGTGAAAGGGAGATGAAACATAAATTCTAAATATTACTCGAGTAAAAATAAAGTTTTTTTGGATAATCTCAAAAATTCTTAAAGTGAAAAATGGGGAAATTATTTTAGTATTAAAAATGAAAGGAGAAAAGAAAATTTATCAAGTAATTGTATATCGTGAAGAAAAATGAAAAAATTAGATACATTTAAACATATTCAAATTAAAGAAAGGGATGATAAGCTATGAAAAACAGAGTTTTAAAACTAACATTGCTCGGAATGTTAATTATCAGCTCTCTAAGTTTTTCAACTACTAAACAAAGAAAAAGAATAACAGCAATTAAAGCCAAGCAAATAGCTTTAATGAAAGTCCCTGGAGCGACATTTGCAAATGTTCTTGAATTTAATGATTCAAATGACGGCGACTTTTATAAAGGACAGATTAGCTATAGAGGTGTTGCTTATAATTTTGAAATAAATGTTTATAATGGAAAAATAATAAGTTGGAGTGAAGAAGAAAATAAATAGAATTTAAAAAAGAGTTTATGAAGAAAAGAGAGAATGACATGAAAAATAAAAAAATAAAAAAAGGATGTTTTGATTATACAATTACTTTGATAATATTTCTTCTTTCTATTAGCTTTTCAGCGAAAGCAAAAGGAAATAGCATCAATTTTGACAAACCAATATTAGTGGCTGTTAGCATTAAGACTTCCGATGGACAAATAACGCCAAATAGAGCAAAAGCAATTGCATTATCACACGCTGGAGTTTCAGAATCGTCTGCCAATTTTAAAAAAATAAAACTCGACAACAAAAATGGAAAATCCGTTTATGAAATCGAATTTATTGCAAATAATTCCAGATATGAGTTCGATATTAATGCAAGTAACGGCTCAATTATAAAATTTAACAAAAGATAAAAAAATAAAGACTATTTAAGAAAATAAAATTTCAAATAGTCTTTTTTTAAATTATATTGATAATTAAAACTGAATTACATTTACATCCATTTACATCATTCCAAGGTATGCAGCTCCTAAAATTCCAGCATCATTTCCAAGAGTTGCCGCAGCAATTCTCAAATTTTCTAAAGTTGATGGGAACGCCACATCCTTTAATTTTTCTTTTACACGATCAAATAAAATGTCTCCAGCAAGAGCAACTCCTCCACCAACTACTACAATTTCAGGATCTAGTATGCTAAGTAGGTTTCCAATACCAAAAGCAAGTTTTTCCGCTTCATAATCTACAATGTCAAGCGAAAATTCATCACCTTTTTTAGCTGCATCAAATACATCCTTTGCTTCCAGCTCTCTACCTTTTGTCATTTCATAAAGTAAATTTTGTTTACTTACTGCAAGACGGCTGTTTGCTTCACGGATTATTCCTGTAGCAGAAGCATAGGCTTCCCAACATCCTTTTTGTCCACATCCGCATAATTTACCATTCGGCTCAATTTTAATATGTCCAACTTCTCCACCTGCTCCATGTTCTCCGCTGACAAGTTTTCCATCAACAATAATTCCACCACCAATTCCAGTTCCTACAGCAAGTCCCAAGACATTTTTATACCCTTGTGCTGCACCTTTCCACATTTCTCCAAGTGTAATTACATTAACATCATTATCCACTTTTACTGGCTTACCAAGATTTTTTTCAAATTCCAATGCCAAATCCACTCCATTTTTCCAAGGAAAATTCGCCCAGAACTTAACAACTCTGGAATTTAACACAGGTCCTGGTACTCCAACTCCAACTGACACAACATTATCAAAATTAACATTACTTCCTTCAATTTGAGTAATTAAAATTTTTGACAATCTTTGTACTGTTTCAGAAAAACCTTCCATTGAATCAGTTTTTACAATGGTAGTAAAAATAATATTCCCCTTTTCATCCACAAGTCCAATCTTCGTATTAGTTCCTCCCAAATCAATTCCTACATAATATTTCATATTTTCCTCCTCATTGTAATTTTTATTACATTTTTATAGCACATAGTAAAACATCTTTAAAATTATCATATTAATATAAGTTTACCTCATTTCTTTTACTTTTTCAATATTTTACAAAAAAAAATTTTAATGATATAATGAAAATATATTTTTTTGGAAAGGATATGAGAATATATCTCTGAATAAAAATGCAAACTAGAAATACAAAGAAGAAATTGAATGAAATAAAGAAAGGAATAGTACTCGGTTTATTATTAACGAGTTTTTATGGTATAGGAGCATATATTTATAAAACTAAAATTAGAATAGATAAAGATTTAGTAAAAAGATTTTCAAAAACAGCTAGTCTAAAAGAATTGGAAAATGGATTAAAAGAGGAATATTGCAATGCGGTAAAAGAAATTAAAAAAGTTGACAAAGAAATAGTCCCAGGAACAAATATTCCTTTTAAAGAGGCTACTTATATACAAGTACATGATGCTTATAAGGAATATTTACAAAAAATAGTTCAAATAAGACAAATATTTTTTAATAAAATAGGAGGATCGAAGTTTGAAAATCATATAAAATGCAAATATGAAGATACTAAATGGAATATGGATAATTATAAGTATAATTCACCGGATTTTAAGAGTGAAGAAATTTATAATTACTTTGTTCCCAGTGATTTGAAGGATGATAAAAATGTTGACTGAAATAAGAAAAGGAATAGTCATAGGTTTTTTATTAACAAGTTTTTATGGAATAGGCATATATATTTATAAAAATAAAATAAGAGCTAAAATCGAAGTAAAAGACAAAGAAGGCAATGAAAAAAATACAGAGCATATAATAATTAATGGTTATGAGTATAAATCGTCAGAGAATGAAAATCCTACATTTAAAAAAAGAAATCTTGGATACGAGAAAAGATTTTCAAAAACTCCAACGCTAGAAGAACTAGAAAATGGGTTAAAAGAGGAATATTGTAATGCAGTAAGAGAAATTGAAAAAGTTGACCAGGGAATAGTTCCAGGAACAAATATTCCTTTTAAAGAGGCTACTTATATACAAGTAAATGATGCTTATAAGAAATATTTACAAAAAATAGCTCAGATTAGACAGATATTTTTTTATACTGCGCCATTTACAATACCATCTAATGAAGAAGAATATGAAATTGAAGACATAAATCTACGTCTTAAATATCTTAAAAAACGCTCAGAAGTTTTTGAAGACCATATAAAGTGCAAATATAAAGATACTAAGTGGAATATGGATAATATGAAATATCAATTAAAATTTGATAATTTTGAAGGTTTTCATTATTATTATAATCGTCGTAGTGATTTTGAGTTATAAAATTTTATAAAATATACATTTACAGAAAGGAAGATATGATAATTAATATACTATCATAATCAAATATAGAATGAAAAATGGAAATATTGAAAAAATGCTGATAGAAGTAAGAAAAGGGATTGTAATAGGTTTATTATTAATAAGTTTTTATGGTATAGGAACATATGTTTATAAAAATCAGGCGAAAAATAAATCAAGATCTAAAATCGAAATAAAAAATGCACAAGATGATGTAAAAAAACCAGATGACAAAAATAAAAAAAAGGTTGACGATACAAAAAATTCAAAAGATAAAAAGCGTAAAAAAGTTAATGACCATGTATATAAATGGTCATATAATGAAAAATCTACATTTACAAAAAGAAGCCTTGGATATGAAAAAAGATTTTCAAAAACAACAAGTCAGAAAGAGCTAGATAATGGGTTAAAAGAGGAATATTGCAATGCAGTAAAAGAAATAAAAAAAGTTGACCAGAAAATAGTTCCAGGAACTAATATTCCTTTTAAAAAGGCTACTGAAGCACAAATAGAAGATGCTTATAAGGAATATTTACAAAGAATAGCTCAAATTAGGCAGATAGTTTCTATTATAAGTCCGGATGATTTAAATAATAATATATATTTTGAAACTCGTATAAATTGTTATTATAAAGGAACTTATTGGAATAATGCCAATAAAAAATATTTAGCAAGAGATTTTTATAGTATAGAAGTTAATGACTATTATAAATAATTCATTGATTTTAAGGTATAAAAAGTTTTAAAATATTATGTATATTTACGGAAAGGAAAATATGATAGTTAATATATTATCATAATCAAATATAGAATGAAAAATGGAAATATTGAAAAAATACTGACAGAAATAAAAAAAGGGATTGTAATAGGTTTATTATTAACAGGTTTTTATGGTGTAGGGGTATATATTTATAAAAGTCAGACTAAAAATGCAGCAGAATCTAAAAATGAAATAAAAGATAATGACAAAAATAATGGAGATACTGAAGCTGGTTATGAAATTTACGGATATAGATATAAAAATGAAGGCGACAAAGAATCTAAAGTTTTAAAAAGAAACTTGGGTTATGAAAAAAGGATTGCAGAAGCAGTAAATAAAGAAGAAGTCCATAGTAAACTAAAATCAGAATACTGTGCCGCGATAGCCGAAATAAAAAAAGTTGATAAAAAAATAATGCCAGGTACAAATATTCCTTTTGTACAAGCTGCCTATATTCAAGTAAAGAATTCCTATGAAGAATATTTGCAAAAAATAGCTCAAATTAGGCAAGCAACAAAAGAAAATATAGATATAGAAAGCGAAACAAAGTGTTATTATGAACCAACTAGATGGGACAAAGTAAATAATTTAAACTATAGATTAAAGGATTATGAGACAGTAAATAAATCATACTAATTTTGGGATTTAAATTTTTAGAAAGATTTACAATATATTCAAATTTAAAAAAGCTATTTTAGAATAAGAGTTATTTCTAAGATAGTTTTTTTGTAATCTATTAAGTTTCATGGTAATTTATACTAAATTCCATTTAAATAACGAATTTATTATAAACTTTTCTAATAAAAGATATAAACCTAATATTTTCAAGTAATTTATGTTGTATTTGTTATTACAATTTATAATATAAAAATGTAATTATTTATATAATTTATTTCAATAATATCTGTATAAAGTTATGTCTATTCCCTCTACAAAATATACATAATTTTTTTTATGTAAAAAATTATTTTTTTATAAAAAAATAGTTGACATATTAAAAAAAATACAGTATAATATTTCTGTAACTAAAAAAGAAGTTTTTATTTAAATAAATATAAGTTTTAAAAATTTAAAATATTTTATATAAAGAAATTTCATATAAAATAGATTTTATTTTATAAATTTTAACTATAAACATTAAATTAATTTTTAAAAAAATTTTGGAGGTATTTATGAAAATTAAATTAAAACTAATATTATTATTAGCTACATTCAATTTAAGTTATTTAAGCTATTCTTCTGTTTTTTGTAATGTAATTGGTGCAGGTTCAAAAGAAAATTTGGAACGTGCAGAAAAGGATCCAAGTAAAAAAAGAACTTACACTTTTTCTAAAATAGGTAAAAAATTATTTGGTGAAGTTGGTGAAACACTTGGAATTGCAATTGATGTTGGTGTTAACGGAAATAGAATCGTTAATAAAAAACCAAAAAAGAATACAAAATACAAAGATACAGAATTAGAAATAGATTCAAAATATACAGGAAATAAAAATAATTCGAAACAAAAAAAAGAAACAAACAAATTAAACAAAAATAAATAACAATAAAGGAGAAATTTAATATGAATAAAAGAAAAAAATTAATGCTAGTGATATTTTCGTTAATTGCCATCGTAAGCTGTGGAGGAGCAGGTAAAAGTGATGATTCAGGAAGTGGTACATCCGCAACAACCCCTGCTGCCCCAGCAACACCATCAACTCCGGCAATAACAAGAAGTACATCACCAAGATTTAGTATGCCAGATTTTTCAAAACTTAAAACAAATGAAAGTGTTACATATAATGTTATTAAAGAAGACATGATACTTGGAGGTAGAAATACTAATAGTCATTATAATGTTGGAAAAAATGAAATTGGATTTAAATTAACAGGAGGTGATTATTATGTTCTCAATGTAGCAAATCCAACAACAATGAATGTAAAAGCAGGAGGAGTTGCGTTTAGTATGGATTATTATGGTGGTCTTGATGACCCTCAAATAACGGTTAGAGAAATGTTGACACAATATATGAATGATGCTAATAAATTAACGCTTAATATGGAACCAGGATCATCTTTAATTATGTTTAGAGGTGGATCGGTGGACTTATCAAAAACTTCAAATATAATGTCAGCAGTTCCCATAAATTCAAAACCGACAATTAATGGAACGGGATATAATCCAGTTAAATTTCACGAAATGAAAATTTTTGTTGATCAAAATGTAAACTTAGATGACCCTAATGATTTGTATAATAAATTAGTTGCTACAAATTCAAGTTTTGAAGTTGAATATGATCCTTATGATACCAGTAAACAAATAACTATAACAGGAACAAAAGATAATCAAATTGCAATTCAAAGTATTGACGCACCAGTAACTAGTACAAATAAAGGAACAATTAATTTAACGGGAAACAATAGTTTGGGAGCATATGTTAAAAATACTGATTTTAATAATTATGGTGCAATTTATGTTGGAAAAAATTCAATCGGAATTTATGGTAATGGAGAAAGATATAATATAACAAATGGTAGTTATCGTAATCTTGATAGTGGTATTGCTTTAGGAGAAAATTCTATTGGAATATATTTTTTAAGTTCTTTTAATGATATATCAGGAAATGTTTGGTCGAAGGGAATTATTACAAGTGATTCAAACAATGTTATCGGAATAGTTGGAAATATTCAAAAACAAAAAAAGGATGCCTCAAATGTTGTTCGTGAAGAAACATTAGTTCTTAATACTGGAAAAATCGATTTAAAAGGTGACAAATCAATAGGAATATATGCAGATGGAGACGGGAAATATAAAGTCGATAATTCAGGATCTATTATAATGGGAGATTCCTTTGAAAAAAACAATCCAAGTATTGGAATGTTTAGTAACAATCCAAATGTACTATTGACAAATAATAAAAATATTGAAATTGGGAAAAATTCTGCGGGAATGGTTGGATTTGGAAATACTGTAATAAATGGAACTGACGGAACTATCAGTATTACTAAAGATGGTGGAGTTGGAATGTATTTAGGAGATGGTGCGGTAGGAATTAACAACGGAACTATAACTACTGTTGGCTCTCCAAAAAATGCAATTGGTGTAGTTGTTGGAAAAAATTCAGAATTTACAAATAATGGAACGATTCATATTGATTCTGCTGGTGGTGCTGGAATTGTTATCGCTGGTGGTGTAGTTAAAAATTATGGAAATATTGAAGTTAGTGGTGGAGCTGTGAGAAGCCGTACTGACAATACATATACTGTAAAAGTTTTATCAAATAGAGTAAAACCAGTAGATAGTGACTTAGGAGTTTATGTAGATACTCTAGGAAGAACAAAACCAATTGAAGGACTTTCTAACTTAGGATTAAAAAATGCTGATTTACTAATTGGTGCTGAAGCAACTGAAAAAACTAATGCAACAGAAGTAACAGTTGGAAATGATGTGCTTGATCCATTTAACAAATCTATTCAGTCAAGCAATATTGCAAACTGGAATGTAAAAACTGGTTCTTTAGTGTGGGAAGCCGATTCAGAAATTAAGAATAACAAAGTGGAAAAAGTTACTTTGAAAAAACAATCCTATGCGAAATTTGCAGATAGTGAAACTTCTACAGAAGTAGCTAATGGACTGGATGAGAAATATACTGGAACTAGTGCAGATTCAAAAGATAAGCAAGTATTCAACTACTTAAATACATTGAGCGACAGAAAAGCATTAGCAAGAACTTACCGTGAAATTAATGGAAATCAATATATCAATGTTCAACAAAGAATTGCACAGACTGATGATATTTTAGACAGCAAACTTTCTGCTTTACAAAAAGAAAATGCTGATAAATCTGGACATCATGTTTCTACTTTCTTTAACAGGGATAAACATGAGGCAA
>ERZ773073.662-NODE-662-length-17643-cov-16.314362_pt1 | contig 17643 bp, 12 predicted proteins | sample MGYA00580616_ERZ773073 | MGnify/ENA primary metagenome ERZ773073 (study PRJEB29015, sample SAMEA2737960) | human oral metagenome | biome: human oral; feature: human-associated habitat; material: dental | place: China | collected 2131 ...
TACTTGAAACACCTTATGTGGCATTGACACCTGAAAAAGGTGCGAAAACAGTACCACCATATAAATTTGAAATAGAAATGCTTAAAAATGGTAAATTTAATGAAGATGTACTTGAAAAAATAAAGAAACAGTAATAAAAAATTGAAAAGGAATAACAATATGAGAAAAATAATATTAGCGGCAGTTGTACTGGCAGGAATATGTGCATTTGCAGTATATATAAAGAAAAAAATGGAAAAAAAGCAATCTGTTGTTTTGGCGGCATATAGCTATCCTTCTGTTGACAGCAGTTACTGGAAAGCGGTTATTAAAAAAGGCGGTAAAAATATACCTTATGTAATAATTAATCCTAATAGCGGTCCTGGAGCTAAAGCAGATTTAAATTATGCGAGACAGCTGAAGGAAAATATGAAGGAAGGGATTAAAAATATTGCATATATAAGAACAAATTATCAGAAACGTCCATTAACAGAAGTGTTGGCAGATGTTGATAAATATTATGAATTGTATGGAAAAAATAATCTAAACGGATTTTTCTTTGATGAAGTGGGTGTAGATGATAAAAGTCAGCCTGCCTATATGAAAGCAATTTATGAATATGTAAAGAGTAAAGGAAAAGATAATATTGTAGTTGCAAATCCAGGAAGACAGATTACTGATAAACTTGCTCCATATGCGGATGTTTTTGTAACAAGCGAAATCAGCGCAGATGAGTATATAAACAGGTTTACTGAGCCTGAATCCGAGTTTGAGAATAATGAGGACAACTTTTATCATATCTGGCATATTGTATATGCGGCAAAGCCTGAACAATATGAGCAGATAATAAAACTTTCAAGAAAACGTAATGCAGGATGGATTATGGTAACAGATGATGTACAGCCAAATCCTTACGATAATCTTCCAAAGGAATTTGAAAGAATTATTAGTATAGTTAATGGAAAAAAGTAATATACCAAATTATATAAATGAAAGGAATAATAAAGAGAATATATGAAGAAATTATTACTTGCCGGAGAAATTGTGTTAACTTCAGGAGCATTTGCGGCGTATTTAGACAGTACAAGCAGGAATAATAACTTTGAAACAGTTAGGAATACATCAAGTTCTTATAATATAGGGAATGATTATAATTCTGATTTTGAAAAGGAAAACAGAAAATTTTCAGAAAAAAATAACAGAAATTATGATGAAACAGCAAGAGAAGAAATACATGGAAACCTTGCTATATTTAAAGACGAAGGAATAAAGAAAAGAAATGGATTTTCTAAAATAGAAAGAAAAACTTTTCAGGCAGATAGACAGTCGGTTATACTGCCTTCCTATAACTATCCTGATGATCACAGGACAGGAGATCAGTACTGGAGCACAGTTACATCAATAGGTGGAAGCCAGATACCTTATGTTATAGTTAATCCGAGTAATGGACCTGGAAAAAGAACCGATTCAAATTATGTAAAGCAGATTAGTGATAACATGAATGCAGGAATAAAAAATATTGGATATATTAAAACGGAATATCAGCGCCGTTCTGTAGCAGAAGTAATGGCTGATGTTGATCAGTATTACAATTTATATGGTCAAAATAGTATTAATGGGTTTTTCTTTGATGAAGTGGGAGTAGAATACAGCAATCAGCCTGGATACATGAAGACAATCTATGATTATGCCAAAAGTAAATCACCAGATGCATTTATAATTGGGAATCCCGGAAGACAGATAAATGATGGGCTTGCACCTTATGCAGATGTATTTGTAACGAGTGAAATTAGTGCAGACGAGTATATAAACAGATTCAGTGCTCCAAAATCTTCATTTGAAAATAATTCTGCAAACGCACAGCATATAATGCATATTGTTTATGCTGCAAGACCTGAGCAGTATGATGAAATAATACGTCTTTCAAGGGAGAGAAATGCCGGATGGCTTATGATAACTGATGACGTACAGCCAAATCCTTATGATGGATTGCCTACAGATTTTAGAAGAATGGTTGCTGTTATTAATAACCTGAATGGAACAATTCCTCCAACTATAGGTGGTGGAAGCGGAAATAATGGAAGTAGAGGTACTGGAAATGGAAATAGTACAGCTTTAGGAAATTCTGCAAAACCGAAAATTGAACTTGAAATTCCAAGATCGAAAGTAGATTTGGATTTGATGAAAAATAGCAGATCTTCAATATATAGAAACATGGAAAATTCTTCTTCAAAAGGAACGAATCTCAATACAGTTTATATTGGAAATTTTGGAACAGACTACAAGGATAAAGGAAGTAATGTAAACTATTCTTCTACAAGTAATGGTATACTTATTTCTGCAATGAAAAATTTTGATAAATTTTCACTAGGTGGAGGATTTGGATATCAGAAATCAAAAATCAAGTATAAAAAAAATTTGTTGGAATAGAAGAAAAAATAGATTCTTACCAGTTTATTTTAAATGGAAAATATAATTTCAATGAAAATGTTAACTTAATGAGTGTTCTGACATATTCTGCAAACAAGCATAAATTCAAAAATCAGGACAGAAGAGTGTTTATGCAAGATGCACAGTAAATTCTACAAAGTGGGATTTTGATACGAGAGTTGGATGTAAATATAGAGGTAAAAAAGGGTATCTGAAACCACATGTGGGAATTGGAATATAAAGGTGAAATTGCCAAGATAAAAGCAGGTAAATCATCTGAAACATCTGTAAATGGAGTTTTAGGAGTGTATGGTCAGATTGAACTTGGAAAGTTTGATCTGTTTGGAAACGTTGAATACGAAAGAAAACTAAGCGGAAATTCCTATCATGGTAAAAGGGATTACGGTACAGATTATGAAATGAAGGCATTGAAATATTCAAAATCCGCAATTAATCTTGGAATAGGAGCTAAATATAAGATTTCTCCTTCTTCAAACATAGGTCTGGAATATGAAATGCTGAATACAAAGAATGGTGCATTTAAGTTGTCTTATTCTTTGGAGAAATAGAACATTATTGAGTGTATGAAGGGACAAGATAATGATTGAAAAAATAATTTTTTTGTTACAAGATTATTTATTATTTGCATATAATAAATATGATAGTAATAAGTTTCAGAGTATAAAAAAAATACTTGAAATTTTTATTAAAAATAATATTAATGTTGATTTTGAAAGAAATATAGTTTTTAATTTAGAATATATTCAGAGTAAATTTTCTTTATTGTTTGAAGAAAATAAAAATAATAAGGAACTAGGAGCTTTTTATACACCTATTGATATTGTAACCTTTATAAATAATAGTATATTTAATTTTGATGTTTTAAAGAAGAATAAAGCTAAATCTTTAAAATCAAAAATCAATACTCTGTCAGTTTTTGATCCTACATGTGGAAATTCTGAATTTTTATTGAATATGTATATATATAAAAAAAATCTCTTAACAAAATTTCAAGATGAAAAAATTATAGAAATTATTAGTTCTATCTATGGAAATGATTTAAATCAGGTAGCAATTTTGATTTCTAAAATTAGATTATTTATACAAGTTGTAGATGACCTTGATTTAATTGAAAACATTAAGCAAGCTTTTTTAATAATCAATAAAAATTTCTCTAATTATAATTTTGTTACAGAATATAATAAAATTTCTAAAGAATTTGATATCATTATTGGAAATCCTCCTTATGTTGAAAGTAAAAAAGTTCCTCAAAAAATAAAATATGGAAATCTTTATGCTGAAATAATTGAAAATAGTATAAAACTTCTAAAGAATAATGGTAAATTAGGATTTATTATTCCGATTTCTTTTATTTCTACTCCTAGAATGAATAAAATTAGAGATTTTGTTTTAAAAAATTCAAGTGAAATTATTTTATTAAATTATTCTGATAGACCTTCTTCATTATTCTTTAGTGTTCATCAAAAACTTTCTATTTTATTTATAGAAAAAAATATTACAAAAGATTTTAAACTTTATACATCTAATTATCAGTATTGGTATAAAAATGAAAGAGAAAGGTTATTTTCTGATTTTAATATTATAGAAAATAAATATATTAATTCAGATTATATTCCTAAAATAGGAAATCATATTGAAAAAAAAATTTATGAAAAAATAAAATTTGAAGATAATACTCTTTCTATTTATGATTATCTTTTTGAAAAAAATGGGAAAATAATGTTTTTAAATATGAGAGTTGGATTCTGGATAAAGATTTTTAAAGATTTTGCTAGAAGTAAAGAATATAAAGAGTTTACGATTAATGAAAAATATTATGATTATTTTTATTTAATATTTAATTCTTCTCTATTTTTTTTGTATTGGACTATTATTTCTGATTGCTGGCATATTACAACTAAAGAATTAAAAAATTTTAAAATTATTCTTCCAGATTTAAAATACCATAATAAAATAAAAAAATTATCTAATGAATTAGAAAATAAACTTGAAGAAACAAAAAAATATATTGGTAGTAAGCAAATAGATTATGAGTACAAACACAAAATGTGTAAAAAAGAAATTAATAATATCGATGTATTAATAGGAAAAATTTACAATTTCACTGATGAAGAAATTGAGTATATAAAAAATTTTGCGATAAAATATAGAGAGAGTAGAGGTTAAAATGAGAAGTATAGATTTATTTTCTGGTGCGGGAGGATTTTCTATAGGCTTTAAGAAAGCAGGATTCAATACAATAAAAGCTGTCGAATTTGATAAAACTATAGCTAATACATATAAGAAAAATAATTCAGGAGTAAAGATGTATATTGATGACATTCGTAATATAGATATTGAAAATGAATTTTCAGAAAATGAAAGTGATATTATAATAGGTGGACCACCTTGTCAAGGCTTTTCAATGGCTGGTTCACGAATAAGAAAAGATTTTATTGATGATGAGCGAAATTATTTATTCAAATATTATTTTAAAATTGTTCAAAAAGTAAAACCTAAAATGTTTATTATGGAGAATGTTAAAGGAATTTTAACTATGCATTCTGGAAAAATAATTGAAGAAATAGAAAAATTATTTAATAATCCAAAAAATTTTGATGGAAATAAATATTTTTTAAATATAAAAAAAGTTAATGCAAAAGATTTTGGAATTCCACAAAATAGAGAAAGAGTTATTATAACAGGAATTTTAAATACTAAAATTAATTTTGAAAAAGAATGGCAAAAAACAAAAGAACAAATAGTTTTAATAAATAATGATTTTTTTGATGAGGTAACTGTATGGGATGCTATATCTAATTTAGATGATGCTACAGATGATGGAATTATTAAAATAAAGGAAAATGAAACCAATTATCAAAAATATATTAATTTGAATAAACAAAATTATGTTCATAACCATATTAAGACAAACCATTCATTAAAAGCAATCGAAAGAATAAAAAAGATATCAAGTAATGAAAATTATTTAGTTTTAGATGAAAAAATTAATTCTGTTCATAGTGGTTCTTATGGAAGACTTGATAAAAATGGGATTGCAAATACAATAACAACAAGATTTGATACACCTTCAGCTGGTAGATATATTCACCCTTTGTATGATAGAACCATAACTCCTAGGGAAGCTGCCAGACTGCAAAGTTTTCCAGATGACTATATATTTTATGGAACAAAAACATCGATTGCTAAACAAATAGGAAATGCTGTACCACCAAAGCTATCTTATTTTTTAGGAATTTTTACTAGGAGGATTTTAAATGAATACTTTAATTAAAAAACATTTAGAAAAAATAGAAAAGCAGGAAAAATTAGAATGTTGGTATATTGTAAAGCAAGATACTACCTTTTGGAAACAGTGTTATTGTGCATATATTTTTGAAAAATATAATGATATTGATAGTCAAGAAAATATTGAAAATTTTTTTGAAAAAGAAGCAAAAAAACTAAATGAAGAACGAAATTTAGATATTCCTACTAATCATCGTGCAGGAAAAGTAGCTTTTTATTATGGTTTAATTACAGATCCAGAGAAAAAATATCGACAATATAATAAATCTGTTGTTACTTCAGTATATAAAAAAATAAAAGAGTTAACGAATACACAATTTGAAAAAGTAGAACTATATGAAGATATTATGATAAAGCAAATAGAAAAAATGTACATTAGTTCTGAAATTGATGAAAAATCTAAGGATTTAAGAAGTAAATTTCAAATATTTCCTATTATTTTTTTGTATAAAATATTACTTGAATTAGGAAAAGGAACTGGGAAATATGAAATTAGTTATGATGAATATAGATATTTTCTTTCGGTTCAAGAAAATTATTCAGATTTTTTAAATACTTTATTACTAATCATTGAATCAAGGGAAAACCCTGAAATTTTTGAAAATTTAAAAAAATATAAAGAAAAATTAGACAGTAGGTTAGTTAATGTAATTGAACAACTGAATTCTATACTTATGATTAATAAGTCTGTATTTATTTCATTGAAAAATGAAAAAATAAAATATGTAGAAGAAATAGTAAGAGCTTTTGAAGATAATATTCAATATTTTGAAAAATCAAATGAGTCAGATTATAATTATATTGATTTTTTAATTTCAAATCATGATTTTAAAAGAAATTTTAATTCAAATACTATTGAAAAAAAATTAAAAAATTCAACTAATAAACCCCACCAAAGAATATTCTTTGGTGCTCCTGGAACTGGAAAAAGTTATTTATTGAATGAAGATGCAAAAAAATATTTTGGAAATAATTATGAAAGAGTTACATTCCATCCAAACTATATGTATGGAAATTTTATTGGAACATTCAAGCCATTTCCTGATAAATCGGAAGATGGAAAAGAAACTAAAACTATAATGTATAAATATATTCCTGGTGTACTATTACGTTTATTAATCAAAGCAATCAAAAATCCTGCTACAAACTATTTATTAATAATTGAAGAAATAAACAGGGCAAATACAGCGGCAGTTTTTGGTGATTTTTTTCAGTTATTAGATAGAAATGGTAATGGTGAAAGTGAATATGGAATAGCTGTTTCTGAAGATTTAAAACTATATTTAGAAGAAGAGTTTGATAAAAATAACTTAACAGAAAATGAAAAAAGGTGTTTAGGAGAAAACCTTGATAAAATCACACTACCTCCAAACTTTTATATATGGGCAACAATGAACAGTGCTGATCAGGGAGTTATGCCGTTAGACACAGCTTTTAAACGAAGATGGGAATTTGAATATACTGGAATTGATGATGCTTATAATAAAAGTAAAGATGAAAGTGGTAAATCTGAATTTGATGATTACAAATTTAGAGCTAATGGAAAAGAATTATCCAACTGGAATGATTTTAGAATAAAAATAAATGAAATTTTATCCAAATGTCATGTTTCAGAGGATAAATTAATAGGACCCTACTTTATTTCAAAATCAATATTGGCTAGTAAAGATATTGATAAAATAACTAATGCTATAAAAAATAAAGTTCTGATGTATCTTTATGAAGATGCTGGAAGACAGCATAGAAAGAGAATTTTTAAAGAAGGAAAATGGGAAACTTATTCTAAGTTATGCGAAGCTTTTGATGAAAATTGCGAAGAAATATTCAATGATAAAGTTGAATTGCCTGATAAAACACCAATAGAAGTGGGAGAAGAAATAATTAGAGGAACAAAAGAAGAAGAAAAAATTCAGGAAAATGAAACTGAAATAACTGAAAACACAGAATCTATTGATGAATAGAGGTAGTTTAGATGAAAGTAAAAAAAATTCAGGAATTAAAATTATATGATATTTCTAAATTACAGTCTATATTTAATCTTACTGAAGATAAAACTAGGGAAGTTTTAAAAATATTAGCATATAAGAATATTGTCAGAAAAATTTCTAAAAACTTATCTGAAGTTGAATTAGAAGAATTAAATAATGGAGAATCTTTTGAAAATTTAGAAAAAGAATTTGAGGGAGACAAGTATAAATTTAAATTTGTTGGTATAATTACTGTAAAGGATATCTGTCTGATTATTTATCCAAAATATATTAAGGAATTTGACGAAAATTTTGATAGGGATAATAAGATAATAAAGCAGTTAATAGAAGTTATGAGAAAATATGAAAGCAAGGAGCAGAAACAATCCTTATCAAATGACAAAGAAAATAAAAATTATAACTTGCTGGCTTTAGCAATAGATTTGTATGATGATTATCACATTAATGGACTTTATAGTAATGAAAAAACAATAATAGAAGAAAATGGAGAAGGAGAAATTCTCTGGGAGAAAACTATAAATGAAAAAGATGCTTATTTTGTAAATAATGTCCCATTCTATTTGGATGTTTTTTCTGTAAATAAAGAAACAAATGAAGAAGAAATTCTCAGGAGATTACATCGTTGCATAATTACAGAAAGCTGCAATAAAATTAAGGAAATATTTGATATTCTCGATTATGAACCTATAAATATTTCAGATGATGAAATTGACTATTTTGGAGATAAGGATTATATTCAGGCAAAATTGAATCAGGAAATGAGCAGACAGTTTGTTGATAAAAAGCAGAAACAGTTAAATATGATGAAGAATTATCTATTGGAATCTGAAAATTCAAATGAAGATGAAGAAATAAAGTTTATTGGAACAACCAGTTTCAATTTAGTATGGGAAAAGGTATGTGCTGTTATTCTGGAAAATTCCCTAGATAAAAAACTAAAGGATTTAGGATTAGGAACAACAAATCATACTGAAAACAAAACTTTGAAGGAAGTAATAGCTAAACCTGAATGGAGTGTTATCAATTCTGAAAAGAAACATAAATCTGATAAGACTTTAATCCCCGATTTAGTTGTATACAATCAAGAAGATAAAAGCATTTCCATTTATGATGCGAAATATTACAATATTATGTTTACAGAAGAGGAATTAAGGGGCTATCCTGGAGTGCAAGATGTATCTAAACAATATTTATATGAACTTGCATATAAGAACTTTATCCAAGAGAATGGTTTAAAAATGAAAGAAAATGCTTTTATAATGCCGACAGATAATGAAATTGAAGAAGAACTTGAAGAAATAGGAGAAATAAAATTTGAAATATTTAAAAGTATGGATTTACAAGATATAAAAGTAAAATTGGCATCTGCTACCAAAATGTATGAAAAATATCTAAAAAAATAAATATAAAATATGAATTTAAGAAATTTTTGAAAAATATATTTAAATTTATAATTTGCTTTTTATGTAAAGAAAAAATACTTGACAATTTTTAAAAATTTTAGTATAATCATAACATACTTAAAATAATAAATTTTCAAGTTATTAAATAAATGAAGGTAAAATTTAATGTTAAAATTAAGATTAACTAGATTAGGAAGAAAAAAAGTCCCTTTTTATAGAATAGCAGCTATGGAAGCTTTATCAAGAAGAGATGGAAAAGCAGTTGCTTACTTAGGAACATTCAACCCACTTGCTGAAGAAGGGAAACAAGTTAGTATTAAAAGAGGAAGAAATCTTAAAATACTTATCAAATGGAGCTCAACCAACAGAAACTGTTAAAAGCATTTTAACAAAAGCAGGAATCTGGGAAAAATTCCAAGAAACTAAGAAAAAATAGTTATTTATAGAAAGGCACTTTTATAGGTGTCTTTTTGTTTAACCAATTAAACATAGAAAGTATGTAAAAATAACAACTTGCTTTTGATAAATATGTATAAAGATTATTTAATACAAGATTTGAAACTTTAAACGGGAAATAGTATTGGTTATACATAATAAATATAGAGGATGCAGGAGAAATATTAAGAAGATTATGTGAATAAAAGAGGGAGAAGGAAATGACATTACAGCAACTAAAATATGTAGTAACAGTCGCTGAAAAAGGGACATTAAGTGAGGCTGCAAAAGAGCTGTTTGTTTCACAGCCAGCATTGACGAAAGCAATAAAAGAGCTGGAAGATGAGATGAATATAACGATTTTTAACAGGACAAATAAAGGAGTAATTGTTTCACTTGAAGGAGATAGATTTCTGGGATATGCTAGGCAAGTTTTGGAACAGACGGATTTGTTGGAAGAAGAATATAAAAAGGGGAATAAGATAACTCGTAGATTTTCTGTATCAACTCAACATTACTCGTTTGCAGTGAATGCTTTTGTGGATGTGATTAAGAAGTTTGGAGAGAATAAATATGATTTTACACTTAGAGAAACACAGACTAATGAGATAATTGAAGACGTAAGCAAGAGAAAAAGTGAAATTGGAATTTTATACACTTCGGGAGCGAATAAAACTGTAATTGAAAAAATGATAAAAAGAAATAACTTGAAATTTATTGAGCTGTTTACTGCAAAGCCACATGTTTTCATTAGTTTTAATCATCCTTTAGCAAAAAAGGAAAGCATTAGTCTTGAAGATTTGAAGGAATATCCATATTTGTCGTTTGAGCAAGGAGATTATAACTCTTTTTATTTTTCAGAAGAAATATTGAGTACACTTGACAGGGATAAAAATATAAAAGTGAGGGACAGGGCGACTTTGTTTAATTTGGCAGTTGGGCTTAATGGATACACGGTAAGTACGGGAATAATTAGTAAAGAACTAAATGGAGAAAATATTATTGCAAAACCGCTGGAAGTGGACGAGTATATGAAAGTTGGAATTATAATGCAGAAAAATATTGAACTGAGTGTTTATGGGAAAGTTTATGTGGAGGCTTTGAAGGAGCATTTGAAATATACAGAAATTCCATAAATTTAAATAGATTGTTATAAACTAAAGTTATAACAAACTGAAAAATAAATATATTTTACAGAAATTAAATATTTGTATATAATAATTTCATCAAAAATAGTTAGTAATATTAAATTAGAATTTTAAAATTGAAAGGTGTTATGCTGATATAATTTTATAAACTTTTGAAAAGGACAGATATTACTATAATAAAGGAGATGAGATTATGAAAACAGCAATTGTTGGATACCCTAGAATTGGGGAAAATAGAGAATTAAAATTTGCAATAGAAAAATATTGGAGAAATGAAATTACAGAAAATGAACTTTTGAAAATAGCGAAAGAGCTTAGAAAAAATCAATGGTTAAAACAGAAGGAAGAGAAAATTTCATTTATTTCAGGAAATACATTTTCATTTTATGACGGAATACTGGACACAATAATTTTATTGAATGCGATTCCAAAGCATTATAGAGATTTAGGGTTAAATGAACTGAATACATATTTTGCAATTGCTAGAGGTTATCAAGGGGAAAAAGGAGATGTAAAGGCTCTTTCAATGAGAAAATGGTATAACACAAATTATCATTATATGGTGCCTGAACTGGATGATTATGCAGAAATTAAGTTAAATTCAGATAAAATATTTAATGAACTTGAGGAAGCTGAGAAATTAGGAGTGAATACTCATCCGTCAGTGATTGGACCATTTACATTTTATAAATTGGCTAAAACAACTGGAAATAAAGATAAAAAAGATTATTTAGATGATATTGTCAATGCTTATGTAGAATTGTTGAGAAAGTGTAACAAAAAAAATATCGAGTGGATTCAAATTGAAGAACCGCAATTGGTAACAGATCAGACAGAGGAAGATATTAATTTGTTTGAAGAAATTTATATGGAGATTTTGAAAAATAAGAAAGATGTAAAAGTATTGCTTCAAACATATTTTGGAGATGTGAGAGATTGCTACAAGACAATAACAAAACTTGATTTTGATGGGATAGGTCTTGATTTTGCTGAAGGAAGACAAACTGAGAAATTAATAGCTGAAAAGGGATTTCCAAAAGATAAAGTTTTATTTGCAGGAGTTGTAAATGGGAAAAATATTTGGAAATGTGACTATAAAAAAGTTTTAAATATATTGAATAATTTAAAAGGAAAAGTTGAAAATATAGTAATAACGACATCTTGTTCATTGCTTCATGTGCCTTATACTTTGAGAAATGAAAAAAAATTATCAGAAAATATATTAAGACATTTCTCGTTTGCTGAGGAAAAATTATCAGAATTAAAAGAGTTGGGAGAATTGAGTCAAGTTCTTTGGGAAAATTCGCTGGAAAAAGTACAGGAAAATGAGTTTTATGTAAAAAACCAAAAAATTATAACTTCTGAAAAAGGAATGGAAGATAAGGAAGTTAGAGATACGGTTAAAAAATTGAAAGATAGTGATTTTGTAAGAGAGGGAGCAAGAAAGGAAAGACAGAAAATTCAAAGGGAAGAGTTGAACATCCCTTTACTTGCAACAACTACAATAGGTTCTTTTCCACAAACAAAGGAAGTGAAGCTAAATAGAAGCAAATTTAGAAAAGGTGAAATTAGCAAAGAAGAATATGATAAAAATGTATTTAACTTTATAAAAGAATGTATAGAATTGCAGGAAAAAATTGGACTTGATGTGCTTGTACATGGAGAGTATGAAAGAAATGACATGGTTGAATTTTTTGGAGAAAATCTGGCAGGATATATATTTACAGAAAAAGCGTGGGTTCAGTCTTATGGAACAAGATGTGTAAAACCGCCAATAATTTTTGGAGATGTGAAAAGAACAAAACCAATTTCAGTTCTATATTCTGAATATGCTCAGAAATTAACTAAAAAGCCTGTTAAAGGAATGCTTACAGGGCCTGTAACAATATTAAACTGGTCATTCCCAAGAGAAGATATTTCATTAAGCGAAATGGCATTTCAAATTGGACTTGCCATACGAGAAGAAGTATTGGATTTAGAAAAAGCAGGAATAAAAATAATTCAGATAGATGAAGCTGCACTTAGGGAAAAATTACCGTTAAGAAAAGAAGATTGGCATAAAGAATACCTTGATTGGGGATTGAAGGCATTTAGACTTTGCCATAGCGGAGTAAAAGTGGATACACAGATTCATACACATATGTGCTACAGCCAGTTTGAAGACATAATAAAAGATATTGATAATATGGATGCTGATGTTATAACTTTTGAAGCCTCAAGATCAAAATTGACAATTCTCGATTTCTTGAAAGAAAATAATTTTGAAACAGAAGTAGGGCCTGGAGTTTACGATATTCATTCTCCTAGAGTACCTTCAGTTGAAGAAATTGTAGCAGCTTTGGAAATAATGATTGAAAAAATTGGAAAAGAAAAATTATGGGTAAATCCTGATTGCGGATTAAAGACAAGAGGAATTGTAGAAACGGTAAAAAGTTTGGAAAATCTTGTGAAAGCTACGGAAATTGTGAAAAGCAGATTATAAAAGTGTTGCCAAGTATACTTTTAACAGAATTTTTGATAATTTTATAAAATGAAAAATAAGGGAGTTGATAAATATGTGTACAATAAATGCACCTCATAGACATGATACAGTAGGAAGTTTTTTAAGACCTGAAAGATTGAAAAAAGCTAGAAATGATTTTGAAAAGGGAAAAATTGACAGGGAAGAGTTGACGAAAGTTGAAGATGAAGAAATTAAAAAAATTGTGGATAAACAAATTGAATTGGGATATACAAGTGTAACAGATGGTGAGTTTAGACGAAGTTACTGGCATTTGGACTTTTTCTGGGGATTTAATGGAATTGGGCATATTCATGCTGATAAGGGGTATGAATTTAATGGAGTTGTTACTCGTGACGATACTGCGATTGTTACTGGAAAAATTAGTGGGGAAAATCATCCATTTGTGAAACATTATACGTTTTTGCGAGATTTGGTAAAAGATAAAAGAGGAGTAGAAGCTAGATTTACGATACCTGCTCCAGCACAGTTTTATGCAGAACTAGTAAGAGAAGATAAGCACGTTGCGGCACTTTTGAAAGTTTATCCTGATTTTAAAGGTTTGAAAGATGATATTGTGACTGCTTACAAAACTGTTATAAATGACTTGTATAATGAGGGGCTTAGAACTTTGCAAATTGATGACTGTACTTGGGGATGTCTTGTAGATGACAACTTCATTGCTTCATTTATTGAAAAAAGTGACAGAGATAAAGAAGTTATTAGGCATGAATTTGCAGAGAGATTTTTAAATATAAATAATAGAGTATTTCAAAATAATCCAGAAGATTTGGTAATTAATACGCACGTTTGCCGTGGAAATTATGCGTCTACTTGGTTTGGGCAAGGTGGATATGACAAAATTGCGGATGAACTTTTTGGAAAAGAAGATGTAAATGCTTATTATTTGGAATTTGACACGGAAAGAGCGGGAACTTTTGAATCACTTGCAAAAGTTTCTGGGGATAAAAAAGTTGTATTGGGGCTTATAACTTCTAAAAATCCAACTTTGGAGGAAAAAGAGGCTGTAATTGCCCGTATAAAAGAAGCTTCAAAATATGTCCCGCTTGACAGACTTTATTTGAGTCCGCAATGTGGATTTGCTTCGACAGAGGAGGGAAATCACCTTACAGAAGAACAGCAATGGGCAAAACTTAGATTCATTAAGGAAGTTGCTGATGAAGTTTGGGGGAAAAATTAAAACTTGAAAGAAAATCGAAAACTATTTTGTGGGAAATCCCAAATAATTGTACTAGAATCTTTCTTAGAGAAATAAAAAAGTTGAGTGCCATCGTGGCACTCAAAAAATATTTTGATTAGATAACAAAATTTTATGTACTTAATTTTCTTTTTTCGTTTTATAATTGTTTAATTTTATATTTATATTTAACTATTTAGAATTTAATTTTTTTCTTCGTAAGTTAAATTATCAACTTTTGGATTTTCAGTATCTAGTCTTTCTTCAAATTACTTTATTTTTTTGTAACTTTATTTGGTTTAGATGTGATTCCAATCATTTCATCTTTTTGATTAAAAAATAGATATCTCATTTCTGTTAGAGCTTTTCTAAATTCAAGTATACTTTTAGTTAGATTATGTATTGAGTGAAGTACTGTAATTTCTTGATTAGTGATCTCTTCAATCAATAGTAAAAATGTTATTAGTATAAATAATTTTTAGATATGTATATTTTTAATGAGTGTATTAATGGTGCGAGTGACGGGAGTCGAACCCGTACGGCTTCTGCCACTACCCTCTGAAAATAGCATGTCTACCAATTCCATCACACTCGCATTAAAATATTGAATGTCTTATAAATACTAAAAGATATTAATTTTTTATAATGGTGCGAATGACGAGACTTGAACTCGTACGGCTAAAAGCCACTACCCCCTCAAGATAGCGTGTCTACCAATTCCACCACACTCGCATATTAAAAATTTTTTTAATTTAAATTATTGAACTCTGAAAGTATTATACATTCAAAATTTAAAAATGTCAATTAATATTTAAAAATATCGTAGACTAGCCAAGTATCCCTGCTAAAAAAAGAAAATTAGTAATATACCCAAATCCGTTTAAAATTGAATTATTAAAAATTATGTAAACTTAGAGTTTGAGTAAAATATTCATAGTCTTTGAGTTTGGTTTTAAATCAGTTTTACTGTATAAGAAATTCAAAATAGAAATTATAAATTTAAAAAAAAAGAGTAAAAAATTTAATTTTATGCTACAATATGGGTATAAAATAAATTAAAAAAGTTTTTTTAAGGAGAAAAGCATGGAAAAGGCTGAAACGTTAATAGAAATTAACAATCTTGTTACAAGTTTTCGGATAAAAGATGAATATTTTCCAGCTGTTGACAATGTTTCATTGAAACTTGGAAGAAATGAAATACTGGCAATAGTGGGAGAGTCGGGATGTGGGAAAAGTACGCTTGCTACTTCCATTATTGGGCTTCATAATCCGAATAATACAAAGCTAGAGGGAGAAATAAATTTTGAGGGTAAGAATCTTTTGAAAATTGGGGAGGAGGAATATAACAAAATTCGTGGGAATAAAATTGGGATGATATTTCAGGATCCATTGTCGGCTCTTAATCCGCTTATGAGAATTGGAGATCAGATTGAAGAGGGGATGATTTATCATACTAAACTATCTAAAAAGGAAAGGGAAGAACGTGTACTTGAACTGCTAAATCACGTTGGAATAAAAAATGCTGAACGTATAACAAGACAATTTCCGCATGAATTGTCGGGAGGAATGCGACAAAGGGTTATAATTGCAATAGCGCTTTCATGTAAGCCTGAAGTTATCATAGCTGATGAGCCAACAACGGCATTAGATGTTACAATTCAGGCACAAATACTGGATTTGCTAAAAACTTTGCAAAGTGAGATAAATGCTGGGATTATATTAATTACTCATGATTTGGGTGTAGTTGCAGAAATGGCGGACAGAGTGGCGGTTATGTATGCTGGAGAAATTGTAGAAATTGCCAATGTGAAAGAATTGTTTGACAATCCAAAGCATCCTTATACAAGATCACTTTTAAGTTCAATTCCACAGCTTGACAGTGAACACGAAAAGCTGCATGTAATTAAGGGAATTGTTCCATCAATAACTAAGATGGAGAGAACAGGCTGCCGATTTTCTAAAAGAATCCCTTGGATAAAGGAAAATGAACATGAAAAAAATCCAAAGCTGCATGAAATTGAGCCAGAACATTTTGTAAGATGTACTTGCTGGAAAAATTTTCATTTTGAAAAGTAAATTTTAAAAATAAAAAAATTTTAAAAATTCAGAGAGGAAAAAATAGAAATATGAGTTTTATTGAAGTAAAAGATTTAAAAGTTCATTATCCTATTCGTGGAGGATTTTTTAATAAAATAATTGATTATGTTTATGCTGTAAATGGAGTCAGTTTTATTATTGAAAAGGGAAAAACTTATGGACTTGTGGGAGAATCGGGTTCTGGAAAGTCTACAATTGGAAAGGCGATAATTGGGCTGGAAAAAATAAAAAGCGGAAAGATTATTTATGAAGGAAGGGAAATTGACAGAAAATTTAGAAATAGAAGAAGTGAATATAATAGAAATGTGCAAATGATATTTCAAGATTCGCTATCTAGCTTAAATCCTAAAAAAAGAGTAATTGATTTAATTTCAGAACCTTTGAGAAATTTTGAAAATTTGACGCCAGATGAAGAAAAAAGGAAAGTATCGGAACTGCTGGAAATTGTAGGAATGAACAGGGAAGATATTTTTAAATATCCGCATGAATTTTCTGGTGGGCAGAGGCAGAGGCTGGGAATTGCACGAGCTGTTGCAACAAAGCCTAAGCTGATTATTGCGGATGAGCCTGTGTCAGCACTTGATTTGTCAGTTCAGGCACAAGTTTTGAATTATATGAAGGACATTCAGGAGCAGTTTGGGCTTAGCTATCTTTTTATTTCTCACGATTTGGGAGTTGTAAAGCATATGTGTGACTACATGTTTATAATGTACCACGGAAGATTTGTGGAAACTGGAGAGAAAAATGATATTTACAAAAATCCTGAACATTTTTATACAAAGCGGCTAATTGCGGCGATTCCAGAAATACATCCAGAAAAACGGACAGAAAATAAAAGAAGACGGCTAGAAATTGAAAGGGAATATTTAGCAAATGAAAAAAAATATTATGATGAAAATGGACGTGTCTTTGATCTGAAAAAATTGACAGATACACATTTTGTTGCTTTTAAAGATAAAAATTTGAGAAATGATGAAAATAGTGAAAAAGGAGGCAAATAATCAATGTGGAAAACAGTTTTAAGAAGAATACTTGTTATGATACCGCAATTATTCATACTTAGTGTATTAATCTTTATTTTGGCAAAACTTATGCCAGGAGATCCGTTTACTGGGCTAATTACACCGCAAACTGATCCTGCGGCACTTGAAGAATT
>ERZ773073.665-NODE-665-length-17615-cov-6.633941_pt1 | contig 17615 bp, 17 predicted proteins | sample MGYA00580616_ERZ773073 | MGnify/ENA primary metagenome ERZ773073 (study PRJEB29015, sample SAMEA2737960) | human oral metagenome | biome: human oral; feature: human-associated habitat; material: dental | place: China | collected 2131 ...
ATTTTGGAAGGTGATGAGTATCTTTCTTCTGCTGATGACAGACAGCCTAAATTCCTGCATTATCACCCAAATATCGCTCTAATCAGTGGCATTGCATGGGATCATATCAATGTTTTTAAGACTTTTGATGATTATTTAGAGCAGTTCAGAAAATTTACCGAAAGCATCACTTCTGGCGGAGTTTTGGTCTATAATGAGGAAGATGAAGAAAGATACTTTAAAACTATAAAATATTTATTAAAGGCTGGTTTAGATCCAACTGAAAAAAATAATGATGGAAAAACAGCAATAGATATAGCAATGAGAAGATGTAATAAAAAAGTAGTAGCATTGTTATTAGGAAATTATGATGAAGAAAATCCAAATGAATTATTAATTCAAACTGGAGGTTTATCTTTACATAGAGCTATTGAAAAAAAAGATTATGAAGCTGTAAATGCTCTTATAAAATTAGGAGCTGATATTAATGCTTTTTCAGAAGAAGAGGATACAGTTTTTAGAGAAATGACACCATTAGGAATAGCTTTTCATATGTTTGATGAATATAGTGTAAAAGCTTTATTAGAAGCTGGAGCTGATGTTAATTTAAAAACTACTGAAGAAAATACTGCTCTTGGAGAAATTTTGGGATATATGAAAGATAACTATTTTGATTTTAATAAAATTCCTCTTATAGAAGAGCTTTTAAAACTTTTATTAAAAAGTGGCTTAAAAATAAATGATACCATAGATAAGAAAGGAAATACAGCTTTTATAAAAGCTTGTGAATCTATTAATAGAAATAAATTAAGTAATGGGAAAACATTAGCAGCTGTTATAGCTAAATTTCTTTTGAAAGAAAATTGTGATGTCAATTCTACTAATTTAGATGGTCAAACTGCTTTAATGTTTCTATGTGCTAGTCATGGTGGAGAAGCTCAAGATTTAGAAATTCAAGTATTAGAAGCTGGAGCTGACATAGAAGCTATGGATAAATATGGAGAAACTGCTTTAATGTATGCAGCTAGAAACAGAAATCTAAATATGGGAAAAGAAATGGCTGAATTATTATTTGATTTTGGAGATCCAAAGCTAGAGCATGTAAACAATGAGGGTAAATCTGCATTAGAAATAGCAACAGACTTAAATAATGAAGAGTTTGTAAAGTTTTTACTAACAAAAATGTAAAAAGGAGTTGTAGAGAATGGATAATAGTATGATTTTTTTAAATGCTTGTAAAAATGGACAAAAAGGAGTTGTAGAAGTTTTTGTAAAAAAAGGTGGACTTGATTTTAATAAAAGAGATAGTCTTGGAAATACTGCTCTTTTCTATGCTTGCATGAAAGGAAGTAAAGATATTGTGAAACTATTATTGAGCAATGGAGCTGATAGCTCTTTAGCTAATAACAATAGTATGACTCCACTTCATGCTGTATCAAAAAGTGGAAATAAAGAAATTATTTCTCTACTGTTAAATGAAGGTGCCGATATTGATGCAACTGATAAAGAAGGAAGAACTCCTTTAATATATACTCTTATGGAAAATAGGACTGAAGCAGCAAAATTACTACTAGAAAAGGGAGCTGATAGTCAAGTAAAAGATAATGTTGGATGCAAAGCAATAGATTATGCTACTTCAAATGGGCTACGTGACATTATTACATTATTACTGAAAGATGAAAATAATGATAATAAGAGTAATTTTGGAAACACAGCTCTTCATCAAGCTTGTTATAATAATCAAAGTGAAGTAATTAGAGAACTTTTGAAACAAGATGAAATAGAATTAAATAGTGTAAATGATAATGGAGAGACAGCATTAATAATAGCAACAAAAGAAAGAAACTTACTAATTGTTCAATTATTACTAAAAGCTGGAGCAGATACAAAACAAAGGCTTTTAAATGGAAATTCTGCTTTACATTTTGCAGCAGAAAAAGGAAGTGAACATATATGTAAGGCTTTATTAGAAGCAGGAGCAGAGATAGATGCTCAAAATGACATGGGAGAAACAGCATTACTAATAGCTGCAATGGAAGGATATAATGATTTTGTAAAGTTATTGGTAGAAAATGGAGCAAATGTTAATATTGTTGATAGTTCAGAAAATTCTCCTCTATTTTATGCTTCTGAAAAAGGCTATACAGAAATTGTTGAGATTTTATTACATGCAGGAGCAAATTAATTATTAAATATAATATAAAAAAACCACTGATTTTTCATCCAGTGGTTTTTTTATATTTAATTAGCTTTGCTATTTCTAAATTCTGTTATATATCTTTTGTGTTTTGCAATAAGCTCAAGAATTTTTATTTTTGAAAATTTAGTTCTTCTTGATTTATAAATTAGAGAAATAAAATCTGAAAATTGAGAGAAAATATTAACTTGATTTTCTTTATTGTGTATCTTTAGTTTAAATTCTTTTAACTTTTTTGAAAATTCTTCATCATTCTCACTTACTTCTAATTTAGCAAGCATTTTAGATAATAGAGGATGAATTTCCTTTTCTTCAAGTATATTTTTCTCAATTTCAAAAGCTAAATCTCTTTTTAAATCATCCAAACTCATATATACAGAATATATTGGTGCAACAGAACATCCGAGTTCTTTTGCAATATTCTTTGCTGTAATAGCATTAGAACCTTCTTTCTTAAAGAGTTTTATAGCAGCTTCTAATATCATTTCCTTAGTATAAGCACATTTTCTAGCCATAATAGTCCTCCATTCAGAAAAAATCTACTGTTATTTTATACCATTTTTTAGAAATAATCAATATTTAATTATTAAAATTTTTGTCTATAAAATCTTTGATTAACAAAAAGTCTGTTTCATTAGGATGAGCATCAGCTTCTAAAATAATTTCCTTCATATTAGGAACAAATTTATGAATAATATTTAAAGGAAATTTAGTGAATTTTTCTTGTAAGTCTTCAGATACTCTACCTCTTGCTAAAACTCCATCAACAAAATTATTCTTTTTAGAACAAAGCTTTCTAAGGTTATTAAAACATTTTTTAGCATGTTCAGATGTTAAAGAAGCAGCTAAAGTTCCAATAAAAAATAAATTTTTATTAGCTAAAGTATTAATAAATTTTTTAGCTTCTGAATTAGCATTAGCCTTATCTATCCAAGTTCCTACAATTATATTGTCAAATTCATCTAAGTTTATACTATCTTTTTCTTTAACAGGAATAATTAGCTTTTCCCCATTTATATATTCAAATGCTTTTTCACAAACCATTTTCGTATTACCAGTTTCTGATGAATAAATTATTAAAGTTTTCATTTTATACCTCTTTCTTTTTTCCTTTATATAAATTGTTAAATTTTAAATATTTCATTGCAAATAGAAAGTGTAGACTCTCTATGTGATACCAAAATAACAGTTTTATCCTTAGCTTCATCAGCTAATGATTTTAAAATTATAGCTTCATTTAATATATCTAAATTAGAAGTTGGTTCATCTAATAAGAAAAATTCTCTATTAGCTAAAAAAGCTCTTGCAAGACCAATTCTTTGTCTTTCACCACCAGAAAAGTTTTTTCCACCTTCTTCAACTATGCTATCTAACTTATCTGGTAAAGACATAACATAGTCATAGAATGAAGCTTTCTTTAAAGCAGTATAGATTTCTTCATCAGTGGCATCTGCTTTTGCAACTAATAAATTATCTCTAATATTTCCGATAAATAAGCTAGTAGATTGTGTCATATAGTTAAATTTTTGATAGAGTTCTTTTAAAGGAACAGACTTTACATTCTTTCTATCTAAAATAATTTTACCTGAATCTACATCCCAAAATCTCATAATTAATTTTAAAAGTGTAGATTTTCCACAACCACTTACTCCCATAATCCCCGTTAATTGCCCTTTTTTTATTTTCAAAGAGAAATCTTTTAAAATTTTATTATCACTATTTGTATAAGCATAAGAAATATTATCTATACTTATATCATCAGTTTCTGAAATATCTTCACTTGAAAGAGCAATGTTATCAATTACAGCAGGTTTTTCATCCATCAAGTTTAAAACTCTTTCTCCAGAAGCAAAAGTTTGGGCAAGTATATTTCCAAGAGCAGCTAAGTTTATATAAGGAGCAAAGCTACCTACTTGTAAAACTCCTGCTAAGATACTAGCTTCAATACTTACCAAGCCTTTTGAAACTAAAGAAATACTTAAAAGTAATTGAGCTATAGAAAGTATTATTATAGCTGAATCTACCATTATTTGAACTTCAGAAGCCTTGTTTCTTAAATCTTTTTGATTTTCTCCTAGAGATGAGGTAATTTCATCTATTTTCTTTAAAACTTTTTTACCTTGAGAATATTGAATGATTTCTCTTATACCTTTTAATTTATCTAAAAATTCATCATTTAATTTTCCTAGTTTAGCTCTAACTTCTACACCAGATTTTGCAGATCTCTTATGAGCTATATATGGAACTACAACTCCTACAATAAATTGAGCAAAGAGCATATATAGTGCATAGACATAGTTTAATTGAAAGAAATACAAGAATAAGAAAATACTTGTAATAGTTGCAATTAAAACAGGTGAGATAGTATGAGCATAGAAAACTTCTAAAAGCTCAATATCTGATGTTATCATAGAAATTAAGTTTCCTTGATTTTTATTTTCCATTTTAGCTGGAGCAAGTTTTCTCATAATTTTAAATAATTTAACTCTAATATTTGCTAAGATATGAAAAGCTATATAGTGGTTAGCAAATTGCTCCAAATAGTGTAATATAGCTCTAAAAAATCCACAGAACATCATTGCATAAAAATATGCTTTAGTTGAATAGCCACCTAGAAAAACATATTTAAGACTATCTTTTGTGGCAGGGATAACACTTAGGAAAGCATAAGCACCAAAAAGTGTTATACAAAAAGAAAAGATAAAGCCAATTACACCTGTAGAAACTGCAATAGTCATAAATTTCCAAAGAGAGTCTAAAAGTTTTAATAAGTTAAATACTATATTAAAAGTTGATCTATTTTTCATTTGTTTCACCTCTCTTTGTTAAATAAGTTTCCAATTCTTCTTGATGTTTATACATATTGTAATAAAGTTCTTTTTTAGCATACAAATCATTATGTTTTCCACTTTCAATAACTCTTCCCTTATCCATAACGTAGATACAATCAGCATTTTTAATAGCAGGTAATCTATGACTTATATAGATAACAGTTTTTTCTTTAGCCAAAGAATATATAATATTTAAAATAATTTCTTCTGATTCAATATCTATATTTGAAGTAGCTTCATCAAAAATATAAATAGAAGCATTGTACAGTAATGCTCTTGCAAGAGCAACTCTCTGAGCTTGTCCACCAGATAGGTTTTTACCTTGACTTTCTAAAACAGTATCTAGTCCCTTAGCTTTTGAGAAAATATCCCATAGTTTAACAGTCTTAAGAACTTCTACCATAGTTTCATCTGACAAGTTTTCGTTTGCCATACTTAGATTATCTCTAACTGTTCCAGAGAATATATGTGAATCATGAGTAATTTTCAGAATATTTTTAACTTTATCTTCTAAGTTAATGTTATGTATGTCAATATCATCAACAAAGATTTCATTTTCATTAGATTTTAATTCTCCAGCTAATACAGAAACCAATGTAGATTTTCCACAACCTGAATGTCCTACAACGGCTGTTAAGTTACCTTTTTTAAAAGTCATATTTATATCTTTTAATGATTGAGTACCATCAGGATATGTGAAACTTAAGTTAGATACTTTAAATTCTTTTTCATTTTTAAATTCTTTCTCTCCTATTGAGTTTCTTTCAGGAGAATCAATGAATGAAATTATATTTTCTGCTGCTGATACTCCTGTCATAGCAACATGGAAAAGTGAAGTTAGAGTTCTCATTGGTATAAAAAATTCAGGTGCTAACATAAATATAAATAACATTGGGAACAGTTCTAGTTTTCCATCTATAAATAACTTAATAGAAGTTATTATTGCAAGTATAGTACCTGCATAGATAATCCAATTTATTACTGCAATAGAAAGAAGTTGCATTTTAAGAACTCTCATAGTTTCAACTCTAAATTCTTCTGACATCTTAGCAATCTCTTGTTCTCTTTTTTCATCTGTCCCATATATTTTAAGAGTAGTTAAACCTTGTAAGCTATCTAAAAATAAAGTTCCTACATTCATATATTTAGCAAAATATTTTTTTTGAATTTTTTTAACTTTATTTAAAATAATGTATAGTGACATAGGGATAGCTAAAGAAAAAATAAGTAAAATAAAAGCAATTTTTAAATTAAAATATGCTATTGAAAAAAATAAGATAAAACTAGAAACAATACAATAGAAGAATTGAGTTAAGAAACCTCCAAAATACACTTCTAATTGTTCAACATTATCAACTGACAAATGTATCAATTCTTGTGTTTTAAAAAGTTGAGAGTAAGCTAAACCAAGTTTCAAAGTCTTTTCAAATATAAGCTTTCTTAGATTTCTTTTTACATCTACAACTAAAGATCCTAACATATGAGCAACTTTAATCGTTGAGAATTGTCTTATAAGAACTATAACTAATATTGAAATAATTATGTACTTATAAGAAAATGAGAAATCTCTATTGATTAAACTTACTAACAGAAAAGCAAAGATAAAATAAAAAAATATATTAGCAATAAGCTTTACACAGGATAAAAAAGTTGTTATTGATATATATTTCTTTATATTTCCTGAAAAATTATATAATCTTTTATCAATCATAATAAATAAGTCCTTTCTTCATTTATTTTTCTTTTATCTAAATTTAAAAAGGATTATTTTATTTGTCAATAGAAATTTTTTAAAATATCATTTTCTAATTATAAAAGTAATGTAAATTCATTTTTCTATGATATAATATTTAAGTATAATATTAATATTCAAAAGGGATAATATGAAAGATAATATCGCATTAATCGGGTTTATGGGAAGTGGGAAGACAACTATAGGTAAACTTCTCGCAAAAACTATGGAAATGAAATTTGTAGATATAGATAAAATAATAGAAGCCACTGAAAAAAAATCAATAAATGATATTTTTAAAGAAAAGGGGCAAATATATTTTAGAGATTTAGAAAGAGAAATAATTTTACAAGAATCTTCGAGAAATAACTGTGTTATTGCAACTGGGGGAGGTTCTATTTTAGATAATGAGAATGTAAAAAGTTTGCAAGAAACCTCTTTTATTGTTTTTCTTGATGCAAGTATAGAATGTTTATATTTACGTCTAAAAGATAATACAACTCGTCCAATTTTAAATGGAGCTGAGAATAAAAAACAGCTGATAGAGGAGTTATTAGAAAAAAGAAAATTTCTATATCAAATATCTGCAAATTTTACAATAAACATAGATGAAAACACTAGTATCTATGAAACTGTAGATAAGATAAAAGAAAGTTATATAAATTCTTAAAAGAGGTGATTTTATGGTAAATGGAAATACTTCAGGATTGAAGGAACATATTTTAAATAGTTTAGATGAATTATACAATTCAAAAATAGAAAAAGGAAAAATAATAAATCAAGAGATTATAGATTATATTGCTGAAGTTAGTAACAAAATTAACAGAGAAATAAATATAGCTATGGACAGAAGTGGTAATGTGATAGATATTTCGATAGGAGACAGTAGTACAGTAAATCTTCCTGTTGTTCCTGTCTATGATAGAAGACTATCAGGAGTGAGAATAGTTCATACTCACCCAGGTGGAAATCCACATCTTTCTTCTGTAGATATTTCAGCACTTATTAAATTGAAATTAGATTGCATAGTTTCTATTGGAGTAAGTGATGAGGGTGTAACAGGTTATGAAGTTGCAGTATGTTCTATACTTAATGATGAATTAACTTATGATAGAACTTTAGTTAAAAATTTAGATGATTTTGATTATTTAGATGCTATAAAAGAAGTTGAAGAAGCACTTAGAAAAAGAAACATAACTGAAGATGATAAAGAATATGCACTTTTAATAGGTATAGATGATGAAATCTATTTAGATGAGTTAGAAGAATTAGCTTCTGCCTGCGATGTAGAAGTTGTAGGAAAGTTTTTTCAAAAGAGAAGTAAGCCAGATCCACTATTTCTAATTGGTTCTGGAAAAATTCAAGAACTAGCTTTATTTAGACAAATTAGAAAGGCAAATCTTTTGATTTTTGATGAAGAGCTAAGTGGTTTACAATTAAAAATGATAGAGGAAGTAACTGGTTGTAAGGTTATAGATAGAACAACTTTAATCTTGGAAATCTTTGCTAGAAGAGCTAGAACAAGAGAAGCTAAATTACAAGTTGAATTAGCACAATTAAAATATAGAAGCAATAGGCTTATAGGTTTTGGAATAACTATGTCAAGACTTGGAGGAGGAGTTGGAACAAAAGGTCCTGGGGAAAAGAAACTTGAGATAGATAGAAGAGTAATCAAGAAAAATATAGCTTATTTAAATAATGAACTTGAAAATATAAAGAAAGTTAGAAATACTCAAAGAGAAAAAAGAGAAGAATCAGGAATGCCTAGAGTATCTTTAGTTGGTTATACAAATGTTGGAAAATCTACTTTAAGAAATGTCTTAGTTGATATGTTCCCAAATGATAGAACTCTAAAGAAAGAAGAAGTTTTATCTAAAGATATGCTTTTTGCAACTCTTGATACAACAACAAGAACTATAGAATTAAAGGATAAAAGAGTAGTATCTCTTACAGATACTGTTGGATTTATTCAAAAACTTCCACATGACTTAGTTGAATCTTTTAAGTCAACATTGGAAGAAGTTATATTTTCTGATTTAATTATTCATGTTGCAGATGCTTCAGCCAAAAATGTAATTGAGCAAATAGATGCAGTTGAGAATGTTTTAACAGAACTAAATTGTATGGATAAAACAAAAATTCTTCTTTTAAATAAAATAGATAATGCAACTAAAGATAATACATATGCAATGATAGAACAAAAGATTGATGAGATAAAAGCAAAATATACTAATTATCAAATATTGATTATCAGTGCTAAAAATAGATTTAATATTGATGAATTGATGACTTTAATAAAAGATAATCTAGCAGTTAAAACTTATGATTGTAAAGTTTTAGTACCTTATTCAAAAATGGATGTATCAGCTAAGTTACATAGGAATGTAATAGTTAAATCCGAAAATTTTGCTGATGAAGGTGTAGTTATGGAAGTTATCTTAAATGAAAAACAATATAATCAATTTAAAGAATATGTAATAGAGTAGTATGGAGTAAGTAGAAATGAAAGGTGGTTTTCTTGAGTAAAAAAATAAAGGTTACTTTGCCTCAAAATATATATGAAATAATAAAGAATGATATTAGTGATTTTAATATGACAAGTAATTATTTTATGAATTATATTTTTCTTAATTTAAATGATAAATATAAGAATTTTAAAGGTAATCCTGCCATAGCAGAACAAAGTAAAGAAAAATCTAGTATACAATTTAATTTAAATAAGGAAAGTAGCCTAATTTACTATGATGTTTTAAGGGATAATAATGCCCAAAATGAATCTGAATTCATGAGAAGTTTACTTATTAGATATGCCACTAATCCTAAGAATAAAAGAGAATTATTTATTTTTAAGGAATCAGTGGAAAGAATAAATTTAGCAATTAAAGATAAGAAAAATGTGTATATTACCTTTAATGATGATAGAAAAGTTAAGGTAAGTCCTTACTATATAGGGAGTTCTGATTTAGAGATAGCAAACTATATTTTTTGTTATGACTTCAGTGAAGAAAAATATAAAAACTATAAGTTAAATTATCTAAAGCAGGTTTATACAACTTCTGAAGGAGCTAAGTGGGAAGATAATGATTACATTGAAGATGTAATTAAAAATTTCGATCCTTTCCTATCTAAAGGTCAGGTTATAAAAATTAGACTTAGTGAAAATGGGAAGAAATTACTTAAGACAATTAAAATAAATAGACCTAAATTAATAAGTGAAAATGGAGATTTATTTGAATTTGAAGCCTCTGATGAACAAATTAAAAGATATTTTAGTTATTTTTTTGATGAAGCAACAGTTATTGAGCCAATTGAATTAAAAGAATGGTTTATTGAAAAATATGAAAATGCTTTAAAAAACTTAAAAAATAAATAGGAAAGAAAGGATGAATATGAAAAAAATATTAATGTTTTTTCTATTGATGGCAAGTATTAGTTCTTTTTCACAAGAAAGCTTGACTATAGATGAAGCTTTAAGTAGAGTGGGAAATAACAAAGAAAGCTATGAATTTAAAAGTTTTGAAAACACTAAAGAAGCCACAGATATTAAAATCAAGGATAATAAATTAGGAGATTTTAATGGAGTAACTATATCAAGTAGTTACAATATAACTGAGAATAATTTTGAAGATAGAGATAGAAAATATGATAAGACTTTTCAAAATAAAGCCAGTTATGGACCTTTTTTTGTGAACTATAATTTTGTTGAAAGAGATAGATCCTATGTCAGTTATGGAGTTGAAAAAAATTTGAAAGATGTTTTCTATTCAAAGTATAAAAGCAATATAAAGGTTTATGACTATCAACAGGAATTAAATAAAATTTCTTACGATAAAACTATAGAGAATAAAAAGATTAATTTAGTCAATCTGTATAATGATATATTGAATACTAAAAATGAATTAGAATATAGAAGAAAAGCCTATGAACATTACAAAGTTGATCTAGATAAATTTAAGAAATCTTATGAATTGGGAGCAAGTCCAAAAATAAATTTGGAAAGTGCAGAACTTGAAGCAGAAGATTCAAAATTACAAATAGATATTCTTGAAACTAAGTTAAAAAGCCTTTATGAAATTGGGAAAACTGATTATAATATAGATTTTGAAAATTATAAGTTAGTTGATTTTATCGATAACAATGAAAGTATAGAAAAGTTACTGGCTAATTATATGGAAAAAGATATAGCTGAGCTTAAATTAAATTTATCTGTTGCGGAAGAAAGAAAAAAATATAGTAACTATGATAGACATATGCCTGATTTATATCTAGCTTATGAAAGAGTGGATAGAAATTTAAGAGGAGATAGATACTATAGAGACCAGGATATATTCAGTATTAGATTTTCAAAAAAATTATTTTCTACTGATTCTGACTACAAGTTAAGTGAATTGGAAGTAGAAAATTTAAAAAATGATTTGAATGAAAAAATAAGACTCATCAATGCAGAAAAAATTAAATTGAAGGCTGAATATTATGAGCTTTCAAAATTACTTTCTATAGCTAGTAAGAAATCACAATTAGCTTATAAAAAATATTTAATAAAAGAAAAAGAATATGAATTATCAAGAGCAAGTTATTTAGATGTTATAGACGAATACAACAAGTATTTATCTCTTGAAATTGAAAATAAGAGAGCTAAAAATACTTTAAATTCATTTATATATAAGTTAAAAATTAAAGGTTAATGGAGTGAAAAAGTGAAGAATATATTAAAAGGAAAATTAAAATATGTAATACTTCTATTGGTGCTAATTTTTGTTTTAGCTTACTATTTAACTCATAGAGGTAAAAAAGAAGAAGTTTATGTTGATGAATATTCATATATGAAGGTAGAGCAAACAGATGAGATTGGAACTATCAATCTAAATGGTTATGTAAAGGCTAATAATCCAATAGGAATATTTGTTGATAAAAAATTAAAAGTAAAAGAAGTTTTTATAAAAAATGGTGATTTTGTTGAAAAAGGTCAAATACTTATGACTTTTGATGATGATGAAACTAACAAATTAAACAGAAGTATAGAAAAAGAAAGAATTAATTTACAAAAAATTCAAAGAGATTTAAACACTACTAGGGAACTGTATAAACTAGGTGGAGCTAGCAGAGATGAAGTGAGAAATTTAGAAGATAGTGTTAGAGTTACTCAATTGAACATAGATGAATATGTTGAAGTTCTAAGTAAGACAGCAACAGAAGTTAGAAGTCCTGTTGATGGAGTTGTATCAAACTTAAAAGCACAAGAAAATTATTTGGTTGATACAGATTCATCACTTTTAGAAATAATAGATGCTGATGATTTAAGAATTATTGTTGAAATTCCTGAATATAATACTCAGACTGTAAAACTAGGACAAAGTATAAAAGTAAGACAAGATATCTCAGATGATGATAAGGTCTATGATGGAGAAATAACAAAAATTTCAAGACTTTCTACAACTTCATCTATGACAGGTGAAAATGTTTTAGAAGCAGAAGTTAAAACAAATGAAACTATACCTAATTTAGTTCCAGGTTTTAAAATAAAGGCTGTACTTCAATTGAAGTCTGATGTGAAGAATATAATTATTCCAAAGATAGCCTTGCAAAATGAAGAAGGTAAGTATTTTGTTTATACTCTTGATGAAAAGAACACTATAAGAAAGAAAATTATTACAATTAAAAATATTGTTGGAGATAACATAATAGTTCTATCAGGTTTAAATCCAGGAGAAGAAATAGTATTAACTCCAGATAATAGACTAAGAGATGGTTTAGTTCTTGCAGGAGGAGATAATCATAATTCAAGTGAAGAAGTTACTTCTGTGCCTGCTGATAAAGCAAAAGTAATTGTAAATTAGTGAGGAGAAAGTTAATGATAATAACAGTTGATAAAGTAAATAAAACTTATAAAAATGGCTCACTAGAATTACAAGTATTAAAAAACATTTCTTTTAAAGTTGATAAGGGAGAATTCTTAGCTATAATGGGAAGTAGTGGAAGTGGAAAGTCTACTATGATGAATATTTTAGCCTGTCTAGACAGTCAATATGAAGGCACTTATATACTTGATGGTATAGATATTTCTAAATTAACTGAAAATCAATTGAGTGAAATTAGAAATAAAAAAATTGGTTTTATTTTTCAGTCTTTTAATCTTTTACCTAGATTATCGGCCTTAGAAAATGTTGAATTACCTTTAGTGTATTCTTCTGTACCTAAAGCAGAAAGACATAAAAGAGCTGCTGAACTTTTAGAAATGGTAGGTTTAAAAGATAGAATGCATCATAAACCTAATGAACTTTCAGGAGGACAAAGGCAGAGAGTGGCTATTGCAAGAGCCTTAGTAAATGACCCCAGTATAATTCTTGCAGATGAGCCTACAGGAAACTTAGATAGTAAATCTGAAGAGGAAATAATAGAGATTTTACAAGAGTTAAATAGAACGGGAAAAACCATTGTTATCGTTACCCATGAGCCTAATATTGGAGATATAGCACAGAGAAAAATTGTTTTTAAAGATGGTGAAATAATATGAGTTTTTTTGATATATTAAAAGGAAGTCTTGCAACTCTTAAGGCTAATAAACTAAGAACTTTACTTACTATGTTAGGAATAATAATAGGGATATCTTCAGTAATTGCTATGTGGGCTATAGGAAATGGTGGTAGAGATAGCATACTTGGAGACTTAAAAAAAGTAGGTTATGGTAAATTTACTGTAACTATTGACTATAAGAATGAAAATTTCAAATATAAAGATTATTTCACTATGGAAAATATAGATATGTTGAAAGATTCACATAAGTTTAAAGCTATTTCTATCAATATAGAAGATGCTTTTAGAATGTTAAAGGATAATGCACCTTATTATTCATATGGAACTGTAACTACTGAAGATTTTGAAAAGATAAGTCCAGTTACTATGACAAGTGGAAGAAATTTTTTACCTTTTGAATATACTTCAAATGAAAGAGTTATAATCTTAGATAGCATGTCAGCAAGAAAGTTATTTGCTGATGAAAAATTAGCTTTGGGGCAAACTGTGGAAATAACAAAGGATAGAAAGAAAACAGGTCATTCGTATAAGATAGTTGGAGTGTATAAGAGTCCTTATGAAACTCTTGGAAACTTATTTGGAGATGGAGACAATTATCCAATATTATTTAGAATGCCATATAAAGCTTATTCTATTGCTTTCAATGATGATTCAGATGTCTTTTCAAGTTTAATTATTGAAGCTAAAAATGCTGATACTATAACAGATAGTATGAGAGAAGCGAAGAATATATTAGAGTTTAATAAAAATGTAAAAGATCTTTATCTGACTCAAACTGTTTCAAGTGACATAGAATCATTTGATAAAATTCTATCAACTCTTAGTTTATTTGTAACTATGGCAGCTAGTATTTCTTTATTGGTTGGTGGTATAGGAGTTATGAATATAATGCTTGTTACAGTGGTAGAAAGAACAAAAGAGATAGGGATTAGAAAAGCTTTAGGAGCAAAAAATAGAGATATTTTAAAACAATTTTTATTTGAATCAATAATATTAACTGTTTTTGGTGGTCTAGTTGGTATGGGAGTAGGAGTTCTTTTTGGTTTCCTTGCAGGAGCCGTTATGGGAATAAAACCTATCTTCTCTTTAACTTCAATAATAGTATCTTTAAGTATTTCTGTTATTGTAGGAGTTATATTTGGAGTAAGTCCTGCTAGAAGAGCGGCTAAACTAAACCCTATAGATGCTTTAAGAACTGAATAATTGAAAAAAATGCTGTTGCAGTAAATTTGCAACAGCTATTTTTGTAATTAATCTTATAGATCATGTGGAACGAATACTGGTGATAAAGCATTTTCTTTTGCTTCAACAACAATTCTTATAAAATCTAAGTTAATTAAAGCTTTTTCTTTTTCATCAGTTTCTATAAGAACGAAACCATCCGCAACTTCTAAAATAGTTGCATCTTTAAATTTATGATTTACAGTGGCAATATGACATTTTTTCCAAGATAATTTTTCTAGTAATGCTTTCACTTTAAACCTCCTATATAAATTAAAATAATATAACTCATTGTAGCACTTTTTTTTATAAAATCAAAAAAATATTTTTAATCGCTTATTTTCTTTTAAATACCCATCTTTGTTGAATAAAATAACTTAATAAGAATAAAATACTGTCCACAACTATCTTAATACTTGTTTCAGGATATTTAGTATGTTTCCAAACTAAAGTAACAAAGAAAGCTGATATTAACATTTGCACAGCACAAAGACTATAGTATTTTAAAAGAGATTCTTTTGTATTTTTCTCATATTCAAAAACAAATTTTTTATTTAAGTAAAAATTAAAAGTTGAAGATATTATTCTTGCAATAACTGTAGCAATAGTTATAACTGCCGCTCCCTCTATATTTCCGAAAGCTAGTAATAGAGCTAGAATCCATTTAAAAGAGAAGATATCTAAAATAAATGATGAAACAGCAGAAGCTATATATTTTAAAAATGGTGCCAAAGTAACTTTGTATATTTTTATTGAGTCTATTATTGGATTAAAATGTGTTTCTGAATTATCATTGAAGTATATAGTTTCAATCACAACTTCCTTTATAGGAATTTCTTTTTGGAAACAAAAAATTAACATTTTTGTTTCATATTCAAATCTTTCACCAGCTATATCTAAAAATTCTTTAATGATAGCAGTTGGAAAACCTCTTAAGCCTGTTTGAGTATCTGAAATATTCTTTCCATAGAATAATTTAAAAGCTCTATTTGTAATTTTGTTACCAAATTTACTTTTAGGTGGAACTTGTTCTAAATCAAAGTTTCTACAACCTAGAATTAATGTATCAGGATTTTCTTCAACTTCCTTTGCAAGTTTTATAACATCTTCTACTCTATGTTGCCCATCAGAATCAGCAGTAACTACTCCATTGTACTCATCTAAGTTAGGTAAAGTCAAAAAATAATTGAAAGCATTTTTTAATGCTCTTCCTTTTCCAAAGTTTTTTGCATGTCTAAATACTTTTATATTTGCATCTGGAAATTTTTCAATTGTTTCAAATATTTCCTTAAACTCCTCCTTACTTCCATCATCAACTAAAAGAATATCTTTTAAATTATTATCTAATAAAGATTTTACATAATCAATCAATTGTTTTGGTGGATTTAAAGCCGGTATTAATATTAAAGTTTTTTTCATTTATTTTTCCCCCTTGAAATACATCTAAATGTTTTTTATATTATATCATTGAAAAATTAAAAAATGGTAAAAAATTAAAATGTTAAAAACTTTAGTTTTTTATAAAATAATAAAATATCAATTGATATTTATCAAAATAATTAACAAGTAATAAAAAATGATAGCATAATAAACTGTGTGTATTATTTAAAAAATAATATAAATTAAAATAAGAAAATATTATTTTTTTTAAAAATAATATAAATTATTTGAAAAAAGTGCTATAATAAAAATATAAAGAAGAAATACTCGTTTTAGAGAAAGTTATGCATATGAATAATTTTTATGATCCAGAGTCATTAGACTTTGAAAAATTGTAAAAGGAGTGATATTATGAGTTATCTTTTAACAAGTATGGAAGAAGTCAGAAAAGAAAATGAAAAAAGACAAAGAATATTAGAGCTAAAAGAAGCTATTAAAAAAGCTGAAGCTGAGTGGAATACTTCAGATGTAGAAAAATTAAAAAAAGAATTAAGAGGTTTAACAAATGAAGGTTTCTTGACTAAAGTTTTTAAATCTGATGGTAGATATTAAAATAAGATATGAGAGGATTTTTGAGAATAAAAAGTCCTCTCTTTTTATAAATGACATACTCTGTCAGAAGAAGTTGTTATAATAAAGATATAAAGAAGAAATATTCATTTTAAAATAAAAAATTTAGAGGAAAGTGATATAAAAATATATGCTAATACTGAATATGGGTTTGAATTTTTAGGGAATTATCTAAGTGATATGATAAAGGCTAATAAAGAATCTCTGACATTAAAAATATTGAAAGATGACATAGAAATAGAACAAGAAGATATTGAAGATTTTATTAATGAATTAAAAAGTTTCCCAACAGTAACAGAATACTATAGTAATAATAAAATTATAAAAAAAGATATTTTCAAGGTTGAAAGAATAATGGAAATTTCAGATGGGTACTTTTTTTATGCTAGCTTGTCATTGAATGGAGTATTAGAGAAAACTGAAAAATACAATGATAATAATGAAATAGTTGAAATTGAAGAAATAAAAACAGTGGATAAAGATTTGAATATTTTAGATGTTCACTACAATGTTATAAAAGTTTACCTTAAAAATGATATAGAGCAAAAATCATTATTTTAAAGAACCATTTAATTGATTCTTTCTCTTTATAAAATTTCTCTTGACTTTATCCACTTAAAAATACACAGAATTTTAGAATTTATGAATATACTAAAAAATATAATATAAGATACAGGAGGTTTAAAAGAAAAACTTATGAATAATCAAGAAAAAGCAAAAGAAGAATTTATACAAGTATATATTGAGCACTGTAAAAAATGTAAAGAAATAGCATATATTAAAAATCCATATGGCATGTTAGATGGACATGGTCGTGAAACAAAAGAGTTAACAATTAAACTTCTTGAAGAAATGGAAAGAATTAAGAAAAAATATGATGTTCATAAAATAGATTTTTACTATGAAGATGCTAGTAAAATTTTCAATAAAGTTTTTTTTGATGAATAATATAGACAATTGAAAGCACTGGAATTAAACTAAGTGCTTTTTTCTTATTCTTTATAAAATGTGTTAGAACACTCGTGACTTTAGTCGTGAGACATGTACTCGTAGGGTATGAATAACACCAACATTGAAAATGTTGCACTAAAATTTGCAATTTTACTAATTT
>ERZ773073.673-NODE-673-length-17543-cov-14.751658_pt1 | contig 17543 bp, 15 predicted proteins | sample MGYA00580616_ERZ773073 | MGnify/ENA primary metagenome ERZ773073 (study PRJEB29015, sample SAMEA2737960) | human oral metagenome | biome: human oral; feature: human-associated habitat; material: dental | place: China | collected 2131 ...
TTCTGTAACCTTTGTTTTCAGTGACACTTCGTGAGGTAATACTTCAGATGCCTGAGGAATTAACAATACATCATCAAATGTAAGACCTTCAGAAATTACAATTTTGTCTTTTTGACTCATTTCAAAATCCTCCTTCTTATTTTCTCTATTTTCAGTTGATAAATATTTTTAATGTGAATAAAAAAAATATATTGATATGTTAATAAAATTATATCATTCTATCACAATTTTATCAATAATTTCAATTATTTTTCCAATATTTCCTATTCATTTTTTTTATACTTTTCCCATAATATTTTTTACCAAAGTTATAATTAAAAGAAATTTATCTTGACATCAATAACACAAATCATTATAATAGAGCAGAATAATTTTATAGAAATAGGAGATTTGAAAAGAAAATGAAATACAACATTATAAAAACTATAAAAGAATATGCGGTTATTACACTTGGTGTATTCATATTATCAGTCGGGCTGCAATTTTTCTTTTTCCCGAATAAAATAGCCAGTGGAGGAATTACAGGGTTTGCTCTGATTATGACCCACATGTTTAATATACCCAGCAGTATTGTTGTTACAATTGGTAACGTCATATTATTTTCCATGGCATTTGTAATGATAAGTGGCCAATTTGGAATTAAAAGTATTTATGCAACTATACTTTTATCACTTTTTTTAGGAATATTTGAAAAATTTGCTCCTAATCAGGCTTTTACAGATGACTTAATATTAGCAACTATATTCGGAAGTGTTTTTGCGGCTGTCGGAACTGCGATGCTTTATATGTTTGAAGCTTCGACTGGAGGAACTTCAATAATTGGAAGAATTATCCAGAAATATTTCCACATAGGATACGGAATGTCTAATTTCAGTGTAGATGCCACTGTTACAATTCTTGCCATGTTTTCCTTCGGTATTGAATTGGCGCTTGTAGGTTTATTGAGTGTCTATTTTTCAGGTTTTTTAACTGACAAATTGATTGACGGATTTTACTCAAGTAAACAGGTTATGGTAATAACATCACAGAAAGACCTTGTTATAAACTACATTCTGAAGGACTTTGACAGAGGATGTACAATTCTTAAAGCAGTTGGAGGATATTCAGGAGCTGAAAGAGATATTCTTCTTGTTATACTTGACAGAAGGCAGTTTATTGCACTAAGAAAGTTTTTAAAGGAAAATGATCCACGTGCCTTCGTAACAGTTACAGAAACTTCGAAAGTTTTTGGGGAAGGATTTAATCAGCTGCATTAAAAATTAACAATATCAAGCCAAAAAAATAATAGTTATTCATTTATCAAAATTTTACTCATATAAAAATTGTAAAATTGTTTAATAATTCATAACTATTATTTTTTTTATTTTATATTATCACCTTGTAATTAGGACAAGGGGTTATCCTTTTTTCTCATTTAATTTTATTATTTCTATAATTGTATCTGTTGCCTGTACCATGCTTTCAAGTGCAACAAATTCATATTTTCCATGGAAGTTTTCTCCACCAGCAAATATATTTGGTGTAGGAAGTCCCATAAATGAAATTTTTGAACCGTCAGTACCACCACGAATAGCTTTTATAATAGGTTTGATTCCAAGATTTTCCATAGCTTCTTTTGCAATTTCCACTACATTCATGTGATTTTTTATAACTTCCCCCATATTGTAATACTGATCCTTCAAGCTTACTTTTACTGTTCCTTCTCCATATTTTTCATTTATTTTTTTAGCGACATCTTCTGCAAATTTTTTCTTTGCAAGGAATTTTTCCTTATCATGATCTCTTAAAATATATTCCATTTCAGCATCTTCAATAGTTGTTTTCATTCTTTCAAGCAGGTAGAATCCTTCATATCCTTCTGTTTTTTCAGGAACTTCATCTGCCGGGAATAATGAAGCCAGTTCAACTGCAATTGTATTTGCATTTACCATTTTACCTTTTGCAGTACCTGGATGTACACTTTTCCCCTTTATTGTAAAAATTGCTTCTGCCGCATTGAAACTTTCATATTCCAGTTCCCCTACAGGTCCTCCGTCCATTGTGTAGGCAAAGTCTGCATTAAATTCTTTCACATTAAAATTATCTGCCCCTCTTCCTATTTCTTCATCAGGTCCAAAAGCTACCCTTACATCTCCATGTTTAATTTCAGGATGATTTTTAAGATATTTTACAGCTTCTATAATTTCCACTATTCCTGATTTGTCATCTGCACCAAGAAGCGTAGTTCCGTCTGTAGTAATAAGTGTTTTTCCTACATAATTTTTTAAATTTGGAAATTCATCTACATACATTGTTATTCCTAAATCCTTATTTAGCACTATGTCTTTTCCGTCATAGTTTTCAATTATCTGAGGATTTATATTTACAGCATTAAAGTCTGCCGTATCCATATGGGCAATAAACCCTATTACAGGAACCTTTTTATCTGTATTTGATGGTAATGTGCCATTTACAAAGCAAGCATCATTTATAAATACATTTTCAAGCCCTATTTCTTCCAGTTCAGCCTTCAGCATTTTTGCAAATTCTACCTGTGTCTGTGTTGTAGGTATTGTTTGGCTTTCCTCGTCTGATCTTGTTTCAATTTTTACATACTTTAAAAATCTTTCTTTTAATGTATCATACATTTCAATTTCCTGCCTTTCTTTATTTAAAGATTAATTTTATATACACAATGTCCATTATTGGTTTCTATTAGTTTTCCGCCATTATCCTCTATAACCTTCTGCGAGGGTATATTACTTTCATTGCAAGTAATTATTATATACTTATGATTTCTAAACAATGCAAGAGCATTTTTTAATATCTTTTTTCCATATCCCTTATTTCTATAGTCTTTTCCAACAAAATATCCTATATTTCCACCTATTTTTTTTAAATTTTCATTTAAAGTCTCTCTAATTTTAACTATTCCTATTATTTTTTCATTTATTTCTACCCAGTAAACTTTTTGTGGAACTCTTCCAGAATCTGGATTTTCACTATCTTTAATAAATTTATTCAAGAGTTTTTCAAATTCTTTCATATTCTTGGGAATTTTCATCTGAAACCCATTTATATTTTCACTTTCAAGACTTTGCAAAAAAAAGAGCTCTCTTTCTCCATCTTTTAATGAAGTTTGCCTAAAACTTATTTGCATAATAATCCCCCCTCTTTTACTTTTAGTATACCTTATTATACTAATTATTTCAAATTTATATTTTATGATAAAAAATTAATTAATTAAAAAGGCCGAGTATTTTCAGCCTTTTTTGATGATTTTTTATTTCTTCACACTATAATAGAAACTATAATAATATTTTGATACTCTCGGTACCTTATGTTCTTCTCCTGTAACTGAAATTTCTATTACCTTCACTTTATATTTTACTTTTTCATTTTCTCCTGTGAACTCCAGAATATTTTCAGGCACTACAGAATCTTTTATTTCATCTTTACGTTTATTAGTTCTTTGCTGTATTTCAGGATTTTTAATAATTTTATCAACAATTTCCGGCATATTGACTTTAATAAGTTCTTTATTGTCTTCAATTTTTCCATCATAGACAGCAATTCCTTCCTGTGAAAGTTTTACAGGGTACTTTCCAAAAAATTCTTTTACATTGTTATTATCTGTAAAATAACTTTCCAGATTAGTAATTGCATAATCGTATTCCTTCACTTCTTCTATACCGTTATACTGACTAACTAAAACATTTTCATTTATTCCGAATGTTACAAAATAGCTGTCTCCTATTGATCCAAAATCAGAATATTGATACCATGCAGTATCTATCCCAAGGCTTTTCTCAAATTCTTCCCTGTCTTTATAAGGTTTTCCATCTACTTTTCCAAAAGGCTTAAGATTTTCTATATCATTTCTTCTATCATTAATTTCTAAAATATAGTTTAACACATCTGTAACTTCATACTTCTTTTCTTTAGCCAATTCAGGTTTTTTTACAAGTTTTCCATCCTTTAGAAGACCATGTTTAACAAGTATTTTTTCAAACCTTTTATTTTGACTCATAAGAGTGATTCTTCTGTTGTTTACAGGAGTGAAAACACTAATATACACAACTGTAATAAGGGAAATCAGTATAACACTCAGCCTTGCCTTGAAAATACTGCTTACCATACAGAATATAAGCCACATTGCCAATAAAACTACAAAATATCTTGAAGGTGTCACTCCATACTGGGAAATTCTTTTTGATATTGAAACTATTGAAAGTACCAGTAGCGGAAGCGAAGCAAAAGGAAAATACTTTTTAAATACTCTTGCCACCGAATCTTTTTTCGCCATAGGAGTCACCATTATCATTATGAACAGGCTGAAAATTGTGTACCATAGAATCAGGTGGGATACAAGTCCCTGTGGCCAGCTTCTAGTTATAAGCATTTTACCAAAATATACATATAAAATACCTGTATATGTTGTTATTAAAGGTATTACAATAAAATATATCAGAAATTTGAAAATTTTATGAATTTCATAATTTTCTAGACTTTCATCAACTTTTTTAAGTTTTGAAAGAAAAAATATTACTGAAAATACAAATACTACGAATAACCATGTTTCAATGTATATGTTGCTATCCAATTTTATTAGTGAAAGTCCGTCAATTGTAGAAAATACGGCAATTAGTCCTAAGAATAAAACTACTGAAAATAATATAGTGACTGTTTTATCAACAATAACACTCTGAAAATATTTTTCTTCCTCATCTTTTTTTCCTATAACCGGTACAAGCAGGAAACAAAGGAAAAATATTATCCCTGTTGCCATCAATTGCTCCAGACTATCTAAAGTAGAGCTGCTATTTTTACCGGATAAATAATAAAATCTGTAGAAAATTATAAAAACAAGTGTAATCAGTGCATTTACAGATCTTATTACCCATTTATTTTTTCCTGAAAAATATTTTTCCCTTGCCAGTTCCAATGCCAAAGTTAAAGGAATACTCATTCCTAGCAAAGTTACCATTTTATGCAGTTCATTTAGCAGATTTTCATTTTTTAACTCAGGATTTTCTACAAGATAAACTGAAAGTATAAAAACCACTACACTGCAAAAAACTGTCAATGGAAACCTTTCAATTGCTTTTTTCATATCAGGTAAAAAACTTTTTATTTTTTCTTTTATTTTAGACATAGAAATTTCTCCCTTCCATTTATTTTTTTTATTTTACTACTTTAAGCTTAAAGAAAAATGAAAATTTCAAAATTTTTTATAATATATAATAAAAAGGAGAAATTATACTAAAATATACCTTTAGACTTTTCAGTATTTATTTTCTGTATCCTTCATTTTATAAACAGCATCTATTTTTTCAGTTTTTTTATTTCTATTTCCAGTTTATCAAGCAGAAGGTCAAATTGTTTTGCAACTTCTTCTATTGCAGTTTTTTTAGATAAATCGACACCTGCTTTTTTAAGCTGGTTCATTGGGAAGTCGCTTCCTCCTGAAGAAAGAAGTCCTATATACTTTTTCAATGCCGCATTTCTTTTCTTTTCATCCTTTTCTTTGATTATCTTATCGTAAAGTATTGCCGATGATGCAAAACAAGTTGCATACTGGTATACATAGAAAGGAGAGTTAAAGAAGTGTGGAACTCTTGCCCACAATACATATAGAAGCTCTTCCTTCTCGACATTTTTTCCATAATATTCATCAAATAATTTTTCTATAATTCCTGTTAAAACTTCAGCAGTTACAGGCTCACCTTTTTCCACCAGTTCGTGTGCCTGATATTCATAGTCTGCAAGAAGTGCCTGAAAATAGAATGTTCCTGTTATATTTCCTATTTCCTGTTCAAGCAGTGCTATTTTTTCAACAGGATCTTCTGTATTTTCAAGCATATAGTCAAGCAGAAGCTTTTCATTAAATGTTGAAGCTACTTCAGCCACAAATATTGTATAGTCAGAAGTTGAAAATGGCTGATTTTCATCAGAATAAAGTGTATGCAAAGTATGACCAAGCTCATGTGCCAAAGTAAACACGCTATCCAATGTTTTATTATAATTTAAAAGCATGTAAGGGTGTACACCGTAAACTCCAGCTGAATATGCCCCACTTCTTTTACCTTTTGCTTCAAAAACATCAAGCCAGCCTTCACTTATTGCCTTCTTCATCTTTTCTGTATATTCTTTTCCCAGAGGAGCTACTGACTCCAGCACTATTTCCTTTGCATCGTCATACTCATAATCCTTGTCAAATTCAACAAGATTTATCGAACCGTCATAGTTATGATATTTTTTCAGACCTAATATTTTTTTTCTTAACTTCAAGTATCTTTTTAAAGGTTCTGTATTTTTTTTCGCTGTATTTATAAGATTTAAATAAACCTTTTCAGGAATATTGTTTCCTTCCAGAAATCTTGATAAAAAAGTTTCATAATTATGGGATTTCATTGATGCTATATCCCTCTGTAAAAGTGAATTATATACTGCCGCAATTGTATTTTCCCTTTTCTTATATAATCCGTAATAATTTTCAAACATCAGTTTTCTGTCTTCCTGATTTCTATTTTTAGTCAGTATTTTCGAATAATTTGCAGGCGTCACTTCAACTTCTTCACCTGTACTTAATTTTATTGTTGGCCATTCCACATCAGTTACAGTTATTTCAGAATATATTGTTCTTGGTGCCGACATATATGAACTGTAAAATGAAAGCAGTTTACTTTCGTTTTCCTTCAATATATGTTCTTGAAGCCTGAATAGGTTTTCCACTCCAAATCTGTAATCTGAAAATTCCTTTTTAACTATCCATTTTTCTATTTTTTCCCTATTATTTATAAGTTCAGAATTTATCCATGACAGTTCTGTATTTATTTTTGCAAACAGGAACTCTACCTTCTGCAGGTTTTCCACAGCATCCTTATCAAGTGAATTTAAATCCCTTGCTAATTGTGGATAACGATACAATTTATAGGAAATTTTATCCATTTCTTCCTGTTTCTTAAAAAATTCAAGTAAATCTTTTTCCTCCCCAAGTTTTCCTTTGTATGAAACCAGTTCTTCAGCTTGTTTTTCAACTTTCCTGTAGTCTTTTCCCCATTCTTTGTAATCTTTATAAATATCACTTAAGTTCCATTTATATTCTTTACCTGTTTCCTGTTCTTTTTTCTTAGTTACCTTTGCTGTTTCCTTTTCCTTCACTGTTTTTTTACATGTACTTTTTTTCATATTATTCCCTTCCTCCAAACTTCATATACAAAAATATTACCAATGCAATCGGTATGATATATACAACCACTGATAAAAAAGCATCAAGCGCAACTTTTAGAAAAGCTATTATAATAACAATTATCAGTGCATAAATTAAACTCTGTATTAGCATCTGCATATTGTTTTTTGGTGTTACATCTCTCATTTTATATACCTCCCACCATATTAATTTTTTTATATTTATTTTGTAGCCCTTATTTAAATATACTTCTTTATTAAGAGTCTTTCCTTCCCCTTTTTTGTCTCCCCTCTATCTGAAAAGAGCCTGTATTTTCCATATCCTCTTATTGTTATAACAGAATCCATTTCAAGCATTTTCGACTTATCCTTTTCAGGCGAGTAATCTACAAGAACTTTTCCCTTTTCAATTGGTTCTATAACTTTTGTCCTTGATAAATTTGTTATTGCAGACACTATGCTGTCCAGCCTTTTAGAAGGAACTGTAATTATTTTATCATCAAATTTATATTTTGGAAGATTTTCCTTATTATCAAGGGAAATTTTCCTTACTTTACATGGAGCCTTCCCTATCTGTTTCAGCTCACTTAATATATGGTCTGAAATTTTTTCTGAAACAGGAATATACCCCCTATCATCTTCCAATATCAGATCTCCCATAAGTTCCCTTTTTATATTAAGCCCCATAAGGCTTCCAAGAAAATCCTTATGCTCATATTCCTTAAATTTTGAATTTATCTCTATTTCAAGTAATTTACATGGAAACTTGGTATTTCCTTCATAAACATCAAATCCGGCAGGAATAAATCCTATCTGCCTTCTGTCGCTGTCTTCAAATATTCCGTCTGTTACAACTTTAACTCCGTCAAATTTTTCTGTCAGTTTTTTCCAGAAGTTTGGTGTGTAAAATTCCTCAGTAAAGCTTACAATTTCATACTTTTTTGCAATTTCAAAAGCATTGTAAAGCTTACTCGCTTCATACTCCATCTCCTGTGGAAACTGTTTTAAAAATATTTCTTTCTTCATTTTATTTCCTCATTTAAACAATTTATTTTCCTATCCCTATTTTAACATAAACCAGTAAAAAATAGTATAGAATATTCTTTTATTCAGAATGGTGGATATTAATTTCTGTATCTTCAATCTGGACAGTCATATGTAAAATATTATGTGCTGACAGTTTTTCCTTTATTTCATTTACTATCCTGTAGTTATTGTACCTTTCATAATTATTAAGTAAAATATGGGCTGTTAATGAAATTTCCTCGTTGTCATTTTTCCACACATGAAGTTCATGTATATTTTCAATTCCATCTATACTTAAGATTTCATTTTTTAGTGTTTCCAGACTAACTTCTGATGGAACAGCTTCCATTAATATGAAAAAAGCTTCCTTTGCTATTCTGTAACCTCCTATGAATACTATAATCGAAATTATAATACTCATAATTATGTCGATATAAACAAAATCTGTAAAATATATAATTATACTTGAAATAATTACTCCTACTGAATTTAATAAATCTCCAAGAAAATGAAGCATTGCCGACTTTATGTTTATGTTATTTTCCTTTTTTGTTGATGAAAATAAAATCCATGTTATAACTATGTTGAATATAAGTCCAATTAATGCTATAAAAAACATGCTTCCAAAATCTATTTCCCTAGGATGAAAAAATCTTATAACAGATTCATATATCATTCCTGCGGCAATAAGTATAAGAACTATTCCATTCAGGAAAGCCACTATTACTTCAAGCCTTAAAAATCCGTAAGTAAATTTTTCAGTAGGCTTTTTCGTTTCAAAGTATATTGCAACCATGCTCGCTCCCAATGCCAGAACATCAGAAAACATATGAAATGAATCTCCCACAAGGGAAAGTGAATTTGAAAACAGACCTCCAAAAAGCTCCATCAAGGCAAAAAATAATGTCAGGAACAATGTAACATACAGTGTCTTTTTTGATTTTTTCTGAATTTTAAAATGATTTTTATGATGAAAGCTGCTACTCACTATTTTCTGTATCGCCATTTTTCCCACCTCCGTAAAATTGAATTTTTTCTATAAGTTAATTATATCATTGATTGATTATAAAAAACAGAAATAAAATTACAACTATTATAAAACCTTTTCCAAGTCTAAATATTTTATATTTTATTAAGTATTTTAAAACAGCCCCTTTCGGAGCTGTCATATATTTCAAATTTATTATTCTCATCATTTATAAAAATTGATAATAATCTTCCCTTTTTAACAGGTTTAACACCTAAATCTTTGCGCATTTCATTCATTACATCTTCAATAAGAACTAATGTATTTTCTGGTTTATTTTCAGAATTATTTTGAACTGAGTTTTTACGAAAAGTATTCCATTTTTGTACAACATTAGGAGATCCCCATAATATCAGTTTACTATTAAAGCTATTTATATCTTTAAGCATATCATCTTCACTGTATGTACATCTATTATTACCTTGTTGAGATACTTTATTAACCAATTCTATAAATTCTGAATATGGTGTTTCTCTTTTAGACGCTAGATATTCTCTTCGCTTATTCTTTGATTCAGAATATTTAGAATAAAAAGAATTTAGTAAAGTTATTACACCTGTAATCAAAGCAACCAAAACAACTGCATCAAGAGTTGATGTCACTGTATATAAATAAGTAATAATAGTATTAATAAATGTCGGAATATTCTCTACTAAAAATAAAACAAAATAATAACCATCAATAATTATTAATAGTAACAATAAAGCTTTCAAAATTATACTTTCATTATTTTTCCTACCAATAAAACTTGCTAAAATAAAAGTCCCAATAAAACAAGCTACAAAATCATGATATTCCTCTTTTATTTAATTATTGAATAAGTTATAGAAACAAATAACCATACAAACCAAGCTATATATCATTAATTTAAATCATTTTTACTAAAAATGCAAAAACTCCTGCAGACAATGTCTGCAGGTGTTTTTGTGTTTTATTTATGGTATAGTTAAAATATATTTTGTTTGTTAAGGGGGATATTATGGGAAACAATATCATATATAAAAAGGATTATGTTACGAGATTTAATTTAAAAACAGATACAAAGTTCCGATCTGAGTTAGTAGATTTATGTTTAAATGGTGAAATGAAAATTTCTAATATAAAGCAATGTTTAGCTATAGGTTGGAGTTGTGTTGATTTTGAATCTGATGACTACTCTGCGTTTTATGATACCGTAGTAGAGTATGTACATGGACAAAAGCGACGATTAAATCCTGCTTTAAATATTTTTAAGTCGGCCCGTGAAAATGATCTGTTTTGGACGAGAGATCTAAATGGTGTGTATTGGATTTGTCGAGTCAAAAATCCTGCTATGGCCTATTTAAATAAAGAGTTAGATATAGGTGCGATTTTGCCTGTTGAAGCTTATAAATTCGGACTTGAAGTACCTGGTCAGATAAAAGCGTCTTTTAATAGACCTCATGGTGGTATTACTGAAAAGATAAAAAGCATCAATATTATTGAATATTCTAAGTTTGTGTTTAATAAATTATCTGGTGAAGATTACTATGACGTTAATTTAAATATAACTGATAACGTAATAGCAAACTTACCAGATTTTGAATTGGAAGAGTTAGTAATTTCTTATCTTCAAATTGTTAAAGGGTATTATCTTCTTTCGAACTCTATTGCTAATAAATCAACGACTGTAAAAATTGAATGTCAATTGATCTCCCGTGATGTAAATAATGTTAAAAAGGCTGTAGTACAAGTTAAAGGTCCGAAAGCGCAAGTTTTAGATGCTCTTGATTTTAAAGATTATGAAGACAAAGGCTATTATATCTACTTATATGCACCTTATATTGATAATTTAGAAAAAATGAAGAATGTAATTCGTATTTCGGATGAAGAGCTATATACATTCTATACGGAATATAAAACTATTTTGCCAGAATCTATTACTCTATTTGAAAATCTATTTAATATTGTGTTTAGTGAAAAGAAGTAATTTCACATTTACATCCCCATCTAATTTTCCTATAATAAAGATATATAATCGAATTTTTTCGAAAATGGATTTTCATATAGGAGAACTCATATGATTTATAATACAATTCAGTATGTAGTGGACAACGGCATTGGTACGTTGACGTTTAATCGTCCAACTGTGGCGAATGGTTTTAATATCGAGATGTGCAAGGAGATCCTTGAGGTCTTAGATAAAGCTCATAATGATGAAAGTGTTCGAGCGTTGCTCATCAATGCAGAGGGAAAGGTATTCTCTGCGGGTGGCGATTTAACAGAGATGGAGCGCGCTGTAAATGAAGGGGATACAGAGTCTTTATTTGAAATCGTTGAGCTAGTAGCTGAGATTTCTATGGCGATGAAACGCTTGCCAAAACCTGTTATCATGAGCCTTCAAGGGGCTGCAGCAGGTGCTGCATTCAATATGGCTTTGGCGGCGGACTTTGTCGTGGCGGCTAATAACGTACGCTTTATTCAAGCCTTCGTAAATGTAGGTCTTGCTCCTGATGCGGGCGGTTTGTTCTTGTTGACTCGCTCCATTGGTATGAACCGTGCTATGCATATTGTTATGACTGGTGAAGCCGTATCTGCTGAAAAAGGTAAGGAACTGGGCTTTGTGTATAAGGTTTGTGAACTAGAGGATCTAGAGACTGCTACAAGACGCCTTGTTGAGAAGTTGGCAAAAGGGCCTGCACAATCTTACCGCGTTATGAAGGAAATGATGTGGAATAGCTTCTTAGCGGGTTGGGAAGAGTACAAGAAGTTTGAAGTAGAAAACCAATGTGCATTAGGTCTTTCAGAGGACTTCAAAGAAGGTGTACGTGCTTTCACAGAGCGTCGCCGTCCTAAATTTGGTCAACAATAATATTGATTTATGAATATACGGAATGGAATTTTCTGTAATTCATAGGTAAATACAAATATAATTAGAACCGATGTGGCTCCAACTATTGAGTTACATCGGTTTTGCTTTCATTACACAGAAAAAGTGTATATAATAGAACTATTGAAATAGTTTTAGGAGGTCATTATTACATGGCTCAAGATACAATTAAATGTTATGACAGCCCTAGCGATGTAGTTCAAGCATTGGCAGAGGATTTTATTGCTTTCACCAACGAGGAAATCAATCGCACTGAAACGTGTGTTGTTGGTATTACGGGCGGGACTGTTATTAATGGTTTATTAGAATTGCTTAATTCCCCAGAATATATTGAACGCCTCAATTGGGAACGCATATTCTTTGTGTGGACTGATGAGCGATTCTTGCCGCAATCTCATGAGGATAATTACTTCAATCGCGTGAAACCTTACTTGTTGTGCAAGGCGAAAGGGGCGGCTCATTTCTTGCCAATCAATACAGATTCTAAAACTGTAATAGAAGCGGCAGCGGAATACGAGAAAGAGGTTAAGACTGTTCTCAAGGCTTGTAAAAAAAGTGGCCTAGATTTGGCATTGCTCGATCTTGGCGAAGATGGTCATACAGCCGGCCTATTTGCAGGTTCTCATGCATTGCGTGTCACAGATCAAGACGTGGTAGCCGTTGAGGATGGAAAGGTATGGGAACGTATTTCTATGACCTTTTCATTCCTAGCAAAATCTGATGCGGTTTGGTTTACCGTAACTGGTGAAAGTAAGCGAACTGCTTTGACAAAGGTATTGTATCAACGCGAAGATTACGAGGATTTACCTTGGGAAAAACGCATTGGTCGTGTATTGCCTGGAGCGGTGCTTTCACAAGAAGCTATGACCTGGTATGTGGACAAGGCAGCCTATGATGATGTACACTAAAGAGTATAAGTAGTAGTATTAATAAAGGAGATACATATGGGGTCTATAGGAACACCTGAATTAATAGTTATATTAGTGATTGCTCTAGTTATCTTCGGACCTGGTAAATTGCCTGAAGTCGGTAAAGCTATTGGTAAAGGCATCAATGAGTTTAAAGATGCTATTTCGGGGCCTAAAAAGGCTGTTGATGAAACGAAAGAAGCCGTTAAGAAAGCGACTACTATCGACGTAACAGCAGGGGCTAAGAACGACGATAAACATAAAGAAGCTAACGATTAATAGGAGGTAACACTATGTGCAAAGATTGTGGTTGTGGCGAAGATAATGGCGTTGTAACAAAGGTATTTACCGTTCCGGGGATGATGTGTAATAACTGTAAAGAAACAGTTGAAGGGGCATCTCTAGGTTTACCTGGAGTATTAAGTGCAGAAGTAGATTTGCCAGAAAAGACGGCTACCGTTTCTTTTGATCCAACAAAAGCATCTGTAGAAGTTATTACAAAAGCCATTGAACGAACTGGCTTTGAAGTGGCAGGCGTTACAGACGGTGTACAAAAACATAGTCATGGATTACTAGGCACTTTGAAACGTCTCTTCAAATAATCGAACCGATGGAGCTGTATTGAAACCTTGTTTCGATGCAGCCCTTTTTTGTTTAAAGAGGTAATACGATGATACGTAAGTTTGATGCTAAAAATTTTAAGTGGGATGGTATTGAAACCTTGGTTTATAAACAAGATGGTAGTCCTTTTAAAGATGTAACACGTCAAGTATTATACGATGGTGCTTATGATATTCCGTGTCAATTCCGCTATTTTGAATGTTTGCCAGGGGGATATTCTACCTTAGAGTATCACGATCATACTCATATGGTTATGATATTCCGCGGCAAAGGGCAAGTCTTATTGGGTGATGAAATCCACGATGTAGAAGCTGGTGACTTTATCGAAATTCCAGGCAAAACAATTCATCAATTCCGTGCTAATAAGAACGATTATATTGGTTTTCTTTGTTTGGTAAATCAAGACCGGGATAAGGTGAAATTATTATCCCCTGAAGAGATGGAAATGTTACGAGCAAATCCTAAAATCAAAGAATTCTTGGAAAGTTGTTGAGTCTGGTGGAGGTTCTATGAATACTTTTACACGAGCGGCCCTTACCGTTTTAGTGGGCCTCGTCATTTGGTTTTTACCTCATACAGAGGCAATCAAGCCTGAAGGTTGGCATTTATTAGCTATCTTTACGGCTACTATTGTGGGTTTTATCTTGCGACCTTGGCCAACGGGCATTATGGCGCTTTTTGGTATTGTTGTAGCCGTAGCCACTAATTCCATCACTATGGTACAGGCTCTAGGTGGCTATGCAGAGGCGAATGTGTGGCTTATCGTAGCGGCCGTATTCTTTTCACGAGGTATTATTAATTCTGGCCTTGGTAAGCGTATTGCGTACACCTTGATTCGCTCTTTTGGCACAAGCTCATTAAAGCTTGCCTATGCGTTGGCTTGTACGGACTTGATTATTTCTCCAGCTACACCATCTAATACGGCGCGTGGAGGTGGTATTGTATTCCCCATTGTACAAAATATTTCCTTAGCTTTTGGCTCTGAACCTTATGGTAATACGGCCCGCCGCATTGGGGCGTACTTGATGACGACGGCACATACTATTAACACTATTACTGTGACGATCTTCTTGACCGCATGTAGCGGTAATTTGCTTATTACGTCTTTAGGTGCTAAACTGTTTGGCTATGATATATCTTGGTGGGAATGGTTCCAAGCAGGTGTCATTCCTGGTGTGATTTGTATGATTTTGATGCCTTGGTTTATCTATAAAATCTATCCACCAGAAATCAAGGAAACACCAGAGGCTGCTGCAATGGCTCAAAAAGAACTAGAGGCTCTTGGACCTATTACGAAGGCTGAAATTTCTGTTGCTATTATCTTTGTACTTTGCATTTTGCTTTGGGCGACAGCGATTTGGACTAAGCTTCATCCTACAGCTGTTGCGATGATGGGGGTTCTGGCGTGTGTTGTGACTGGCTCTCTTACGTGGGAGGATATCTTGGGTGAACGCACCGGTTGGGATATCCTTATCTGGATGGGCACGCTTGTCGGCATGGCTGGGTTGCTTGGTAAGCTCGGTGTGGTAGCTGTCTTTGCAGACTTTATAAGTCAACATTTAGCTGGCTTCGATTGGTTCTGGGCATCCTTTATCATTTCCGCTACCTTTGTGTATTCTCAGTATTTCTTTGCCAGTGGTACGGCGCGTATTACGGCTCTGTTCTCCGCCTTTGCAGCTATTTTAGTGGCGATGGGGGCTCCTATTCCGTTTACGATATTGCTCTTTGGTTTGATGAACAGCCCTGGCTGTACATTGACTCACTATAGTTCAGGTGTAACACCGATTTTCTTCGGTGCTGGTTATGTGCCACAAGGTACGTGGTGGCGCGTAGGTCTTGCCATTTCTGTGGTAAGTTTCCTCATTCATTTCTGGGGCGGCACTTTTGGCATGTGGCTCTTTGGTATTTTATAATATATTCAATCCCTCACTACGATGAGGGATTTTTCTTGTTATATCTATATTTTTTATACCTTACTAGGTTTGCTATAGTTTTTGGGTATGGTGAACTTCATAAAAAAACTATGATGAATCTATAGAATTTATTGTGAATTATCTTGCGCGGGATAATATAACGTGTTATTATTATTCCGTGATTATTATTACAGAATATTTTAGGAGGAAACATGTTAGGTTTAGTCATTAGCTTATTGATTATTGCGCTAGTCGTGATTATTAATGACATTCGAATTATGAACAACAACTTAACACGTTTTTGTCTTAGAAGTTCCGCGAATGGTTTAATATACAATCAATAAGATTTGACTATATGGTTTGTTTCTTATGTGTATATTTTCCAAGGGGTACATAGGATTATTTATGTATATAGGAATTCTGTAAACAAAAGGAATATCATTTGTAAACTTTTAAGACGATTCATTGGAATCGTCTTTTTTTATGCGTCGTGAAAGCTGTCCAAGTGGATGCTTTCAAAAGTGAGGAGATTAACATGAGTTGTAGAAGTGACAATTTGAAAACAGGCGTAGCACGTGCACCACACAGATCTTTACTAAAAGCTCTAGGTTTTGTTGATGAAGAAATGGGTAGACCAGTCATCGGTATTGCCAACTCTTTCAATGAAATCATCCCTGGTCACGTAGGCCTGAAAAATATTGTACAAGCCGTAAAAGACGGTATCCGCAACGCAGGTGGTGTGCCAATCGAGTTCAATACTATCGGTATTTGCGATGGTTTGGCAATGAACCATATCGGCATGAAATACTCCTTAGTTACACGTAATATCATTGCAGATTCTATCGAAGCTACTGCTATGGCTACACCATTTGATGCGATGGTATTCATTCCAAATTGCGATAAGGTAGTGCCAGGCATGTTGATTGCAGCTGCTCGCCTTAATATCCCATCTGTATTCGTATCTGGTGGGGCCATGCTCGCTGGTGTACATAAAGGTAAAAAAATTGGTTTGTCCGACGTATTCGAAGCCGTAGGCAAACATCAAACTGGTGAAATGGATGATGCTGAGTTAGCTGATATCGAAAATACGGCATGTCCTACATGTGGTTCTTGCTCTGGTATGTATACGGCAAATACAATGAACTGCTTAACAGAAGCTCTCGGTATGGGCCTTCCTGGCAATGGTACAATCCCAGCGGTATATTCTGAACGTTTGCGTTTAGCTAAGTTAGCTGGTATGCAAGCGGTAGAGGTATTAAAAGCAAACCTTCGCCCTAAAGATATTATGACTCGTGAAGCCTTTGAAAATGCGGTAGCTCTTGATATGGCTTTGGGTGGCTCCTCTAATACGGCGCTTCATTTACCGGCTATTGCTCACGAAGCAGGTGTACCATTATCCTTAGACGATTTCGATCGCATCGCCCAAAATACACCTCAATTATCTAAATTATCACCATCTGGTGTATACTTCATCGAAGACTTGTACGCTGCAGGTGGTGTATCTGCGGTGTTGAAACGTTTAGCAGAAAATGGTCGCCTTCATACAGATTGCAAAACTGTTGCTCTTAAAACACAAGGTGAAATTGCAGCGGCAGCTCATGTTGTGGATGAAGATGTTATTCACCCATGGGATAATCCAGTACATGAAACTGGTGGTATCGCGGTTCTTAAAGGTAACCTTGCTGTAGATGGTTCCGTTGTAAAAGCCGGTGCCGTAGATGCAGATATGCTTGTTCATTCTGGTCCAGCAAAGGTATTCAATAGTGAAGAAGAAGCGGTTGAAGCTATCATAGGCGGTAAAATCGTAAAAGGTGATGTTGTAGTTATCCGCTACGAAGGACCTAAAGGCGGTCCTGGTATGCGTGAAATGTTGACACCAACATCTATGATTGCTGGTATGGGTCTCGATAAAGATGTAGCATTGTTGACAGATGGACGCTTCTCTGGTGCTACTCGTGGCGCATCCATCGGACATGTATCTCCAGAAGCAGCTGCAGGCGGTACCATTGCTATCGTTGAAGATGGTGATA
>ERZ773073.675-NODE-675-length-17528-cov-6.875122_pt1 | contig 17528 bp, 18 predicted proteins | sample MGYA00580616_ERZ773073 | MGnify/ENA primary metagenome ERZ773073 (study PRJEB29015, sample SAMEA2737960) | human oral metagenome | biome: human oral; feature: human-associated habitat; material: dental | place: China | collected 2131 ...
AATTTTCATAAAAATCATTACCTACTTCATAATTTTCCTGCTGTATTCCTATTCCTAAACCCATCAGAATATTTTCAGGTTTTGTTCCAAAGGCTTCTTTCATTACTTCAAGGCCATTTTTCATTATTTCCTTAAAACTTCCTGGCCATCCGGAATGCCATACACCAATTGCTTTATTTTCTTTATCATATACAAATATTGGCAGACAGTCGGCATAAAATGTAAATAGTGCAACATCTTTCCTGTCTGTTACAAAACCGTCTATTTCCCTGTAGCTATACTCTTCTGTATTTTTATCTATAATCTGAACATTATTTGTATGTGTCTGAAAGGACATTACAGGTATTCTCGCCCTAAGATTTAGCTCTTCTAACAGTTTATTTCTGTTCTTTTCCTGTACTCCCTCTTCCTGACCTTCCATTCCACAGTAGTCTGACATGTTTCCCGCATTTTTTTTACTATAGACAGCTTTTATTCCATAATTTTCAAATTCTTCAATATAAAAATAATTTTCATTTTCTTTAAACATATCAACCACCACGATTTCCAAAATAATCTGTTAAATCCAGCAACAGTCTGTTACTATCAAAATTTTCAATTATTATTTCTTTTGCCTGAATAATATAATCCTTTAATATTTCTTTAGATTTTTCCAGTCCAAACAGACTTGGATAAGTTGTTTTTTCATTTTTTTCATCATTTGATTCTTTTCCTGTTTCGGAGAAATTTCCTTCGATATCTAAAATATCATCCTTTATTTGAAATGCAATTCCTATAAGTTTTGAATACTGTATTAATTTTTCCTTTTTATCTTCTTCTATGTCAAGTGCTATTAAAGGAAGTTCAATAGCGGCTGTTATTAGTTTTCCTGTCTTATGGGCATGGATATATTTCAACGTTTCAAATGAAACCTTTACATGCTCAGATTTTATATCTGCAAACTGGCCACCTGCCATACCATAAAAGCCTGAATATTCTGATAACTTTGTTATAATCTTCACTTTATTTGAATCTGATATAACTGGGGAAGTGGCAACTATATTAAAAGCTTCTGTAAGCAGTACATCTCCCACCAAAATTCCTTCAGCTTCACCATATTTTACATGAGTTGTAAGCTTTCCTCTTCTATACATATCATTATCCATGGCGGGAAGATCATCATGAACAAGAGAATAACAGTGAATAAATTCCAGTGCACACGCGATATCTTCTATATTTTCATAATTTCTTCCAAATAGATCACACATTATGTACATCAATATAGGACGTAATCTTTTTCCACCGTTCATGACTGCATATTTCATTACTTCTGAATATAGTTCTGGCTTTTGGTATCTATCCAGTATTTTCTGAAGATTTTTTTCAACAAGTTCTTTTTTCTCAGCTAAATATGCCTTTAACATTATTCTACCTCTTCAGTTTCAAGTTTTCCATTCTTTTCAAGAACTTTTAATACTTTTCCTTCTCCTACTTCCAATAATTTTTCTGAATCCTTTATAAGCTTGATTGCTTTTTCATATTCGGCAATCGAGTCATCAAGAGATAATTCTTCATTCTCAAATTTTTCCAGAATTTTATCAATTTCAGAAATATTTTCCTCATAAGTCTGTTTTTTTGCAGCCATTTTTAACCTCCATTTTTCCTTTATTATTTATATTTTTCATTTTCAAATTTAATTTTAAGCTTTATAATAATGACTTATAAAAAGTCACTATTTTCTTATTATAGTCCCTCTCATCATATTTCACAAGATTTCCAACTGTATCTTTAGATTTTTCATATACAATATGCTCAGAAATTATAATTCCGTCATCAGCTAAAATTTCACTTTCTGATATTTTTTCAAGCGTTTTTTCAGTAATATTTTCCTTATAAGGTGGATCGAGAAATATAATATCAAATTTTTCATTTTTTCTTCCTAATATTTCAAGAGCACGAAAAACATCATTTTTATATGCTCTGCATTTTCCATCCAATTTCAGATCATTTACATTATCGATGATAATTCTCAATGCTTCCTTATCCTGCTCTATCATAACTGCCCTGCTAGCTCCCCTGCTCAAGGCTTCAATAGCCATATTTCCTGTTCCTGAATATAAATCAAGAAATCTAGCATCTGTTATTTTATCACCAATTATACTGAATATGGCTTCTTTTATACGTTCAAGAGTAGGACGTGTTTCTTTCCCTTCCCTTGATTTTATTTTTCTATTTTTTAATGTTCCTGAAGTAATTCTCATTTCAATCCTTTTATTTTTTAGTTTTTTTATAATAATTTATTTTCACAAACTATTTTTTAGTTATTTAAAATTTATTACAAGCTTTTCATCTAAATTTACATCTGCAACCAACAGTTCGTAATGTTCCTTCTGTGATTTTTTTTCTGTTACATTCTTAAACTCATAATTTTTATAAACTATGCTCTCTATTTTTCTGCTGGATTTGTTATATACATTTACATAAAGTATTTCTGCTTTATTTTTTCCTGAAAAATTATTTACAAGATCAAAACTGTACACAAATTTTTTTGTTTTATTAAATCCTGTATTCTGTAAATCATAATAAACTCCAAGTTTTCCTTCTTCTTTGGATGGTATAACCTTTGAAATTGCAAACCATTCCCTCTGAATATTTCCTGCAGTCTGGTTTTCATATATATTTTCATCAAATTTTATTACAGCTCTTAAATTTTCAGATTTTTTATAATCTGAATAAAATTTTATGTTTTTTATATATTTCCCTTTATTATTTTTATTACTGTTATTAGGATTATTATTATCATTTTCCCTAGTCTGATCCAGCCAGAACATAAATGTGGATTTAATATTATATTCTCCAATATTTGAAAAAGTATAGACACTTTCAACCTTTATAGTATTATTTTTTTCTATGGTAATATTTAAATCCTCCCTCTTAATTAAAAGTGGTTCCGGTCGTACTATTTTTATATTTCCAACTGCCATAAAACTGTCTTCTGCAGTCAGAGTAACACTGGATATTAAAAAAATTATTATAAAAATCAGTTTAAAATGTTTTTTCAGCATAAATATCCTTTACTTAAAATTTAGTATATAAACATTGAATCTCCAAAGCTGTAAAATCTATATTTTTCTCTTATAGCTTCATGGTAGGCATCAAATACAATTTTTTTTCCTCCAAAAGCTGCTATAAGCATTATTAAAGTAGATTTAGGCAGATGAAAGTTAGTAATTATCGCATCCACTATTTTAAACTTATAATCTCCATAAATAAATATGCTCGTTTCACTTTCTCCTGAAACAAGCTTCCCCTCTTCATTAATCGAAGATTCAAGTGTCCTTACAGAAGTAGTTCCCACTGCAATGACTCTGTTTCCTTTTTTCTTTGCATCATTTACAATTTTAACTGTTTCTTCAGGCACTTTATATTTTTCACTATGCATTTTATGTTCCAATATATTTTCTGTCTGAACCGGTCTAAAAGTCCCAAGCCCTACATCAAGAAACACTTCAGCTATAATCACACCTTTTTCCTTTATTTTTTCGAGCAATTCTTCTGTAAAATGAAGTCCTGCTGTAGGTGCAGCTACTGACTCTCCTTCTTTTGCATAAACTGTCTGATATCTGTCCCTGTCATCAAGTTTTTCTGATATATACGGTGGAAGGGGCATTTCTCCAAGCTTATCAAGTATTTCCTCAAAATTTCCGTGAAAATTAAATTTCAGGACTCTATTACCGTCCTCTTTTATTTCCATCAGCTCAGCTTCCAGAAATCCATCGGAAAATATTATTTTCTGACCTATTTTTAATCTTTTTGCCGGTTTTAATAAAACCTCCCATGTATATAAATCATATCTCTTTAACAGAAAACATTCCAATACTGTTCCGTTTTCCTTATGACCATATAGTCTGGCAGGTATCACTTTTGTCCTGTTTATTACAAGGACATCATCTTTTTTCAGATAATCTATTATATTATAAAATCTTCTATGTTCAATTTCCTTTTTTTCCTTATTTAAAACTAATAATTTTGAATGATCCCGAGGATTCACAGCATGTTGCGCTATTAATTCCTCGGGTAATTCAAAATCAAATTCCAGAATATTCATTTTACCTCTTTTTCAATTTTTATTTTCCGCTTATATCTGCTGTAATAGTCCCAGCATTTCCAATTTCAAATGTTTTATATGTGTCAATTCTGTTGTACCACCCTCTCAGCCACTGACTTTCATTTCTAGGAGCATTTCTTACTCTTCTTGTCAGTACATATTTAGCTGAATCACTAAATTCAACTAAGGCTTCATATCCTACAGATGTTCCCTTCATGTTTTCAAGAACCTGCTTCAATCCCCATGCCTGGTTGTTATAGGCTGCTACTCCTTTAAGTCCTTCACCTTTGAAGTTTATATAATCTATTAAGGCATAAAGTCCATTTGGAGTATTTACCATTCTATAAAATTGTTTTTTCAGATTCTCCTTATCAGTTGCTACTGCAAGCATTTTATCCAGTGAAGTCTGTAATCTTTCATAAATAAACATTACCTGAACATCTCTTGTACTGTCAAAGAAATTAATTAGTTCATTAATATCCTTGTCTCCTCTTTCTTTTTTTGCAAGAAGTTCTGATCTGCTGCTCCATGGTGAATGTATGTTTTCTTCCAGTATTTTTGGTAATTTTATTCCTTTTGACTTATAGTAAGAAACCATATCAGGGAAACTTTCCCCAAACACTCCTCCTCCACTTGGCTTAAACCAGATAAAATGTCCTATTCCTAAAGAAGGGAAACTTTCTCCGGCATTCCAGTGAACAAGTTTATCTTTCGAACCACCTGTCTCATTTTGAAATATTTTATCAGCAACCGCAAGCAACTGCTCCCTGCTCATATTCAATGCCAAAGTTCCTTTGTTTTGAATTTTTTCATTTTTATTCATTTCAAATGACATTGTCTGAGTTTTTCTGTTTGCACTGAACTCCTTTTCTGAAGGTCTTGATACAACTCCTTTATTGCTGTCCTTCATACTCATCAAATCATAACTCTGATTGCTATACTGCTGTTTTATCAGTTTTTCTATTTCACTGCTCTTATTCTCTGTACTGTCATTATTTGCATATCCTGTATATGACAGTCCTATGGTTGAAACCATTAATATTCCTAATTTTTTCACTTTTTTTCTTATACTCATATTTTTCTCCTGCTATCTCCTTAAATTTTAAAACAAAGTTTTACACTTCATTTTTTTCTATTTGTTTTTGTCCTACTATTACTCTATCATTATTTTGCATATCTTTTATAATATTCACATTTCTAAAACCGGCTTTTTTTAGTATCTCTCTTACTATTTCACCTTGCTTATAGCCTATTTCAAATAGTAAGTAACCGTTGTTCTGCAAATAATCCATTCCATTTCTACAAATTTCGTAGTAGAAAAACAGTCCGTTATTTTCTGCAAATAAAGCCTCATCAGGCTCGTGCAATAAAGTATCCTCTGACATAACTCCTATCTCATTATCGGATATATACGGCGGATTAGATATTATCATATCAAATTTTTTATATTCTATATTTTCAAATAAATCAGATTTAAAAAACTTGATATTTTCTACATTCAATAATTTCTTATTTTTTTCTGATATCTCAAGTGCTTTTTCAGAAATATCTGTTCCCATAACTTTTGAATCAGGTATTTCTAAAGCTACTGTCAATCCTATAACACCACTTCCTGTACCAATATCAAGAATTTTAGGATTTTGAATTTTATCTTTTTTCAGAATTTTTATTGCTTCCTCAACAAGTACTTCTGTATCCTGCCTTGGAATAAGAACACCTTTGTTTACATAAAATTTTCTTCCGTAAAATTCCTGTTCATTCAGTAAATACTGAAGCGGGAATCTTTCTTTCCCAATTTTTTGAATGTAGTTACGTATCTTATCTAGTTTATCTTTTTCCACTTCAGTCTTATACAAAGTAAAAAGGAGCATTCTGTCAACATTCAGTACATGGGAAAAAATAATTTCCGTTATCAATTTTGCTTCACTTATATTGTTTTTTTCCAGATAAACTGTACTTTTGTCTATTAAAGACTTCAAATTGTCATTTCCATTTTCTCTTTCAGAAACATTGAAATCTGTATTCTCACTGTTTCTCTGTATAACACTGTTCAACTTTTCCCTAATTTTTTCCATTTCCTCTTCCAAAAGAATTCTTTCAAAATTTGCATAAAGCATTATTCTTTGCATATCCAGTACTTCTGAAAAAATTTTTTCTGCTGTTATTCTTGAATTTTCTATTTTTTTCTTTTCCAAATAATTAACCGATTTATTCAATATATCGAGCAAATTATTCATTATCACCAACAGCTTTCAGCAACTCTGCCTGATCGTAGGCAATAAGAGCATCTATCATTTCATCCAGATCTCCATCCAGAACTGAATCAAGTCTGTGTAATGTAAGTTTGATTCTGTGATCTGTGACTCTTCCCTGGGGGAAATTATATGTTCTTATTTTTTCAGATCTATCACCACTTCCAACCTGTGACCTTCTTTCACTTTCAACTTCTTTTCTCTGTTTTTCATATTCTATCTCATATAACTTGGAAGCAAGGACTTTCATAGCCGCCTCCCTGTTCTTTATCTGTGATCTTCCATCCTGTGAAGTAACTACAATTCCTGTAGGCAAGTGAGTTATTCTGACTGCAGAATCAGTAGTATTTACGTGCTGTCCACCTGCTCCACTTGATCTGTATGTATCAATTTTCAGATCACTCTGATTTATTTCCACTTCACTTACATCTTCTATTTCCGGTAAAACTGCAACAGTTATTGTAGATGTATGAATTCTTCCTGACGCTTCTGTCGCCGGAACTCTCTGCACTCTATGTACACCGCTTTCAAACTTCAGTCTGGAATAAGCTCCATTTCCTTTTATAAGGAATGTGACCTCTTTCAGTCCACCTACTCCTATTTCACTTTTATCTATTATTTCTGTTTTCCATCTGTTTCTTTCTGCGTATCTTGTGAACATTCTGAATACATCTGCAGCGAATAATGCAGCTTCATCTCCACCAGCTGCACCACGGATTTCCATGATGATGTTTTTGCCATCGTTTGGATCTTCTGGTAATAGTAAGAATTTGATTTTATCTTCTAATTCTACTTTTTCTTTTTTGAGGGAGCTTAATTCTTCTTTAGCCATTTCTGCCATCTCAGCATCTAAGCTTTCACCAAGCATTTCCTCTGTATCACTAATTTCTTCAACCACTTGTTGATAACGTTTGAACGTTTCTACTTTTGGTCGTAAGTTTGCTTCTTCTTTTGTTAATTCCATGAAACGTTTTGTATCGCCAATAACTTCTGGGTCACTGAGCAACTCTGAAAGTTCATCATAGCGAATAATAAAACTATCTAATTGATCAAACATACTTTTCTCCTTTATCTTCTCTTATAAGCGTTCTTCACCAGGATGGTTATAGTGATAACGGCAAACTGGGTAATAAGCATCATTGCCTCCAATTTGAATTTGTTCCCCTGTATATACTGGAACGCCATCCACGACACGCATATTCATACTTGCTTTCTTATGACAATACCAACAAATCGTTTTAATTTCTTCGATTTTATCAGCATAAAGTAATAAGTATTTAGAGCCTTCGAATAATTCATTTTGGAAATCATTCTTTAAGCCAAATGCCATTACTGGAATATTTAATTGGTCAACAATTCGAGCGAGCTCAAGAATGTGGTGTTTTGATAGAAATTGAGATTCATCAATCAAAATACAATAAGGTTTCACAGCTTGCCCTTCGACAATTTCGTAAATAGGTGTATCTTCAAAAATCGGAATTGCTTCACGTCTTACTCCGATACGACTAGATACATACCCTACTTGGTCACGATCGTCGATTGCACTCGTAAATAATAAAACCGGTTTGTCTTGTTCTTCATAATTATGTGCAACCTTTAAAATTTCGATTGATTTTCCACTATTCATTGCACCATATTTAAAAAACAATTGTGCCACATTTATCCCTCCAATTGCTTAACTATACCTTTAATATCTTACGATAAATGGGTGCCTTTGTGCAAAGAAAAACCGTTATTTCAGGCGATTTTTCACAAACAATTTTAATAAAATTTTAAAAACGTTTTTATAAACCACTTTTCATGAAAATATGCTACAATAATGAAGAATCTTAATGGAAAGGATCGTCTCAATTGAAACTTAGAACACAAGTTGCTTTAGGAGCCGGTAAATTTACTCGCTGGGCTCTGCAGACTTTTACAAAAGGCGGTAGCAGCATGCCAGGGAAAGTGGCGCACGCTATCGATCCAAACATTTTAAAATCATTAGCTGAAAACTACGATGTCATCATCGTCAGCGGAACAAACGGGAAAACTTTAACCACTTCACTGATTGTTCAATTGTTAAAACAAAAATATCCAAATATTTTAACAAACCCTACTGGAGCTAATTTAACTCAAGGGATTGTTTCAACGTTTTTAAACCACTCACCAAAAGCTGGGGAGAAGAATATCGCTGTTCTTGAAGTGGATGAAGCGACGATTCGTCACATTACTCCATATATTGAACCGAAACTATTTGTCTTCACGAATATTTTCCGTGACCAAATGGATCGTTTTGGAGAAATTTATACAACCTATCAATTAATGCTGGATGGTGCTGCTTTTGCACCAAATACAACTATTTTAGCAAATGGGGACGCTCCTATTTTCAATAGTGTGGACACTCCAAATCCTCGTGAGTATTTCGGGTTTAACCATACTGAAGATAGCGAAATGATGGCGCACTACAATACTGATGGTGTTCTTTGCCCTCATTGTCAATCAATCTTACACTATAAGAGCATTACTTATAGCAACCTTGGAAAATACTATTGTCCAAAATGTGATTTCAAACGTCCTGAATTGAATTATGCAGTCACAGCACTCAATGAATTATCTCTAACAGGTTCTTCATTTGATATTGACGGTACAACTTTCCAAATTCCAATTGCAGGACTCTATAATATTTATAACGCATTAGCAGCCTACTCTGCTGCAAAATTCTTTGGTTTGTCTACTGAAGAAATTCAAGAAGGGTTCTCTAAAGCACAACGCGTCTTTGGTCGTCAAGAAACGTTTGACGTTGAAGATAAAGAAGTGATGTTGAACTTAATTAAAAACCCAGTTGGATTTAACCAAATCGTCCAATTATTATCTTACGAAAAAGAATCGTTTAGTTTAGGAGTTCTTTTAAATGACAACCCTGCCGATGGTCAAGATGTCAGCTGGATTTGGGACGGCGATTTCGAAGGTCTACATGCCTTGAATGCAGTCGACACTGCCATTAGCGGAATCCGTGTTGAAGACCTTGGTGTCCGTATGGAAGTTGCAGGTTTTGAAAACATGAAAGTCTTCAAAACAAATGCAGAATTAATCGATTGGATTCGCAAAGCTCCAACGAAGAAAGTTAATGTACTAGCAACTTATACTGCTCTACTCGACTTACGTAAAGACTTTGCCAAAGAAGGATACCTTAAGGAAGGGATGAACGGATGAAATTAAGAATCTGTCATTTATATGGGAACTTAATGAATACGTATGGTGACAACGGGAACTTACTCATGTTGCAACACCGTGCGAAAAAATTAGGCTACGAAGTGGAAACTACTTTAATTAGTTTAGAAGAAGATTTTAACGCTGAAGACTTTGATATTGTGATGTTTGGTGGCGGTCAAGACTACGAACAAACTGTTGTAGCAAAAGACCTTCAAAATAAAAAAGATGCCCTCATCCAATACATCGAAGATAATGGTGTTGTCGTTGCGATTTGTGGCGGATTCCAATTACTTGGTCGCTATTACGTGAACGCAAGTGGAGAACGCCTAAACGGAATTAGTGCTATTGATGTTTGTACCAATGGACAATTTCCAAATCGCTTAATTGGGGATATCGAAATCGTCAATGAAGAATTTGGTGAAACTTATTTAGGATACGAAAACCATATCGGTAGAACGTATCTTGGTAAAAATATGAAACCACTCGGTAAAGTTGTAAAAGGATACGGGAATAACGAAGAAGATCATGTCGAAGGATGTCATTATAAAAATGTATTCTGCTCATACTTCCACGGTCCAATCTTAGTCAGAAACCAACACTTGGCTGACCGTATCATCGAAACAGCTGCAGACCGTCAACGTTCAAAAAACATATAAATAATAAGACCCGTGTAACAAAAATGTTACACGGGTTATTTTTTCTCTAAAAAATTAATTTGCATTAGGATAAACAGAAATTAGACGTCCTTCTTTTTTCCATTGTGCAAATTCTGCTGCAGCCGTAAATAATACGTCTGTTGAAGAGTTCAATGCTGTCCCACAAGAATCTTGCAACACACCGATAATGAACCCCACTCCAACGACTTGCATCGCGATATCATTTGAAATACCGAACAAGCTACATGCTACAGGGATTAATAAAAGCGAACCTCCAGCAACACCTGAAGCGCCACAAGCTGCAATTGTAGAAAGGACACTTAAGATTAATGCCGTTAAGAAATCAACTTGAATGCCTAACGTGTTCACCGCACCTAACGTTAAAACAGTAATTGTAATTGCCGCTCCAGCCATATATATGGTTGCTCCAAGTGGAATCGATACGGAGTAGCTATCTTCGTCTAACCCTAAGTCTTTACACAGTTCCATATTCACTGGAATATTCACTGCAGAACTACGTACAAATAATTATTCGATTGATTAAACTTAAACTCTTTAATTTGTCTACAAACTGTTTCATATATTCCCTCAATTCTTTTTTAATATAGCGACTATGATGCACAAATTTAGGTAATTTCGTTAAATGTTTTTCACGATATAAAAACATTTATGCTTTATACAAAGACACTTTCGCTTATCTATAGTCAACTCAAGGAATACAATTATCCTTATTTTTCTAGTTAAAATCTAACTTATAAAAGAATCCACTGAATAGAAAATAAGTAGGTCCATAAAGCACTTATACTAATAAAAGGAGTAAACGGAATTTGAGAACGAAGAACTGCCTTTCTAGCAAAAAACAACCAAACAAGAGCAGCGCCACCCCCAATTACAAAAGAAAGCAATCCAATATAAAGAATTTGATTTACTGAGAAATAAGCACCCAATGCCGTGAGATAGTAGACATCTCCCATCCCAAAAACTTCTTCCTTCCAGATACATTTCCCACCAACATAGATCATCATGTAGAACATAAAACCAATTGTCATTGAAATGAATGCACTCTCTATCATCTCTGCTCTTTGAATAAGGCCAACACTCCATAAAATGATGAGAATTCTTAAGTCCACTTCATACGAATCTAAGTCGATTAATGCTATCAAAATACAAACGCAACAGAAAAAATAACCAATCCACTCTGTTGGTCCCTTCAAGCTGGCCACTAAAATAAATATTAGAGAAAAAAGTACTTCAACTAAGAAGTAGCGAATAGATATCCTTTTCTTACAATAACGGCACTTCCCTTTTAAGCATAAAAATGAAACTAGTGGGATTAAATCAACTGCTCTCAATGTATGTCGACAATGGGGACAACACGATCTCCCATAAATAAAATCTTCCCCTTTACCAAGTCTCATGCTAACAACATTTATAAAACTACCGATAATTGCACCTAATACACCCAAACAAAAATACAGCATAAAAAAACCTCCCTTACTAAACATTACGTTTTGTAAGGGAGATTCGGTTTTAAATTTCTTCAGTAATAACGGATTTCTCTACGGCTTCCTGTACAGATTCCTCTGTAGCTACTTCTATGCTGTAATATAAACCTGAATACTCTTTATACCATGCAAAGAAGTGAGTTACAAATACTTTAACTACTGCATAAACAGGTACTGCAATTAACAATCCTGTTAGTCCAAACATTTTTCCGGCAGCTAGTAAAATCACTAAAATTGTTACTGGATGCATCTTCAATGATGAACCAAGAATCAGCGGTTGAAGTAGACGACTTTCAATCAACTGTTCAATTACAAATACCAATAACACTTGCAACACAATAGATGGGCTTGTAACAAAGGCAATGATAATTGCAATGGCCAGTCCAATAATAGAACCAATGTAAGGAATAATTGTTAATAATCCGGCAATCATCCCAATTGTGACCCCATATGGTAACGCAATGATTGAATACCCAATCGTATATGTCACACCAACGCAAATAGCTACTAGGATTTGTCCACGAATGTATGAGCTGACTTGTTGGTTCATTTCATGTAACATCACGCTAATTTTATGACGTGAACGAGTTGGGAATAATCGTGTAATCGAAGGAATGATTTTATTACCGTCTTTTAATAGATAATAAAGAATGACTGGCATCGTCATTAAAGTAATAATGGTATCCCCTACAATTCCTACTACACTTCCGATACCGCTAAATGTAAGATTTAACACTCCATTTAAACGTTCTGTTATCGATTGGATGAAGTCCATGTTAATCGTATTAAATTGTTCCTGCAAGGCTGTAAACCAACTAGATTGCATGAACTTTTCAACTTGTTCACTGATGATTTGGTAGTAATACGGTAATTGTGATACCAAATCGAGCAATTGCTTTTGGATAATCGGTACTAAGCTTGTTACTGCCATGATAAACAGAAAAACAACCCCTAACATCACCGCTAAAATTGCAATGCTCTTCGGCACTTTTTTACTAACTAAAAAATCATAAACGGGTTTTACTAAGTAGTAAACCACTGCGCCACAAGCAACAGGTACTCCGATTGCTGAGATAAATCCTTTAATTGGATTCAATAAGTACGATGTCTGCGAGAATAAAATCAAGTTAACAAGGAGCAATAATAAAATAAGCAATCCTGTCACCAATTGATTATCTAAAAACCATTTCCAAAACCATGTTTTCTTTTGGTTTTCTGGTCTATGATCCATAAAATTCCTCCTTTTCACATTTTCTCTAGTGTACCATATTTTTGGCCACTATGATTAACATTTGATTAGATTTTGTAAAAAATTGTATAATTATTTTATATTGTGATTCGGAGGGAATCGTATGAATGAAAAATTTTATTTAGGAACCTATACAAAACGCGATAGTAAAGGAGTCTATTCTGTCCTCCTTAATAAAGAAACAGAGCAGCTAGAAGCTCTTACTCTAGAAGCAACTATCGAAAATCCAACTTACCTATCCTATTTTAAAGCTGACCACTTATTATTTGCTGTTGGCAAAGGGGGAGAACTATGCGGAATTTCAGCAAATGATACACAAAATTCTCCCTTAATACCTTTAGCAAGTTACGCTGACCAACAAGCGGTTCCTTGCTATATTCGTTATCACGAAAAAACTGGAGATGTTTTAACAGCCAATTATCACGGAGGATTCGTGGAATTATACCACTACGATAAAGAGGCGAACTCTTTTACTTTTGTAGATAAAAAAGTTCACACTGGGTCTAGCGTCCATGCAAACCAAACTTCTCCACATGTTCACTACACAGATTACACACCAGATGAAAAATGGATTGTTGTTTGCGACCTCGGAATCGATACTGTGTTTACGTATAAACGTACAGAAACTGGATTAGAGGAAGTCTCACAATATAAGACTAAAGCAGGTAGTGGCCCACGCCATATAACCTTCCATCCAACGCTTCCAATCGCTTATCTGATTTGCGAACTGGACGCTACTGTTGAAGTGCTCTCTTACGATAAAGAAAATGGAATATTTACGAATCTAGACAAGATTGCCTTAACAACTGAAGACCAACAAGCATGGGGTGGCGCTATTCATATCACTCGTGATGGACGTTTTGTTTATGCCTCAAACCGTGGTTTTGACGCGTTATACACATTCTCAGTTGATCCAACCAACGGACTACTGACTCTTGTACAAACAACCGATAGTTTCGGTTCAGTTCCACGTGATTTCCATTTAAGTAGCGACGAAGCTTATATCGTTGTCGGACACCAAGAATCAGATAATTTAACTTTATTCAAACGCGCCTTAGAAACTGGCGAACTCACACTTCTTCAAAAAGATTTCTATGCACCAGAAGTTGTTTGCGTCGTTCCGCAGTAAAAAATCCACAGCCTCTTCTCTTTTTGAAGAGGTTTTTTCTTGTTTATTGTGGTAATCCTTGCCAGAAAGCAGTATAATCGTTGTTAACAGACTTTATAAAGGAGTGGAAAAATGCTTAATCTTATCGAGATTATTAAAACTATTATTTTAGGGATTATTGAAGGCGTTACTGAATGGCTACCAATTAGTAGTACAGGTCACTTAATTTTAGTGAACGAAATTATTCAATTAGACGTATCTGCTAAATTCCAAGAAATGTTCAATGTTGTGATTCAATTAGGTGCCATCATGGCAGTTGTCCTTGTGTATTTCAACAAATTAAACCCATTTGCTAAGAGTAAAAATCGTAAAGAGTTTATCGAAACAATTAGTCTTTGGAAAAAGGTCATTATCGGATGTATTCCTGCTGTGATTCTAGGATTCATTCTTGATGATTTTATGGAAGACTACTTCAACAAACCAATCGTTATTGCATTAGCCCTAATCGTTTATGGGGTTGCGTTCATCTACATCGAACGTGCTCACAAAAATGTCGAACCAAAAATTAATGACTTTAAAGAATTAGACTTCATGACAGCTATTAAAATTGGTCTTTTTCAATGTTTAGCACTTGTCCCAGGTACTAGCCGTTCTGGTTCAACAATTCTAGGTGGTTTACTAGTTGGAACAAGCCGTTCAATCGCAACTGAATTCTCATTCTTCATGGGGATTCCAATCATGTTTGGTGCAAGTGGATTAAAATTATTAAAATTCGGTTTCCACTACTCATTAGCTGAATTTGTCATCTTATTAGTAGGATCTGTCGTTTCATTTGTTGTTTCTCTATTTGTAATCAAGTTCCTCTTGAGATACATCAAACAACACGACTTCCAAGCATTCGGTTGGTACCGTATCGCTCTTGGGATTATCGTTCTCGGAAGCTTATTCTTCAAATAATATCAAAGCTGGATTTATTCCAGCTTTTTCTTTTTGCCCAATTTCGGTTATAATAGAACTATTCAATTAAGAAAGAAGGATACTATGTCACTACTCTACGTCGGAATTGGTGGGGCCATTGGAGCGATTTTACGGTATTTAATCTCACAGCTTCCACTGCAGCATTCTCTTCCCATTAAAACACTGTTTATTAACTTATTAGGTTCTCTTGTTATTGGCTTCCTGAGCGCCAAATTTCAACAATCTCACTTGTTTGAAGGCGACCAACTTCTTTTAATCACAGGTGTTTGTGGTGGTTTTACAACCTTCTCCACATTTAGCCTCGAGTCTCTTCAATTGATTCAAAATGGAGATACTCCTCTAGCTCTCTTATATATGGCCATAAGCCTAGTTGCTGGCCTTGTATGTGTGGCATTTGGATATTTTCTAGGCCATGCTTCATTTTAAGATAGCATTTTCTAAAGAAACAGTTTACAATAGAAACAAGAACAAGAACGGAGGTCTTTTTATGACGAAAAAAGGTGTAACATTGTATTTCATGCGACATGGAGAAACCATCTTTAACCGCTACAACCGTATGCAAGGTTGGTCGGACACTCCTCTAACAAAAGAAGGACGCCTAGATGCTATTCGTTCTGGTTTGGGAATGAAAGACGTTCATTTCGACGCAGTCTATACTAGCGATTTACGAAGAACAATCGAAACTGCTCAACTCTTCCTTAGAAATCATCCAAACCGTGAAAACCTCACGATTGAAATGATGCCTGAATTCCGCGAAGTATTCTTTGGGAGCCTAGAAGGAAAAGATGCTAACGAACTTTGGGGCGAATTATATAAGAAATTGCAACGCAACTTTAGCGACTTAGGTGGACGCAATATTCAAGATGAATTAAATGGATTAAAAGAATTAGATCCAGACCACCTTGGTGAAAACTTTATGGAGTTTTGGTTACGTGTAGAACAAGGCTTACTAAAAGTAATTAATAAACATCGTGATAAAAACCAAAACATTCTTATTGTTAGCCATGGAATGACAATTAGAAATATGCTTCATGAGCTTATTCCAGATTTCCAACTATCTGAGTTAATCGGTAACGCATCGATGAATATCGTTGAATACTCTGATGGGAAATTCCATTTGAAAGCACTCAATCAAACGAATCACTTCGTACTTCGTAAAGAAGCAAAAGAAGAACCGTATGTGATGCTGCCTACAAAAATGCATGATCAATAAAGGTTTGCATGTATAACTGAACTTTGTTACAATGAGAGTCTAGGCATTCGTCTAGGCTTTTCTTTATACGGGGTCGTTACGGATTCGACAGGTATAGGTCGAGCTTTCAATGCATTCCGTAGGTTACGTCTACGTAAAAACGTTACAGTTAAATATAACTGACAAACAACAAACAAACACTTTAGCTTTCGCAGCTTAATAACTGCTAGCTAAGATCTGTCCGGCATCGCCCATGTGCTCGGGTTCAGGTCCTATAATCAGTGGGATACGATTCAGTTTTCCGTCTGTCTAAGTGAATAAGAGATTATCAGACTAGCTTAAGATGATGCTTGTTTATCAGCTAATCGGTAGCGAAACTTAAATAGATAAACTATGAATGTAGATTTGATTGTGTCGATATACTTGGACAGGGGTTCGACTCCCCTCGGCTCCATTATTTAACGTTTCCTATCGTTGCGTCACGTTCCAAAGCGCTATAAAATCTACGTTCTCAATTCTTCACGTTTCATTAACCCTATAAAATCAACATTTATGTTTCCTGCAAAAGCACAAAATAGTATAAAACTGAGTACAAAAAGAGTACAAATTAAAAAAAGCCTACCGATTACGGTAGGCTTTTTCTATATTTATTCGTTGAAGTGCATTTGACCGTTTTCGTCAACGTACACAGCTGCTTGACATTTACCTTGGTTTATATTGGTTGGTATGCGCAAGCACAATTATCGGTTGTCAATACGCTGACCTTGTTCTCCGCAATTTTGACTGAGTTCCACTGGGAATTTTTCCTGATGGATCCGCTGGTGTTCATTCTGTGGCTCTTTACAGCGGCGACCATGCTGTTGTGGAACAGGGGTACGTTCTGCGGCTGGCTGTGTCCTTTCGGTTCATTGCAGGAGTTGACCAATCGTGTTGCTAAAAAACTGGGCGTAAAACAAATTACTGTGCCACATTTGTTGCATACGCGCCTGACAGCCATTAAATACGTTATCTTCTTCGGTTTGCTGGCTATTTCCCTGTACGATTTGGGTACTGCTGAAAAATTTGCAGAAGTTGAACCTTTCAAAACCGCAATTATTCTGAAGTTTATGCGCGAATGGTGGTTTGTATTGTTTGCTGCAGCTTTGCTGATTGCCGGTTTGTTTATCGAACGTTTCTTCTGTCGTTATCTGTGTCCTTTGGGTGCGGGTATCGCATTGCCGGGTCGCTTCCGTGTGTTTGACTGGCTGCGCCGCTATAAAATGTGTGGCAACCGAGGTTGAGGCTAAGGAACGTAAGCACCGTATCG
>ERZ773073.684-NODE-684-length-17424-cov-20.780356_pt1 | contig 17424 bp, 14 predicted proteins | sample MGYA00580616_ERZ773073 | MGnify/ENA primary metagenome ERZ773073 (study PRJEB29015, sample SAMEA2737960) | human oral metagenome | biome: human oral; feature: human-associated habitat; material: dental | place: China | collected 2131 ...
AGGCTTCGGCTTGCTCAAGCATTGTGCCGGAAATCGATAGCGACACTTTGAAATCCGGGTGCGTGTCAAGTAATTGCTTGAGCAGCCGCGTCATCGGGCGGTATGATTTATCGGCAACTTTTTCGAAAATTGCGCGGTTATTACGGTGCGGCTCTTTGCATTCGCCAAAATAATCATGATTGACCGCCGTATCAAACACTGTGTACTCGCGCACGCGCCACGGTTGGTGAACGTGCAGATATAATACGATTCCGCGCTTGCTACTCATTGACTTCTCCTGTTTTCATGTTGTTATAGACGTGAATGCATTTTTCAGCGACATCATTCCAGCTGATACGCGCATACTCGTTTTTGACATTGCGTTTCAAGCTGTCGCGCAGCGCCGGTGACGTCGCAAGTGCCACGAGCTGGTCGGCGAGCTTCTCGGTGTCCCAAAAATCATAGCGCAGTACGCTTTGTAATATTTCGCCGACGCCGGACTGCTTAGTGATGATCAGTGCCGTATCATGGTGCGCTGCTTCAAGCGCCGTTAGCCCGAACGGCTCCGACACTGAGCTCATCACGAACACATCCGATACGCTATACGCATCGCGCCACTGCTTGCCGCGCACGAATCCGCTGAAAAACACTTTATCGGAAATACCAAGATCCGCAGAAAGCTGAATAAGCTCGTCGCGCTGATCGCCGTCGCCGGCAAACAAAAACGCGAACCGGTCGTAGCGCTCGCACGCCCGCGCCGCGCCACGCATCAATTGCACTAAACCTTTTTGCGCCGTGAAGCGCGTGATCGTCGACACCACCGTGTAGCCCTCGTTTTTTAGCACTTCAAGATAGCGATACGTGCGGCGGTCATATTCGTAATCGCCGAACGAATCAATGTCGATCGCGTTGTGAATCACTTCAATTTTGTCTGCTGGAATGCCGTATTTCTGTACGATGATTTGCTTGGTGATATTACTTACGGCAATGATCCGATCCGCCATCATCAAACCATTATATTCAATCTCATGAATAATCGGATTGCCGCCATTGTGCGAACCAGCGCGGTCAAATTCGGTAGCATGCACATGAACGATCAGCGGCGCGTCGGTCAACTCTTTGGCGCGCAAGCCTGCTTCAATTGTAAGCCAATCGTGCGCATGAATGATATCAGGGCTACCCGTCTTGCGCACAAAACGCTCAACGTACTTGATGTAGCGTTTTTGCAAGCCGCGCATTGTCTGCAGATCGCGCATATCAACTTGGTCAAGATCAAGTATATCAACGCCTTTATTGTCATACGCGCCCATCGCGCCGAACCGATGCAATGGCGTTAGTTTTGTCGCCGCATGAACGTTCATGTAGTCGACATTTGAATGCTGAGCTGAGTAGGGCAGAATGAAATCAATCGACGCGCCGTGTTGTGCGAGCGCCTTGGACAGATGGTAGCACGCTACGCCTAATCCGCCGCTGTTGTGCGGTGGAAGTTCCCACCCAAGCATCAAAATCTTCATGTATACACCTTGCGGTCCGTTGATTCCCCTTATGTTATCTCACCTATAGTTATACACCCCTCAGCGGCGAAATGCAACCGGCGGCGCCGCGGCACGCAAGATTGGCGGCGCGTCCGCGAAATATTCATACAATTTGACAGCGCGCCCGCTAGTTGTATACAATAGAAATTGTCAATTGTTAACAGAGAAAAACATGAACGCAAGCACGCCAACCGCCTCGTCGATTATCGACGAAATCAAACAGATCGTATTATCGCCGCACTCGTTTCGGTCGGTTTTCATTTTGATTATGTCGCTATTGGTGGCGTATTGGCTGAGCCGGTTTTTAGCGAAAGGCCTAATTTTCATCGCTCAGCGCATCGCCTCGCGTAGCGACAAGGAGTCGGATGAAGCGCGCGCTATGCGGTTGCGCCAAACTGAAACGTATTTAAGTATGTTTATCGCCATCGTGCGGGCACTCGTGGTAATTGTAGTCGGATATATAGCGTGGATTTTACTGAGCCCGACAGCGGGGAATAACTCATCCGGTGCGAGCGGGCTAGCGGCTATCGGTGCCGGAGCAATGTTCGCGTTGATTGCTGGGCAGACGATCGGCATTATTTTGCGCGATTTGACGGCCGGCGCAATTATGATTTCGGAAAATTGGTATAAAATCGGCGATTATGTGAAACTTGAGCCGTATTCGGATTTGTCTGGCGTAGTTGAGCGCTTTACGTTGCGGTCGACGCGCATCCGCTCGCTCAACGGCGAGCTTATCACGGTGCACAATCAAAATATTACCGGTGTGCGCGTAGCACCGCGCGGCGTGCGCACTATCGCGGTTGACATCTTTGTGCGCGATAAAGACCGCGGCGTTAACGCAATTCAGCGCGTTATCGCCGCAATTCCAAAAGGTCCAACCATGCTGGCGCGTCCGCTGCATATCACCGATATCAACCAGTGGGGAGACAACCGCTGGCACATCACCGTCGTCGGGCAGACGGCGCCGGGACGCGAGTGGCTGATCGAAAAGTTTTTCGTGAACGCTGTGAGCGCGTTCGATGAAGATAAAGAGCCGAGCGAACGCTTATTGTCGCTGCCGCCCATATCGCACAACGCCGACGAAACGGCTAACAAGCGCTTAAAACGCGCTGTCCGCGTGAAGCGAGATCGTCCGCAGGCGTCATCGAATGGTAAATCGTCTGAATCTGCACGCCGCACGAAACGCACGCCTGTGCATGCTTACATCAACCAGCGGTTACGTACGATTGGTAAGAATAGTACACGCGCACAACAGCCAGCACGCGAACCGCGCCCACCAACCCGAAAGAGCTAGCCAAAACGCCGCCGCTCATGGTATAATACCACCGTCCGTATAGGGGAGTAGCTCAGTTGGTAGAGCACCGGTCTCCAAAACCGGGTGTCGCAGGTTCAAGTCCTGTCTCCCCTGCCAAATTGCGGATAATGTGCCTAAATGAGGTTTGTCTATGTCCTGGAAATAGCTCTATAGCAAGGGCTATTTTGTTTTTCTGCCTTGATCCTCATTACTTCGATAGGATACAGCAATAAACAGGCGGCAACTAAAAATACACCCGAAACATCGGGTGTATTTTAACTAATTGCTATGAGCTATGAGACATGAGCCATGCGCTAGCGCAGGCTGCGGCGGCTCGCGACATAAGCATATGCCATGCCGGCGACACCGCTGACGCCGAATAGTCCGCTCGCAACATTCAACGGTCCAGTCTGCGGCATAACTGTCACAGTCGGTGCCGACGGCGCTGGCGTTGAGGGCTGCGCCGGAGCTGATGGTGTCTGCGGCGCAGGCGGTGTCGGCTGCGATGGAGTCGACGGCGGCGTCTGTGGTGTTGACGGCGGATTTACCGGTTTAGTTTTGCACTCGTCTGAGTTTTTGTCGACGTGTTTGCTGGCGTCGTACTCGCTGCGCTTGATCGTACGAATCGTTTTTTCTGCTTTCACGCAGACTTCAATGGTTTCGTCGGTTTGCGTCGTCGCATTGTCACAAGCATCTGGTCCGCCAGAGATAGTTGGCGTATCAACGCAAACGTTGTTTTTGTGCGTACTTGCAGCGTACTTGCTGTACTTTGCAGTGAGCACGAAACTTTTTGCTTCGCCCGCTTTGAGCTCAGGAATCGTATATGTCCAGGTATTGTCTTTGACTGCACCCGCGTCTGCCTTGACGAGCGACACTTCTGCCGGCGCGTTGTCGGTAACAACGACGTCTTTCAGCGCGACTTTGCCAGTGTTTGTGACGGTAATCTCATAGGTAAATTCTTGACCGACAGCGACCGCGGCGTGTTTTTGCTTATTGACCGTTTTTGCAATCGTAATGCTCGGCTTGTCGGGCGTCGGAGTCGGTGTGACTGGTTTTTCCGGCACGGTGATTTGCGCCGTGCACGACGTGCTTGTGATATTGCCAAGGTCGCTTATTGCGTAGACTTGCGCTTTGTATGTACCAGCAGCGTCTGGTAGCTCAATCGTTGTCGAGCTTTCTGCGCCAGGCGTCGAAGCTTGAATGATCGTATTACCGTTCGCGTCAAACACATAGTAGCGGAGCTCTTTTACAGCGCCGCCGTTCTGGCCGGATGCCTTGCCACTGATACGGACTTTCGTGCGCGAGCCTTGAATCGGCGTGACTGTCAAACTATCGCACGTTACCACAGGCTGCGGTTTCGGCTCCGGCTTTGGTGTTGGTTTCGGAGCAGGCGGCGTTGGCACGCTGTATGTCACTAAATTGCCGCACGCCGACACGATACGGAATGTGCCACGCGTCGCTGATTTGCCCTCCCAGCCGTTATACCAGCTAAAATTCCATAGGCTATGCGGCCGCGAGTAAACCGTGCGCCCTGCTACCGAGTGTGCGCGCTGACCTTGCGCTTCGCTAAAACGCGGTGTCCAGCCCCACGAATACGAGCTAGAGTCAACCGTGAAACGCTTCATTGTCGACATGCTCGCTAGCTCTGCCCGCGTAATGCCATTGTACGTCATGACATCGCGGAAGTTATTTGTGTTCGCGTCGTAGTGCGCTAAAATCTGTTCTTTGCTGCCGACGCCACCCGAAATCATATCGTCGCTCGACGCCTGCGCTTGTGCGCCCATCACGAGCACGAACGATTGTAGCACGAGCGCAATTGCCACGAACGACATGCCTGTCCGCCGTGCAACCGTCTGACGCGACGCGCTTAACGTACGAAGCATTTGTTTCGTACGGCTTAGTATTGCGATCTGCATAGATACCCTCCTTACCGTGCCCCACCACTCGCACGTTTATATGTACTTCTCTCTACATTTTGCCACAAATCTTAAGCAAAATCAACGCCCGCAAAACCTCACGCGCTTCACCTGTAAATCAGTGTGCTATAATACCTGCATGAAGCCAGTTCATCTATCTCGTCCGCACGCTATCATGATGGTAGGATTGCCCGGCAGCGGCAAAACGTTTTTCGCGCAGCAATTCGCCGAAACCTTTAACGCGCCGTTTATCAACGCGGCGTACGTGGAAGAGCGCGGGCGCGACGAGGAAGCGTCAAGCGAACTGAACGCCATGTTTCTGGGCGAAATAGCACGCACTAATCAGACATTCATTTACGAAGGCGATAGTCTCAGCCGCACGCACCGCACCGACTTTGCGCGTTGGGCGCGTATGCATAATTACCAGCCGCTTTTTGTGTGGGTGCAGGTCGACGAGTCCACGTGCCGCCGCCGCATACTAAAAGCGCAAACTATGACCGCCGAACAATTTGACAGCGCCGTCAAGCGTTTCAGCGAACCGCACGTCCACGAAAAACCAATCGTCATTAGCGGCAAGCATACGTATGCCACGCAGGCGCGTACTGTTTTGAGCCGCCTGGGCAGTGAAAACCGCTCTGCCGCACGTCCATCGGTGCAGCCTGCCGAGCGTGTTGTGCAGCGCCCGATTCGCGTGCAATGACGAGGCGCATTTGTGCAGTAATATTAGGGGCTATATATGCCGCGTAGCCCGCAAACGATCCGTGATGCTGAATTCGGCGACATTATCGTGAAGCGCCGGGCGGGGGCGCGTAGCGTGCGGATTCATTTGGGAACGGGCGGGCAGTTTACGGTATCGTGCGGGCGGTTGACGCCACTCAAATTCATTCGTGAGTTTATTGACCAATCACGCGGCGAATTACGCCGTATGGCGGCGCGGACATCAATTGCCTCGCCGTATCAGCATGGGCAGGCAATCGGCAAACAGTATCGCATCGCCGTTGTGCCAACGCAAATGGTAGAAGCACCGAGTGCAGCGATCCGCGGACAGCATATTATCGTGAAGCTGCCGCCAGCGTACGCACTTGAAGACGGCGCCGTGCAGCAGCAGATTCGCGATGCGGTCGGGCGCGCGTTGCGCAAAGAAGCTAAGCAGCTATTGCCGCCGCTCCTTGCGAAACTTGCGGCGCAGTATAATTTTCACTACGCTCGCGTCCGCTTTAGTCATGCCGGCAGCCGATGGGGAAGCTGTAGCAGCACGGGCACAATTAGCCTCAATATCGCGCTGATGAAATTGCCAGACGAATTGATTCGCTACGTGTTAATTCACGAGCTATGCCACACGCGCCATATGAATCATTCAATTGCGTTTTGGCGCGAAGTGGAGCGCTACGACCCGCATTACCGCGCGCACCGCCAGCAGATCAAGCGCCACACGCCTGTATTGTAGCGCATAGTTGCGGTTGACGAGGGCGATAGTTAGAGAAGCCGGCGTACAGAAACCTACATTCATTAGCTCTTTGCAATTGTCGCGCTTACGGTTATACTAAGGATAATTATGGGTGAGCCGTCTCAGAATAATGATATTCTCCTTGGAGTAAATGTACGCCGTGCTAAGATCTTGCGTTACGCCGGATTGTTTTTGCCGCTGTTGTTGGTCGCGTATAGCGTGTACTTGCAACTAGCGCCGGGTGTACGGCATTATCCGCTAACGCCGCTCATTATTGCGATTAACGCTTCGTGGGTCATTCTAGCGCTTTATCATTTCTTTGCGCCAATGAAAACGCGGCACGGCGCGATTGCGCGGATTATATTATTCCATATTATCGCGTTGCTGTATATATTGTTTGTGTCGGGCTTTGACATGCCGTTTATTTACGTGTGGTCGGTGCTATTTTTAGCGAGCGCTGTGCACGCTGGCGCAGGCGGCGTGAAGCTTAGTTTGGCGATGTTGTTTGTTGCGGCGAGCGCGAGTGTTATCATTTCGGCGGACGATTTAACGCGCGTGTTTCAAATTGGGCTGCACTTTGCCGGCACGCTGATAGTGGCGTGTATTATGAATGCGATTGTCACGGCGCAGGCGATTGATCAGCGCGAGTTGCTGCGTTCGCAAACCGAGGAAAAACTGCAGCGCGACCGCGTGCTGACGATTGTGAATAATTTGGCGGACGCAATTTTGAGTGTTGATAGCCGCGGCACAATTCAATTGTACAATGCGGCAGCGCTTGATTTGCTTGACACCAACTCCGAGCTGACCGGAAAGAAAATCGACGCTGTGCTCACTATGAAAAATAACGAGGGCGAAACGGTTAAATTTACGCAGCTTTTGCATCGTATTCACAGCGTTCGCATGCGCGATGACCTGAGTGCTAAAATATCCGGAGAAGTTGTCCATCTAAGCGTCGTCTACTCGCCGATTCGGAACGCCAACAGTACGCATGCGAGCGGTAGGGACGGTTATATTATTATTCTACGCGACATAACCAAGCAGAAGTCGCTTGAAGACGAGCGCGACGAATTCATATCGGTTGTCAGCCATGAACTACGTACGCCGATCGCCATCGCCGAAGGTTCGCTCAGCAATGTTCAGCTCATGATGGAGCGCCCAGACATTCCGCAGTCTACATTGCACGATGGCGTCAACGCAGCGCACCAGCAAGTCGTATTCCTCGCGAAAATGGCAAATGACTTATCTACGCTGAGCCGCGCCGAACGCGGTGTTGCTGACACGCCAGAATTAATTGACGTTGCTGAGTTAATTAGCGAACTATACGCCGAATACTCTCCTGAGGCCACCGAAAAATCACTCTACTTCGATTTAGACCTTGACCCGCAGCTTGGCGCCGTTAACGAAAGTCGCCTCTATTTGAAAGAGTTATTGCAAAATATCGTTACGAACGCTATCAAGTATACGCAAACGGGCGGCGTCACTGTGTCGGTAAAACGTTCAGCGCCGCGGTTGCTGACATTCACCGTGAAAGACACCGGTATCGGCATCAGCCGCAGCGACCAGCAGCATTTATTCCAGAAGTTCTGGCGCAGCGAGGACTATCGCACGCGCGAAACAGGTGGTACGGGGCTGGGACTGTATGTCGCACATAAACTTGCGAAAAAATTAAACACGACGATTGAGCTAAAAAGCCGTTTGAACCACGGTTCAACCTTTAGCTTCAGTTTGCCGTCGACGAAACGTAGGAAGTAGCACCGCTTGCAATTTTGACATGTACAGCGTACAATAAGCTTGACAGTCTGGTTCATACCAGACTTATTTAATTGGGAGAAATCACCGTGACAGCATCAACAAAATCAACGAAAGGCAAAAAAAATAAGCCAACTGTAACGCGTATTAAGGCGAACGACAGCAGCGCGCCGAAGCGCACAGCTGCAGTAAAATCCAAACAGAATGCGGCAGCGGGCGCGGCAACAAAATCCACGCCAAGCGCAAAAGAAAAGTCCGTCTCTAAAGTCAAAAAACTCTTAGGCGGCACCCGAAAGTCAAAGAATGCAGCAAGCAGCAAAAAATCTACAAGTTCGCGCCGTAATCCGCTGCGCGCTGTTCGCAGCTATTTCGTTGGTGCATGGCAAGAGCTCAAGCAAGTCCGCTGGCCTGACCGCCGCAGCACCTGGGCGATGACAGGTGCACTTATCGCGTTTACTGTTGTGTTTGTCATCGTTATTCTATTGATCGACTACGGATTTTCGTGGCTATTCAAATTAATTATCGGCACAAAGTAGGAAAGAAAGGAATCAATTAGTATGGTAAAAAATCGTTACGACAGCGCACGGCAGTGGTACGCAATCCACACATACTCGGGTTACGAGGAGAAGGTCGCGGATAGCATCAAACAGCGCGCACAAACCATCGACATGGCAGACAAAATCTTCGACGCGATGGTGCCAAAAGAAAAACAAATCCAAATCAAAAACGGCAAGCGAAAGATTGTTGACGCAAAGATTTTCCAGGGTTATGTGCTCGTTGAAATGAAATTGACCGACGAAACGTGGTATATTGTGCGCAATACGCCAGGTGTGACGGGATTCGTGGGCAGCGGCACATCGCCGACGCCTGTGTCCGATGCGGAAATGAATAAAATTAAAAAGCGTATGGGCGTGGAAGATCCAAAACATCAAATTGATTTTTCAGAGGGCGAAGTTGTCAATATTATTGACGGACCATTCAAAGGTTTTGAGGGCGCAGTAAGTGAAATTGACACTGCCAAAGGTAAACTCAAGGTTATGGTTAGCATGTTCGGGCGTGATACGCCAGTAGAGCTGGATGCGCTACAGGTGAAGAAGGTGTAATATCTCAAGCGTACTGTATGTGTGCGAAGATAATAGAACAGGTTACGTTTGCAGAATTATGATAAATAACATATAATTAGCCTGTTACGCACTTATAATCATTACTTACAGCAAATTGCACAAGAAAAGGGAATAACATTATGGCAAAACAAGTTATTGGTAATCTGAAACTCCGTATTCCAGCTGGTCGCGCGACTGCTGGTCCGCCGGTTGGCAGCACGCTCGGTCAGTGGGGTTTGAATATGATGGATTTCATCAACCCGTTTAACGAGACAACTAAAAAGGATATAGGTAAAGACGTTATTGTGCACATCCAAGTGTACGAAGACCGTACGTTTACATGGAAATCGCTCGGGCAGCCGGTTGACGATATGATCCGCGAGAAAATCGGTATCAAAAAAGGCAGCGGTAAACCGCACGCCGAAAAAGTCGGCAAAATTACACGCGCGCAGCTAGAAGAAATTGCCGAAATAAAGAAAGATCAGCTCAACGCGATTGACTTAGACGGCGCAGTAAAAGTTATTGCTGGTACCGCCCGCAGCATGGGCGTGGAAGTTGTCGACTAGACTTAGACGGTAATGTAAACAGTGAGAGCGCTTTGGTCTTTGGCCGGAGCGCTTTTTATTATCTGCGAAGATGCGATGAGTCGCCGTGAACACTTTACGGAAAGAAATATATTATACTGTTTCATGCCACGCGAAAAAACACGCAAGTGTTATAATGGAGTCATCGGGATGTAGCGCAGTTTGGTAGCGCACACGGCTGGGGGCCGTGAGGTCGCAAGTTCGAGCCTTGTCATCCCGACCAGTTTTTGGTACAGAAAAATCAAGAGAGATTATTTTTAATTTTAAAGAAGATATTAAAGAATATCTTGATTTAATGATTTACGAAATTGCCATCAAATAAGACTTTCCAATTATTATAATTAGGGGGAATGTTGAATGAACTATAAATATAAAAATCCATACGAGCATTTGTCTGGAAAATTAAATGATAGAAAACTGATTGCTGCCGGTTTTTCAGAAAAAACCTATGATACAGGGAATGTCAAGCTGAACTATGTCATTGGCCCTAATAATGGACCAAGTTTGTTGTTGATTCCAGCTCAAATTGGCATATGGGAAAGTTATAGGAAAGTACTCTTACCACTATCGAAAATTTTTCAAGTATATGCCATAGATGTGAGAGGTCACGGAAAATCTTCTTGGACACCTGGACATTATTCATGGAAAATTATTGGTGAGGACATAAAGCTATTTATAGAAAATGTGATAAAACAAAAAGTAATTATCAGCGGAAATTCATCGGGTGGCATTATCGCTCTTTGGTGCGCCGCTAATATTCCCGAATATGTTTCCGGGATTGTTCTTGAGGACGCGCCTATTTTTTCTGCTGAAATGCCGCGGTTTAAAGAACAAGATAAATTTGTATATAACGGATTGAAACACCTCGTTGATCAAATCGGGAATATACAAGATAGAGATTTGGCAAATTATTTTAAAGACATGGAAGTGCCGGCCTCTGATAAGAGGATCAAAAGAATTCCAAATTGGTTTGTCAGTTGGTTATCGCGAAAGATAAAGAAGTCTCAAGATAAATACCCTGATAGTCCAGTCGAAATTGGATTCCCGTTCCCGAATAGCTTGCGTTTGCTAATTAAATCACTATCTATGTTTGACCCGGATTTTGCCAGAGCCTTCGTAGACGGTAGATTTTATGATGGTATTGAACATGCAGAGGCTTTTGAGAAAACGAAATGCCCCATATTGCTTATTCAAGCCGATTGGAAACGATACGAAAATTACGGGCTTGTGGGAGCATTTGACGATGACGATGCTCAGCATGCTATTTCCTTAGCTCCGCAAATAATATATAAAAAAGTTTCCGCTAATCATGTCATTCATGCTTTCAAGCCAAAAGAGTATATTAAACTATTATCAGAATTTAGAGAAATAGTATCTGATAATTCCATAGTCTAATGCGCCTCACTATAAAACGTACTCCTTCATAAATAAAGGAGTATGTTTTGTTTTTTACATTCGCGCCGTTTAGTAAATAAACTGTCCAAACGTCCCAGGGCGCACCGTGCGTTTATTATAATTGCCGGCTTTGTAGTTCCAACCCATTTCGGACACAGTATACGAGCCGTCGGTGTTAACACTTTCGACATAAGCGACGTGTCCATTCGTGACGGCGACTGCGCCGGCTTGCGGTGCTGTGCCGGTAGATTTGCCGGCGCGCTGTGCGGCGCCGATCCAGTTATAGCCGGCGTTGCCGTACACTGCAACATCAGGACGGCGGCTGTGCACGTAATCGGTGCACCACATGCCATTGCCAACGTAGTAGCTATTTGAGTTGACCGGCTTGCTCGTGTACTGGCGCGTTGTATATGTACTGCGCCGAGCGGCAGGTGCAGGCGCCGCCTGTGCGCGGGCTGTTTGCTGGGCGGCAAGCGCGGCGCTCGTGCGGTCGGCGAGCTGCTCGTCGGCAGTTGGCACGCGAATTTTATCGCCCGGGTTAATCGCGTCTGGGTTGGCGATTGATTCGTTTGCATCAAACAAACGTGTCCATGTCGTACCGTTCGCCTCGGCGATTGAGCTAAGCGAGTCGCCCTCCGCCACCGTTACGATAACATCTTTTTTATCGTTTTTTGGCTCTTTGTCTTTTTTGTCAGATTCTTGTTTACTATCGGTTGACGTTTTGTCGTCCGATGTGGTTGGTGCAGATTCGGCAAACGCCGGAGCACTCCAGAGCGCTGCGGCAATGGCAACTGCCAACACCACTAATGCTTTGTTGAAACGCATCGTTTCCTCCTTATACCCCCACGGCAAAAGGTAATAAAATTTATAAACTATCAAGCCGTGGCATGCAATGCTTACGCTTATATGTCAATAGCAAAGTGCAAACATGCAAAGCCGATACTAGCACGCCAAAAATATGCTGTCAACGATTTTTTGCGTAATATGGCAAAAGAACAGATACAAAATACCTAGACTTTTGATGCGCTTTTTGGTACAATCAAATGTGTAATAATTCAATAGGTTGGGAGATTAGTCAAGGAAATGGCTCATCGTTCGTACCACAGAAAGGAATCGCTAAACTATGGCAAGGAAAGCTGAATTGCTTGAGCAGGCAGCTAAGCTGAAACTTGATGTTTCGGCAAAAAACACGATCGCAGAGATTGAGGCAGCGATTAATGCGGCGAGCGCGTCAGCTGCTGCAAATGATTCAACTAAAGACTCTGGTGTTGTTGCAGAGCGCGAGGCTGTCGTGGCAAAAAGTGGTAAGCGCAGCGCTAAGGCGCTTGAAGAGGCTGAAGCAAAAGCAGAAAAAGAAGCCCGCAAACAAGCTGGCGATACTACGCCGCAAGGCGACGCTGACGCAGCGGTTAAAAAAGGTCCGGCGCCAAAAGTCCGTCCGTTGATTGAGCGCCGCGGCAAGGCCTATCGCAAAGCCGCCGAGAAAGTTGAGGCAGATAAGATTTATAACCTGCATGATGCGCTTATGCTTGCAGTCGAAACCAATCCGGCAAAATTCGATGCTAGCGTTGAGGTTCACGTGCGCTTGGGTGTTGATCCGCGTCAAGCCGACCAAAACATTCGCGCTACTGTCGTGCTACCGCACGGTACAGGCAAAACCGTCCGCGTTGCCGTCTTTGCGCCAGAAGCTGACGCCGCTAAAGCAAAGGAAGCCGGCGCCGACGTTGCAGGTGAAGAAGCTATTGTGAAGCTGCTTGATAAAGGCGCGCTTGACTTTGACGTGCTGATCGCAACGCCCGCCTACATGCCAAAACTCGGCAAGTACGCCCGTCAGCTTGGTCCGAAAGGTTTAATGCCGAACCCAAAGAGCGGTACTGTCGCTGCTGACGTTGTTAAGGCAGTTTCCGAGGCCAAAGCCGGCAAGGTTGAATATCGTGTTGACAAGCAAGCGATCATCCATCTAGGTATTGGCAAAGTTAGCTTTGGTGTCGACAAGCTTGAAGAGAATGCCAAAACGTTCTTCGCTAGTTTGCAGAGCCAAAAGCCGTCTAGCTTGAAAGGCAGTTACGTTAAGTCGACCGCTATTGCCACGACGATGGGGCCGGGGATTGCGACCGAAAACCAAGTAAATTAAACGCGGCATAAAGTTAAGTCTGGGCGCACCGCGAGGGCGTCATACCATCAGGACGTCGCTCACTCATTAGTAACAACATTATACACTATATTGTTAATACTGTCAATGCTTATGCCGTAGCTAACAGGGGAGTAGGACTATGGCTTTGATGGTAACTATTGACATTTCATACTATTAATGATATAAACATAGTAGGCTTTTGTTGACGAAGTTTTGTGACTTTGTCCAAAAAGCGCAAGCAGTACTCACTACGCAGATATTATGGTATAATATAAAAGAATATTATGTCATTTGTTTTGTCAGTCGTCAGCTTGCTTATGCAGTGGTACGTTTGGACGCCAATCGTACTCATTTTAGGGTATATGACCTGGCGCAATTACCGCAGTATTGACGCCGTGAAGAATATCGAAAGCGTCCTGTTGATGCTTGAAATTCCAAAAACAAACGACAAGTCAGAGCTCGCCGCCGAACAAATGTTTGCGAGCTTACACGGTATCTTGCGCGATGCGCGCGAACTCAGGGCGAATGGCGGGTACCAAGAGCACCTCAGCTTTGAAATTGCCTCGGTCGGCGGACGCATTCAATTCTACGTCTGGACGCCAAAAGCACTGCAGAGCTTCGTTGAAGGACAAATCTATGCGCAGTATCCACAGGTACAAATTCACACTGCCGAAGAAGATTACGTCACGCACGAACGCCACCACACCGTCGTCTATACGTCGGAATTATCACTAACCGATCGAGAGTTTCTGCCGATTAAAACGTTCCAGAGCTTTGAAGTCGACCCGCTCGCCGGTATTACCGGCACGCTCGCCAAGCTTGAAGACACAGACGAGGAAATATGGATTCAAATGCTCGTACGCCCAGTGCGCGACGACTGGCATAAAGCGGCAGACAGTTGGATTACATCAATCAAAACAGGCGGTTTCAACTTATTCGGACAAGGCGGCGGCGGACGATGGGTTGCCAGCTTGTTTGAAGCGCTATGGGCGCCGCCAGAGCAGGGAACTGGCGCGGCGAAAGAGTTGTCCGAGCGCGATAAGACACGTATCGCCGAAGCTGAAAAGAAAGCAACAAAACTCGGTTATCAGGTAAAAATCCGCGTTGCCTATCTAGGAGAAAGCGTTAGCGACGCACGTTTGCGCATGCAGGGGATTGTCGGCACGTTTAAGCAGTTTAATTCAACTAATCTCAATGGCTTCAAGATGACAAACGACAGCTTCGCCAAAGAAGCGCTTGCTAAATACAAAACGCGGCTGTTTGCCGACCGCGGCTATCTGATGAATATTGAAGAAGTCGCAAGCGTGTTTCATTTACCGCATACCAATGTTGAGACGCCAAACATCGTCTGGGCAAGCACCAAGACTGCCGAACCGCCAGCAAAACTGCCAGTCCTCACTGGCGATCCAGCGCAAGACGAAAACATTTCAGCATTTGGCATGACCAATTTCCGCGGCATCAACCACCAGTTTGGCATGCTGCGCTATGACCGCTCGCGCCACGTCTACATCATCGGACAAACGGGAGCAGGAAAATCAGGATTACTTGAGTTGTTTGCGCTCAGCGATATTTTCCACGGACAGGGCTATGCGATTATTGACCCGCACGGCGATTTCGCAATTAACAATATGCGCTTTATCCCGGGTTCGCGACTAAAAGACATTGTCTATTTCAATCCAGCCGATACACAATTTCCGCTCGGTTTCAACCCGCTTGAAGTAACAAACCCTGAGCAAAAGAATAATATAAGTTCAGAAGTCATTGGCGTATTGAAGCGCATGTTTGGCGAAAGTTGGGGACCGCGCCTTGAATATATTTTGCGCTACACAATCCTCGCGCTCCTTGACCGTCCCGAGACTACAATGCTTGACATTACGCGCATGCTTACCGATAAAAAATTCCGCAAAGAAACGCTTAGTTACTGCCAAGATACTGTCGTATTGCAATTTTGGAATGTTGAATTTGCCAGCTGGACGGATAAGTTCCAAGCAGAAGCAATTGCGCCAGTGCTCAACAAAGTCGGCGCCTTTACAGCAAACCCAATCATTCGTAATATTATTGGCCAGCCAAAGTCAACGTTTAACATCCGCCAAATCATGGACGAGGGTAAAATCCTCATCGTTAACTTAAGTAAAGGTTTAATCGGCGAAGACAACGCCGGCATCTTAGGTTCATTCATCGTCACAAAAATTCAGCTCGCCGCTATGAGCCGCAGCGACATTCCCGATGTTAAAGATCGCCGCCCGTTCTACTTGTATGTCGACGAGTTCCAGAATTTCGCCACCGACAGCTTTGCAACGATTTTGTCTGAAGCGCGCAAGTACGGACTCAACCTCACAGTTGCGAATCAATATATCAGCCAAATGCAGGACACAGTACGCGATGCCGTCTTCGGCAACGTTGGTACAATGATTTCATTCCGTGTCTCCGCCGACGACAGCCCGATCCTCGCTAAACAATTTGAGCCGCAATTTGAGCCAAACGATCTCCTGCAAATGCACAACCGCAATTTCATCATCAACATGGTGATCAACGGCGAAAAAGCGCCAGCGTTTAGCGCGAAAACGTTAAATCTGCCAACCTACCAAGACGACAATACAGGGCGGATCATTCAATGGACGCGCGAGCATTATTCGCGCCAACGGTCCGAAATTGAAGCCGAAATCAACGAGCGTATGTTGCCGCCCGAAAATCTCACCGTCAAGCGCCCCGGTCCAGCCTACACGCCGCCAAAAACGCCCGAACAACGCGCCGCCGATCGCGCCGCCCGCCAGCAAGCGCAGCAAACCCAGCCACAGCCAGCAGGGGAGGTGAGTGTTTCGAAAAAAGCGCTATCACCGACTATTGAGTCTGGCGTATTACAGATTGACCATGGACGCGCCAAACCGTCGGCAAAGGCAGTTGCAAGCACTGCGAACACCACTCCAGCAAAACCTGCGTCCGGCAAAAGCGAAGTCGACAATAGCGACGCTGCCACCACAAAACCAAAGCGCAAACGCACTCGCAGCCGCCGGCGCAAAACTCCAGCGGCAGCTACTTCCAATTCGTAATCAACTATTGCTATGCCTCTACCGTTAGAAATAGCCACCACGCCGCATGCTCATGACGCTCAAGTTGATGAGATTATCGATCTATTATGCAAGCCCAGCATCTGCGGCCCAATTTCAGACATACTAGGCCGAGATGCTTTCATGGAAGCAGCTACCGACCTAACGCAACGTTTATACTTGGGTGAGTGTGCCGCTGCACTGGCCAGATACATCGATGAAAGCAGCAATACCATCAAACCAGTTGGCACAATTATCTATAGCCAGGACTCAAACGATCCTAAAATAGCAAATTTGGAACTAATCGTCGTACGAGAAAAATATCGACTCCGGCAAGTAGGCACGCAGCTGATGAAAATAGTCGAGGAAGAAGCGAGATTATTCGGCGCAATCCAACTACAAGCACAAGCACCCCAGAAAATGCCAGACCTACAGAGCTTCTTAGCAAAAAACGGCTTCTATTTCAGCTGCATGAAAGAGGGCGGGGTTTTGTTTTTGCGGTATAAAAAAGATTTGAAAGAAAAAGATAAAGATAAACGATGAGACGCAAACAGTCGACCCGTACTTCTACCTTCGCTTATCCGAATCTATCATGTTCCAAACCAGCGACCCCACTTATATGTATTTGATTCAGCAACCAACAGTTTTAGAACAAATATAGAACATCTTAATAGTCCATTTAAGAGACTCGAACGCAAAAGGTTTGGATTCCTGTAGATATGGCATTAGTCGTTACGATAAATTACACATAGTAAGATCTAATGAAATAAGCTTGAGAAAACTAACATAATAATTGCTAAGACGACAAAATCATATACAAAGACAAAATCATAAACACCCTTAAAAAGCGGGGTAAATAAAAGTATTTAGAAGCTCTGGGACAATAAACCTTCGAGATTAATCAAAAAACAGCAACAAAAGGGATGTAATCTTGTTTATAATTTACACATAGACTTAACGTCGCACAATGTCCGTTTTACGTCTTATAATCTATGTTGTCAGGATGATTAATCATACGTTCGCAAATAACGGTTTTACTTTGATATAAGCCGCAGCTTATTAATCTTGGTCTATAAATGGGGAGCTTTGTCGCGCTACTAGAGTTATCTTTTACTTTTACATTTTATTCGCTATATAAAAAATACCGCCAACCAGCAGTTCTATAGATATAAGTCCACGCACTCGAAAACAAACTCGAAATTTAAATTGTAGTAATTAGCACATGTTTATAGACTTAAGTT
>ERZ773073.686-NODE-686-length-17382-cov-14.700121_pt1 | contig 17382 bp, 10 predicted proteins | sample MGYA00580616_ERZ773073 | MGnify/ENA primary metagenome ERZ773073 (study PRJEB29015, sample SAMEA2737960) | human oral metagenome | biome: human oral; feature: human-associated habitat; material: dental | place: China | collected 2131 ...
ATCTCAGCAATGCGACGCCGAAGTTCGGAACGCTTCACGCATTCCTCGCGGCCACAGCATTGACGGTCAGCTACTTCTCGACCCTCATGCTCAACTTCTGCGACTTTTCGCGCAACGCACCCGACCGCCGGTCGGTGACGCGGGCCAATCTGTGGGGGCTTCCGGTCAACTTCATCGCCTTTTCCGTGGTCTCGGTGCTTGTCACGGCAGGAACGCTCAAAGTCTATGGAAAGTACATCTTCGACCCCGTAGAGGTGGTCAGCCGCATCGACTCGGTGCCGGCCGCGATCCTCGGGGCGATCACCTTTGCGGTGGCGACCCTCGGCATCAACGTCGTAGCAAACTTCGTTTCGCCGGCGTACGACTTGGCCAACGCCGCCCCCAAGCACATCGACTTCAAGAAGGGCGGCCTAATCTCGGCCTGCATCGCCCTGGTCATCCTTCCCTGGCAGCTGTTCAAGAACCCCGTTGTCGTCAACATCTTCCTCGAAGGAGTCGGGGCGGTGCTCGGACCGCTGTTCGGAATCATCATGGTCGACTATTTCATCTTGCGCAGGCAGAAGGTCCTCGTGCTGGATCTGTTCAAGGAAGAGGGGCACTACACCTACGCCAAAGGCTGGAACATGAAGGCCATATGGGTGACCGTGGGATCCTCGATCGTCTCCGCGGCCTTCGTGATCCTCGGAGTCCTCGCCAAGACGGACGGCCCCTTTGCGAAGGGAGGCAAGGCCGCCCTTGACATGCCGTTCTTCGAGGCCGCCTCCTCCTTCTCATGGTTCATAGGCGCAGCCCTAGGCGGCCTTCTGACCTACCTGACGATGAGGAACGACGATTCCCTTCGCAAGTCCGTAGCCGCCGCAATGGACGCCGAAGCCGAGAACGCGAACGAGGCCGTCCAAGCTTAAAATTGAGCGGGGCGGTCGGCCTCCGCCGAGAGGGCGCCGGCGATGTCGTCGGCTGTGCAATACAGCGTCGGAACTATCGAGTTTTTGATGAGGTAGTCCGTGATGCGCTCGGCGGGGGCCGAAACGGAGACGGCGAGATACAGATCGCCGGGAACCGGAACGGCCACGCAGCGCAGCCCGCGCTCGTGTTCGCCGTTGTCGAGCGCGTAGGAGCGTTCGCGGGTCAGTTCGATTTCCCGTATGAGTTCGTCCTTGTCGGTGATCGTCGTCGGCGTGAAGGCACGCAGCTGGGTCCGTTCGATCGTCGCGAGAGCCTGAGCATGGGGCATGGCCGCGAGAATCGCCTTGCCGACCCCGGTGGCGTGGAGTGAGACCTGGTTTCCGACCTCGGTGAACATGCGACGTGCACGCTCGGAGGGGACGTGGGAGATGTATCGCGCGTAGTCTTGGTCGAGCATCGCCACAGAAACCGATTCGTCCAGGGTGACGACGGCTTTCGTGAGAATCGGGCGGAGGGCCACCCCGAGGGCGCCGCCCGCATAGCGCGAAAGCGAGATGAGCCGGGTGCCCAGGGCATACTTCCTGTGCGGCGTCTGATAGATGTAACCGCTGGCCATGAGCGTGCGCAGGAGCCGATGGGCGGTGGGCCTCGGCAGCTTCGCCTGTTTGCAAATGTCCGTCATGCTGATCGGCGAACCGGCGGAGGCAACGATCTCGAGTATGCCGAAGGCACGGCTCACAGCCTGTACCGTGGAATTTGATCGCGAGGTTTGCTTCTCGGTGGACATAAGCTGCTCCTTAGGCTGACTTACGTAGCCTACCGCATCGATATGGCTAGGTCTGCGGCTAGCAGCGCATGCCTCACAAGCTCAGAAACTATAAGAACGTCAAAAAATAACTGATAAAATCAAAACAAAATAAAAACGACGTTTTCTTTCCGCTTCCGCATCGTGGAATTTTGCGTTAGAATCGTGGAAAGAGAGCGCGAAGTTCCCAGATCAACGACGATTTAGAAAGGGAAACACCAATGGCAACCAGGAAAATTTGGCGCGCCGAGCGCGTCGTGCTTCCCGGCGGCGAAAAGCCCGCGGCGATTGCCGTCGAAGACGGCACGGTGGTTGGAATCCTCGAAAAGGACGCCCCGTGGGAAGCCGACGAGGAAGTGCTCATTCCCGACGACCAGGCTCTGATGCCGGGTTTGATCGACATTCACGTTCACGTCAACGAACCGGGCCGCACGGAATGGGAAGGGTATGAGACGGCCACCCGGGCCGCCGCGGCGGGAGGATTCACGACCCTCATCGACATGCCCTTGAATTCGAGCCCGTGCACCACCTCGCTCGAAAACCTCGAGCTGAAGAAAGAGGCGGCGCGCGGCAAGCTTTCCATGGACGTCGGCTTCTGGGGCGGCGTCATACCGGGAAACATCGAGGAGCTGCGGCCCATGTGGGAAGCCGGAGTCTTCGGGTTCAAATGCTTCCTCGGCGATTCGGGGCTCGACGAGTACCCGTACGTCGACCGGCCCACGCTGCTGGCGGCGATGAAGGAGATCGCCTCCTTCGGCGGCCTCCTCATCATTCACGCGGAGGACGCCTCGATCCTCGACTCCGCACCGGGATGCGACGGACGCTCCTACGAGGCTTTCATGAACTCCCATCCCGCCGAAGCGGAGAACGCCTCGATCGATTTCGTCGTCGAAGCCGTTCGCCAAACGGGGTGCCGCGCGCACATCCTGCACCTCGGCTCGGCGGGCGCCGTCGATTCCATTCGGAGGGCCAAGGCCGAAGGCCTGCCGCTCACGGTCGAGACGGCGCCGCACTACCTGACCTTCGACGCCGAGGAGATACCCGACGGGGCCACCGAGTACAAGTGCTGCCCGCCCCTGCGCGGACATGACAACCGAATGGGCCTGTGGAAGGCGCTCCAAAAGGGCGTCATCGACCTCGTCGCCTCGGACCATTCGCCGTCCACAGCCGAGCTCAAGCACCTCGACACCGGAGACTTCGGCGCCGCATGGGGCGGCATCTCCTCGGTTCAACTCGGTTTTTCCGCAGTGTGGACGGAGGGCCGCAAGCTCGGGGCGAGCCTCGGCGACGTCGCCCGGTGGCAAGGCGCGAACCCGGCGGCGACCGTCGGCCTCGCGGGCAAGGGGTCCATCGAGGTCGGGGCGGCCGCCGATCTCATCGCGGTGGCCCCGGACGAGACCTTCGTCGTCGACAAAGACAGGCTCTTCCACAAAAACCCTGTATCCCCTTACCACGGAAGGGAACTCGCCGGCGTCGTCAAGGCGACGTGGCTGGCGGGCGAGCCCGTCGAGCCCCACGGCCTTGCTCGCGGGCGTCAAATCACGCGTGACAACAAGTAAACACCAAGCCATATTCCACTAAGGAGGAACTCACGTGGCACCACTTCCTATGCAGTCGATCAAGTCTCTCATCCGAGAGGTCGACTTCGAGGGGCAGAGTTTCATCTCGATCAATTCGATGACGAACGACCAGCTGCTCGCGCTCTTCGAGCTCGGACGCAACCTCGAGCTGCAGAACCGCGGAAACTGGCAGTTGTACCCCGACGCCATCGTCTCCCTTCTCTTCTTCCAGCCCTCGACGCGCACACGCATGAGCTTCGAGACGGCGATGTACCGCATGGGCGGCAACGTCATCGTCGAAAACACCCCGCAGACGACGTCGTCGATCGCGAAGGAAGAGTCGCTGGCGGACATGCTCCGCTGCGTCTCCCAGTATGCCAACGTCATCGTGCTGCGCCACCCGAACGACGTCGATGCGCGCGAAGGCGCGTCGTACAGCTCCGCGCCGGTCATCAACGGCGGCTGGGGCCACTGGGAGCATCCGACCCAGGCGCTGCTCGACCTGTACACCCTGTGGCGCAAGTTCGGCCACATCGAGGGGCTCAAGGTCACGGTGGCCGCCGCGGACATGATCGAGGCGCGCACCGGCCACTCGATGGCGCAGGGCCTGGCGCGTCTGGGCGCCGAGGTGACCATCGCCTCTCCCAAGGACAAAGCCGTTCCCCGCGAGGTCATCGAGAACATCAAGAAGAACTACCCGAACGCCAAGCTCGAAGAGGCCTACGACTTCGAGAAGGACTCCTTCAACGAGTTCATTCGGGACAAAGACCTCGTCTACCTGCCCGGCTGCTCGGCTCCCGCCGGCGCCACCGCCGAGGCCTTCAAGAAGGTGATGGACGATTACTTCGTCAAGCACGAGACGCTCGACGAGGAGCGCGAGAAGGGGCACATGATCTATGTGACCCACACGCTTCCGCGCCGCGCGGGCGAGATGGACCTCGCAATCGACGACACCCCGAACCAGCTGTGCTTCGAGTCGATCCTCCACTCGGTGTCGATCCGCATGGCTCTGCTGACCGCAATCCTCGGCGCCTGAGTCGCCGCAAACAAAGCACTTCAAGGAAGGACAAACACAAATGGCAGATTTCGAGATTTTGGCCGGCGGCTACACTTTCAAGGCCGTCTATCATGAGGACATGGCGCCGGAGACGGTCGCCGCCTTCAAAAAGCACCTGCTGGGCCTGAAGTCGAAGATCATTCACGTGCGCTGGTCCGGCCAAGCCGGATGGATCCCCTTCGGGGACCTCGATCTGGGCATCGGACACGAGAACGGGACCTGCTACCCGCTTCCCGGCGAGATCGTCATCTACCCGGGAGGAAAGTCGGAAACCGAGCTCCTCATCGGGTACGGTTACGTCAACTTCGCATCGAAGGCCGGCCAGCTCCCCGGCAACCATTTCGCCACGATCGTCGAGGGCAACGAGAACCTCAAGGCTCTTGGCGAGAAGTTCCTGTGGGAAGGCGCCCAGGACATCGAGTTCCGGCCACTCTGATCGATCGGGGGCGTCCGCGCACGCCCCCGCGTCCGGGCCTCCGTTTACCGGCGGGCCCACGGGGGCCCGGACGCAGAAACACTCAGCAGGCCGCCGAGTTCGCTAGGAGATTTACATGGCACGCATGCGCGTCGTCGACGCAATCGTTCAGATCCTCGCAAAAGAGGGGGTGACGGTAACATTCGGAATCCCCGGCGCCGCAATCAACGGCCTGTATTCCGCGCTGAAGGCCGACGGACGGATCGGCCACATCCTCGCCAGGCACGGCGAGGCCCAGTCCCACATGGCCGAGGGGTACACGCGCGCCAAGGTCGGCAACATCGGCGTGTGTCTGGGAACGTCGGGCCCCGCGGGGACCGACATGATCACGGGAATGTACTCGGCTATGGCCGATTCGCTGCCCATCCTGTGCATCACCGGCCAGGTGCCCACGCCCAAGCTAGACAAAGAGGACTTCCAGGGAGTCGACATCGCTTCGATCGCCGCGCCGGTGACGAAGTACGCGAAGACGGTTCTGGAGCCCGCACAGATCCCCGGAATCTTCCAAAAGGCTTTTTACCTTATGCGCGAGGGCCGCCCGGGCCCCGTCCTCATCGACCTTCCCGGCGACGTGCAGACGGCCGAGATCGATTTCGACGTCGATGCGTACGAGCCGATCGAGGTGCACAAGCCCGTCGCCTCCGACGCCCAGGTCACGCGTCTCATCGACCTCATCGCCTCGGCTGAGCGGCCGGTCCTCCTCGCGGGCGGCGGCGTCATCCAGTCCGACGGCTCGGACGCCCTCGTCGACCTGGCGGAAACGCTTGGAGTGCCGGTGGTCTCCACCCTTATGGGCTGGGGCGCGATTCCCGACGACCACGTTTTGTCCCAGGGAATGGCCGGCATTCAGACCTCCCAGCAGTACGCGAACGCCACGCTTTTGGCCTCGGACCTGGTGGTGGGGATCGGCAACCGCTGGGCCAACCGCATGACGGGCGACCTTTCCGTGTTCCGCAAAGGAAGGAAGTTCGTCCACGTCGACGTCGAACCCTCCCAGATCGGCCGTGTTTTCGCACCCGACCTCGGAATCGTCTCCGACGCCAAGGCGCTCATCGTCAAGCTCGCGGACAAGGCGCGCGAGTACAAGGAGGCCGGCAAGCTCGCCGACTGGGGCGTGTGGGCCAAGGAATGCGACGTCCGCAAGGCCACGATGCAGCGCAAGACGGCCTTCGAAAACGTGCCGCTCAAGCCGCAGCGCGTCTACCAGGCGATGAACGAGGCGTTTGGGCGCGACACCCGCTACGTCACGACGATTGGGCTGTCGCAGATCCAGGCCGCCCAGCTCCTGCACGTCTACAAGCACCACCATTGGCTCGACGCCGGTCAGGCCGGACCGCTGGGATGGACGATCCCCGCGACGATCGGCGCATGCGTCGCCGATCCCGACACCCCGACCGTCGCGCTCTCGGGCGACTTCGACTTCAACTTCCTCATCGAGGAGCTGGCCGTGGCCGCCCAGTTCAACATTCCGTGGGTGCACGTTCTGGTCAACAACGCCTACCTCGGCCTCATCCGGCAGTCGCAGCGGGCCTTCGACATGGACTACTGCGTGCAGCTCTCCTTCGAGAACATCAATTCGCCGGAGACGGAGGGGTACGGCGTCGACTACGTCAAGGTCGCCGAGGGTCTCGGATGCAAGGCGATTCGCGTGCGCAAGCCGGAGGACCTCGTCCCCGCATTCAAGCGCGCCCGGGAGACCGCCGACGAGCTGAAGGTCCCCGTTGTGGTCGAGTGCGTGCTCGAGCGCGTGACAAATGTTTCCATGGGCGCCGCGCTCGATTCGGTCAACGAATTCGAACCGCTCGCCGAGGCGCCGGAGGACGCCCCCACGGCCATCCTTCCCCTCGAGCCCAAGCGGAGCTGAGCCGGGCGGCGGCATCGGCGTCCGGCGTCGACATTGAGCCCGAACGGGATCGGTCGGGCCCGGCGCGAGAGGCCGGGCACCGGCGAACCCGCTAAGCATGACATCGGCGGCCGGCCCGTCAGGGCTCGCGAGGCCGGCCGCCAACAGACGAAAGGACACATTATGGAGTACGCAGTCAACTGTTCGATCATGTTCAAGGAGCTTCCCGTCCTCGAGCGGGCCAAGGCAGCCGCCGACGCCGGCTTCAAGGCCGTGGAGTTCTGGTGGCCGTGGGACGTCGCGGTTCCCGAGCGCGAGGATATCGACGCCTTCGTCGCTTCGATCCGCGACGCCGGCGTTCAGCTCATCGGGCTCAACTTCTTCGCCGGAGACATGCCCGGGGGAGAGCGCGGCCTCGTCTCGCTTCCCTCCCGCGTCGACGATTTCAGGGCGAACGTTCCCGTCGCAGTGGAGATCGGGCGCGAGCTCGGGTGCAAGGCGTTCAACGCCCTGTACGGCCTTCGCCAGGAGGGCGTCGACGCCGTGGTGCAAGACGCCGTTGCGATCGACAACCTCGAGTTCGCGGCCAAGGCTGCGGCCGAGATCGGGGCGACGGTTTTGGTCGAACCCGTTTCGGGCGCCGCCGGGTATCCCTTGAAGACGGCCGCCCAGACCTTGGCCGTGGTGGAAAAGCTCAAGGCCGAGCGCGGCGTTGAAAACGTCGGCTTCCTGTGCGACCTCTACCACTTGGCCGCCAACGGGGACGACGTCGCAGCCGTCGCCGCGGGCGACGGAGGAGCCGCAGCCCACTGCCAGATCGCCGACTTCCCCGGCCGCGGGGAGCCGGGAACCGGCGACCTGGACATCGCAGGTTTGCTTGCCTCAATGAAGAAGGCGGGATACGACGGCTGGGTCGCGCTGGAGTACGTGCCCACCGTCGCCACAGCGGACTCTTTCGGCAACCTCCCAGAACTGCCGTAAACTCCGCACCCGCCCGAGCGGGGCTCGCCATTTTGATCGACGCCGGCGAGCCCCGCTCGTTTTTGCGCCCGTCGGTCAAAGAGCCGTCGCCGTGCCCGTCGGTCAAAGCGCTAGCGGGTGGGAACGGCGAATCAAACGAAGGCGCAGAGCGGGAGGGGTGCCAAAGCGCCTAAAACGAGTGGGAACGGCACCCGCAACCTCTAAGAGCGGAGAGCTCCCGAATCAAAGGATTTCGAGCGGGCGGGGCCCGGACGGCGGCGTGAACACCTCGTCGAGGTCGCGCAGGATCTCAGGGGTGAGCGTCACCTGGAGGGCGGAGGCGTTTTCCTCCATGCGTTCGGGGGAAGAGGTCCGGGGGATAGCGATCGATCCCGGTTCGCGCACCGCCCACGCGAGGGCGAGGGCCGCCGGCGTCGTTCCCGCCTCTGCGGCGATCTCGGAAAGGAGCTTTCCGGCCTGGCCTTGGAAGAGCCGTCCCTGTTCGAGCGGCGAGTAGGCCATGAGGTCCACGCCGCGTTCGCGCATGAGGGGGAGAAGGTCGTATTCGGGGCCTCTCCGCAGGAGGTTGTAAAGGATTTGGTTGGTCGCGGGCGTCACGCCGAGGTCCGCGAGATCGTCCATGTCCGCGGGGTCAAAGTTGGAGACGCCCCATGCGCCGATGAGGCCGTCGTCGACGGCGGCCTGAAGCGCCTCGACAGTCTCCTCGAGCCGATGATGTCCGCGCCAGTGGTAAAGATAGAGGTCGAGGCGGTCGGTGTTGAGCCTGTAAAGCGAAGCTTCAAGCGCCCTGCGCACGCCCGACGCCGAGGCGTTCGAGGGAAGCACTTTCGAGACGAGGAAGACGTCGTCGCGCCGCCCGGCGATTGCCTCGCCGACCAGCTCCTCGCTGGCGCCGGAGCCGTACATCTCGGCTGTGTCGACCACGCGCAGGCCGAGGTCGAGGCCGCGGCGGATCGCGGCGATCTCCGAGTTGCGCTTGCGGCGATCCTCGCCCAGGTACCAGGTGCCGATGCCGATGGGGATGTCCGTGAGATTCATGTGTCAAGCGTAAGTGATTTAGGGACTCCGTCACAGCTCTCTTGACGGCTAAATAATTATCTTTCTATACATAACTCCTTAGTTCCTTAAGTGTGACTATTGAAACACTTTTCCTGAACAAGGACTCGGATAGCAGTCTTTGGTCGACAACAATAACTGACTTAACGTTCCACTTTGTTTTATTTGGCAGTGAAATGTTAAAAAAAAGAAGGATCGCTTCAAGGTGTGTTTTTAACCATGAAGCTCTTTCCTCAAGTCGCTTAAGCGCACTTTTTTCGCCGATAACTAGTTGGTTTACTTCATTGCGCAATTCGGCGGGCGTTCGTGCGACTTCTAGGTTTTTTGCTTCAACTAGAAGCAGTTCATGTTTATCAGGGTCTATTGCAAGTACATCAATGTCTCCCAAGTCCTTGCCGTTAAAGTTGTGCAAACTGTAGTTACCTATTCTGTCCACTCTTTCTTTAACAAAAGAGTAGCCTACTTCTCTCAGGACGTCCGCAACTTGTTTTTCAAAGTTTTTACCTTTCATATCTTTTAATCTTCCCATTTCTTTGGCCAGGCTTTTCCAGGCCTTCTTTTTCTCAGGGATAAGATCTGATGGTTTCTGTAAACGTCCAGACCTATACTGCTCAATCCAATACAAAGGTGTGTGCAACAATGCTTTTCGTCCGAAAGATATGCCTTCTTTATGCTGCACTAAGGGCCGTTTGAGATAAGAGCGATCGCGATTGAATCTCCAGGGGGCGACGTTTGTGGTATCTTTCCAGAAATCTTCGCGAGAAAGCTGATTTAGCGGCATAGTTAGTTCCTTTAGAAAGGACTCAATTTTTGAATCTTGCCATTTTAATGTATTGGACAACTCATCTTTCAGTATAGAAGATGGTATCGTCATTGTCTGGGAATCTCCGAGTAAGTCCACGAGTGCATGTACACCTATTTCAAGTTCGGTAAAAGTAAAACCAAAAAGGTTACCGGCTAGGTCGTTGGCTACTGGAAAATCCAGCTGTTGTGTTTGTTTCTCTGCCTGGGGTAGTGACGAATCAGCTAGAATCGACTCCGCTCTGGAGCGCCGAAATGCATTGAGTGCGTCGAAGTATGTATCGTTTTCGAAAGAAAAGCTGAGCCTCTTTGAAGCAAGAATCTCAAAGTGTACGTTTGAAATCTCTGAGTTAAGAGAATCGGCTAGCATTCCCATATTGATGACTTCAGATCCCAAAGCCATTAGCCTCTCGTAACGTTCTTGATTTAGTACTTTAGTTCCAGAAGGTGGAAAGGCGGCGACGAACTCTATGAGAAATCTGCTTGTAAGAAGTGAAGTATCAGATTTTACAAGCTGCTTTTGAATTTCAAAAATCTCATCATTCTCATTCTCGAAAAGTGTAGTATGGTGAGTAAGTCGCTCTGACTCACGAATCCAGTAAGCGATAAGTGCTTCATTGCGTTCGATTAAAAACTCAATTAGGTTCGTCGGAGCTAGCTCCGACACCTCTTCATAAAGCTTATCTATGATCCATGGTGTTATATAAGATATAATTAATTTAGATCTTTTTTCATCCTCAATAATGCCGATCGGAAGCTTCTTGTCCTCGATTAGGTACTGCCCGAGTTCGTCTAACAGCTCAGATAATGCCTCATCTGAACATGTCCATGCTGGAATACTGCTATTTTGATAGCAGCTACCGAGGCCTATCAGATCTCTTGCCTCTCTCCGAAGGGCTTGGTCAATGATCTGCCTGGACTCAATGCCAAGAGTTCTACATAGCTCGGACACGAGGAAACGATCCATTTCATTTTTAGTTGTGGGCAAATTCTGTAAGAAAAAGACCTCTAGAATGTTTGCGCCGGTGCCGAATGTTCCGTTGCACAGCCTCAAATCAGGCTCCGTTCCAGTTGGGGCCAGCTCTATCGCGTACTCGACTACGCCTTTGGTGCTGGCTGGTTGCTCGAGTGATTGTGGTTCTAGTTCCCAAAGCTGCCAAATCCAGTAGGCAAGTGCTTCCCCAATAGCCATAAGATGAGTCTCAGTAGTGTCATCAGTATCTTTTTGACGAAGTACATGGACCCAAACAATGACTGTCTTGAGATCGACGACATACGAATCGTTATAGTAGGCACAGCTCAAATAAACAGGTGAATTAGTGCCAGGATGTGCTAACCAACCTTCCGCACAACCCTTTTCATCCTGCCCGGGAAGCTTGAAGTATCGGTGATCGTATCGAGCCGCATTCTTCAAACGTAGATCTTGTCCGTAGGCGCATTCTATAACTAGGAAGTTTTGCAAAGGACTATCCTCTAAACAAAAACTCATATTATTTTCATAGTATAAAGCAAAAGCATCCAAGGAAAAATGTGAAGAGCATGGAATAACTTTTGTGCGTTTGCAGAGACGAGTCAGGGCACGTGAAAAGTACCATAGACCAAGTTTATTGAAACCAGGTGTTTGTAGTATAGTTTGTAGTTCGTCATATGAAGCAACTAAAGCTGTACAGGAGCCTTCTAAGGGTGGCGTGAATATTGTAAAATCACGTCCAATAGATAATGGTTCAAATATATAAAGTGTTATTTCGGGATGTGTTTTTTTATTTATTATATTATTTATTGATATGAATGTATCACTTAAATCCCACTCTCCATAAATAGATGCTTTATCATAGTTTTTAAGATCGTCAACGATGACAAATATTTCTATAACTTTGTCAAAATCGAATGAAGACTTTAAATGTATCCAGTTTCTTTCTTTTTCAACGGTTTTTAGTGGGAAGTCAACAAAATGTTGAACGAGTTTTTTTGTTTGTAGGGTGGAGTGCAAAAGAAGTGAATTAACAAGCTGATCGATGCAATCCTCTTCGATTGCGGCACTAACAATATGGTGGCGCAATGTGGCTGCAAGCTCCGTTGGTGCTGCCAATGTTACGTGTGTTTTGCAGCGAATGAACGGGTGTATTATTATCCACTCTACAGGGTCAACTGAACGCGGGACGGAACAACCTTGTTGTTGTACTAGTTTCTCTGTCAAGTAATCCCGCATAGTTTCCGAATAATTCGAAAATATTTCGTTCTCGTCAAATTCAACCAATTTGGTGGCCTCGCTGAGCTTCTTAAGACTAGGTATCTTTATTTTCTTTATATCTTCAACTATTTTAGTGTGTCTTGTTAGGTTAAAATTTTTACATACAACGTCACTTACGTTAAGCAGGATATTTGCTAGCGCTTTAACTTTTTCAAGAAAGATTTCTGGGAAAAGTTCACGGGGTGATAGTAAGATTGCATTTAATAAAGACTGGGCTATAATTCCCGCATTTGTTGCTATACCTTGAATGGTAAGTCGTGGACCAGCAGGTGATGGTACTTCAACAACATATACGCCTTCATAAGGGTCTTGCTGATGTTTAGTGTGTCTGTCATTAATTCCTTGCAAGGAAAGAAGTTTTTGAATTGTCCAAGGAGAAGGCATACGAGCACTGGGCACTTCTGGGAGGGTCGCTGCAATAGAAGCAAGGCGCTGCAATCTTAGTAACCAAGATATATTCTGGGGATTCAACTGCAATGTACTTGCGGTTGCCAGGAGGGTTGGTCCATCCATGTCTCGCCAAGGGTTTCCCGTTGGATCCAAAGTTGCGTCAAATGATTTAATTGTCATGTTTATACTTTACAGCAAATTTTAGACCTATCAAATGACGTATTCAACGCCATTTTAATCTTATTTAAGTGTATTAGTATATTACAAAAATGTAGATTAGTTTTGAATATATTTAACTATTATTCATTTTAAAATAAGTCGATAGTTATTAATATATGAGTATATATTAATTTTGAAAGTATTGAATACTTATAGGAATTGTGTGGAATCTAAGTTATACGACTAAGCTTTAGTTTTGATAAAGGTTGATATCGAACTGTCACGAAAGTAATTGCGGCCGCACGCGACGAAATGCATGCAGCTGGAAGATGCGCGATGATGTACGGGGAGGCCGCCCTTCTGAAGTCGACGGGCAGCCCGTTCGGTCTGGCAGTTGCCCGTTTTGACGTCCGGTGCCGCTCGCATGACGAGGCGGCGGCCCTCGACGCGGCGGCCACGCCGTTGTGCAAAGGAGAAGCCGATGCTCATCGTGACGCTTGCCGGCGGAATCGGTTCGGGCAAGTCGACGGTCGCCGCGGCGCTCGCCGAATGCGGGGCCCGGCTGCTTTCGCTCGACGACGTCGCCCGCGACGTCCTCTCGCCCGGCGAGGAGGCCGTTCGCGAGGTCGGGGATCTGTGGCCCGAAGCGGTGAGAGAAGGCAAAATCGACAGGTCGGCCCTCGCGAGGATCGTTTTCGACGACGCCGAGGCGCTCGCGCGTTTGAATGCCGTCGTCCACCCGAGAACCTGGGAGCGCGCGCAGGCGCAGCTTGCCTCCTGGCGGGAGGAAAGCCTTCAAGCGCAGTCGCAGCGGCGCGAGCCGTCGGGCGGGCCCGCCGATTTCCCGCGCGGCGAGGGACGGTTTTTACGGGACGGCGCTGAGCTTTCGGACGGAGGCATCGAGTTTTTCGGTGACCGTGCCAAACTTCCGGGCGGAGGCGCCGAGCTCTCCGGCGGCCGAGCGAAGCCTCTGGGCGGCGGGCGGGAGTTCGTCGTCGTCGTCGAGCTGGCGCTCCTTGCCGGAAGCCCGTACCAGGACGCTTATCACGGGACGATCGTCGTGGACGCCCCGGAAGACGTCCGCGTCTTGCGGCTTGTGAATTCGAGGGGAATGGACGAAGCCGACGCTCGGGCGAGGATCGCCAGCCAGACGCCGGCGTCGAGGGTGCGGGAGCTGGCCGACGTCGTCGTCGACAACGGCGGCTCCCTCGAGGACGCCGCCCGCGCGGCCCGCGAACTGTGGGAAGGCTGGCTCGTCCCTTACGCCGCGAACATGCGGGAAGGCCGGCGCGTCTTTGGGGGCGACGCCCCGCCGAGCCCCGGGCAACGCGCTCGCGCAGCGGCTCGCCTGACGCGGCAGGGGGCCTTCGTGAACCGGGAGTCGCCCCTCGGAGAGGGAGAGGCGGCGCTTTCCGGGAAGGGCGCGAAGGCGGCCCTTGGAGGGGGCGGCTGGGAAACGGCCGGCGGCAAAGGCGGCGTGCTCAAAATCGTCGGCCCGGTCGATGAGTCCTCGCTTGCCGACGCGGGATTTGTCCCTTGCGCGGGTGAGCCGCGCGCGGTGAGTCAGGCCCGCGGCGAGAGCCGTCGCGTTTCCCCCGATGCTCGGCGTGACGCGTCGCCGGGCGATTCCGGCGATGTCGCGTCTGGATCTGGTTGTTGCGCATTGGGCGATTCCGGCCGTGTCTCTTCCGAGCCTGCCGCCTGTGCGCCAGGGGGGCCTCGCCTTTACGTTTCGGCCGATCCCCGCTTTGCGATGGCGGCCGTTGTGACAGGCGAGCACGATTGACGCGACGTCGAGCACCGTTTGTGAGGCCGCCTGCGGTTCGGCGGCTTGCCTCGCCTGCCAGCGGCCCGGCGGTTTGCCTCGCGCGCCTGCGGCCCGGCAAGGCTTGCCCTGTCCGCGTCCGATACGCCGCCCCCGCTGCGTTGTGAGCGAACATTCGTTCGGCATAGGCGTCTTCTCGTGTAAGCTCGAACCATGACGACCGAGATCGAATCCGAGATCGAGAGGGCGGAAAAGCCCTTCCAAGTGGTGTCGCAATACACCCCCTCCGGCGATCAGCCCGCGGCCATCGCGGAGCTGGCGGAGCGGATCGAGGCGGGGGAGAAAGACGTCGTCCTCTTGGGCGCCACCGGAACCGGCAAATCGGCGACGACGGCGTGGCTCATCGAGAAGGTTCAGCGCCCGACTCTCATCATTGAGCCGAACAAAACCCTGGCCGCCCAGATGGCCGCGGAATTCCGCGAGCTCATGCCGAACAACGCCGTCGAGTACTTCGTCTCCTATTACGACTACTACCAGCCCGAGGCCTACGTTCCGCAAACCGACACGTTCATCGAGAAGGACTCCTCGATCAACGACGAGGTGGAGAGGCTGCGGCATTCGGCCACGAACTCCCTTTTGACTCGGCGCGACACCGTGGTGGTGGCCTCGGTTTCGTGCATCTACGGATTGGGCACGCCGCAGGAGTACGTGGCCCGCATGGTCCAGCTCGAAGTGGGGCAGCGGATCGACCGCGACGAGCTCATGCGCGGATTTGTCGGCATGCAGTACACGCGCAACGACGTCGCATTCGCCCGTGGAACGTTCAGGGTGCGCGGGGACACGGTGGAAATCATCCCCGTCTACGAAGAGCTCGCCATCCGCATCGAGTTTTTCGGCGACGAGATCGACGCGATCACGCTGCTGCACCCGCTCACGGGAACAGTGATCCGCCGCGTCGACCGCGCCCATGTCTTTCCCGCCTCCCATTATGTGGCGGGCCCCGAACGGATGGCCCGCGCACTGGAAGGGATAGAGGCGGAGCTGGCCGAACGGCTGGAGACGCTTCAGACGCAGAACAAAATGCTCGAGGCCCAGCGCCTGCAGATGCGCACCAACTACGACGTCGAGATGATGCGAAACATCGGGTCGTGCGCCGGAATTGAGAACTATTCGCGCCACATCGACGGGCGGGGGCCCGGAACTCCGCCCAACACCCTGCTCGACTATTTTCCCGAGGATTTCCTCCTCATCGTCGATGAGTCCCATGTGACGGTCCCGCAGATCGGAGCGATGTACGAGGGCGACATGTCGCGCAAGCGCACGCTCGTCGACTACGGCTTCCGCCTGCCCTCCGCCATGGACAACCGGCCGTTGAAATTCCCCGAATTCCTGGAACGTATCGGTCAGACTGTTTACCTTTCCGCCACCCCGGGCAAATACGAGACGGAACACTCCGACGGCGTCGTCGAACAGATCATCCGGCCCACCGGGCTCGTCGACCCCGAAGTCGTCGTCAAGCCCACGGAGGATCAGATCGACGACCTGCTTGGGCAGATCAAGGAGAGGGTCGAGCGCAACGAGCGCGTGCTCGTCACCACGCTGACGAAAAAGATGGCGGAAGACCTGACCGACTATCTGGCCGAACGCGACATCAAGGTCGAGTACCTGCATTCCGACGTCGACACTCTGCGCCGCGTCGAGCTTTTGCGTGAGCTGCGCCTGGGGACATTCGACGTGCTGGTCGGCATCAACCTCCTGCGCGAGGGCCTTGACCTTCCCGAGGTCTCGCTCGTCGCGATCCTCGATGCGGACAAGCAGGGTTTCCTCCGCTCGACGACGTCGCTCATCCAGACGATCGGCCGAGCGGCCAGAAACGTCTCCGGCCAAGTCATCATGTACGCGGACTCGATCACGCCGAACATGCGCGAAGCCATCGACGAGACGAACCGGCGCCGCGCCAAACAGATGGCCTACAACGAGGAGCGCGGAATCGACCCGCAGCCGCTTCGCAAGAAAATCGCCGACGTCACGGACATGCTCGCCCGAGAAGACATCGACACGGCGGCTCTGCTCGAGGGCGGATACCGCAAGGAGAGGGCCGCGGCGCCGGAGGCTCCGGCGACAGCGCGCGAAAGCGCCGCAGCGGAAGGGGAGCGCGACCTCAAGGGGCTCATCGAGGAGATGACGGAGCTCATGCACGAAGCCGCGGCGTCGTTGAAGTTCGAACTGGCTGCGCGCTACAGGGACGAGATCAAGGGCCTCAAAAGCGAGCTGTGGCATTCCATGCAGGCACAGAAGTAGGGGCGCAGCGCGTATCGAATCCCACAGACAGGCGCCGAACTCCTTTGCCGAAACGAGCAGGATGTTCGCGTAGAATTCTCGATGGAGGGGAGTATTCCCACTCAACATCGGTTCGTCATCACGGAACGTTCCCGGACCGAGGCCAGCGATGGCGGGAAGAGACCTCCGGTTGTCCCTTGAAGACCGGAGGAAACTATGCCAATGTCCACGAACGCGCTCGCCGCGACCGACGCGGCGCAGTCCATGCAGGTCCACATGCACGAGTGGCTCGTTCTGGGCGGGCTCGTCGTCGCCCTCATCGGCATGGACCTTTTTCTGCACCTGCGAAAGCCCCATGAGCCGACGATCAAAGAGTGCACGAGGTGGCTCGTCTTCTACGTCGGCCTGGCCGTCGTCTTCGGCGTTTACACCTGGTTCCGCCACTCCTCGAAGTTCGCATTCGAGTATTTCGCGGCCTATTTCACCGAGTACTCCCTCTCGATCGACAACATCTTCATTTTCATAATTATCATCGGCTCCTTCCGAGTTCCCAGGAAATATCAGCAAAAAGTGCTCCTGTGGGGCATCGTCATAGCCCTCGTCCTCAGGCTCGTCTTCATCCTCCTCGGCGCCACCCTCCTCAAGAGTTTTTCGTGGCTCTTCTTCATCTTCGCCGCCTTCCTCCTATGGACGGCGTGGAACCAGCTCCGCGAGGGCGTCGAGGACCGGAAAGACCCGGACCATGACGACGACGAGTACAAGCCGAACGCCGTCGTTCGCGGAGCGCGCAAGATATTCTTGGTCACCGACGGCTTCGTCGGAGACAAAATGATGGTGCGGCGAAACCACAAAACCTTCGTCACGCCTTTCTTCCTGTGCATCATCTCCATCGGATCGGCGGACCTCATGTTCGCCCTCGACTCGATACCTGCGTCCTTCGGGCTGACCTCCCAACCGTTCATCATCTTCGCCGCCAACGCCTTCGCGCTCATGGGACTGCGCCAGCTCTTCTTCCTCGTCGAAGGGCTCCTCGAACGGCTCGTCTACCTCCACT
>ERZ773073.688-NODE-688-length-17359-cov-27.938280_pt1 | contig 17359 bp, 8 predicted proteins | sample MGYA00580616_ERZ773073 | MGnify/ENA primary metagenome ERZ773073 (study PRJEB29015, sample SAMEA2737960) | human oral metagenome | biome: human oral; feature: human-associated habitat; material: dental | place: China | collected 2131 ...
TGGCGCTCCGGGGCCGGCGAGATCCTCGTCTCCGACCTGTACGACGGTGAGAAGGCGGACGCGCGTCTGGCCACCCCCGGTTGGTCGTGCCCCGGCTTCGACGACTCCGCCTGGCTGCCGGTGGCGGTCGGGGCCAACGACGCCGAACGGCTCGTTATGCCCTCGGACGCGCCTGTGCGCACCACCGACGTGCTCGCCCCGGTGGCGGTCAGCGTGCTCCCGCCGGTGGTGCTCGACTTCAACGGCACCGCCATCGAGATGACCCCCGAGCGCGTGCTCATCGACTTCGGGCAGAACATCTCCGGGCGCCTGCGTATCCGGGTGAGCGGTGAGGCCGGCCAGAGCATCACCCTGCGTCACGCCGAGGTCCTGGAGGACGGCGGGCTGGGGATGCGACCCCTGCGCGAGGCCGAGTCCACCGACGTCTACACGCTCGCGGGCGGCGGTGAGGAGGAGTGGGAGCCGGTCTTCGCTATCCACGGCTTCCGCTACGCGGACGTCACCGGCTGGCCCGGCGGCGGTGAGGCCGCCCGGGCCGCCATCGAGGCCGGGGCCGTGCACGCCGTCGTCCTGCACACCGAGATGGAGCGCCTGGGCGCCTTCACCTGCTCCGACGAGCGCGTGACCCGCCTGCACGAGAACTCGCGCTGGTCCATGCGCGACAACTTCGTGTCCATCCCCACCGACTGTCCGCAACGCGACGAGCGCCTGGGCTGGACCGGTGACATCCAGGCCTTCGCACCGACGGCGGCCTTCCACTACGGCTGCACGGGCATGCTGTCCTCCTGGCTCGTCGACCTCGCGATCGAGCAGGCCGCCCACGGCACGGTGCCGTGGTACGTGCCGGTGATCCCCGGCGGGTTCTGGAGCCCACCGGTCCCGGGGGCCGTGTGGGGCGACGCCGCCGTCGTCGTGCCGTGGGAGCTGTACGTGGCCACCGGTGACCTCGGCCTGCTGGCGCAGCAGTACGACTCGGCCCGTGGCTGGGTCGATCTCGTGACCTCACTGGCCGACGACGACCACTGCTGGACCACGGGCGGGCGCCAGCTGGGCGACTGGCTGGATCCCACGGCCCCGCCGGACAACCCGATGCTTGCCATGACGGACCCCGCCCTCGTTGCCACGGCCTTCTACGCGCGCAGCGCCCGGATCATGTCACGGTGGGCGGCGACGCTGGGACGGATGGCGGACGCCGAGCGCTACGGCACGCTCGCCGACGCCATCGGGGCAGGCTTCCGGTCCCGCTTCACCGACGGGGCCGGGCACCTGGCCTCCGACACGCAGTGCGCCTACGCCCTGACCATCGCCTTCGACCTTGCCGGTGACGCCGAGCGGCTGAGGGTGGCCGGTGAGCGTCTCGCCGCGCTCGTCGAGGACTGGGTGCGCCTCACCGGTGAACGCGCCGGATTCGAGGTTCGCGACGTGCACTATACGCACTATGGCCGTCTGTGCCCCATCGAGACACCAGAAGGTCCGAACATCGGACTGATCTCGTCGCTGTGTGTGTATGCCAAGATCAATGACCTCGGATTCATCGCTACACCTTATCGAAAGGTTGAGGACGGAAAGGTGGATTTCTCGGAAGACGCCATAACCTATTACACCGCAGAGGAAGAGGAGAACAAGATCGTAGCACAAGGGAATACGCCGCTGGATGACGACGGTCACTTTTTGCTCGACCGCGTTAAGGCGCGCTATGAAGCAGACTTCCCTGTAGTGGAGCCGGATAAGGTGAGTCTGATGGACGTCTCTCCGACACAGATCGCATCGATTGCTGCTGGACTGATCCCCTTCTTGGAACATGACGACGCGAACCGAGCGCTGATGGGATCGAACATGATGCGCCAGGCTGTGCCGTTGATCCGCACCGATGCGCCGATCGTGGGAACGGGCATTGAGGGGCAGGTGGCACGCGACTCGCGAACGCAGGTGATTGCCGAAAGAGAGGGCGAGATTGTGTTCGTAGATGCGACCTGCATAAAGATCAAATACGACCGGACTGAGGAAGAAGAATTCATCAGTTTCGAGGATGCAATTAAGACTTACAACATCCCCAAGTGGCGGAAGACGAACCAGAGTACGACGGTCGATTTGCGGCCCATTTGTCATCCTGGCCAACGAGTGAAGAAGGGTGACATTCTGACAGAAGGCTACTCCACGCAGAATGGCGAATTGGCGCTGGGACGGAACGTGAAAGTGGCTTACATGCCGTGGAAGGGATACAACTATGAGGACGCCGTGGTGCTGAACGAACGCATGGTTCGGGAGGACTTCTTCACCTCGGTGCATGTGGACGAATACATCCTCGAGGTGCGTGAAACGAAGCGCGGTATGGAGGAGTTGACCTCCGATATTCCGAACGTCAGCGAGGATGCAATTAAGGACTTAGATGAACGCGGCATTATCCGCGTCGGTGCGCATGTGAAGCCGGGTGACATCCTGATCGGGAAGATCACGCCGAAGGGAGAGTCGGATCCGACACCGGAGGAGAAGCTGCTGCGCGCCATCTTCGGCGATAAGGCGGGCGACGTGAAGGACGCTTCGCTGAAGGCTACACCGTCATTACGAGGCGTGGTGATTCGGACGAACCTCTTCTCGAAGATGGTGAAAAAGCGCGCCTCGTCACGCTTGGCTGACAAGGCTATACTGCCCAAGATCGACGAGGAATATGAGGAGAAATTGGCGCAGCTGAAGACCTCGCTGGTCGATAAACTGCAATCGCTGACGAACGGAAAGACCTCGCAGGGCGTGAAGGACTATCTGAATACGGAGGTCATACCCCGCGGTGTGAAGTTCTCGCGCAAGATGCTCGAGGAGCTGGACTACAACGCGATCCAAGTCAGCAAGTGGACAACGGATGCAGCCAAAAACGAGCTAATCAAGCAGCTGATCGTGAATTACCTCAAGAAATACAAGGAGCTGGATTCGGAGCTTAGGCGAAAGAAGTTCGACCTCACCGTGGGCGACGAGCTGCCGACCGGCATTGTGCAGATTGCGAAGGTCTACATCGCCAAGAAGCGTAAGATTCAGGTGGGTGACAAAATGGCCGGTCGTCACGGAAATAAAGGTATCGTGTCGAAGATTGTGCGCCAAGAGGACATGCCTTTCCTCGAGGATGGTACACCGGTGGACATCTGTCTCAACCCGCTGGGTGTGCCTTCGCGAATGAACCTCGGGCAGATCTTCGAGGCCGTCCTCGGATGGGCCGGAAGAACGCTCGACGTGAAGTTTGCTACACCGATTTTCGACGGCGCTTCGATCGACGACTTGAACGAATGGACGGACAAAGCAGGCATTCCTCGCTATGGCAAGACGTATCTCTACGACGGCGGCACGGGCGAACGCTTCGACCAGCCAGCCACCGTGGGCGTGACGTACTTCCTCAAGCTCGGCCACATGGTGGACGACAAGATGCACGCCCGCTCCATCGGGCCGTACTCACTGATCACGCAGCAACCGCTCGGCGGTAAGGCCCAGTTCGGTGGACAGCGCTTCGGAGAGATGGAGGTCTGGGCCATCGAGGCCTTTGGCGCTGCGCACATCTTGCAGGAGATTTTGACCGTGAAGTCGGACGATGTCGTGGGCCGCTCGAAAGCCTACGAGGCCATCGTGAAAGGCGACAACATGCCGACACCGGGCATTCCGGAGTCGCTCAACGTGTTGCTCCATGAACTCAAAGGGCTCTGCTTGAGCCTCACATTAGATTAAAGATACAGCGCATGAATCAGGGCGGAAGAGAGGGCACACCCCTCGCTTTCCCTTGTTCATGGGGACGAATAGCAGGGGGGCACAGCAGACTCCTGCAATCTGCAGGAGATGTTCGTACACCTACGGAAGGTCTCCTGCAATCTGCGGGAGATGTTCGTACACCTACGGAAGGTCTCCTGCAACTTGCGGGAGATGTTCGTAGACCTACAGTGATCCCCTGCAACTTGCAGGAGATGTTCGTAGACCTACGGAAGGCCCAAACACTCGAGGAGATTCAGTTTCACCCCATTTCATGCGACCCATCGCGATACAAATACGACTATATAATAGAAGAGGATTATGGCTTTTAGGAGAGAGAATAAGATAAAGACGGATTTCACGAAGATCACGATCGGACTGGCTTCACCGGAGGAGATTTTGGAGAACTCCTACGGTGAGATTCTCAAGCCCGAGACGATCAATTACCGCACGTACAAGCCCGAACGCGACGGACTGTTCTGCGAGCGCATCTTCGGGCCGGTGAAGAACTACGAATGCTATTGCGGAAAATACAAACGCATCCGCTACAAAGGCATCGTCTGCGACCGTTGCGGGGTCGAGGTGACGGAAAAGAAGGTGCGGCGAGAGCGTTCGGGACATATACAGCTCGTCGTTCCCGTGGCTCACATTTGGTATTTCCGCTCATTGCCCAACAAGATCGGCTACCTGCTTGGCCTGCCAACCAAGAAGCTGGATTCGATCATCTACTATGAGCGTTACGTAGTTATCCAGACCGGTGAGGCTGAAAATGTGAACGATATGGACCTCCTCTCCGAAGAGGAATACCTGAACATCCTCGACACCCTGCCGAAGGAAAACCAAATGCTCGAGGATACGGACCCGAACAAGTTCATCGCCAAGATCGGCGCCGAGGCGATCTATGACCTCTTGACGCGCATCGATCTCGACACCCTCTCTTACGATCTGCGCCACCACGCCATGACCGACACCTCGCAACAGCGCAAGAACGAAGCCCTGAAGCGCCTGCAGGTGGTCGAGGCTTTCCGTGCGTCAAAGGGGCGCAACCGTCCGGAGTGGATGATCATCAAAGTCGTGCCCGTCATTCCGCCCGAGCTGCGTCCGCTCGTTCCGCTCGATGGTGGCCGCTTCGCCACCTCCGACTTGAACGACCTCTATCGTCGTGTCATCATCCGCAACAACCGTCTCAAACGCCTCATCGACATCCGCGCCCCGGAAGTCATCCTCCGCAACGAGAAGCGCATGCTCCAAGAGGCCGTCGATTCGCTCTTCGACAACTCGCGTAAGTCGAGCGCCGTCAAGACGGACGCCAACCGCCTCCTCAAATCTCTCTCCGATAGTCTGAAGGGTAAGCAGGGACGCTTCCGCCAGAACTTGCTCGGTAAGCGTGTCGACTATTCTGCGCGCTCCGTCATCGTCGTTGGCCCCGAGCTGAAGATGCACGAATGTGGTCTGCCCAAGGATATGGCCGCCGAACTCTACAAGCCGTTCATCATCCGTAAGCTCATCGAGCGTGGCATCGTGAAGACGGTCAAGTCGGCCAAGAAGATCGTCGACCGCAAGGAGCCCGTCGTGTGGGACATCCTTGAATACGTCATGAAGGGTCATCCTGTGCTCCTCAACCGTGCTCCGACGCTTCACCGCCTCGGTATCCAGGCCTTCCAGCCGAAGATGATCGAGGGGAAAGCCATTCAGCTCCACCCCTTGGCCTGTACCGCTTTCAACGCCGACTTCGACGGTGACCAGATGGCTGTCCATCTGCCGCTGGGCAACGAGGCCGTGCTCGAAGCGCAGATGCTCATGCTCGCTTCGCACAACATCCTCAACCCAGCCAACGGCGCCCCCATCACCGTGCCCTCGCAAGACATGGTGCTCGGACTCTATTACATCACCAAGCTCCGCAAAGGCACCCGCGGCGAAGGGCTTATCTTCTATGGCCCAGAGGAGGCACGCATCGCTTACAACGAAAAGAAGCTCGACATCCACGCCCCGATCAAGGTCTATGTCAACGACCGAGACGCCGAAGGCAACCCTGTCCGTCACATGGTCGAGACCTCCGTGGGCCGACTCATGGTCAATGAGTTCGTACCCGAAGAAGTGGGTTACGTCAATGAGGTTTGGGGCAAGAAAGCCCTGCGCGACATCATCGGCAACGTGATCAAGACCTGCGGCGTGGCCCGTACGGCACAGTTCCTCGACGACATCAAGAACCTCGGTTATTACATGGCCTTCAAGGGTGGCCTGTCGTTCAACCTGGCCGACGTGCTTATCCCGCCCGAAAAGGACAGCATCGTCAAGGAGGGATACGACGAAGTGGAGCAGATCACGTCCAACTACAACATGGGCTTCATCACCAACAACGAGCGTTACAACCAGATCATCGACACCTGGACGCACGTCAACAGTAAGCTCTCCAAGACGCTCATCGATCAGCTCAGTTCGGACAACGACGGCTTCAACTCCATCTATATGATGATGGATTCCGGTGCCCGTGGATCGAAGGAGCAGATCCGTCAGCTTTCGGGCATGCGTGGTCTGATGGCCAAGCCGCAGAAGAGCGGTAGCGACGGCGGTCAGATCATCGAGAACCCGATCCTTTCGAACTTCAAAGAAGGACTCTCCGTGTTGGAGTACTTTATCTCCACCCACGGTGCCCGAAAAGGTTTGGCCGACACTGCCCTCAAGACAGCCGACGCCGGATACCTGACGCGTCGACTTGTGGACGTCTCGCACGACGTGATCATCAACGAGGAAGACTGCGGTACGCTGCGCGGCCTCGTCTGCACGGAATTGAAGAACAACGAAGACGTCATCGCCTCGCTCTACGAGCGTATCTTGGGCCGCGTATCTGTGCATGATGTCGTTCACCCGATCACGGGTAAAATCATCGTCCACTCGGGTGAAGAGATTCGCGAGAAGGAAGCCATGGAGATCCAGGAATCGCCGATCGAAAGTGTCGAGATCCGCTCCGTGCTCACGTGCGAATCGAAGAAGGGCGTCTGTGCCAAGTGCTACGGCCGCAACCTCTCTACGGGTCGCATGGTGCAGAAGGGCGAAGTGGTCGGCGTCATCGCCGCTCAGTCCATCGGTGAGCCGGGTACACAGCTTACACTGCGTACATTCCACGTCGGCGGTATCGCCTCGAACATCGCTACCGAAAACAGCCTCATCTCCAAGTACGACGGTGTGCTGGAGATCGATGAGCTGCGCGTGGTAGACTCCGAGAGCGATGGCTGCAAGATCGTAGTCAGCCGTCTGGCCGAATTGCGCATCGTAGACCCGAACACGAAGATTGTGCTGCATAACCACAACATCCCCTACGGTTCGAAGATCTTCTTCGACAATGGCGCCACCGTGAAGAAGGGCGACAAGATCATCGAATGGGACCCCTTCAATGCCGTTATCGTCTCCGAGGCCGCCGGACGGATCACGTTCGAAAGCATGGAAGAGAACATCACCTACAAGGTGGAAAGCGACGAAACCACGGGCTTGAAGGAGAAGATCATCATCGAATCGAAAGACAAAACGAAGGTTCCCGTGGCGCACGTAGTCAGCGCCGAGGGCACGACGCTTAAAAACTATGCGCTGCCGTTGGGTGCTCACGTGATCAAGGAGGATGGCGACCTGATCAAGACGGGCGAGGTGCTCGTAAAGATTCCGCGCGCCGTCGGTAAGACGGGCGACATCACCGGTGGTCTGCCGCGTGTCACGGAGCTCTTCGAGGCGCGTAACCCGTCCAACCCGGCCGTAGTGTCTGAGATCGACGGTGAGGTCAGCTTCGGTAAGATCAAGCGAGGCAATCGCGAAGTCATGGTCACCTCCAAGCTCGGCGAAACGAAGAAGTACATGGTGCCGCTCTCCAAGCAGCTTTTGGTGCAGGAAAACGACTATGTCCGCGCCGGTATGCCACTCTCTGACGGTGCCATCACCCCGTCCGATATTCTCTCCATCAAGGGGCCCACGGCCGTGCAGGAGTACATCGTCAACGAGGTGCAAGACGTCTATCGTTTGCAGGGCGTAAAGATCAACGACAAGCATTTCGAGGTGATCGTACGCCAGATGATGCGCAAGGTGGAGATTGCCGATGCGGGCGACACGCGTTTCCTCGAGCAACAGCTTGTCGATAAGATCGACGTCATGGAGGAGAACGATCGCATGTGGGGCAAGAAGGTGGTGACTGATCCGGGCGAGTCGGATACGCTCAACGCTGGACAGATCGTCACCGCGCGTAAGCTCCGCGACGAGAACAGTTCGCTCAAGCGCCGCGACAAAAAGCTCGTTGAGGCTCGCGACGCGAAACCAGCGACAACGATCCAGATCCTTCAGGGTATCACCCGCGCCGCACTTCAGACGTCCAGCTTCATGTCCGCCGCCTCTTTCCAGGAGACGACCAAGGTGCTCAACGAGGCCGCCATCAGCGGTAAGTCTGACCGCCTCGAGGGACTGAAGGAGAACGTCATCTGCGGACACTTGATCCCGGCCGGAACGGGCCGCCGCGAGTTCGATCGACTCATCGTTGGCGCCAAGGACGACTTCGATCGCATTGTTGCCGAACGCGAGCTGGCCGAGCTGGGCGAAACCCTTGAGACGCCTGCACCACGCAAGACGAAGAAGAAGAAAGCCGCCCCGGCACCTGCCCCCGCACCTGCGGTTGAGTCCGAGACGGTCGTTCTGACCTCCGACGCTATCGTGGAGCCGTAAGCGCACACGTTACGAGTTACAGGCAGCCTATCCGGCGGCTTGTAACTCGCAACTACTTCTCAGAAGCTCTCCTTACTTATAACAATCCATCACCTCATGCTTGACAACCAAAACAGAGCATGCATAGCCGTAACTGCGGGAGGGGGCGACGTCTGCCTTCTCCCGCAGATGGCTAATAGGCATGGCCTCATCGCCGGTGCCACAGGCACGGGCAAGACTTGCACGCTGCAAAACATGGCCGAGACATTCAGTCGCATGGGTGTCCCTGTCTTTGCCACCGACATCAAAGGCGACCTCTCCGGAGTGGCCCGCCCGGGCGGTGGTAACGCCGCCCTGCAACGCAGCGTGGACGCGCACCACCTTGCCGAACGAGGCTTTGCCTACGCCGCCTCACCCGTCTGCCTCTGGGACATCTTCGGCGAGGCCGGCCATCCGCTACGCACCACCATCTCCGAGATGGGACCGCTGCTCCTCAGCCAGCTGCTCGACTTGAACGACATCCAAAGCAACGTCCTCTCGATCGCCTTCCGCATCGCGGACGACGAGCAACTCCTGCTGCTTGACCTCAAAGACCTCCGCAAAATGTTGGAGCACATCGGCCAGGAGCGCACCCGCTACACCACGGCCTACGGCAACATTTCCGTGGCCACCATCGGCGCCATACAGCGCGGACTGCTGGCGCTCGAGGAGCAAGGCGCCGACCATTTCTTAGGCGAACCGGCCTTCGACATCCTCGACTTCCTCCAGCCACGCGACGGCCGCGGCGTCATCCACATCCTTGAGGCCGAACGCCTCATGCGCTCCCCGAAGCTCTACACCACCTTCCTCCTCTATCTCCTTTCCGAGCTTTTTGAGCGCCTGCCCGAGGTGGGCGACCTCGACCGGCCGCGCCTCGTCTTCTTCTTCGACGAAGCCCACCTGCTCTTCAATGGCATAGCCCCCTCGTTGCTCGAAAAGGTCGAACAGGTGGTCCGGCTCATCCGCTCCAAAGGCGTGGGCATCTATTTCTGCACACAAAATCCGGCCGACATCCCCGACACCGTTCTCGGTCAGCTCGGCAACCGTGTGCAGCATGCCCTGCGTGCCTTCACCCCGCGCGACCAGAAAGCCGTCTCGACGGCCGCCTCCACCTTCCGCCCCAATCCCGCTTTTGATGCGCGCACAGCCATCACAGAGCTTGGCGTGGGCGAGGCGCTCGTCTCCTTCCTCGACGCCGCCGGACGGCCATCCATCGTCGAGCGCGCTGTCATCATCCCGCCTGAGGGCCGCGCCGGCGCTCTCTCCGCAGACGAGCGTCGGGCCGTGATTCAGTCGTCGCCATTCTTGGGCAAGTATGACCAAGCGGTGGACAACGAATCGGCCTTCGAACTCCTCACCGCCCGCATGGAGCGCGCCAGCCGTGAGCAAGCCGACGCCCTCCGCGAAAAGGAGGAGCTGCGTCAGCAAAAGGAGCAAGAGCGCCGCGAGCGGGCCGAGCGTGTCGAGCGAGAGCGCCTCGAACGCCAGCGCCAGCGCGAGAAGGACAACAGCCTCACGGGAAGCCTCACCAAAATGGCCTCCACCAAAGCCAAGCGTGAGGTGATCAATCTCCTCTTCAAATTCGGTCGCGGCCTGCTGGGGTCGTTGCTGAAATAGCCACAAGGCCCGCATATCATACCGATGTGCGAGCCTTTTTCTTTGGAAGAAGCCCGACCTACACTGTCGATAGGGCCTTTCATCCCTGAAAAACGCCGACCTACACTGTCAATTCGGCTTTTCAGACTTGAAAAACACCGACCAACACTGTCAATGGGCATTTCAGACTTGAAAAACGCCGACCTACACTGTCAATTCGGCTTTTCGGATTTGAAAAACGCCGACCTACACTGTCAATGGGGTATTTCAGACTTGAAAAACGCCGACCTACACTGTCAATCGGGCATTTCAGACTTGAAAAGCCTCGACCTACACTGTCGATTCGGCTTTTCGGATTTGAAAAACGCCGACCTACACTGTCAATGGGCATTTTCATGGGGAAAATGTGGATTTGAACAGCGCCGGAGGCCCTTCCGTACTTTCAAACGCGTCCCGTTCGGCATCTCCGCAATTCCGAAAAAAAAATACTTTTGCGCTCGTGCTACGAATCCCGCTACATATCGAACGCATCCTCCTTGTTAATGATTGCGTAATAATCCCGGATTTCGGAGGCTTCATCCTCCGGCGGCATGCTGCCGTCCACAAAACCCGGGAATGTGCCTTCCTTCCCGCCCGAAAAGAAATCGTTTTTAATCCCACGCTCACCCATAACGACGGCCTGCTGGCCGAGTCGTATATGGAGATGTACGGCATGGATTTCAACGAGGCGCAACAGGCTATCCGGCACGACGTCAGTGCCCTGCTGACTCAGCTCGACGAGGAGGGCATCCTCCGATTGGACGCTATCGGAACGCTCCGTCGCAACGATGACGGTGCGCTCCTCTTTGATCCTATCGATCGAACGCCCCTTTATGGCATCGGTTCTTACGGTCTACCTTTATTTTATATGCCGCCGCTCAGCCCCGAACCGTCCGAGGCCCAGCCGATCGCCCGGCCTACTGTTCCCGATTCGGTACCCGTCACACGTCGCCTGATCCCCGAGGCTGTAAAGGCGCATCTCCCCGCCGCCCTGCGTGTGGTGGGGCAGACGGCCGCCGTAGCCGCCGTCGCATGCGCCTTCTATTTCACGGTGTCCACACCCGTGAAGGAGGTGGATCGATCAGCCTATACCGCCGGCTTTGTCCCCTCTGAATTGCTCCACGATCTGAGCGAAAAAGCGCCCGCCGCACCGCCCGCGCCTGTCCCAGAGATTCAGCCGGAAGGGGAGGGGCAAACGAAGGCCCAAAAAGCAGCAGAGAAAAAGAGATATAGGATCGTCATCGCCAGCCTGGATCGCCTCGAAGCTGCTGAGCAGCTTGTCTCGAAGCTAACGCCCGCTGATCGCGCTCGAGCTCGAATCCGGATGAACGGAGTGGTCCGCAAGATCCGTGTGATAATCGGCGATTATACGGATCGGAAAGAGGCGGAGGCCGAGCTGGCGCGGTGGCGAAAGAATCCCAAGTTTGAAACAGCCTGGCTCATCGTCGGACCTTAAAGCATAGATCCTCTTCCTCTCCCCCAAAAAGTGAGGAATACAATACAGTCATTTTTTTACACAGTAAAACGAAGAAATTTATGGCAGAAGCAGCAAAAGAGAAACTGTTCTCGGAGTTCCCGCCCGTCACCACCGAAGAGTGGATGGCCAAGATCACAGCCGATCTAAAGGGCGTGCCGTTCGAGAAGAAACTGGTTTGGAAAACGGGCGAAGGATTCAATGTGAATCCGTTTTATCGCGCCGAAGACATCGAAGGACTGGCCACCGCCACCTCGTTGCCCGGGGAGTTCCCCTACGTGCGCGGTACGAAAGTCTGCAACACGTGGTTGGTCCGTCAGGACCTCGCCGTCGACGATTGCGCGGCGGCAAACGAGAAAGCTAAACGCCTCATCGCAGAGAGTGGCGTCACGGCCCTCGGTTTCAATGTAAAGAGCACCCTCATCGACGCTGCGAACATCGCCACGTTGCTCGACGGCATCGATCCGGTGGCTGTAGAACTCAATTTCCGCACCTGCAACCATCGCGTGACGGATCTGATCAGCATCCTCGCTGACTATTTCAAGGCCAAGGGCGTCAACCTCGACGAGGTCGTAGGCTCCGTGGCTTACGATCCGCTCAAGAAGCCCCTCGTTAAGGGTGTGGCTCTGACAGGCGCTTGGGTGCAGGAAGCTGTCGATGTGGTGAACGCCGCCGAAGCCCTGCCGGGCTATCGCGTGCTGGCCGTCAACGCCGCCAACCTCAACGACGCCGGTTCGTACATCACCCAAGAGCTGGGCTATGCGCTGGCTTGGGGTAACGATTTGATCGCCAAACTGAGCGAGGCCGGTCTGCCCGCAGAGAAGGTGGCGAAGAAGATCAAGTTCAATTTCGGTATCTCGTCGAACTACTTCTTAGAGATGGCCAAGTTCCGCGCCGCACGCTGGCTCTGGGCCGAGATCGTCAAGGCCTACAATCCCTCGTGCGACTGCGCCTGCAAGATCCGCGTCCATGCTCGCTCGTCGATGTGGAACATGACCGTGTTCGACGCCTACGTAAACCTGCTCCGCACGCAGACGGAGACGATGTCAGCCGCCATCGCAGGCGTTGATTCCATCACCGTCCTGCCGTACGACAGCGTATTCAAGACGCCCGACGAATTTTCGGAACGCATCGCACGCAATCAGCAGCTCTTGCTCAAGGAAGAGTGCCACTTCGACAAGGTGGTTGACCCCGCAGCGGGTTCCTATTACGTAGAAGTGCTGACGCAGTCGATGGCTGACGCCGCATGGAAGCTCTTCCTCGAGGTAGAAGACAAGGGTGGATTTGCCGCCGTAGCCAACACGGGCGAAGTGCAGAAGGCCATCAACGAATCGAACAAGGCACGCAAGAAGCTCGTTGCCACGCGTCGCATCAGTCTGCTGGGCACGAACATCTTCCCGAACTTCACGGAGATGTCTGGCGACAAGATCGAGAAGAAAGAAGAAGGCACCGGCCACGGATGCGGTTGCAGCAAAGACGCCTCGATCGAGAAGCTCGACTTCTCTCGCGGTGCATCGGAGTTTGAAACCCTGCGTCTGGCTACGGAGCACAGCGGCAAGCGCCCGAAAGTGTTCATGCTGACCATTGGCAACCTGGCCATGCGTCTGGCACGCTCGCAGTTCTCGTCCAACTTCTTCGCCTGCGCAGGCTACGAGATCATCGACAACCTCGGTTTCGAGACCGTAGAGGCTGGCGTGAAGGCCGCTCGCGAGAAGAAGGCCGACATCATCGTGCTCTGCTCGAGCGACGACGAGTATGCCGTTCATGCCCCCGAGGCTTTCAAGCTGATCGACGGCAAGGAACTGTTTGTGGTGGCAGGTGCGCCTGCTTGCATGGAGGAATTGAAAGCCGCCGGCATCGAACATTTCATTCACGTGAAATCGAACGTGCTGGAGACCTTGCAGATGTTTAACGCGAAACTTCTTTGATGGAAAGATCTTATGAGACCGAACTTTAGAAACATAGATATCAAGTCAGCCGGCTTTGTCGCTACGGATGCGACGGCCTGGGCAAAGTCCAACGGCATCACCGCCGACTGGAAAACGCCTGAACACATTCAGGTGAAATCCGTATACACGAAAGAAGACCTCGACGGCATGGAGCACCTGCACTACGCTTCCGGTCTGCCTCCCTACTTGCGCGGCCCGTATAGCGGCATGTACGCCATGCGCCCCTGGACCATCCGTCAGTACGCCGGATTCTCCACGGCCGAGGAGTCGAACGCCTTCTATCGCCGTAACCTCGCTTCGGGTCAGAAAGGTCTCTCCGTAGCCTTCGACCTGCCGACGCACCGCGGCTACAACGCTGACAACCCCCGCGTGGTGGGCGACGTAGGTAAAGCCGGTGTATCGATCTGCTCGCTGGAGGATATGAAGGTGCTCTTCGACGGTATTCCCTTGAGCAAAATGTCCGTATCCATGACCATGAACGGCGCCGTGTTGCCCGTCCTCGCGTTCTACATCAACGCCGGTCTGGAGCAGGGGGCTAAGCTCGAGGAGATGCAGGGAACGATCCAGAACGACATCCTCAAGGAGTTCATGGTGCGTAACACCTACATCTATCCGCCCGAATTTTCGATGCGCATTATTGCCGACATCTTCGAGTATACCTCGCAGAACATGCCCAAGTTCAACTCCATCTCCATCTCCGGCTATCACATGCAGGAGGCGGGCGCTACGGCCGACATCGAGATGGCTTACACCCTCTCGGACGGTATGGAGTACCTCCGCGCAGGTATCAACGCCGGTATCGACGTCGACGCCTTCGCTCCGCGTCTCTCCTTCTTCTGGGCCATCGGTATGAACCACTTCATGGAGATTGCCAAGATGCGCGCTGCGCGTATGCTCTGGGCCAAGATCGTGAAGAGCTTCGGCGCGAAGAATCCCAAATCGTTGGCGCTGCGTACACACAGCCAGACGTCGGGTTGGTCGCTCACGGAGCAGGATCCGTTCAACAACGTCGGCCGTACCTGTATCGAGGCTATGGCCGCTACGCTCGGACATACTCAGTCGCTCCACACGAACGCCCTCGACGAGGCCATCGCCTTGCCGACGGACTTCTCCGCTCGTATCGCCCGTAACACGCAGATCTACATCCAAGAGGAGACGCAGATTTGCAAGGAGATCGACCCCTGGGCCGGTTCCTATTACGTGGAGACGCTGACGAACGAGCTCGTGCATAAGGGCTGGGCGCTGATCAAGGAAATCGAAAGCATGGGCGGCATGGCCAAGGCCATTGAGACGGGTCTGCCGAAGATGCGTATCGAGGAAGCCGCCGCACGTACGCAGGCTCGCATTGACTCGGGCGTGCAGACGATTGTCGGCGTGAACAAGTACCGCTTGGCTAAGGAAGCCCCGATCGACATCCTCGAGGTGGACAACCGCGCCGTGCGTGAGGAGCAGGAAGCGCGCCTGAAGGAGTTGCGCGCCGAGCGTGACGAGGCTGCCGTACAGAAGGCGCTGGCCGACATCACCGAGTGCGTCCGGACGAAGAAGGGCAACCTGCTGGCATTGGCCGTCAAGGCTGCCGGACTGCGCGCTTCGCTGGGTGAAATCTCCGACGCGTGCGAGGCCGTAGTGGGACGTTATAAAGCAATCATTAGAACCATATCAGGCGTGTATTCATCAGAGACAAAGAACGACAGCGACTTCCAGCGTGCCTGCGAATTGGCCGAGAAGTTTGCCAAGAAGGAGGGCCGTCAGCCGCGTATCATGATCGCCAAGATGGGCCAGGACGGACACGACCGCGGCGCCAAGGTCGTAGCCACGGGCTATGCCGACTGCGGTTTCGACGTGGACATGGGTCCGCTCTTCCAGACGCCGGCCGAGGCTGCGCGTGAGGCGGTCGAAAACGACGTGCATGTGCTCGGCGTATCGTCGCTGGCTGCAGGTCATAAGACGCTCGTGCCGCAGGTGATCGAAGAGCTGAAGAAGCTCGGCCGTCCGGACATCCTCGTGATCGCCGGCGGTGTGATCCCCGCGCAGGACTACGACTTCCTCTACAAGGCCGGTGTGGCCGCTATCTACGGTCCCGGAACGTCCGTGGCCAAGGCTGCCTGCCAGATCCTGGAGATCCTCTTAGGGGAAGAGAATAAGTAAACGGCATCGGCGCAGAAAATGCGCTGAAGGTGGAGTCGAGGGGGGAGCGCCCTCTCTCCTCTCCCCACGCTCCACGACTATAACGAAACAGGGACGAACCCCCGCGATGGGATGTTCGCCCCTGTTTTCTTTTTGTATGCGGCGCCCCAACCGCCCAAGGGGGGGACGCGCGCAATCAATTACTCCTCCGGCAGACGGATATCCGGATCGCCACCCGTACCGCCGCCTTCAGGCTTCTTGCCGCCGCCCTCTTCGGGCTTCTTCGGATCGGGCTTTTTAGGCCCCTCCTCCGGGTGCTTGATGTCCGGCTTATCGTCGGGCTTGGGCGTGTTCGGCTTAGGCTCCTTGGGCAGCTTGGGATCCTTCGGATCCTTGGGCTTGCGTTGCGCAGCCTTCATGCGATGCGTCGTCTTGTAGGCCGCCGTGGTCTTGTTCAGCTCTTTGATCAAGTTGGCGATGGCCTTGCGATCCTCGTCGGTGGCGGCATAGAGGAAGGCCGCCTCGATGTAGCAGCAGACCGTCTCGTAGGCCGCATCCGTCTCCGCCCGTACGACTCTCGAGTTGGGCAGATCGCCCTCGGGCGACTCCACGCGGCGCTCGGCTCGCAGGTTGATAAACTCCGTGTTCAGCGCCCCCAGTCGGGTGACGGCGTCGGTCAGTCCGAGGGCGGTCACGTCAGTCGTCTGCTTGCTCAGATCCTCCAGCAGTCCGCGGATGTTGGCCGTCTCTTCGTCAAAAGCGGCGACCTGCGAACCCCCGTAAGGCTTCAAGGTGCGTGCGATACGTTCCGCTGCTTCGGCCACCGCTTCGGTGGGGGAGAGCCTCTGGCTGCGCACCGAGGTGAAGATGAAGGTCAACACCTTATCGCGCTTCTTGTCGGCCTCCTCCAACCGCTTGGTGTAAGCCGATTCCGTCACTGTTTTGTTGACCTGAATCTCTTTCTCACGCCTGCCGTCCCAGGCCGCCATCAGCCCAGCGGGCAGCTTCAGCTTCGTCTGGTCAAAAGCCTTGACCCGCGCATACTGTTCGTTCTGGTACTCTACATGCAACGATAGGGTGAAAATCCCGCTGTTGCTTGGCTCAATTTTCTCGACCCATGGAAGGTCCTTACTGTTCTCATTCATTTCCTATAGATTATTAGTGTATCTCTTTCTGTTTATCGGATAGGTGACCCGTCATGCGACATTTTGGGAAGCCTGCGTGCCAGCGGCCCCGTCATGCGACATTTTGGGAAGCCTGCATGCCAGCGGCGCCGTCATGCGACATTTTGGTGAGCCTGCGTGCCAGCGGCGCCGTCATGCGACATTTTGGTGAGCCTGCGTGCCAGCGGCCCCGTCATGCGACATTTTGGTGAGCCTGTGTGCCAGCGGCCTCGTCATGCGACATTTTGGGAAGCCTGCGTGCCAGCGGCGCCGTCATGCGACATTTTGGAGAGCCTGCGTGCCAGCGGCTCCGTCAAGCGACTTTTTGACGCCGCTGCGTGCCAGCGGCCTCGTCAAGCGACTTTTTGACGCCGCTGCGTGCCAGCGGCCTCGTCAAGCGACTTTTTGACGCCGCTGCGTGCCAGCGGCCTCGTCAAGCGACTTTTTGACGCCGCTGCGTGCCAGCGGCCTCGTCAAGCGACTTTTTGACGCCGCTGCGTGCCAGCGGCCTCGTCAAGCGACTTTTTGACGCCGCTGCGTGCCAGCGGCCTCGTCAAGCGACTTTT
>ERZ773073.695-NODE-695-length-17257-cov-22.918963_pt1 | contig 17257 bp, 12 predicted proteins | sample MGYA00580616_ERZ773073 | MGnify/ENA primary metagenome ERZ773073 (study PRJEB29015, sample SAMEA2737960) | human oral metagenome | biome: human oral; feature: human-associated habitat; material: dental | place: China | collected 2131 ...
AAGCAGAAGATATGGAAGGAATCTTGGTTTCTGCTAATTATACTGGATTTGCTGGACAGCAGACTGAGGATTTTGTGAAGAATGAGATTGATCCAATTTTGGATAAATATAAAGATGAGATTGTAGAGGATAGGGAAGAATTGAGGGTTTAATGAAAAAAAGAGGAAAAAATATAAATGTATTTCTTATGGATGGTGATTCTAGTGGAAGAATAAAATGTACTTTATCAAATTGGACAGGAGTAGCATATAAAATTCCAAGAATTGAATTAGAGAAATGTAAGGATAGAAAAGAATTAAAACAAAGTGGTGTATATTTTTTATTTGGTGTATCTGATGACAATGAAGATTTTGTTTACATAGGAAAAGCGGGTTCGAGAAATAATGGAGAAGGTATTTTAGATAGGCTTCAAGAACATAATAGAAATATAAAAAATGAAGAATGGAAAGAATATTGGAGAGAAGCAGTTGTTTTTACTACTTCAAATCATTCTTTTGGGCAAACAGAAATAGGATATTTAGAACATCATTTTTATGAGTTGGCTAAAAAATCTAAAAGGTATGCTACTAAAAATTCAAATTCAACTAATCCTGGAAACATTACCGAAGAAAAAGAAAGTGAATTAGAGGAATACATAGATTATGCAAAAATAATAATAGGTGTATTAGGGTATAAAGTATTTAAACCATTAAATGAGATTGAAATTAATAATCATAATTATGAAAAAGAAATTCTTTATTTGAAAAATTCAAAAGTAGAAGCAAAATGTAGACAAAGTTCAGAAGGTTTTGTTCTTTTAAAAGGAAGTAAGATAAGTAAGGAAATTAAAAATTATTTAAGTCCAAATTTAATCAAACGTAGAGAAAAAGTAAAAAATAATATTTTACAAGAAGATATGTTATTTTCGAGTATTAGTTCTGCAGCAAAATTTGTTTTGGGTTATAGTATAAATGGTTGGGATGTATGGAAAAATCAAGAAGGAAAAACGTTTAAAGAAATAAATAATTCATAAAAAACTTGAGAATAATAAAAGCTCATTAGGAATAAAAAATGAAAAAGAAAAACCCCCTCACAAGAAGCCAGAATATGGCAAGAATAAAATCTAAAAACACTAAGCCTGAGATTTATATTCGGAAATTGCTTTATAAAATGGGATATAGATACAGGGTTAATTATTCGGAGCTTCCAGGAACGCCTGATATTTTTATTTTGAAATATAATACTGCGATATTTGTGAACGGATGCTTCTGGCATAGGCATGAAAATTGTAAAATTGCAACTTTTCCTAAGACACATGCTGAATATTGGGAAAAGAAGTTTAGGAGAAATGTAGAGAGGGATATTGAGGTTCGTGAGAAGCTTTTTGAGATGGATATTAGTGTTATTACGATTTGGGAATGTGAAATTAACAGGATGAGAAAAAATGAAGAATACAAAGAAAAATATCTGAGAGTTTTAAGGGACAGGATTGAAAGAGTCTTTAATTATGAAGAAGAGGATATTTCAGTGCAGATGGAGATTGCAGAAGAAAGCATGCAATAAAATAATTGAAATTTGGTTAATTTGTACTGAAATGGCTTTGAAATAATTTGACAAAAACTAGGAGGAATTTTTTGTGAATAAGAATTTAAGCGAGTTTGAAAACAAATTGCCTAGTGTATTAGAATACGATACACAGCAGCTTTTGGATTATTATTATGAAAGTCCAGAAAAAATGAAGATTGCAGAAGTATTTTCTGAATTTCTGACGGAAAAAGGAATAAAAGTGGAATTGAAGGAAATAGGAGAATATCAGTATATTTATGAGATTGAAACTGGATATTACTTATTGCCTTTATTTGTCGGAGGTGGAACCACTGATAAAAGAATGTCAGTGAGCATCAATGTTCATCTTTTTCACGAAAAATATTTTCCTGAAGGAATGAAAAATTGGAATGGATCTCAAATGAATCTTAATTATAAAGATTCCTTGGTACAGGCTTTTGAAAATTGGTTCAATTATGACAGGCTGAATTATTTAAAATTAGTAAATCCTGATAAAACAGATTTGAGAAGAATAAAAATTAATGGAAAGAAAAAAATCATTGTTTCTGGAAATGTAAAAACAATATATAACTATGATGAAGAAAAATATCAAGAAAAAGAAAGGGAAGAAAATTTTTTATCAAATATATTTTCACTTATTAAAGAAAAAATTTCATTAAAGGATTCCAAGATTGATATTTCTCTTTTAAAATATCCATATAATAATTATGGCAGCTATCTTGAAGAATTTGATAAAGGTGATTTTTATGTAGATTGCCGTATAGATGATAATCGTTTATACGGTAATGAATTAAATCCAGAAGGAAACACTGAACTTTATTACAGAGAAATTCTGAAAAACTGGAAGGATTATGAATACAGTAAAAGTCAAACATTTTTCGTACTTGACAATAAATTTGAGAAAAGTGAGTGGTTAAAAATAACGGAATTTGAATTTTTGCCTAAAATTAAGCTAAAATATGTTGAAAAACCTTCTTGGAAAAAACTGGAAGAAAATTTTGGTAATTTGAAGGAAATGGATAGAGGACATGAGGGAGATTTTGCCTTTACGATGGCTGAAGTTTTGTTTGATAAAATGATACATTGTGGTTATAATGTCAAATTAATGGATGATTGGGTGTATGATTTTGATAATGAGTGCTATTTACTTCCTTTGCTGTCAACGAAAGACTATAAAACTATTCCGCACGATGATATTTATCAGGTTGTTACTACGATACAAGTTCATAATAAAAAATATTTTCCAAAAGGGAAATTATATATTCAAAAATTGACAGGCGAACCGCTTTATGATGCAATTTGGATAAATTATAGAAACTGGATAAATAATGACTATAAAAAGTTGTGTGAAAGTATTTAAATAGAAATAAACTTTTAAAGTATTAGTAACATAAGAATCATTGAAAAAGATAAATAATCAGAATAAGAAAGAAGGAGGGTTTAATGGCAATTAAAGGGAAAGAGGAATTAAAAAAACTGAATACTTTGCAAGTAAAGTTACAAAGTGAAATTGAAGCTATAAAAATAGAAAGGGAAATTCTGAATAATAAACTTCAAAGTGCTGAAAGAAATTTAGGAAAAATACGAGAAGAAATAAAAAAATTAAAGGAAGGGAACAAAATAATCGTTTCAGAACACGCAATGCTGCGTTACATAGAAAGAGTTTTGGGAATTGATTTGAAAGAAATTGAGAGACGCATTTTGACTGATGAAGTAAAGGAGCAGTATAAAATAGTTGGAAATGGGAGATTTCCCATTAATGATGAATTTAGGGCATTGATAAGGGATAATGTTGTTGTTACCATAACAGGAGTTGAAAAAAATAAACAATAAAAATATTGAAGCTATATATTTTTTCTATTTGCAATGGAGAAAGTGTATAGTTTTTTATTTTAATAAAATATGTTATAATTTTAAAAATAAAAATTAAACGAAAAGGATGATAAATATGAATAAAAAATTTAATTACAAGCCATTAATTGAATATACAGATTATGCTGGGAGAAAATATATTAAACCTGAAAAAGCTGGGAATTTAAAGGAAGATATGGAGCTTTTTAGAAAAAATGGACAGAATGCACGAAAGATTTTTACTGAAATAGCCAAATCTGTGGAGGAAAATGTGGAGGGATTTCATTTGCAGAAAGTTAGCAGCTGGATGAATCAAGGACAGGTTGCAAGACCTTATCTTTGGGTGTTTTTGAAGCAGGATGGAGATACTGAAAATGAATCTGGAATTGCACTTAGAGTCTTTAAAAATGAGAAAACTAAAAAAGTCGGAATTTCGATGGAAGTGAGTTTTGTTGAACGTAAAATTGGAGAAAATACTCTTGAAAGACAGAATAAGGTTTTAGACTTACCAATTAAGAAGCCACTTTATTATTTTGTGCAGTTTTCAAAAAGTAAGGAAAACTGTATGCTGGATAGAATTGAAGGAAGTGAGAAAAATAGGGAAAAATTGCTTGAAGATATGAAAGAGGGAAATATCAGAAAAGTGCTTGTTAAATTTGATGTGGAAGAAATTGAAAAATTTGAAAATCTTGAAGATTTGACAAAGGAATTTTTAAAAGGCTTTAAATTGCTGATGCCATTTTATTTGAAAACTAAGGAAATTTAGGAGGTAATGATTTTGAATTTTGCAGAAGCATTTAAAATACTGGAAATAGAGCCGACGAGTGATAAAAAGAAAATAAAAGTTGCTTATTCCAAGATGTTGAAAAAATATCATCCTGAAGATTTTCCTGAGATGTTTATGAAAATTAATGAGGCTTATGAAAAAGCTTTGGGATATGCAGAAAATAATTTTTCTGAAAATTTATATGAAAATACTCATAATTTTAGAAAAACAGAAAAAATGAAAGAGAGTGATTTTTCGGATATTTTTGATTCAAAAAAATTTGAGAAAAAAGAAGATAAATTTACTGAAAAATCTGAAGAAAGACAGTCAAAGGAAAAGTTTTTTGAAAAAAAAGATAATAAAAATAAATATGAAAAACTTAATATTTTTGAATACTTAAAAAATTCTATGCGGACAGAGGATAGATTTACAGAAGCGTTTAAAATACTAGAAATGGAACCTACAACTGATAAAGAAAAAATAAAAAAGAAATATAAAGAGCTATTAAAGAGGTATCATCGCAACAATCTTGAAAATTATGATGAAATATTTAGCAGAATTAACGAGGCTTACGGAATTGCTTTGGGATTTGAGCAATCGAATTTTAATGAATATGAAGGGGATTCTATTGAGGATATATTTGATAATTTTTTTAATTCTGCCAATAATTCAAGCTATAAAAGTTTTTTTGAAAAAACACAAGATTTTTCAAATGTTTTTGATGAAAATGAAATAACAAACAAATCAATATCTGCGTGGCTAGGACGGCTTAAAAATCTTCTTTTATCTGAAAAACGTCCATTAACAGAATATCGAGAAATTTTACGTGATTTTCATTTTAATTTTGATGTTTCGGAAAAAAATCAAATTAGAGAAATTTTACAAAAAAATGGATTACGTGGTTATGCTTGGAGAAATATAACGAGAATTGAAATGGAACTTTTAATTTATAATCTAAATAATTCTAATATGAATGCAGATATTTTAGGGGAAACTTGGGTAGATACTGGTAAAAGTGAAAATGTAAGTTTAGATGAAATTGTAAAAAATATTGTAAGTGAAAATTTTGCAGAAAATGAAAAAGGATATGAAAAATTTATTAAGGATTATTTTAATATTAAAATTTTTAGATTATTTGGAAAGAATATTGCGTTATACCCTTACAGAGATATAGAGCAAGTAGGCACAACTTTTAAATTTATAACTTATAAAATACGAAATGAATATGTTGATGTTAATAAATATATAGAAATTTTTGATAGAGAACAAAAAAATAATAAGAAAGTAGGAATAAGTTTACGCATAACGCCTTATTTATGGAGTATTTTTGGTGCGATAGTTTTATTTTTATTCTTTTTAAATCCTATTGTTGACTGGTACATAGGGATTTTAGGGACTATTTTTTTCATAATTTTAGACTGGGTTAATATAGCTAGGGAAAAAGAATTTGAGTGGAGTATGCAGTATGGGTATTCAAGTTATTTGTCGATTTTAATGAGTATAATTTTTGTTGTAAATCTTATTGTTATTGGCAATGCGGAATATGAATCCTCAATTATACCATTTTTACTATATTCACAGTTAATATTTCAATTTATATTTTTAAATATAATCTTATTTGTAAAAATGGTAGTAACTACAAATATAAGATACAAGCGATTAAGAGATTTTTCAAAAAAAGTTTTGGATGTATTTATTTTAAAAAAGTAAGGAGTGGTGATTTTGGAGTTTGGTGAAGCGTTTAAGATACTGGAAATAGATCCGACAGATGATAAGAAGAAAATAAAAGTTGCGTATTCCAAGATGCTGAAAAAATATCACCCTGAAGATTTTCCTGAAATGTTTATGAGAATTAATGAGGCTTATGAGAAAGCATTAGAGTATGGAGGAGAGGATTTTCAGGAAGAGTTTTTTGGAAATGAAGAAGAATTTGAAGAATATGAATATGAAGGATTTTCTAATGAATATAATATAGAAATAACTAATGATGAAGATGAGGAGTTTTCTAATATTTTTAGTGGGGAATTGGAGAAAGTTGAGAAGAATGTAGATAATTGGATAGAGGCATTTGGGAAATTATTGAATGGGGAGAAAATGTTTTTTGGAAGTTTGAGATTTTTGATGGAAGAGTTTGATAGCTTTGGTAAAGAAGAGAAAAGAAGAATTAAGGAAATTTTGAATTTGGAAAATGACAATTATGAGAATAATGTGATTTTACAGTCTAAAAATATTACTAAATTTGAGAAAGATTATATTTTTCTGCACTTGATAAAAGATAAAACAAAATTTCAGAAAATAGAGGAACTTTATAGAAGTAATGAGAAATCTGAAAGAAATAAGGCAGTTGAAATTTTTGTAGAAAATTATTTCAATGTAAAAAAATGGGGAATATTTGGGTTTTTTATATTTTGGAACATTTATCCTAAAAGCTGCAAGAACGGGAAATTGCATCATTTACTGTTTTTCTTAAAAAATAACGTGCCTTTTAAGAGAATTGCCTATCATTATGAAAAAATAAAGGAAATGCTTCATCGGATGGAAATTTTTCAGGATGATGAAATACAAAATCAGGAAACTGGGTTGTTTGGAATTGTATTTATTCTTAGCAGTTTAATGGTAGTTTTTATATGGATTTTTAGCCTGCCTGTAATAACGGATATGATGCCTGCTGAATATGAAGATGTTTTGACGACTTTTGGAATAGTGAAAACTTTTTCAATTATACTGGCAGTTGCTAGAAGTTATTATGATATTATGCTTGCAAAACGTGGAAACAGCATAAATATAGCGAGCATGCTTTATATTCAGATTCTGCTGCTAGGGATCTACCTTTTTAAAATTTATTTAAAATATGAAATAATTGATTTTACACTAAATGGAACACTCGTATTCTTGTTTGCAAAATTACTGATTGTAAATAGAATAAAATACAACAGGATAAGAAATTATGCAAAAGATATATTGGATAGTGTTTCTTTTGATATTTTATAAAAAACTTAAAAAATTTATTGTTGAAGGAGAATAAAAATGGGAAGAATGATTGGAATTGATTTGGGGACAACAAATAGTTTGGCTACATATATTGATGATAATGGGGAAATACAGTTTGTAAAAAATGAATATGGGAATATTTTGATTCCGTCTGTTGTGGGAATTGATGAAAATGATGGAATAATAGTGGGAGAACTGGCGAAGGAAAGAAGAATGATGAACGCTGGGGAAACTGCGAGCAATTTTAAAAGAAGGATGGGAACGGAAGCAAAAATTAAAGTAAAGAATAGAACTTTTGATGCACAGATGCTTTCTTCGTTTGTACTGAAACATTTAAAGGAAAGTGCTGAAAAGCAGCTGAATGAAAAGATAAACAGGGCAATAATAAGCGTACCCGCATATTTTAATGATAAACAGAGAAAAGATACTAAAATAGCGGCAGAACTGGCAGGACTTACAGTGGAAAGGCTTATAAATGAGCCAACAGCTGCGGCATTGTCACTTGGAAGCCATATTTTAGATCAGAATTTGAAGTTTATCGTGCTTGACTTGGGTGGAGGGACATTTGATGTTACTTTGCTTGAAACATTTGAGGATATTATGGAAGTAATTTCGATAAGTGGGGATACAATGCTTGGTGGAGAGGATTTTACTACCAAAATATGTGAAATTTTCTTGAAAAATATAGGATTATCAATATCTGACTTGAGCCGTGATGAAAGAACAAAATTGTACACAAAGGCAGACAGGGCAAAAAAACTGATAAGTTTAAAAGATGTGGAAATTGAAATGGAAATTAAAGGAAAAGACTATAAAGTAGAAATTACACAGGCAGATTTCAGGGTGGCTGTAAAACCATTGCTTGTAAAAATAAAAGTTGCGATTGACAAGGCTTTGCAAGATGGAAATACGGATGCAAGAGAAATTGAGAAAGTTGTGCTAGTCGGTGGGGCTGTAAAATTGGGAATTGTGGAAGAATTTGTGGAAAAGTATTTTAATAAAATGCGTGGAGAAAAAACTTATTTTGACAATACTGATTTTATTGAAGGCAACAAACTCGTATCAATAGCTCAAAATCCTGATACTGTCGTAGCTTACGGCGTTGGTGTAACTGTGGGAATGAAGGAGAGAAACAAGGCATTTAAGGAAAGAATTTTGACAGATGTGTGTCCATTTACACTTGGGATTGAAGTAATTGGACAGAGATTTGCACCGATTATTCCAAGGAATACAACGGTTCCTACAAGCAAGTCTGAATATTTTTCAACAGCAGAAGACAATCAGACAATAATAAGAATCGCAATTTATCAAGGGGAAAGCTTGAATATAAATGATAACCTATTTTTGGGAGAATTTGAAATAAATGTTCCAAGAAATAATGCAGGAAATGAAAAAGTGAACGTAAGATTTACTTACGATATAAATGGAATCTTAGAGGCAGAAGCAACTGCAATGAGTACGGGAGAAAAGAGAAATAAATTAATTATAAACGGAGATTTATCCGAAGAAGAAAAAAACGAAAGAATTAAAACTTTGGAAGAAATAAAAATTCAGTCAGAAAATCAAAACAAAGATAAATTGCTGATTGAAAGGGCAAACCGAATTTATGCAGAAATAGTAAATACAGAAATTAGAAACTACATTTCAGAATATTTGGAAAATTATCAGATAATTGTAAGAACAGGCGATAGAATACGTATTCAAAAAGTAAAAAAAGAATTTTCAGCTTTTCTTGATAAAATAGATCCAGAACTGAACGACTTGAGTGTTGATGATATTTTGAGAGATATTGACGAAAAAGAAGAAGATGAGGCTGTGGAAGAGGAAGATGAACTGGAGTTTTGGAATTAGAAAAATGAATTTTAAAATATTGTATTTATTGAGATTTGTGAACTTTTATAAATAATTGGCGTAACTTTTTATAAGGAGAAAATGATTATGAAAATAAAAAAATTGTTGAAAATATTTGGGTTGTTAATTTTGGCAGGAAATATTGTAAATGCAGAATATATAAAAAGAAATGGAGAAATTTATTATCGGGACTGGAGTGAAGAAAAGACAAGAATATTAAAAAATATAGATAAAAAATCATTTGAAATATTGGAAAATGATTTTGCAAAAGATAAGAATAATATTTATTATCAAGGGGAAAAGATTGAAAAAATAGATCCTAAAAGTGCTAAAATATTTGGAAGTCATTTTGTGAAGGATGAGAAAATGGTTTTTGATGCTGATGAAAAAAAGGAATTGAAAGATGTGGATACAAAAACGCTTAAATCAGTTGGAGATTATTATTTTAAAGATAAGAACAATGCTTATTTTGATATGAAAAAAATTGATGAAAAAGTTGATTTGGAGACGTTTGTTTATTTGGACTATTTTTATGCGAAAGATAAAAACAATTTGTATTTTTATGGGCAAAAAGTGAAGGGTGTAAGTCCGAATGATTTTAATTTTTTGACTTTGTTAAGCAGTGTTCCTGATAACATCATTAAAAGCGGGAATGATTTTTATCTTGTTTATGAAAATGATTTGAATGAAAAAATATATGCGAAAAAAATGGATTTCCCAATTGACAGGGATACTTTTGAAAGTTTTTCCATGAGAGTTTATAAAGATAAAAATAATTTTTATTATTATGATGAAACTGATGATATAAAAAAAGGAAAAACGCTTATTAAATTTAAAAATGAGGCTGATATAAAAACACTTAAATTTTTGAAGGAAAAAAATGGAGAAAAAAGTGATGAATATATAAAAGATGAAAAGAATGTCTATTATGTGGATGAAGAAAATGTAGAGATAAAAAAGATAGAAAATGCTGATTACAAAACCTTTCAAGTTATTGAATACTTATATGCAAAGGATAAAAACAATGTTTATTATCAAGGGAAAAAGTTAAATAATATTAATCCAAATTACTTTAAAATTGTAGACAATGAGATAAAATATAATAATGAATTTTATAAAATTGATGAAAATATGAATCTTATAAAAATCGAAAGAGAATAAAAAATTGAAAAGTTAAAAAAGTATTTTATTTACTAAAAATTAAAACTTATAAAAAAGGAGTAAGTGCATGAAAAGAAAAAACTTATTAAAAATTCTAGTTTTATTTATTTTAGCAGGAAGTATTGTAAATGCGGAATATCTGAAGGAAAATGGGGAAATTTATTATGAAATGCCATATTTTGAAGTTAAGTCGAAAGTGAAGGAAGCGGATGCGAAAAGCTTTGAAAGTTTTGAAGATAGAAATAAGACAGTTATGGATAGCTATTACGGGAAAGATAATAAAAATGTATATTTGCTTGGGAAAAAACTCAAGAATGTTTCACCCAAAGAGTTTGAAATTTTGAATGAAGACTATATAAAAGATGATAAAAATATATATAAAGTTAAACTTGAACAAGCATTGTTTTTTTCAAGCAATGAAATAAACACGAAAAAAATATCTGTAGATGGACTTAATGTAAAAACTTTTAGAACTTTAGAAAATGATAAAGAAATTGAGACAAATTATTTTGGTGATAAAAATAGTGTGTACTATATTTATGAAAATATAGATAAGATAAAAGAAGCGGATAGAAATTCTTTTAAAATTTTGGATTATTATATTGCAAAAGATAAAAAGAATGTTTATTACAAAGGGAAAAAAATGGAAAATGTGGATTCTGAAAGTTTTAAGGAGTTTGGAAGTTTTATAGCAAAAGATAAAAATAGAGTTTTTTATATTGAAGGGAATGAAGACATTAAGGATATTGATGCAGCAAGCTTCGAAATGATGGGAGATACTTATTATTTTAGCGATAAAAAAAATGTTTTTGCCATTAAATATGGTGGCGAATTTCCTGATGGACAAAGTTTTGTAAAATTGAAAAATATTGATAGAAATAGCTTTTCTACTTTGAGCAGAGAAATTGGAAAAGATAAAAATGGAGTTTATTATATTGGAGAAAAAATAGATGGGATTAGTCCAAATAATGCTAGAGTTATTGAAGAACTAGGGCAGGATAACTATATCCTTCAAGGTGGCAATAATTATTATTTGATGTATAAGAGCCAGAAAGATTCAGATGATGAAGAAACTGAAAAAATTGAAACGAAGAAAATAAACGACCTGAATATTGATTTTGATACATTTAAATATTTTGGGATTTTTGATTATTATAAAGATAAAAACAGTTTTTATTACCACTCAGATAACGATTTGAAAAAAATTAAAAGCGGAATTGATGTTAAAAGTGCCGAGAATGTGAATAATCTAAATAATATTGTAAAAGATAAGAATAATCTGTATTATTTTTATAATGGAAAAATAAGAAAAATAGATTTAAAAATTGATATAAATAGTTTAGAAGTTCTGAATAATGTTGGCTATTATTATAGTGATTATATAAGAGACAGGAATAATGTATATTTTGTGGATAATGAAAACGGGATAATAAAAATAGTAAAAAATGCTGATAATAATACATTTAAAGTTGTAGAAGAAAATTATGGAATGGATAGTAAAAATGTTTATTATAATGGAAAAAAGCTCGATTTTGTAGGATTGGACGGGCTTAAAATTTTTGATGAAAATTATTTGAAAGATAAGGATAGCGTGTACCAAATTTATGAAACTGATAACAATAAAGTAAAAATAAAACCAATAAAAAATTTAAATATTGATGTGGCAAGTTTTGAGAATATTTTAAAAGGAAAATTCTATAAAGATAAAAATTCGGTTTATTATGTTGAGGTGGATGGGGACAAACAAGAATTAAAAAAACTGGAAGGAGCAGATGCAGATACATTTGAGCCAGGAATTTTTTCAAAGGATAAAAATAGTGTATATGTTGAAAAACAGAGATTGGAAGGTGTGAATCCGAAAGGATTTGAAATATTAGACAATGATCTGAATTTTATAAAAGATTATAAAAATGTTTTTTATTTGGATAGAGCAGAAGATGGCATAATTTTTATACCAACAGTGCAAAATATAGAAGGAGTAGATATTGCAACTTTGGAATTTGCTGGAGGACATTATAGCAACTATTATAAAGACAAGAACAATGTTTATTTTATGGATAACAGAGATGATAAAATAAAATTCAAAAAATTAGCCTATGTAAATCCAAAAACTTTTGAAATGGTGGATGATACTTTTGCGAGAGATGATAAAAACCTTTATATATTTGAATACAAATTGGACGGAATTGATCCAAAGACATTTAAAAAATTAAGTTATGAAATGGTGAAAGATAAAAATGGACTATATTTCTTAGAAGATATTGAAAAAGAAAATGAAAATATAGAAATAAAGACTCGAAAAATAAATATAAAAGGATTAGATTTAAAAACTTTTGAACATATTGATGACTATTATTATAAAGATAAAAATAATGTTTATTATGAGTCAGATAATAATCTTTATAAAATAGAAAATGCTGATTTAAAAACTTTTGAAATTTTAGATTCAAGTTATACTGGTTATGGTAATTTTTCAAAAGATAAAGATTATATTTATCTAAATAATAAGAAATTAGAAGAAATAGATGCAAAAACTTTTGAAAAAATGCAGGCTAATCTTATAAGAGATAAAAACGATATTTATAAAGTTGAAGAAAATGAGGGAAAACACGGTTTTAAAATAGTTCCAATTAATGCAAGAATAGATTTTAAAAATCTAAAAAACTTAGATTGGGGATATTTTAAAGATGATAAAAATATTTATTATTTTGATGGAGATAAGTTTGAAAAAATAGAAGGAGCAGATGCTAGTTCATTTGAAAAAGTAAAATATTCTGATTTTTACAAAGATAAAAATTATGTCTATTATAACGGCAAAAAGATAGTTGGAATGGATTTTAAAGATATTGAAAATATAGATGAGGAATGGTCAATTACAGAACTGGACGGAACGTGGATAAAATACAAAGATAACGTTTACTATAAAGGGAAAAAATTAAAAGGAATCAGCTCTGATAATTTTAGTTATTTTGATGGCGGATTATCGTATGATAAAATTTTAGTTGATAAAAATGGTATTTATAAATTTATTGAAACTGAAGATAACAAAAAAACAATAGAAGTAACTCGATTGGATAGTAAAGGCATTGATTTAGAAACTCTCGAAAGAATTACTTCTCCAATGGACAGTTCCAATTATTTCAAAGATAAGAATGGCGTTTATTTTATGGATGGAAATAAATTTGTAAAAGTAAATGGAGTAGATAAAGACAGCTTTGAAGTAACAGAGAGCGGGAAATACGGAAAAGATAAGAATAATGTGTACTTTGAAGGAAAAAAACTTGAAGGAAAGAAATCAAAGGGATTTAAGGAGGAAATCGAGATTAAACAATAGAAATTATTCTATTTGAATTATTAGTAAATTGAAAACTTGAAAATAAAATTAGGAGAGTTATTGTGAACATTAAAAGACATTTATTAAAAATTCTACTTTTGTTTGTTTTGGTAGGGAGTGTTGTAAATGCAGATATTAGTGTGATTCCCGTTTATAAAATTAATGGAAACAGTGTGTATTATAGAACAGAAAATGGATTAAAAAAATTGCCGAATGCAGATGCGAAAACATTTGAGATTTTGGGTTATCATATTGCAAAAGATAAAAATTCTGTTTATTATTGGGATGAAAAATTAAGTAAAATAGATCCAAAAACTTTTGAAGTAGTTGAAGGATATGGTATTACAATTTTTAAAGATAAAAATGGAATTTATACTTTTGGAAAAAATTATGATAAATTAAAAGTTATAAATTTTAAAGAAAATGGGATTGATATAGATTTTAATGACTTTAAAGTAATTTCAAGCAAAGATTCAACTATTTATAGAAATAAGAATGATATTTATTTCCAAAAAGGTGGAAAAATTTATCCAATAAAAAATGTGGACGCAAAAACTTTTGAAGAAATAAATGGACGTAGCTATCTTGATAATAAATATTATAGGGATAAAAACAATGTTTACTATTTTTCTGAAGATAAAATGTTGAAACTGGAAAACGTAGATAGAAAAAGTGTTAATGAATTAAGTGAAAATATTTTAAAAGATAAAAATTATGTCTATTTTGAAAATCAACAAATAAAAGGTTTAGATGTTAACAGCTTTAAAGTTATTTATGAAAATAGAATATCAGAACCTGAAAACTTGATAAAGGATAAAAATGGTGTCTATTATATTGATGAAAATAAAAAAACTTTAATAAAATTTAGAAATGATGAGATAGATATAGAAAGTTTTGGAATAGCGAATGAAATGCTGGATGATTATTTCAAGGATAAAAATAATGTTTATTATTTGGAGGATTATAAACTTCATAAGTTAGAGGATTTGGATATTGAGACTTATCAAAATATTTCTATGACAAGATACAAAAAGGATAAAAATAATTTGTACTTTAAATGGAAAAAAGTAAAAAATGTTAATCCCAATGATGTTGAAATAATTGAAAATGACTTCATCAAAATAAAAGATACATTATATGAAATTTCTAATTTTGAAGAAAAAGAAGTTGAAATATTACCTTTAGCAGTTGATGTAAAAACCTTTGAATATATTGATAACAAGTATTATAAGGACAAAACTAACATTTATTATAATAAAAATGGAAAATTAAAAAAAATAAAAGATGTAAATTTCAAAAGTTTTGGAATACTAGAAGAAAATTCTTATTTTGGAAAAGATAAAAATAATATTTATTATAAAGGCGATAAATTAGAAAAAATAGATAGAAATAGTTTTAAAGTATTAAATGAATCTTACGATAATTCTATAATAAAAGATAAAAATGGAATTTACATATTAACTAAAGAGAGTAGCATAAAAAGAATTAAAATTGATAAAAATGTTAAGAATATTAATTTTAATAGGTTTGAAGAAATTACAAATTATCCTTATGTTTTTAAAGATAAAAATGCTGTTTATACTTTGAATACATATGATGATAAAATCGTTACTGTTTTCAGTTCTAAAGAAAATGATTATAAAATAAATGAATTAAGTGGTGTAAATCCTAATACATTTGAAATGATTGAACCTAATTATTTTAAAGACGATAAAAATGTTTACTATTTTTCAGATAAAGAAAAAATGATGATAAAAGTTGAAAATGTGGATACTGAAAGTTTTGAAATAATGAATGATGATTATGCAAAAGATAAGAATAATGCCTATTACAAAGGTAAAATTTTTAAGGAAGCAGATGTAAAAACTCTTGATAAACATTATAATGAAAATGATAATGGCTATAAAATAAGAGATAAGAAGAAAGTGTATAAAATAAAAGAATTAGACTAAATAAAATAGTTATGTTTATAAAAATGATAATAATTCAAATATAAAATATTAAAAAAATTTACTAAAAAGATTCTGGATGTATTTACAGTTTATAGATTGTGTTATTGATGCATCCAGCTTTTTCATTGTAGTTGACACTTTTGTTACTAATGTTCGGATAAATGATGATATTATGATTATGAAGTAAATTTTAACTTTTTCATTTATTCTCCTTATGTTCTTTATATTTATCATTATTTTTATTGAAAATAATTTCCTCTTAACTTCTCCTATTTTTATTCTGAAATATAGTATAGCCATTATATTAGTTCTATCTTAATTTTGTAGTAAAAAATTCATATTATCGCTATTATTCTTAATCTTTAATTTTTACTAATTTTTCCGAATTTCTGAGAATCAAGGTAGGAGATACAATAACTATTTTCTTACTTCTACTACTATTTTTCATTTCTTCAAGTAAAAGTTTTGCTATTTCCATTCCTGTTTCCTCTATATCTCTATTTATTGCACTTATATTTATTCCTAATATTTCAAAATATTTATGATTGTCATAGGATACTATTGCTATGTCATCGGGTATTTTTAGATTTTTTTCTCTTATTGCTTGTAATGCTCCTAAAGTCATTTCATTATTACATATAAAGATTGCAGTTATTTCCTTATTTTTTTCAAGAATTTTTTTTGTGTTTTCATATCCGCTATCAAAGTGAAAATTCCCTTCATATATATTTTCTTCAGATATTTTTTTGTTTTTTTCCAACATTGCTTTTTTGTATCCTTCTAACCTATTTAATCCATTTGTTGTAGAAAAAGGGCCTGTAATTATCGCGATATTTTCATGTCCTGAATTAATTAATGCTTCTGTTGCTAAATAACCACCTTTTATATCATCAAAAAATACTCCCGTAAACGTTTCATCAAAAATTTGTCTGTCAAATAAAACAAAAGGAATACCTGAATCAAGCAATACTTTTATATCCTTTTTTTTATGATGCTGAAGAGATATCGAAAGGATAATACCACTTGGTCTTTGTTCAATTACATTTTGAAATACTTTTTTTTCTTTTTTTATATTCTCATCAGTACTGTAAACAAGCATATGTAAATTATTTTTATCCATTATGTTAGAAATTCCCTTTATTATATCTCCAAAATATGAATTTTGAATATCTGGTATAATTACAGCTACTGTATTTGACTTATTGCTAGATAAGGAACGGGCGATTCCATTTGGTATATAATTTACCTCTTCAATAATTTTTAATATTTTTTCTTTTGTTTCTTTACTAACATAACCATTATTTGAAATCACACGAGATACTGTTGATTTTGAAAATCCTGATAATTTAGCTATTTCTTCTATTTTCATTATATTACTTCCTTAAATCATAAATATTATTTTTTTATTTCAATCATTAATAAATGTTATATCATATTTTACCATTTAAATATTAAATATCAGTTTAGAATTTTTTATTTTTTGAATATAATAAAATTATTTTTTAAATTTGGTGTAATAGATTAATTTATGATATATAAATCTTTTCTCAGTGTTCCTATTCAAAAATATAATGCCATGAATTCATTATTTATGCTATCTTTTTCTTTATTTATAGAACTACATAGTATTTTTTATTAAAGAATATTTAATAATTGTAATCTATAAAAAGAACACGATTTAAAGATTAAAATTTAAAGCTTAAAAAATCTATAAAATCGTGTTCCCTTATTTTGATATTTGTTATTTATACGTTATTTTATAATTCCTTTCTTTAAAATAACATTTGCATAAATAGCTTCTTCAGA
>ERZ773073.696-NODE-696-length-17233-cov-6.859588_pt1 | contig 17233 bp, 21 predicted proteins | sample MGYA00580616_ERZ773073 | MGnify/ENA primary metagenome ERZ773073 (study PRJEB29015, sample SAMEA2737960) | human oral metagenome | biome: human oral; feature: human-associated habitat; material: dental | place: China | collected 2131 ...
CACTTCTATTTACTAATTCACTAAATTCTTTTGGTTTATATATCTTTTTCATATAAATATATTAGCATACGATTAAATATATTTCCATATATTTTTAACAACTATTTTCGTACTCCTTCTATAAATAAAATATTTAAAATAACAATTTTTCTATAAGTTATTTATCTATTATAGTACATTGAACTATATTTGTAAAGTATGTAAATTGTAACTATAAATACCACTTTCTATAACAAGGGGCTGTTGCAAATTCATAAAAAGTAAAAAATAACTCGTTACTGAGTAAATTTCTTAACTCACTTATTTTTTACTTTAGTATTGAAATTTTAATTTTGCAACAGCCCCCTATAAAAAATTAATTATTTCTTTCTTTTAATTCTTATATCCCTATTGCTTGACTAAGCATTCATTTTTTTATTGATAAATACTTACTTTATTTATTACTTCATTTTTTTGAATTTTTATTGGAGGATTAGGTTTCACAATCTTACTTTTCTCTCCTGTTGGACTAATATAATAATAGTCATTTGTCATACAAGCATTAAAAAGAAATATTCCCAAAATTATTAATAGTATTTTTTTCATTGAAATGCACCTTCCTTATTTATTTTTTACAGTTCTTTACTTTTATTTTAATTCTCTAATAAACAGTTCAATATATAAAATTTACTCACTCTTCTTTCCAACCATTTTTCTTATATTCTTCAACTGTATTATAGTATTGATTAAATTCGCCATTTTTTATTTCATCTATAAGTATTTCACTGTCACCTTCATCGAAGAATTTCTCAGCCCATATATCATACAGATATTCACCTACTACATACAGATCACTTGCATAATCAGTTAGATCTTCTACTTCATAATCTTTGAATATATAGATGTTATCATAAGCTTCAACCACAAATAGATTAGAGTCAGCCTTATTATCGAAGAATTCTCCCATAACTTCACATAGATGCTCTTCAAATTTTGGTTGATCAATTCTAAAATCTCTAGTATATCTCATTGAACACATTAGTACATTAGGGTCAAGTACATTAAATGAGGGTACTGTAACTCTATCAATTATGAAGATATTCATAATTGCATGATCGTTCATGAATTTCTTTATTTTATCCACACTTGCTTTCATCTTAAACACCTCCTTTTATAAACATATCTCTTCTTGCTTCTCAACCAACCCGTTTTCACGAGCATATCTTTCATATTCCGGATATGTCATTTTAACTATCCTTCCACTACCATAAGGATATTCTATTTCCTTAAAGTATTGGACTTCGACTTGTGATGCTTCCATTACTATTTTAGTAATAGTTGCACCTACAACAAAACCTAATCCAAATAAAAATAACTTATCTAGCCCATTCATTTTATACACCTCCCTATCTTCTAGTTACTCTCATTTGAAGTTGCATAAGATTATAGTTATAGATATCTTCATCTCCTACTCCTTCAAATAGAGTTTTCTTTATATCAGAAATTTCTTTCTGAGTAACTTTGACACCATCAAACATTCTAAGATGTTTTTGCCAAAGTTTTCTAGCTTCCTGACTTTCCATGTTTTCTATATCTGCTTTCGATATTAGGATAATATCATTCTTTAAAATCTCTTCTACATTAATATCACACATCCTCTTTACCTCCTTATTATACGATTATAAAGAAAGGGCTACCTTTCCAAGTAGCCCAATTAAAATTACAGTAAATATTAAACTAAACATACCCTTCACCTACTTTCCTACAGTAAGTGTAGTTTTAAATTCACCAGTAGCTGTATTCAAGTTACACTTAACTCTATATATACCAACAGTGCTAGAAGTGTTGATTAGCTTTACTTTTATTTTAAACTCACAGCTTGTGTTTGAATACTCCGGAACTCTGTCATTGACATATTCCAGTATATCATCAAGATCAGTTCTTCTAAATTCATCTGATAATGCAAAATAGTAAACAGGAGTGTATGCTTTCTCCTTTTGTTGAGTATCAGCCCAACATTCAACTGACACATCATCTTCACCATCCATTATGACTAAGTCCTTATCGTTTAAACGATATAGAAACTCATCAATTACCATATCAAAGCACTTCTTATTCATGTTTTCATTAATTAAATTCAATCCTATTACCATACGTTTACCTCCTATTAATTTATTTATATCATATATCCATAAACACTACTTTCTCTGTACCTACAATTACCGTATTCATCTTTAGTACCTGTCATTACGGCTTGGAGAGTATCATCGACTGTGTACTTAACGACTTTCTCATTTCTGGCATTTATGTATTCCTCCCTTTTAAGATTAGCACGTAAATCATCTTCTTCCCAATTATGATCAAGTGCTATATCTCCTAGTATCTTTTTATTAGAATCCCACATTTCTAGAAGTGCTTTGTCTTCACATTCTTCTTCTGAGAATGTAGGTTCTTCATGAACATCTTCAACTTCAACCTTTCTGTAGTCAACTTCGTCATCTGTGTAATCTCTATTATAATCATCGTAATAATCATCATAGTAATCGTCACATTCTCTACGATAGTTGTATCTACGTCTAGGATCATCCATATCAATTTCAACTTCTTTAAGAGTTCTTAAATTAAATACTCTTCCATTATGATCTGTGATATAGATTCTGTTATTTGGATGTTCATTTAGATACTTTAGAACTTCACTAAATGTCATAGGTTTTACTGCGGATACTCTTCCATATTCATCATCTGTTATATTTACACCATTTTTTAATACATGAATATATATATACATCATCATAATCTTCTAATTTTGAATATTGAATTATGTACTCCTTTCCACCTTTTACTATTTTTATTGTGCTATCTAATAACTTTATTTTATGATTTACATCTGTTCCATTCTTTTTATCTTCAATTTTTAATACAGATAAAGGAGAGTTCTCATCATATTGATTATTTAAATAGCCTACAATATGTATCTTATTATTTTCAATAATTGGATAATATTTATATTGTTTATCTATCATTGAACATGCATTAAAAAATAATACACTAAAAATTATTATGTTGATGTCCATGTAAATGATAAGCACCTCTATAAAACTTATTCCATTCTTCTAATGGATAATGAAATAGCACAAAAAAGTTATTTTCGTACTCTAACTCATAATAATCTTTTACCCATTCAAAAATATATGAATTAAAGTTTACTTGTTCTACAAAATTGTCATGGTTACCTTTAATCAAATATTTTTTACCTTTTAATTGAGAAAGGACTGTATTTGCATTACTAGCACCTTTCATAGTAACATCTCCAAGTATATATACTTCATCATTGGCTTTCACAATATTATTCCAATTAGCTATAATTTTTCTATTCATTTCATCAGCATTTTTAAAAGGTCTCTTTGTATGGTTTATAATATTTTCATGATAGAAATGAATATCGGCTGTAAAATATATCATATTTAAACTCCTTGTAGTTTTTTTATATTATACAATACAGTGATAAAATAAAAAAGCCACTTATTTTTTAGTGGGTTATAATAAGATATAATAGAAAAGAGGTGAAGTTATGAAAAAAATATTTGTTATATTATTAGTTTTATTTTCTGTTACTGTGAGTGCAAAAACTCCTACTAAAAAAGTTACTGTAAAGGTCTATAATAGTAAAGAGTACTCTATAATTTTAGATAAATTTATGACAAGAGCTGAGAAATATCTTGAAACAGGGGATAAAAAAAGTCTTTTAGATGACTATATAAAAAATATTGAGAGCAGTAGAGTTATGAAAAAAGCATTGGAAGATAATTACGATAAAGATAAAGAAGCTTTTTCTTTAGTTGAAGTAGCATTATTTGTGAAAAGCTCATATTCAGAAGGAGAAGATGCTAAGAAACTGACAGATGAAGATTATAAAGAAATGCAAGAAAAATTTGTAAAAACAAAAAAATATAAACAACTAGAAGATTATGCAACTATACAAACTACAACTGATATAAAATAATAAAAAGAGACTGTGAACCACAACAGTCTCTTTACTTTTAATTAAATATTATAGTCTTTATCGTTTTGAAGTTCTTCCATTAACTCTTCATCAACAGGTATATCTTCTTCATACATACTTCTAATAACTCTTTCAAATGGGATAATACCAACAGATAAGAATAGACCTTTAGGTAAAACCATTCTAAAAGTTTTTAGTTTTATTAGAAATTCATCTATCTTTTGGTCTCCTAATGGTAAAGTTACTAAGGCATCTGAACCAGGCCAAACTTTTGTTTGTTGGTGCTTTATTGATTTATCAATAGCTCTTTTAACATTATCTTCAACAGTATAATAGTAAATTCCTATTTTTTCAAAAAACTTTTCTAGAAGTCTAACTTGAGTATCATTAATATGTAGTACTACAAATTTCAGATTTTCACTTTCAGTATCATTCATATTTCTTATCTTATTCATTATTTAGCCCCCTTCTTTTTTAAGCCGCCAAAAACTTCTTTTAATTTAGCAGCCATTTTTGTAGTAAAGCTATCAACAACAGAATATAATATAGGGATTAAAACTAGTGTTAAAATAGTTGAGAAAGCTAATCCAAATATTACTGTAATAGCCATACCTCTGTAGAATTCTGAACCTTCTCCTAAACCTAAAGCCATAGGTATCATACCAAATACTGTTGTCATAGTTGTCATAAGTATAGGTCTTAATCTTGTTTCACAAGAATAGATAATTGCATACTCTTTATCATAACCCCGAGTTCTCATAGTCTTAATAAAGTCTATCAACACTATGGCATTGTTAACAACGACTCCAGCAAGTAGGATTACACCTATCATAACCATTATATCTATAGGTTGTCTTAAAACTACAAGTCCCCAAATAACTCCAATTAAAGCTAATGGTATAGAACCTATTATTATAAATGGTAATATAAAGCTTTCAAATTGTGAAGCAAGTAAAGCATAGATTAAGAAAATTGAAATAGATAATGCAAATGATAACTGACTCATAGTTTTTTGCATATTTTCAGATTGACCACCCCAACTATATGAAATAGTTGAAGGAGGCTCTAAGTTATTAAATTCTTCAATAATCTTAGATTGGATTTTTCCTAGACCAACACCACCATCATTACCAGAAATAGTAACAGTATAAATACCATTTTTCTTTCTTATTTCAGAAGTTCCTTCTGCATATTGTAAAGTTGCAACATCTGATAACTTAACGAATTTATTATCTCCAACTTTAATATTTAAAGAAGATAAAGTATTTATATCATTTCTCTTTTCTTTTGGAAGTCTGACTAAAACATCTATTTCTTCACTATCTGTTTTTAAAGTTGCAGTATTAGCTTTATCTCCACCTAACATATAGTAACTTACAGTTTGAGCAATAACAGTAGGACTGATACCATAACTTGCTATCTTATCTCTATCTATATTTAATCTTAATTCTATAATTCCTGGATCAAGAGTTGAAGATATATCGACCATTCCATTATAACTTTGTAGTTTTTCTAAAAGTTGTTTACCAAATTTTTTGATTTCATCTTGGTTAGAACCTTGTAATAAGAATTCGATATCTTTTTGACTTTGTCCACCAGAGAATTGGTTAGTCATAGATATTCTTGCATCTAAAACATTAGAAGCTTTTTTTCTTATGTCATCCATAATTGTAAATACACTTTCTTTTCTTGTATTCTTTTTACCAACATTGGCATTGATTGAAATACTAGATGTACTTACTAGCATTAGATAACTTTCAGTATGAGGATCATTTTTAACAATTTCTTCTAATTCTTTTGCTATTCTTTCAGCCTTAGCTAAGTCAGTCCCTTTTTGTAGTTCAGCAGTCATTGAATATTTCCCTTGGTCTTGTTTAGGCATAAATTCAAATTTTAATAACTTAGGTCCTACTAAAATACTAAAGAAAAATAGAACTACCATGATAAGAACTGTCAATCCTTTATGAGAAACAGCCTTATTAATTACTTTTAAATAAAAAGCTTTTACTTTTTTAAATAATTTACCATCTTCAGATTTCATTGATTTTCTATTTAAAAATCTACTTGCCAACATAGGTATCATAGTTATTGCCACTATGATAGCAGCTAGGTTAGAGAAAATTATTGCATAAGACATATCTCTAAAGAATTCTCTTGCAAGTCCTGGAATAAATAATATTGGTAAGAAAACTACTATAGTTGTTAAAGCTGAAGCTATAACAGAGAAAGTAACTTCTTCTGTACCATTTTCAGCAGCTTCTCTAACAGGGGAATTTAATTCAGTTATATGTCTATAGATATTGTCCACAACAACAACTGAGTTATCTGTAAGCATACCAACCCCTATTGAAAGTCCCATAAGTGAAATCAAGTTAAGAGTTGTACCTCTCATTGATAGAAAGGCAAAAGTAAATACTATCGCAACAGGAAGTGCTACTGAAATTAATACAGTTGTTCTGAAACTCTTTAAGAAAGCGAATAATATTATAGTAGCTAGCACTAGCCCTTGTACAGCAGAACTAGAAACATTTGAAATTGAACTGTTAATATTTTCAGAAGCATCCATTTCTATACTGTATTCAGTACCAGCTGGCATATATGGTTTCATTTCTTCTATAGCCTTAAAAGCAGCATTATTCAATGTGATTGTATCTCCATCAGAAGATTTTTGTAATAGAACTACTATAGCTTCTTTACCATTAAGATATCCAACATTGTCTGCATCTTCTGTTGTCAAAACAACATCAGCTACATCTTTTAATCTTAAAGTATTACCATTAGAACTAATTAATATATTTTTATATTGATCTATATAGTCTAAATCTCCCATAAATCTGATGATCATATCTTTGTTACCCGTAGATAATTTACCTATAGGATATGTTGCCACAGATGTTCTAACTATACTATATAGCTCCATAGGAGATAGGTTATATGAAGCTAACTTATCACTATCAACTTGAATTTGTAATTGTTTATCAGGGTTACCAAAGATATCTACTTGTCCAACTCCTGGTAAACTTTCAAGTCTTGGTTTTAATTGCTCTTTAATAAAAGTTGTAAGTGCAGTTTTACTATCTGCATTAAAAGCTATGACAGCTGTCATGTTACCTGAAGCAGCCTCTACTTTTCTAATTAATGGAGTATTTGCATCACTAGGTAAATCATTTGTTATTTTTGAAACTTCTCTTTGAATTTGAGTAACTTTCTCATCTGTATCAACTCCATAGTCAAAGTTGACAACAACAGTAGAGCTACTATAGGCAGATACAGTTTGTATCTTATCAATAGCATCTACATTTGAAAGACTGTCTTTAATTTTTTTTGTGACCTGAGATTCCACGTCCTCACTAACAGCACCACTCCAAGTGGTAGATATTGTGACAACAGGAACTTTTATATCTGGTATCAATTCTTTTTTCATTGAGAACATTGCAAGTAGTCCAATGAAAATAAATGATAACATTACCATTGTTGTTGCGACAGGTCTACGTATTGAGATTCCTGCTAATGACATTATTATTTCACCTCATTTTTAATTTCAACAGTATCATTGTTTTGAAGACCAAATAGACCTTTAACAATGATTTTATCTCCTTCTTTGATTTCTGGAGAAGAAATTTCTGTATATGGTAGGTTTGTTGCTCCTACAGTAACTTCAACTTGTTTTGCTTTACCATCTTCATATTTGAATACATAGTTTACTAAATCTCTTGTTACTATTGCTTCATCTTCTACACTTAGAACAGAAGATTCTCCAACAGGAATAACAACATTTCCAAACATACCATCTTTGATTTCTCCATCAGAGTTATTAAGAGTTAGCTTAACTTTAAAGTTTTTAGTTGTACTATCAGCAATAGGGTTTACTTCTGTAATTTTAGCCTTATATTCTTTTCCTAAAGCATCTATTTTTACATCTATTTCATCACCAAGTTTTACCTTAGAGATAGCTTCAGGAGTTATACCTACATAAGACTGCATTTGTTTATCATTTAAGATTGTAAATAAAGTTTCTTTTGCAGCTATATCATTTCCTTCTTTTATAAATAAATTACCAACAATTCCACTTATATCAGCTTTAGCAACAAGTTTAGAGTAACTGTTTTGAGCATTCATATATGCAGCCTTAGCAACTTCTAAATTACCTTGAGCACTAGTAAATGTTGCTTCATAGTTTGAGAACTCTAAATATGAAATTAATTGTTTATCATATAGAGTTTTAAACTTTTGATAGTTGTTTCTAGCTATGTTATAGTTAGCAGTAGCTGATTGGTAATTAGCCTTAGCTTGAAGAAAATCAGCCTCTGTTTGAGCATCAGAAAGCTTAACTATAATTTCACCTTTATTTACATATTCACCATTTCTCTTATAAATTTTTTCTACTGTTGCTCCTTTATTAGTTGAAAAATCAACCTTTGCTAAAGGTTCCCAAACTGCACTTGATTCAAAAAGTTTAGACATCTGTCTAGTTGTTACAGCTGAAACTTCTACAGGCTTAGTAGCTGTTTGTGTTTCAGTTACAGCAGCTTCATTTTTAGCATCTTTTGTTTCTTTATCTTTTCCACAAGCAACTACTAATAAACTAGTTGCAAGTAATATTGTGAGTACTTTTTTCATATTTTTTTCCTTCCTTTTTATATTAACAATGATCTATATGTTTCAAATGCGTAATAATAATCAAGTAGTACTTTATTATACGCTATTCTTGCTTGTCTATATGTATTTTCAAAATCTAAATAATCTATAGTTGAAATAAGTCCAGCATCATATTTTTCTTGGTTCATTTCAAAGTTTGATTTAGCAGCTTCTACAGCTTTTCTTTGAGCTGCAACTTGTTTTTCTAAACTTACAAGATTTAGATAAGCACTCTTTACATTTATTTCGATATTTTCTTTAGCAGAAGTATTTTTTAATACTTGTTGTTCCTCTTCTAACTTAGCAACCTTATAGTTATCTAAGTCTTTTCCGAAAGAGAATACTTTCCAAGAAACTTGAACTCCACCAATCAACTCAGCATCTTTATATGATCTTGAGAATGATGCTCTTTCTTGTCCACCAGTTCCATAAGAAATATAGGCACTTACTTGAGGTAATAAATCTCCAGCAGCAGCCATTCTACTAGCAGCAGCTACATTTACTTGTTCATCAGCAATTTTTGCAGATAAACTTTGATTTAAAGCTTGATTTAAATCAGTATTTAAATTTAGACTGTCTGATAAATTGCTAGGAATATCAAAACTTACTAAGTTTAATGGTTCAGATTTGTTTATCCCTGTTCTTATGTATAATTTTTCTTTATTTGTATCAGCTAAATTTTGTAAATTAATAATTTGTGCTCTTATATCTTCTAATGAATATTCAGTTTGAAGAATATCAGGTTTAGTTATAAGTCTTAACTTTAATTGTTCTTCTTGTTTATAGTGTCTTTTTAATAAGATTTCTTCTGAATTTTTTAGAGCAGCTAGATTTCTTTCTGCATTTATGATATCTGAATATATTTTTATAGTCTCTAGTCTATTTTGAATCTTACTTTGTAAATAAGAATAACTTGCTATATTTTCATAAGCTTTAGCACCTTTAATTCCTGCTGATATAGTTCCACCTGTGAAAAGAGGTTGAGTAACTTTTAAAGTTTGAGTATAACCTTTTTTCTTTGAAACATAGTTTCCTCCACTTTGAGTTAAAATGTTTCTTTCATGTTCTCCTAAAGTAACAGCACCACTATAAGTTACTGAAGGTAAAGCCTCTTTAAAAGCCTTAGTTACATTTAGTTTAGAAATTTCTAAACTCTTTTCAGAGATTTTCATCTCTTTACTATTATTAAGCGATAAATCTATGGCTTGATCTAGAGTTAAATCTCTAGCTAAAGCTACATTTGCCAACAAAACAAAAAATGTTAATAATTTTTTCATTCTTCCTCCTAAAATATATTATCTATATAAAATTTTTTTAATACTTTCTTTTATAAATTCAAGATTTTCTTTCATCTCTTGACTTCTATATAAGTCTTTAACCTCATCTAAACTTTTTGATAAAAATTTATTATTTTCAAAATTAATATTTTGCATCATTAAAAATACTTCAGTGATACTAAATATCATCCTAGAACATTTTTCCATATCTTTTTCTTTAATATTTATAGACTTCTTATATTTCTTTAAAAGACTCTTTATAAAATCTATTGTTTTATGTGCTGTATTTTTTAGTCTAATAAAATTTTCTTCATTAAAAACCTCATAGTTTCTTTTTAAACTTGTCATTACTAATTCTAATTTTAAATCTCTGTCGTTTAAATTAAGCATAGAATTTACATAGTAATTTAAACATTCATCTATACTATTAGAATTTGAAGCTAAGTTTTCACTGAAAACTTCTGTATTTTCTGAATATTCATCTAATATTTCAGCTAGCATATTATCCTTTGAAGGAAAATAAGTGTAGAAGCTACCTTTTGATATACCTAATTCTGATGTCAGTTTGTTTATTGATAAGTTAGAATAACCTTCTGTAATTATCATGTCTTTTGCTTTTTCTAAAATAAGAATTTTCTTTTCAGTATCAAAACTCATATCATTTTTATCTCCTTTAATTATAGTTAAAATTATAGTTTTTCAAGTCTGACCATAGAGTCATTGACCAAGTGATCAAGTAAGATGTTATCAAATATTTTAGAATTCGTCAAGTATTTTTTAAAAAAATAAAAATACTACTTTGATGAAAAATAAAAATTTAAATTCTTACTTGTACTAATTAATAAAGTATGTTAAAATTAACTGAAATATTTGATATAAAAAGTATTTTTAAAACTTTAATTAGTTAGGAGAGAAATATGAAGAAATTTAGAAATGATAATGATGAAGACGATTTTGAAGATATAGAAGTAGAAGCAGCAAGTGCTAAACAACCAGAGAAAGATAACAGAAGATTAATTAAGATAATATTAAATATAATTTTAATTATAGCTATTATAAAAGTTGGACTTGGAGTATTTGAAAGATATTATTTCAATGAATTTTATTATAAGGCTCCAAACTTAACTGGACTTAGTATAGAGGAAGCAAAGAAAACTATTTCAAAATCTCCTTTAAATATTAGAGAGATGGGAGAAGTTTATTCTGACTTACCTTATGGAACAGTTGCTTTACAAGAACCTGCTGAAGGAACTATAGTTAAAAGATCAAGAAATATGAAAGTATGGGTAAGTAAGGAATCACCTTCAGTGTTCTTAGATGATTTAGTAGGTATGAACTATATAGAAGCAAGTTCTTTACTTAATAAAAATGGTATGAAGGTTGGAGAAGTAAAAAAGATGAGATCAGATTTACCTATTAACCAAATTATAGCGACTTCACCAAAAAGTGGAGAACCTATATCAAGAGGACAAAAGTTTGATTTCTTAATAAGCAATGGATTGGAATAATAATATAAATAGTTCATTACTAGTAAAAATAACATAGTAAAAAACAGTTCATTTTGAAATAAAAATAAAAATAAGTGAGTTACATTCTAAATTTTAGATAAAAAATTAAAGCAAGTGAGCCGAGTAATTGTCGGCGTGTTTGAAGCCAACTTGTTGGCAAGTTTTGCCGAAATTACAGCGAAACGTTAATTTTTTATCGTTAAGAAATTTAGCTAGTAACGAACTATTTTTATTTAATTATGAGGAGGTAAAAGAAAATTCAAGGCGTAGTAATTAACAAGATTCAAGGTTTCTATTATGTTGAAAGTAACAATGAAGTCTTTGAATGTAAATTGAGAGGAATTTTAAAGAAAACAAATAACAAATATAATTGTGTTGTAGGTGATAGAGTTGAAATCTCTGAGGATAATGCAATAGTAGAAATATTCGAAAGAGATAATATGCTAATAAGACCTATAGTTGCAAATGTAGATTATTTAGCAATACAGTTTGCAGCAAAACATCCAAATATAGATTATGAAAGAATAAATTTACTATTATTGACAGCATTTTACTATAAGGTAAAACCTCTAGTAATAGTAAATAAGATAGATTATTTAAGTGAAGAAGAATTAACAGAATTAAAAGAAAGATTAGCTCATTTAAAAAGTATAGGAGTACCTACATTTTTAATCTCTTGTCAAGAGAATGTTGGACTCCAAGAAGTAGAAGATTTCTTAAAAGATAAAACAACTGTAATAGGTGGACCTAGTGGAGTTGGAAAATCAAGTCTTATCAATTTTTTACAAAGTGAAAGAGTCTTAAAGACTGGAGAAATTAGCGAGAGATTACAAAGAGGTAAACATACAACAAGAGATTCTAATATGATTAGAATGAAAGCAGGAGGTTATATAATCGATACTCCTGGGTTCTCTTCAATAGAAGTACCAAAAATTGAAAATAGGGAAGAATTGATTTCTTTGTTCCCTGAATTTACAAATATAGATAGCTGTAAATTTTTAAATTGTTCTCATATACATGAGCCAAATTGTAATGTAAAAAAAGCTGTGGAAGAAAATAGAATATCTCAAGATAGATATAATTTTTATAAAAAAACTTTAGAAATTTTATCAGAAAGGTGGAATAGGTATGACTAAGGGGATAAAAATAGCTCCTTCTATATTATCAAGTGATTTTTCAAAACTTGGTGAAGAACTTGTAGCAATTGATAAGGCAGGTGCAGACTACATTCATATAGACGTTATGGACGGTGAATTTGTACCTAATTTAACTTTTGGACCTCCTGTAATAAAGTGTATCAGAAAATGTACTGAGCTTGTGTTTGACGTTCATCTAATGATAGACAGACCAGAAAGATACATTGAAGATTTCGTAAAAGCAGGAGCAGATATTGTTGTTGTACATGCAGAATCGACTATTCACTTACATAGAGTTATACAACAAATAAAATCTTTTGGAGTAAAAGCAGGTGTTTCACTAAATCCTTCAACATCAGAAGATGTATTAAAATATGTTATAAATGATATTGATATGGTTCTAGTTATGAGTGTAAATCCAGGTTTTGGAGGGCAAAAATTCATACCTGAAGTGGTAGAAAAAATAAAGGCAATTAAGAAAATGAGAGCAGATATAGATATAGAAGTAGACGGCGGAATAACTGATGAAACTATAAAAGTTTGTGCAGATGCAGGAGCTAATATATTTGTTGCTGGTTCTTATGTGTTCTCAGGAGATTACAAAGAAAGAATAGATTTATTAAAATCAAAAGCAGAATAGAGGAGGAATTTCAAATGACGGTAAATATACAAAGAGTAAATGATGTTTTAGAGGAATATTATAAACTGTTTTATAAGACAGAAGATATGGCTTTAAAAAGAGGAATTAAAGCTTTAACACATACAGAATTACATATCATTGAATCTGTTGGACAAGACACTCAATTAACTATGAATGAACTTGCAGATAAGATAGGAATTACAATGGGAACTGCAACAGTTGCTATTTCAAAATTATCTGATAAAGGATATATAGATAGAGCAAGATCTACAACTGATAGAAGAAAAGTATTTGTTTCACTTACAAAAAAAGGAGTAGACGCTTTAACTTATCATAATAACTATCATAAAATGATAATGGCTTCAATAACTGAAAGTATACCTGAAAAAGACTTACAAAAATTCGTTGAAACTTTTGAAATCATTTTAGATTCATTGAGAAATAAAACAGACTATTTTAAACCTATGACTATTACAGATTTTAAAGAAGGAACAAAAGTTTCTATAGTTGAAATAAAGGGAACTCCTATAGTTCAAAACTATTTCTTAAGTCATGGAATAGAAAACTTTACACTTTTAAAAGTTTTAAAATCTGGTGATAAATCATTATTTAAAATAGAAAAAGAAGATGGAGAAGTTTTAACTCTTGATATCTTAGATGCAAAAAATTTAATAGGAGTAAAGGCTGATTAATATGTTATATATGGACGGTATATCTCTTTCAAAAATAAAGGAAGAGTTAAAAAAGACTTTAGAAGGAAAAAGAATAAATAGAATCTTTAAAAATAATGAATATACAATTTCTCTTCATTTTGGGAAAATTGAACTTCTATTTTCTTGTATACCAGCCTTAGCACTTTGCTACATTAGTAAAAATAAAGAGCAAGCAATTCTAGATATATCTTCATCATTAATTTCTAATTTAAGAAAGCATTTAATGAATGCTATGTTGACTGATATAGAGCAGCTAGGGTTTGACAGAATCCTAGCTTTTCATTTTTCTAGAATTAATGAGTTAGGTGAGATAAAAAAATACAAGATATATTTTGAATGTCTTGGGAAATTGTCTAATGTTATTTTTACTGATGAGGAAGATAAGGTATTGGATACATTAAAGAAATTCCACATTTCAGAAAATATAGATAGAACATTATTTTTAGGTGAAACTTATTCAAGACCTAAGTATGATAAAAAAATATTACCTACTGAGTTAAATAAAGATAAATTTGATAACTTATTAGCAAGTGGAAATGTTTTTTCAAATGAAATAGAAGGAGTGGGAAAATATTTAAATAATATAAAATCTTTTGAAGAATTTACAAATATTTTAAATAGTCCTGTAAAAGCTAAAATCTATTTCAAAGATAAAAAAATAAAATTGGCAACAGTTTTAGACTTAGATTTTAAAGATTATGATGAAGTGAAAGAATTTTCTTCATATGATGAAATGATTAATTTCTACATAGATTATGAGCATACTACAACAAGTTATATGCTTTTAAAAAATAGATTGGAAAGTTTCCTTGAAAAGAAATTAAAGAAATTGAATAAGATCTTAAGCTTAATTAAAAAGGATATAGAAGACTCAGAAACTATGGAAAGTATAAAAGAAAAAGGAGATATTTTAGCTTCTGTTCTTTATAATGTGAAAAAGGGAATGAATTCTATAAAAGCTTATGATTTCTATAATAATAAAGAAATTGAAATTGAGTTAGATAGTTTAATAAGTCCTAAGGAAAACTTAGATAGAATCTATAAGAAGTACAACAAGGTAAAAAGAGGACTTACAAATGCTATAAGACGTGATAAAGAGATAAGAGAAGAAATTTCATATATAGAAAGTACTTTGCTTTTCATTGAAAGTAGTACAGATGTTAGTTCTTTGAGAGAGATTGAAGAAGAATTAATAAAATTGAACTATATCAAGAGTTTACATAATAAAAAGAAAACTAAACTTAAAAAAGAAGTGAAGTATGGAGTGATTGAAGGAGAAGATTATTTAATTCTCTATGGTAGAAATAACTTAGAAAATGATAATCTTACTTTTAAAATCTCTGAGAAAAATGATTATTGGTTCCATGTGAAAGATATTCCAAGTTCTCATATCATTTTAAAAGCTGCTAAATTAACAGATGAATTAATAGTTAAGGCAGCACAGGTATCAGCTTACTATTCTAAGGCTAATTTAGGAGAAAAGGTAACTGTGGATTATACTTTGAGAAAGAATGTATCTAAACCTAATGGAGCAAAGCCAGGTTTTGTAATATATGTAAGTCAAAAATCTGTTGTTGTTGAAAAAGTAGAATTAGACAAAATTTAAAAAAGAGCTGTTGCATTTTAAATAAAAAACAAAAATAGTTCGTTACTGAGTAGATTCATATTGAGATTACTTGCCAGCCTATAATGTTTCTAGAGCTCCACAAAGGCTCTTTCAACATTATAGGACGTCGCAGTAATCTCATTTTTTTATTAAGAATTATAATTTTCAACTAGTTTTTTAAAAGAAGTAGGAACTTTTTTAACTTTTTGTTCTTCATAGTTATATGCTAAAACAGTTGCTGTTCCTGTTATAGCTAAGTCCTCTCCACAGAAAATTTCATGTTCAAAAATTATTCTTAAACCTTTTATTTCAATCTTTGTTATATTAACTTTTATTTCTTGATTTAAAAATAATTGTTTTTTGTATTGAACAGTTGCTTCAGTTTGGATAAAACCACTTCCATCTCCTATATCTGTTTCACTTAAATTATTAGCTCTTAAAAATTCTTCTCTAGCCCATTGAAAAAATAATAAAGCTCTTTCATTACCTACATGATTACCATAATTTAAATCTTCTTGTTTTATTGTGTAATTAAATGTAAACATATTACCTCCTTATATTTAAGAAAATAATATCATAGTATTACTATGAATTCAAGTGTAAAAAGAAAGTGTAGAAAGTAAAAAGGCTATATAGAATTTCTATATAGCCTTTATCTATTTGAAGTTATCCTTTTTTTACTAATGGTTTTCCACAACAAGTGAATTCACAACATTCGTGAGAAGCATCGTGAGTTTCACAGTTATCATTAGTTCCACAATCACATGCATTTTTAACTTCTATTTCGAAGTCACAACATTGACATTTATAAACTTCACCTTTTTTCATATTTTCACAACTTACCATATCATATCCTCCTTAAAATTTTCACATAATTGAGTACTCATTCAACTGTACAAATGTATAGTATCATTAAACAAGAAATTTGTCAAGTATTTTTTATAAAAAAAATAAAGAATTATTTTAAAAGACTTTAAAATATAGATAAAATAAGAACTTGAATAAGTAAAAAGATAAAAGGATTGAACCCTGTTTTCTACAGAAACCAATCCTTGTTAGTAAGTAAAAATTAAATTTATTCAATTTTTAGGGCTTAGCACAAAATTATTTTTTTATTTTAAATAATCTAGGTATTTTGGATCATTTTGGACTTCGGTTATAAGATATGGTAGAATGCTTCCTAATGGATAAATCTCATTATTTCTTTCAATAGAGGCATAACCAATATCAGTATATACTCTATTATTAGAAAGGGTAACAGGAATTTTAAAAGTAGAATCTCTATATTTTGCTGATACAATATATGAATCTTTTTCTTGTTCTTCAATCTTCCAATCAAAAGTTTTCTTTACTTTTGTTATAGTGACAGGATTATTATTTTCAATTTCTGTAACTGTAACTAAGAATGCTGCAAGATCTTCAACTGTTTCTACACTATAATTGTTGAATACTATATTTTCATTGATAGGAATATCTTTAGTAGTTTCTAAAATACGTTCTTTTTCTTTACATGCAGTAAATCCTAAAAGTATAATTATCATTAAAATTATTTTTTTCATTTAAATCCCTCCTAATTTTACTATATAGATAAACATATTATATAATAAAAAAGTAAAAATACAATAATTAGAAACACTTAAATAATAAAGTTTTACCATAATAGAAAATAAGAAGCAATAAAAAACTGTAGCTAAATTTTTAGCTACAGTTTTGATAATACTACATATGTTTTT
>ERZ773073.697-NODE-697-length-17203-cov-6.750583_pt1 | contig 17203 bp, 13 predicted proteins | sample MGYA00580616_ERZ773073 | MGnify/ENA primary metagenome ERZ773073 (study PRJEB29015, sample SAMEA2737960) | human oral metagenome | biome: human oral; feature: human-associated habitat; material: dental | place: China | collected 2131 ...
GCACCCACAAGGCCTCCGGGATCGTCAACGACCCCAACGACTGGATGGCCGAGGGCGCGGGCGGCGGCCCCACTGCCTCGGCGCAGTCCCGCTACCTCCTGGACCTCATCGCCCGCGCCACCACCGTCTCCGTCCGTACCCAACAGATCGTGAGCTCCCTGCCGTCACTTTCGGTACGTAATTAAAGCGACGTGGCTGGTCCTCGTCCTGCCGGCACCGTTAAGCACGTGACTGTCACCTGTTGCGCACCCGGCTACGCTGTCTTGCCTCAGCCTGAGTATGTAGCCTCAGCAGACCGGCACGCACTTCGTCGTGAACGGTCACCGAGGTTTCAGCAGCCGTCTCGATTGACACGACAAGGGCGTAGCGGATAGGGTCGATTTTTCCGCCACGCTGACCGCCCCTCATGCATTCAACATGCACAGGAAAGGTCGCGTTGTCACGGAATGCTGTAACTCTACTTCCATCGATGACCTCATGTTGGAGACTGCCACGTTGTACTGCGCTGTAATATGCATCAACCCGCTCACCTTGAACGAGTCCCAACTCGGGTGCCGTGAAGTACACCTTGGCGGCGCGATATCTTTTAAGACCATGCGTTGCGGGAGCCCAATATGCGAGCGTGATGCTGAGACGACGCCATTCGGCCTTGTTTCGGATGGAATGGGGAAGCGGTAGATCATACGAGTGACGTTCATCCAAGCCGATGAAATTTCCGGCAACCACAACCGCACGATTGACCGCACTCCGAGCCACGTCTGAAAAATAACGTCCGTAACCGAGAAACGGAGTCAAGTTCCGGCGCTGATCCGAGGTGATCCTGAGCTCAGGACTCAGCTCTTTCTGCCAATCACCCCAGGAGCATGCATGAGCCAGCAGCGCACGAACAATGAGTGGATGAAACATCGCATCCGGCAACGGCGATACGTAGCGATCATGAGAACGAGCCTCGAGCAGATCGAATAGCAGGCTCGCCTCGCGAGTGACGAGTGCAGTGGCATGGCTCGTCCCACATTCGAATGTCGTCCGGTTAGAACTTCCCCATTCGCTGGGTGCGGCCACTCGAAGACCCGGGCCCGTTCACGTGGTCCTCGCGGGACACAAATCGACATCACTACGCAAGACAGACTGCTTAATGGGCCGCACGAAAAGACGTCGACCACCGACATGGTATATGTCTGGCTTGATCATGCGGTCAACACCAGGACCGGTAGCCGAGTACAACGCAGGCTCGCCTTGGCGAGAAAGGTCCCACACGTTCGACGACTCATCCGGATCCGGCGAACCATCCGCATGCACCGCTCCTACGGTCACCGCATTCATCGCATCGCCCGGCGGAAGAATGCCGCGGACAATCTGGCTGGCGTGTACGGCTTGCAAGGCGGCCACCCGAGCCGACTCTCTATCGGAAGCACCCTCTGCCGGAATGGAAATTGGATCTACATGGTTCCCAGCACTGATAATGAAGAGAACGTTGTACTCAAGCGCTAACCAGTCAACAAGCCTCCCTATCGGACTCATCCTCCGCACAAGAGGACGCCCCCTATCACCAATAGATAAATTGATGATACGCACACTTGGGGCGACTGGCGGCCGACTGGATTCTCCGATGAGAATGCGTCGAACAGCACGGTGAAGTAGATCCACGAAAAGAGTATCTGGTGACACTCGTTCAACATACTGATCGGAAGGCAACTCCTCATGACGCATGATCGGACGTACGTAGACTTTTCGGTCCAACGGGATCTCGGGCACAGACAGATCACCATGGATGATGAGTGAGGCCATCGCGGTCCCGTGCGAGCGCGCCGCCAGCGGGTAACCACTTTCAAAATCGTCCGGGTCGTCGATGCTCAGTCTTCCCGCTAAAGCGTCATGGTTCTGAAACGGCACCCCATCGAGCAATGCAATACGTGGCTTGTTATCCTTCAGGGCCACCGGCGGAAAAGAAAACTCTGAGCCCGGAACCGACGGGGCCGCCTTCACGCTCATAGGTTCAAATGGGCTAACGAACATGACATCCTCAGCCATCAGCAAACGGATTGCCTGAGGTCCCTGCCGAACAACGGTCTCAACCTGTTGTCGAGGCAGCTCGGCGAGCAGGGCGTGGTATCCAATCTCCTCAATCTTGGCTCGATTGACAACTCGCCCACCGCTATCAGCGATGATTGTCCTGATCTCCTGTTCAGACGCTTGCCGTTGCCCTCGATCATTGCGATACCACAGTTCGACCTCAACTCGAACCGAACTCTGGGAATCCCCAACAATATCCAGTGTTTCCTGCCACCGCTCTATCAGACCGGTTTCTCTTACGCGATCCTCAGGTCCCCAACGGCGAAGGTCCACTAATTGAGAAAACACACCCTTAAATTTACCCAAGCCCCACTCGAACTTGGCCTTAGGCCCCTTTTTCCAATGATCAAAGAGTGAGACCATCTGATCGACAGCCCTGGCATTGGACATCACTAGATACAGTGAGTGTTCGACTGACTTTTTTGAACGCTTTTTCCCACGATCCTGGATGTAGAAGTCATCATCGGGATCGGTCGTATCTCCCGCCATCTCTGCGAGGAACTCGAGACCCTCGACTTTATTCACTGCCTTGTAAAATTCTTCGACGCTGCCTGCCAGGTCCAGCACGATCACCAGCGACGGATCTGCCTCAATCGGCGTTCCCTCTCCCAGCTCTGCACGCTTTGCCTCGAAGGCTTCGGTAAGCTCTTTGAATCGAGGACTCAGGCGCTCACCCTGCCTTCTACCGCCCGGACCGACCACTTTCGGAGGACGTCCTCCCGACTTTACCCGTTCTCCCACGGAAGGTGAATCGAACGCAAGCAGCGGCCGAGCGTCGTCGCTCATGAGTGAGCCACGCCTGTCCAGTGTTCAAGTCGCTCTTTGACGATCCGACGCATATTGGCATCCGGTAGCTCAAGAATAGTGCGGCGTCGGACATCTATGGCGAACTCCTCCAACTCCGCGAAACTGGATCCCGCAAGGCGATCCGCCAGCGTCCTCGGAGCGTAACCAAGATCGCCACCGAAGCGTTGTGCAAGTCGTTCCAGGAAGCGGGTAGCCTGCGCCCTCGTTGGAGGATTCAGCTCGGTACGGATCTGGAAGCGCCGCCATGCCGCTCGATCCAGCAACTCGTCATGATTCGTTGCACCAACCAGGATGACATGTGGAGGGAGCCGATCTATCTGGAGCAGAAGTGTGGAGACAACACGCTTGATCTCCCCGGTCTCATGTTCGTCAGCGCGCTCTTTAGCGACAGTGTCGAACTCATCGAAGAAGAGGACGCATCGGCGGGTTCGCACGAACTCAAAGGCATGATCCAAACGTGACGCCGTTTCCCCGAGGAAGCTCGACACCACGCCTTCGTAACGAATCACGTAAAGAGGAAGCATGAGTTCTGCCGCGATCGACTCGGCAACACTGGTTTTGCCATTACCAGGAGGTCCGGCGAGCAGGAGACGGTGGCGGGGTTCTATCCCGTAACTTCGTAGGAGGTCGGCGCGCTGTTGCTCCTCGATGAGCTCAGAGACAACACGCTGCGCCACCGAATCCAGCTCAAGCTCATCCAACCGGCGCTGAGGAATCACTTCCTGGACCAGATCGCGAACAGATGCTGCTTGATCGTCTCTGGGCAGCCCTTGCCCACTTGTCATGATGATCTCGGAAAGGCGGTCAGCAAGAAGATGATGCTGGTTGGCGCGCTCTTCGGCGATCATCCCTTCAACGACGACTCGGAAGCGGTCACGATCGCCACGACGCTCAGCTTCAACCAAGTCGAGAAGCAGGTCTCCGCGTGCCACTAGTGTGCTCCCAACGATCAGGTCCCAGGAGGCGGCTCACGCCGCCTCCGACTCAAGGGTAACGGCAGATACCGACTTCTATTTCCATCTGGACGTTGACACTCCGCACGCTGCTCCCGCCTCAGACCACCAGGCCTCCATCCTCAGCCGGCGCTCCTCGGCTGCCCCAGGCCACCCACCACGCGCCACACAATGAAATCGACGACGCCCCCGAGCGCACCCCGTCGTAGGACTGGGCGGGCTCGGGGGCGTATCCCCTGTGAGAGGTGAGGACTACCGCCCGTCTCAGGCGCGGCGGCGGCTCACCAGCAGGGCGCCTCCCATCACGACGAGGATGGCGAAAGCCAGCGGCAGGCCGACCTTGACACCGGTGCTGGCCAGCGGGCCCCCGGAGGGAACACTGGGCACTCCGGACGCCGAGCCGGGCACCGGCGGGTCGCTGGGCCCGACCTGCGGAGGCTGGCTCGGCGAGGACGGGTCACCGGGAGTAGCGGGATCGCTCGGATTCGGCGACGCGGACGTACTCGGCGTCGGGTCCTGCGAGGGGGACTCGCTCGGGTCCAGGGTCTCACTGGGCGACGGAGACTCGCTCGCCGACGGAGACGGCGAGGCCGACTCGCTGGGCGACGCGGACAGCGTCGGCGACGGCGACTCACTGGGCTCCGGTGTCGCGGTCTCGCTGGGAGTCGGCGAGGCGCTCGGCGTCGGCTCGGGGGACTCGCTCGGTGTGGGAGTCGGCGAGGTGCTCGGCGTCGGCTCAGGAGTGTAGGTATTCGTGAAGGTCACGAGCACCGCCTGCTCCTTCTCTCTCATGGTCACCGTCTGGGCGGCGGGCACCTCCAGGGTGTATCCCTGGACCACGGCGGACTGAGCGTCCTCCTCGATGGTGCACGTGGTGCCCACGGGCAGCTCGGGTCCGGAGACCACCGATCCGTCGGCCTTGACCTTCACAGTGCCCCTCACGTTGTTGTCGCAGGTGTAGGAGAAGGTGAACTCATTGTCCACCGACTCGAGACCGGTAATGGCCTTGGTCACCGAGAAGGTACCCATGTCGCGGGCGTAGGTGTTGGTCATCGTCACCGCGGCTGTCTGGTCCTTGATGATCTCCACGGTCTGCGCGGCCGGGGCGGTCAGCGTGTATCCGTTCTGACCGGCCTTGGCGCTGTCCTCGGTGACGGTGCAGGTCGAACCCGCCTTGATCTTCTTGGACTTCTCCGAGGTCGCGGCTCCCGTCACCGTCAGCGACCCCTCGGTGCCGTCGGTGCAGGTGTAGGCGAACTCGAAGGTGGACTTGCTGAAGTCGCCGTCGCCGGCCAGGACCTTGGTGACCGTGAAGTCACCCTCCTCCGCAGGGGCGGGGTCGGCGGAGTTGCGAAGTGTCACGGCCGTGGACTTCTGGTCCTCGATGGTCAGGCTGTTGGTGATCTGGCCCGCCACCGTGAAGGTGTGGCGCCCCCAGGCGACGCCAGCGGGAGTGCTCGAGGCCGACGTCGTGTCCTCATTGAGGGACAGAACCGTCCCCGCCGGGAAGGTGCCGTTGTACACGGCCTTCTCCCCCGCGGTGACTGTCATGGACGTGTCACCGCCGGTGCGGTCCGCGCGGACGGTCCCCGGAGCGTTCCACCCCGGGTAGGTGTCCACGGTAGCGCCGCCGGGCAGGGCATAGGTGATCTGGACCTCGAAGGTGGTGCCGGCCGGCACCTTACCGGTCTCGGATCCGGTGAAGAGCTTGGTGATGTCCAGCCCGCCGAATCCCGGTTCCATGGTGACGTTGATGGTGAAGGACCTGGAGTAGTAGACCGAGTAGGAGTGCTCCAGATCGGTCCCCACCGCGGAGGCCTTGTTCGTGTACTCCACACCGGCCTGGACGACACCGTCGGCCGTGGTGGGGGTCGAAGCGTAGCAGATGTGGTAGTTGGTCTGCGGCGCGAAGGGACCGGTCACCTTGAGGGTGGCGGTGTTGCCCTGGACCTCGACGTCGAGGTCGAAGTCTCCCTGGCTGGTGTCCTGGTCGGTGCCGCTGGCGTCCGTGACCTGGCCGTAAAGCTTGTCCCGGCCCTGGGCAGTGCCGATGTTCAGCTTCCACTCGCTCTTGGTCGGGACATAGGCCTGTCCGGGACCGAGCTGGTCGGTGAAGGTGATGGTCGATCGGGTCTTCCCGTCGACCGTCAGAGAGCCGCCGTTCCTCTCAAGGGCCGCCTTGACCTGGTCAGGTCCGAAAGTCAGCTCCCAGTCCACCGTCTTAGAGGTGCTGGTGACGTCGAAGGCCCACTTTCTCAGCGACTGCGGCGTGTAGTCGGGGCCGACGTTCTCAGAGATCTTGCCGCCGGGCACAGGCACCTCGGTCTGCCTACCGTTGGCATTGATCGTCACGTTGGCCGCATCAGTGGTCGCAGCAGCCACCACCAGTGCCGAACCGTCGCCCCGCAGACCGGTGAAGCCCTGAGCAACGATGGTGTCAAGGTCGGCGTTGAAGGTGCAGGTAATGGTGCGGTCGTCCATCACGCACTCACCGATCGTGTGTTCCTCCCCTTGGTGGATGACCTTCATCGGCTCGGACAGGCGCTCCCGGTTGCGGAACTGCTCGGGAAGCCCGATCTGGAAGGAGTCCCCACTCTTGGCATTGGCGTTGCGGGCGTCCCAGGAGAACTTCAGCTTGAGGATGTCATCGACCTTGACCGAGGTGTTGTCCGGCTCCTCGGCACCGTTGGCGTTGGAGACCACCAGGGACAGGCCGGAGACGGTGATCGACGGGTTGTTGGCGGCTCGGGCCTGCATGGACAGGACAGTCAGGAGCGTGGCGACGAGCGCAGCAAGTGCGACGAGCGCACCCACCGCACGCGCAGGAGTGCCAAGCGCTCTGGGAATGGGGATGGTGGACACAGTCGACCCTTCGAGAAAAATACGAGGTTAATCTGAGAGTTCCCTGAATCTAGAGATCACCTTGACAGACAATCCATGATGCGCGTCTCATACTCGGTCACGAAACTGCGGCCATTAGATCTCCACCCCGTTAAGGCGCATCAGGACGCTCGGAACCCCGAGTCGTCACCGAGAGCTTCACCCCGGCACCTACCTCGGTTCGACGGCTCGACGACAAACGCGACCGCCCATAACCAGCCTGAGCGGGGCCGACTGCGAGCCGGCGGCCTCCCACGCCCATTTCCCTGCGTCGCCGTGCCCGCTCCCCGGCGCCCGGCCATCAAGGCATCACAATAGATACGGATGCCGCATGTGAGCCTGCGCCACTTAGTTGACTGAGATCATACTTCTATGAGCCCCGCGGTGCGGGTGGACGAGATCGCCACCCCCGTCACGGCCAGGGACAGAACCGTGAACAGGCCATAACGCACACCCCGCCAATCACCAGGATCGGTCACATCCCTGAGAACCCGGACCAGGCGCCAGCGCGACAAGGCGATCACGACGGCCTTGACCTCAGAAAATGTCCGAATCTGCCACAAAGGCCCGGATCTCGTCGGAGGGCGCACAATGAATCGTTGATATTTCGGGCTTTTTTCCGTCGCTGATTCCGCCTTGCAGTGCCTTTGTGGCAGATTTGGTCACGTCCTCGCCCGAATGAGTCCCGTGATGTCTCAGGAGTCCCACGCGCCCCACCATGAGGGCACGTCCTCCTCTCGCGCTCTGCTCTCCGCTGCCGCGTACCACGAGCAACCGCGGAGAGTCCGGCAGGCGGAAGGCGAAGAGCCCATGGACGAGGGCGAGCAGCCCTTCGGCGATGCGGACCGGTACGCCGGAGGCCGCCGTCGCCTCACCGCCGGGCGGCGTCCAGGGCCCGCTGCGCGGCCTCGGGGTCCGTCGTCTCCCTCGTGTTCTCGTCTGCGGATTCCTTGGCGACCGCAAGCCATCCGTCTCGGCAGTCGTACTCCAGGCGCGCAGCGTCATTGCCATACTGCTGGCCAGTGCTCAACTCCGTTCCAGTACTGACGTCGCATCGATCAATAGCCGCCAGGAGCGGCGGAGCCACCGCCTCGATGTCCGAGCTGCTCCTGGCGTCTGAGACGCGGAAAGAGCGCCAGATGCCGGAGTCCGAGGCTCTCAGCTGCACGTCGGTGAAACCGGCGTCCTTCGCGGCAGTCACCCAGCCTGCGATATCCGTCTCAATCAGACTCCGGGCCCCCGGTTCGGTCTCAATCCGCACCTGAACGCGATCCACCCAGGCGGTCTGGGAGTACATGATGGCATCGCCCGCCGGATTCTGCTCCTGGCCGGGCCGGGCCGCCGAGAGGCCGGCGGCCTCGGCCTCGCCCCAGTCGACCTCGACTGCCTTCGGAGAGTTCCTCATCGCCACGTTGGCGCGCTCAGCGCCGGCCTGTACCGCGGCGAGCGCCGTCGTGAGCCCGGTTCGAAGCGTGCCGGTGGAGGTACCGCTGAGGCCGACCTCCACACCCATCCGTTTTCCTCCGACAGTCCACGCAAGGCTCAGGCGGCCTTTATCCCCCATACTCACGTCCGCCTGCTCGACGGTCGCCTCGACACCATCGAAGATCGTGAGGACCTCCTCCAGCCCCGTGTCGTCGGGCAACGTCGCACTGAGCTCGTAGTCGCCCGAGCCGGCGGGATTCTCTCTCACACTAGGGCCGATGAGCAGTGTCTGCTCCTGCCCCGCCTGCTCAAGAGCCGCCTGCAAGCGTCCGGCAGCAGCGATGTCCTCGGGATCGGGATCGGTGCGCCCGCTGAACCAGGCGTCGACCAGGGTGAGGGTCGCCCCCGAGCCGACGGCGAAGCCGATGACGACCCCGAGGACGACGAGGAGGATGGAGCGTGCACGCGGTCGGACCATGACCCGACTCTAGGATCGGGCGCCCTGCGGCGGGGGAAGGAATGGGATCGGCCCCTTGCGGGGAGGGGAGCGGGCAGGCGCAGACCCTCCCGCCCCCCGAGCCGGATCCGTCGCTACCCTGGCGCCATGACGTCCTCGCAGACCCGCACCGTCACTCGCCACCAGATCTTCCAGACCAGTCTCATCGCATCCCTGGCCCAAGGCGTCTACGAGGACGAGATGACCCTGGCCGAGCTGCTCGGGCACGGCTCCTTCGGGATCGGCACCTTCAACGGGCTCGACGGGGAGATGGTGATCCTGGGCGGCACCTGCTATCGGTTGCGCGGCGACGGGTCGGTGAGCGTGCCCGACCTGAGCGAGCGCACCCCGTACGCCGTCGTCACCAATTTCGTGCCCGGAATCCGCCAGGAGGTGGGCGGGGCCGGCGGGGCGCTCAGCCGCAGGGAGTTCTCCGAGGTCATCGACGCCCTCGTGCCGAGCTCGAACTACATGTACGCGCTGCGGGTCACGGGGCATTTCGCGTGGGCGAGCGCGCGCACATCAGCTTCGTGGACGGGCGCAAAATCATCGGGAGGGAGGCCGCCTTCGGGGATGCCGCCATCGTCCAGATGGAGTTCGTCGCGGAGGCGGTACCGTGGGTCATGGACGGGCCCAACCCCTACCTGGACGAGTAGGCGAGGACTTCCGGCCACCGTCTGTGGGATATGCCCTTAAATCACATAGGCTGTGTTAACCCTATTCTGGCACGGCGCGGCAACACTCTACTCCCACGTCAACCAATACGGAGAACATGGGGGCAGCTTGGCGAGCAGCTCGATCGGGTCGTCGGAGCGGCAGGCTTCGTGCACCGACGTAAGACAAAAGAGGCAACCGTATCAGAATAGGGTTAACACAGCCAATCGCATAAAGTATTTGGGTGGACACGCTTGGGAGAAGTTGTTCGATGGGCAAAAACCTACATTGGAACAGACTAAATCTATCTTGAAGGATGCGATGTTAACGACAGAAAGCTATAGATAGTCCATGCAGAAATTTTGAATTCTGATTGAAAGAGTTGTTGAGTACAATGGCTACAGGGCTGTTGCACGTTTCAAGAAGGGTGCTGGCGGCTTGGTTGCGAACATCGGTACAGCATCTATTGACACCTGCGACTGATGAGAGACATGCCATGAGACTGGACTTCAAGAACTTCTCCGTAGAGATAGACGCCGAGGCCACCCGCAAGGCGTACGAGGGGCTGCGCAGGACGGACGAGAAATGCAGCTGTGCCGGCTGCCAGAACTTCCCCCTGGCCATAGGCAAGGCCCTGAGCGAGGAGGGCAGGCGCCTCTTCGAGTCCATGGGCGTGGACCCCGCGAAGGCCACGGAGGCGTACGTGAACCTCGCCCGCGACGAGGGGACGATCTTCTACGGGGCGTGGTACCACCTCTTCGGCAGGATCGAGCGCAGGGTCGAGACCGTCCCCGACGTGACGGCGCCCGAGTGGGGGAAGGACGTCGAGCGCGACGTGGGTGACAACGCCTCCATCCTGTTCTCCGACAAGAGATTCGACCCGAGGGAGGACCCCTTCAGGGTGGACGCCAACGTCGTCCAGATGGATCTGTATGCGGACGTCCCGTGGGTCATGGACGGGCCCAACCCCTACTTGGACGAGTAGGGGCGGATTCCGGCCGCCGTCCGCGCCATCTCGCACGAGAGGACAGAGGGCTCCTATGCCCTCTGCCCGTGCTGCGCCTTCCAGTTCGGCCGCGACGCCTTCTCCCACGAGAGTGGGGAGGGGCCCGCCGTGGAGTGGCATGAGCGCCGGGTTACCGATGGCCGGTGGCGTCAGGATGGGGGCGCGCGACGAGGCTAGACTTCAAGAGCTATTCCGTAGAGGTGGACGCCGAGGCCACCTGCCGGGCGCACTCCAGGCTACCCCGTACCCGCGAGAAGCACGGCTGTGTCGGCGATGAGTCGCCGACGGTTCTTCAGTCACGCTCCTCATGCTCGAGCAGTCCCGCCATAAAGATGGGAAGGTAGAGTATGCTCTTCGCCCTTTCGATGTTGGTCTCGGCAAGAACCATGGCCTGGTCTATGGCATGCTCGCTCACGGCGAGGGCATTGTCCAGCGCTGCGTGGGTCCTGTATCCCATGCCTGACTTGACCTCGAGTGCCAGGATTTCCCCTCCCATCCTCTCAACGACAAAGTCAAGTTCTCCCAGTCTCTTCGACGTGAAGTAGCGTAACGCGAAGCCCCGCGCCTTGAGTTCCTGGGCGATGAACGCCTCGTAGACACCGCCCATGTTCATAGACGGCTTTCCGTCAAGCAGGCCCATATAGGATTTCTTTGGATACGAGCTGGCGAGCATGCCAACATCAAGGTAGAAGAGTTTGAAGAGATTGTGTCGCTCATTCAGGAGGAGGGGTGAAGCGGGCGCGCTGACGTTGTAAACCGGGAGCGCCACACCCGCATGGGAGAGCCAGAGGAAGTGTTCCTGGACCTGGGAGAAGCGTCTTACTTCCTTGATGTCGCTAATCCTGAAGCGTCGACTCTTTGATGCTGCCTCTGAGGGGATGAGGTCGTATATGTCCCTGAGCGTGAGTCTAAGCTCCTTGGGAGCATGCTTGGTGATGTCGCTGCGATAGAGGGCGTGCAGGTTCTTGTGAATTGCCCTGACCTCATCGATGTTGTTCGTCTCCAGAAAGGTGTTTACCGCATCCGGCATGCCCCCCACCATAAGATAGCGGTGGTAGAGGTCGGATAACCTTGTGTACAGGAAATCGGGGAGGGGCGTCTCTGTTCTGAGGCAGCTGCGTGCCATGTCGACAGCTACGCTTGAGAGGCCGTTTGCCCAGCAGAACTCTTCGAAATCGAGAGGGTACATCCGGATTTGGGTGAGGTATCCCACGGGCAGAGAATCGATGTTGTTGAGCTTGGTTCCCAAACGTGACCCTGTGAGTATGAACCGGTAGCTGTCGTTCTGTACGAGGTACTTTACAAACGTGAGGATGTTGGGGCACTCCTGTACCTCGTCGATGATTATGACGGTCTGCTGTGGCACAAGGGGAGTACGTGCCGCGATGGAGATGCGCAACATGAGATCATCTGCGCTCGTGGCGGCCGCGAGAGACTCGCGGGTTGCTCGGTCCTCAAGAAGATCGAGGGACACCACAGAGGAGAACGTGTCTTGTGCGAACATGCTGACGAGGAAGCTCTTACCCACCTGACGGGCGCCTGTCACGAGCAGCGCCTTGCGCCTCGTGGTGGCCCAAGCGGCAAGTTGGGACAATGCTTTTCGTTCGAGTATAATAAACCCCTCCCATGCCAATATATCTGCGGTGATTACACTTTTCCTAACTTTATTTGATATCGCTAGGACACTTTTCCGTAATTTCTCGTTACACCTACCCCATACGGCCTCTGCTAATTGTCTCCATGCCACACCGCCACAAGATTGTACCGCACAGCTTTACGTGCTTGCGTTCCCTACCCCCTGTGCTGGTAGAATCAGAGGTAGCTTCGCATATTGGCACGCATCGTCGTTCTCCAGAGGAAGGTAGTGGTCCTATGATCTATACCGTCACGCTCAATCCCGCCCTCGACAAGACGGCAACTGTCGAGAATCTGAGGCTCGATTCCGTGAACCGCATCAGCGAGCTGCGCGTAGACCCCGGTGGCAAGGGCATCAATGTCTCGAAGGTCGTGCGTGAGCTGGGAGCGAAAACCGTGGCCATCGCGCTTCTTGGCGGTCACACCGGCACCATGCTGCGTAACATGCTGGCCGAGCTGGGCATCGAGTGCAAGGTGCTCGAGGTCGAGGGTGAGACGCGCACCAACCTCAAGATCAAGGATCCCGCGCTTAAGACGAACACCGACATCAACGAGCCTGGTCCCGAGGTCACAGACGAGCAGTTGAGAGGGATGCTCGACGGGCTTGTGGGCGAGGTGGGCGGCGGGGACATCGTCGTGCTCTCGGGCTCGCTTCCGCGCGGTGCCGCCGCAGATACCTATAAGGTCTGGGTTGCCGCTCTCAAAAAGACCGGCGCAAAGGTCTACCTGGATGCCGATGGCGACAAGCTTGTTCGTGGCATCGAGGCGAAGCCTGACCTCATCAAGCCCAACGAGATCGAACTCGGTGCCATGATGGGTCGCACGCTCGATGCGGACGAGAAGATCGTGGAGGCTGCGCGCGAGCTCATCGACGGCGGGCTCGACCGTGTGATGGTCTCGATGGGAGGGGCGGGAGCGCTCTATGTTGCCCGTGACGTGACGATCAAGGCGAATCCGGTCAAGGTGCCCGTTGGCTCCACCGTGGGTGCTGGCGACTCCGTGGTGGCCGCGCTCGCATATGCGCAAGACAAGGGTCTTGGCCTTGAGGACACCATGAGGCTCGCGATGGCGACGGGCGCTGCCAATGTCATGCAGTCGGGCACGCAGGCTGCCCCGCGCGAACTCGTGGACTCTCTTATCGACAAGGTCGTGGTGACAAGGCTGTAGGTTCGCGTCACGCTTCGGGTCGCGTGCATCTTCTGAGTGTGGATGTGCGCGGCTTACGATGGGCACTGATGTTGCCCGTCATGCAGGGTTGGGTGAGGTTCGCACTGCCGGTCGGAGGTGAACGTACTTTTCCTTCACGTTCACAGCCGAGTGGCAGTGCAAACCCACCGTTCTGGTACGCTCGGGGCCGAGTGGCAGTGCCGGCCACACTGCCACATGGCGTTGAGCGTGGGAAGTCGGTACGCTCGGGGCCGAGTGGCAGTGCGAATCCGCCGTTTTGGTACGCTGGAGGCCGAGTGGCAGTGCCGGTCACACTGCCACTCGGTGGTGAACGTACCTCCCCCTCGCGTTCACAGTCGAGTGGCAGTGCGACATGCGGCATAAGAGAAACGGACGCTGCACGGACGGCTTTGGCGCAGGGCGTGGCCTGCAGTCATCGTGGGTGCGCGACGCGAGGGCCAATAGTGAAGATAGGTCGAACACAACACCCAGATTCAACTTGTCTTCATCGTGACAGATGAGACGAGAACGTCCCCGCTTCTCCTGTATTAGTCGCCGTCGAGCGACGATGTCAGCCAGTTGGGCAGATCGGCGCAGATGGCACGCGCCCGGCTATAGGCCTGCGCAGGCGGGAGGAGTTCCTCTGCCACGTAGCGTGGGGATGCGTCAAGGCCGTGTACTGCGTCAAGACCGTCCGCTGTGCCGTCGACACCACTTGCCATTCCATCGGTCTCGTCCAGCGCTCTCTTGACCTTAGCGCGTCGCAGCAGAAGTGCTTCTGTGGGCTCTCCGAGCTCCTTGGGTTGTATGGGGTCCTCACCCCAGAGGGGAAGCAGCGACACCACGTCGCCACCTTCGGATCCGGATACGTGCGTCGACGGTGCGGGATCATAGGCCGGGACGAGCAGTCGGTAGCTCGACCGAGCCCTACGCACGGACTTCTCGACGATGTCGTTGGCGCTGTCTCCGAGTTGGGAGCGCACCTCCTCCCCAAGCTCGACGTGGGCGCGAGGGTGAAGCATCACCTCGTCAAGGGATGTGAGGTAGCTTGCCGCCCGGGGAGGCTCGTCGAGGCTGTGCGAGAGGAGCGTGCCCAGCTCCTCGGAGCCGGTCATGCAGAAGCCTGCGTGTCGCCAGCGGATGTCGCCTTCATTTGGGAGCAATACGTCAAAGATGGCCTCGGCCCCTGTGCTGAGCAGCCCCGTGTTGAAGGCCGCCAGCTGCTTGCCGTGCGAGACCAGCAGCTGTCCCTCCTCGCGGACCCGGTGTAGGGTGAGCGCGAGATACTCGCATAGGATCGAGAGCTCGGGCGGAATTTCGCCGCCTGGCGCGGCAAGACCGCTCGTGGTGAGGCCAGACGTGTCTCGAGCGCCCCAGCGCTCCTTGGCGGCGAGGTTGGCAAGCTCGCCCAGATAACTCTCCCAGGAGCCGATGATGAAGAGCTTGGCAAGGTCGCGTTCCAGCTGGGTGGTGCGGTTGGGACGGGTGTCGGATCCGACGAGGGGGAGTGCCTCCTCCTGGAGCGCCGCATCACCGACGTCCCCCAAATCGATCGCCTCAAGTGCCCAGGCCTTGCCCGCATGCAACTTGACCGAGCGGTGCAGCTGTGCCACGATCGGCCGCTCGCTGCCAGATGTCCGAAAGCTCAGCGGAAAGCGTATGCTGCTGTGCGTACCCTCGTATGTGCCGGTCGAGCGGGCATAGCGCCAGTCATCCTCGAGCGCCGACATCGGCTCGATGTCGTATGGGAGTACCTGGTAGAGCAAGGAAAGCGGTTCGTCCTTGCACCAGACGTCATGCGAGAAGCTCTGAAAGAGTTCGTAGCGCTTCCTCGTTGCGGTCTCACCGGTCGGTGCCGCAGGCGGTGGGTCTTTCGCGGCGTGCGCTGAATCCTCCGTGGCGCAGGAAACGGGATCCGCCCCTCCTGTCCCTCCCTGTTCCGGCTGTGCCTCTACGTCTTCAGTGACAAGTCCCTCGTCTTCGAGGTACAGCTCCCCATAGTCGTAGGGGTTATAGGTGATGCTAATCGAGATGTGTCCCTCGGTCGAGATGTGGCCCTGGGCTCTTCTGTCGTCCACTTCGGGCTCTGGCTCAGGCTCTACCTGTGGCTCTGGCCCAGGTTCTGGCCCTGGCGAGGGAGTCGGCTCCTCGGCGTCGCCGCCTATGGCCCCTGACGCAGCCTCGACCACGGCCTCAGGATCCGGATCGGACTTTCTCCTTGCTTCCCTTCGTATCCGTACGCGAGGCTTGGCGGGCTTGGGATCCTTGTTGCTCTTCCTGTGTTTCCAGGTCTTGGCGCCAGTGGGCTTGCCAGCTGTGGTCGCAGCGCCCTCACCAGCATCTTTCCCGCTTGTGGCAGCAGACTCGTTCAGTCGGGCGAGTATGGCATCGAACGCCTCGTGCGCCGTGACCGTCGCGTATACGCGACCCTTCTTGAAGATGGTCAGGCGCATGAAGTCGTCGAGCTCCTCCACGAACTCTCGCACGCCCTCATAACCCAAGCCCATGATATCGATACCGTCTTTGTCAAGCAGCTCCTCGACCTGCGAGAGGGGAACCTGCCTGCCGATGCCGATCTTGGTCGAGAGGAGCTGGTAGAGGTACAGTCTGTTGCCTGGTGTCATGCGGGGCATGGCGCCTTATCTGACTCCTTTGGCACCCGCGCCGACGATGCCGGCGATCTGCTTGCGGGCGACTCGGGCCTCGGGGATGGGGGAGAGGGGCCAGTTATGGTTGAGGCCCACCCCGACCACTAGCTTATGGTTGATGCCAGCGGCCTCGAGCTTCTCGTCCCACTTGACGCAGTCGGGATAGAAGATCTCGCGCGTGCCCACAAAGGTCGTCACATTGCGCAGGATGCTCACGTCTCCGTTGATGGGACTCAGGCGTGGCAGGGTGACGTCATCGCCATCTGCCCAGAGGTCGCCTATCTGGGCGATGCCCCAGGGGGCGAGCACGGGGTCGATGTCAAAGTACTCATGAATCTGGGGGTTACGCATCGAGATGTCCAGCATCGGGCTGACGAGCACGAGCTGCGCTGGTTGTGGCAGGTCGTAGTGACCGAAGGTCTCAACGATGCCGGCGGCAAGCCCGCCGCCTGAAGAATCGCCCACGATGGTGATCTTGTCCGCGCCGTAGCGATTGACCATGCCCTCGTAGAGGTCGACCAGAAGCGAGTAGGCCTCGTCGTGGTCATGGGCCGGGGCGAGCGGGTAGATGGGCACGCAGACCTCTGCCCCCGTGTCTCTGCAGAGCTTGTCCGCGAACAGCCAGTGTAGGCTGCTGATCTGGCTTATGTAGGTCCCGCCGTGCAGGTAGAGCACCGCACGCTCGTTCATCCCGGTGGTTCCCAGGTGGTAGGTCTTCATGCCGTCGCAGGTCTCCTCGAAGATGAGGGACTTGATGGGAACCCACCTGGGGATCACGTACTCGCGCTCGTTCTCCTCCCGATGGTGCGCGACGTAGTCCTCATAGCGTCTGAGATCCCTGCCCAAGAGGGCGGCGCGGGTTCCTGTGGTGCGCTGATAGCCAGCCCATGCCGTCGCGACTCCCGAGCGGCCCCACTTCAGTCGGGAGACGCCCTCGAAGCCTGCGGCGGCTCCTGCGATGCCGATGACGGTAGCGGCGGCTCTGAGAAGCGTCTTGGATGTCTTGTCCATGGTGACTCCCATCTTGGTGCGCGTGTCGGGTGACGTTGAAGGGGCGCGTGTGCCGCGATTCGGCACGACGTATAGTGTACCACCCGCGACGTGGGACTATGATGGCGACGTGGAGGGCAGAGGGTCATCTGCCTGCGTGGGCCCGGCAGGTGCGGCGCCATCCCGCACGGCGTCGCAGATGTGTCATCACAGAGACGCACCGCCCGATTGGCACCTCACGACCGACGCTATGAGTCGTGTATCCATCACGCGGGTACATAGCTTTGTGATCTCCTGTCGCATGGGAATTCCCCATAATGCCCCCAAACACACTTCATAGTCGCAAGGTATCGGATGCCTTCCCACCCCAGCCCACATCCAGGGGGGCGGCATCGGCGACGGGTTCCGCGCGGGGGCCCGGCATGGGGTGCGCGTCGCCCGCCGGCGACGTCGAGGCGAAGGCACGCGG
>ERZ773073.699-NODE-699-length-17180-cov-6.719299_pt1 | contig 17180 bp, 8 predicted proteins | sample MGYA00580616_ERZ773073 | MGnify/ENA primary metagenome ERZ773073 (study PRJEB29015, sample SAMEA2737960) | human oral metagenome | biome: human oral; feature: human-associated habitat; material: dental | place: China | collected 2131 ...
CTATACCATTAACTATAGATGAACCTGTAGTTGAAGGAATAGAAGCACCTAAGGTGGAACCAAATGTAAATACACCATTGAAACCACCTAAGATAGTTTTACCTGAAATAAAAAAGGTTGAAATAGAAGCATTGTCTATAAATCCACCTAGTGCACCAGGAGTTATAGCAGTACCAAATATAGGAATAACTATAGCTACACCAGGTAAACCAGTACCACCAACAGTAAGTGTAAGTGTAAATGAGCCTAGTGCACCAGGAGCACCTACTATAAATATTCCAGTAACACCCCCAAAAATAGTAGCATTAAATATAGAAACACCACCAACAGTGAGTGTAACACCGCCAACAGTATCAGCTATAAAACCTGTTGCTTTTTCAGTTGATCCTACTATAGATTCAAATAAACATAAGATAGGAGCTAATAATGGTAACAGTACGGTTAAAGATAGTAATGGTAACTATATAAATAATATGAATAATGCTCTAAATAATCTTCCTAATCTATTAAAAGTAGAAAAAAATACTAGTAGTAGTAGAAATTTTGTTACTATTAATGGTTGGAATTATAATACGAATGTAGATCCAAATGGAACAGTAACTAATCCAGTAGTATTACCTAGCACAAAAACAATTGATATCACAGTTGATAATAATAGAGCTTTAGTTATTGACCAAACACTTGAAAATTTTGAATTTCATTCAAAAGGAACTATTAATTTATATGGTAGTCAAAATATGGGAATAGATTTACAAGGAACTCATAGAGGAAGTGGAACATCACCAGCCATAACAACTATTATAAATGATGGGTACATAATAGGTTATGCTTCTAATAGATATGATAGTGATAAAGCTAATAAAGAGCAAGTAGGATTTGGGTTTAGTAATATAGATGCTTCAAGGAATACCACTATGACTCATATGGTTAATAATAAAGAAATTACTTTAAATGCACCTTCTAGTGCTGGGATGCAATTAAAGGCTGAAGATCCAAATAACTGGCAACCTAACTGGGGTTCTTATCCAATAGTAAGTCAAAGTACAGCTAGAGATCCTAAAGCAGATAGAGGAAAAGTTCTGATGAAGGCTGATAATAGAAAGGTTATTAACTTAAATGGAAGTGGAAGTTTTGGAATTATTACTATTTTTAATCCAGGACTTAATAAAAACTTTATAACATGGAATGGTTATAATGAAAAAAATCATAATTTAAGAGCTCAAAGAGAGTTTAGTGGAATAAAAATTTTACCAGGTGGAGAAATAGGACGTTCTGCTTTAGCTGACTCTAAATATACAAGTGGAGTATATAACACTGGAACTATCAATATAAATGGTGATGAAAGTGTTGGAGTTGGTATTCTTCACGAAATACAAGAAGTAAAAATTGGTGGAATTATAAATATTGGTACAGGAGTTATTAATCAAGTTAAAGATGTATCAGACTCAAAATCTACTAAAACTGATGATCAAACAAAAGTAGTCAACAATGCAGTAGGAGTATTTGCTGGAGTTCCAACTTTACCAGTAAAAGTTGGAGAAGCTGATACTATGGGAAATACAAATAATACAGGAGCAACTGTAGGTACAGAAACTACTGAAGCTTATGGTGCAATTAATATTGGAAGAAATGCAAGAGAAAGTATAGGACTTTTAGTAGGAGATAGTGAAGAAGAGTTAAATAAAGGGACATTAAATGGATCAGCTAACCAAACTAGAAAACTATTGAGATCAGGATCAATCACTTTAAAAGCTGGACCTAATATCATAGGAAATAGTTTAGGTGATGGTGAAATCAATATTGATGGAGATAAAAACTATGGTTTTGTAGTTAATAGAGAATCTTATAATTCAGAATATAAAGGTAAAATTGATGAATTGACTCAAAGTAATAATAATAAAGCAAGTCATGGTATAGGAATAAATGAAGGAAAAATTAATGTCAAGGGGATTAATTCTATTGGTTTTGCTCTTTTAAAAGGAGGAAATTCTAAGAATACTGGTGAAATAACAGTAAAAGAAAGCGATATAACATCTTGGCATCCTTTAACTGGAATTATTAATTCTCAACCACAATATGATTTAACTCAAAATTCAGTAGGTTTTTATGGAGAGCAAGATAAATTTACCAATGAAGGAACTATAGCTGTTAATACTCCAAATAGAATAGGAAATAAGGCCATACTTTTAAAAGGAAATGCAACTGGAATTACTTTTGATAATAAGGGAGATATTTCAGTAAATGGTAAAAATAATATTGGAGTTTATGCAGAAGGGAAATATACTTTTAATCATGAAAAGAATACTGCTGGAAATAACAAAATAGCCGTAGGTTCAGATGCAATAGGAATCTATGCAAAAGACAATACAGGTAATATAAATATAAAAGCCCCTATTGAGTTAGCAGATAGCAATGGTGGAACAACTATAGGAATTTATTCAGATGGAAATGCTAATGTTAAATTTGAAGATGATTCAAAACTAATAGTAGGAAAAAAAGCTGTTGGATTATTTTCACAAATCACAGCTAATTTTAAAAATACTTTCCAATTTAATAACTCAGCAACTAAAAAATTAGAAGTGAGCTTAGATGAAAATTCAGCTTTTGCATTTTTTAATGGTAGTGGAACTACAGACATTGCTGAAGTACTTAATAAAAATATAAAGTTTACTACTATGAAAAAAGGAGCAACTTTTGGTTATGTTAAGGGAGGCTCAACTGTAACTTTAGATCAAGATTTTGATACAACAAACACAGCAAAAGTTGTTACAGCTCCAGAAAGTGGAACATCAGTTTTAGTTGCTAGCAATGGTTCAACAGTGCAAGTAAATGCTGGTAAAACATTGACAACTAATACAAATGTTGGTTTAGTTGCAACTAATGGAACATCTGCAAATAAATCAAAGGCTATAAATATAGGGACAATTATTTCTAAAATAAATGGTGGAGTTGGACTTTATGCTAATGATAATAGTGAAGCAACAAATGAAACTACTGGAAAAATCACTATGGAAAATAAAGGTTCAGCAGCTATCTTAGGAGAAAATAATTCTGAGCTTAAAAACAAGAATATTATAGAATTGAAAGAGCAAGAATCAGCAGGTATATATGCTAAAGATTCTAATGCAACTAACACTGTAACAGCTGGACCCCCACTAGTAAAAGCTAAAATTGGTTTAGAAAAAACAAAATCAGCAGGTATATATGCAGTATTGACTAATTTAGCTAATGGAAATAAAAAAATACTGAATGAAGAAACTGGAACAGACAAAGCAACTATTGAAATAGGAGCTAATGCAACATCATCAGCAGGTATGTATGGAAAAGTTGAGGCTAATACAGCTGTAACAAAAGTATTGACATTAGAAAATGCTGGAGATATTCAAGTTGGTTCAACATCATCAGTAGGTATATATACTGAAAATGAAGCAAGTAAAGTCGAACAATTAGTTGCAGAAAATAAAGGACTTATCAATGTAACAAAAGACTCATCAGTAGGTATATATTCAAATAAGAAATCTACTGTAAAGAATTCAGGATTAGCTGTAAATGGTAAGGGTATTTTCTTACTTGCTAAGAAAACAGCAGGTATAATAGGAAATAATGGAACTGAAGTTACAAATACAGGAGATATAACTTTAAACAGTGCAACACAACCAAGTTCTTCATTAGAAGGATTGGTAGGAATTTCTCTAGACAATACATCCACTGCCACAAATGATGGAACTATAACTGTTAATAATGATAATAGTACAGGAATTAGTGGTAAGGGAGGATTAATCACTAATAATAAAAAAATTATATTAAATAAAGAAAATAGTGTGGGAATAGCTTCAACAGATGGTTCTGTAATCAATGGAAGTGCTACAGGTAATAATATTGAAGTTAAAGAATCAAGTTCAGTAGGTATCTTTGCAAAATTAACTGAAAATGCTCCTTATCCTTTCCAAGGTATATCAAATAAAGGAACAATTACTTTAAATGGTGGAAGTACAAAAACATCTTCAGTAGGTATCTATAGTTTGATTGAGGATAAAGCTGTTCAAGCTGGGAAAACACAGACTATAGCAAACACAGGAACTATTGATGTGGGTACAAAAAGTTCAGCAGGTATCTATGTAAAAGATAATAGAACAATAGGAAAAAATACTGTCTCATTTGTAAGAAATGAAGGAACTATAAATGTAACAGGAGCAGGGCCTGGTAATGTTGGAATTGCAGGACTTGCAACAGGAACTGCTGTGGCAGGATATGGAACTGATGCAGGAGCAGCAGGAAAGAAAGTGGAAATAATAAATACAGGAACTGTAAATGTTACTGGAGATAAAGCAATCGCAATATTTGCAGATAATAATAAAGCTGGAACACCTAAGTCAGAAGTTACTATAGAAAATAGTCATCAACTGACTGTAGGAAACAGTGGAACAGGAATAGCATTAAAAAATAGTAAAGGTCTTGGAGATGGACAGGGTGGAATAATCACTGTTTCAGGAACAGGATCATCAGATATAGTTACAGGTACTGATGGAACAGGAATATATGGAGAAGATGTAACTGTAAATCTGGCTTCAGATTATGGAGTTGAAACTCAGGATAAAGGTGTAGGAATTTACACAAAAGGAATTTCTGAAGTAAAAGGAGCAGGAAAAACTTTTGAATATAAATATTCAGGAAGTGCTACAGGAAATGGAACTGCCATACTTTTTGAAGGGACAAATCCTGTAAATGAAGTAAATATCAACCTGGTAAACAGCACAGGTACAACAGGAGGAATTACTGGAATACTTGCAAAAGGAACAGGTACTCTTACAAATACAGGAAATATTACAGGAACATCATCAGCAAGTGAAATAGGAATTATTGCTGAAAATGGAAATGTATTAAATAGTGGAAATATAACATTGGGAGATGCTTCAGATTCAGAAAAACCTAATGTTGGAATATATGTAAAAAATTCAGCAAAAACTGTAACAAATTCAGGAGACATAACAGTTGGAAAAAATTCTATAGGAATTTATGGATATGAAGTTACAGGAAATGGTGGAAATATAACAGTTGGAGACAACGGTACAGGAATATTCTCAAAAGGTGGAAATGTAACACTTAATGGAGGAAAACTTACAGTAGGAAATGGAAAAGCTGCGGGAGTACTTACTAATGGAAGTGGACAAACAATAATAAGTACAGCAGATGTTCAGCTTGGAAATAGTAAATCATATGGATTTGTAATAAAAGGTTCAGGAACTAATGCAGATATAAACGATGCTGATGGAACTAAATTAAATAATGAATCTGTATTTATGTATTCTTCAGATAAAACATCTAATGTAATAAACAGAACAGCTTTAGAATCTACAGGAAATAAAAACTATGGATTATATTCTTCAGGAAATGTAAAGAACCTTGCAGACATTAATTTTGGAATAGGATTAGGAAACGTAGGAATATTCAGTGTTGAAGATGGGACTGCAGTGAATGGTGATCCAGGACTGGCAACTCAGCCTGTAATTACTACAGGATTTAGTAATCCTGCAAATAAGGAATATTCAATAGGAATGGCTGCAGGATATCTGAATGAAACTACAGGAAAACCTGTAACGACAGGACATATTAAAAACTATGGTACAATAAATGTTCCTCAGGCAAATGGAATAGGGATGTATGCTGCAGGTCCAGGATCTACTGCTGACAACTATGGAATAATCGAACTTAGTGGAGAAAACAGTATCGGAATGTATCTGGATCAAGGAGCGGTAGGAGTAAACCATGCCGGAGCAGAAATAAGAACAGCGCCTAATAACAATAAAGATGGAATAATCGGTGTAGTTGCACTGAATAACGCATTGTTTAAAAACTATGGAAGAATAATAATTGATTCAGGTGAAGGAGTTGGAGTATACCACGCTAAAGACGGAAAATTTGATCCTGCCAGCGGAAGTATAACAGTTTCTGGAACCGGGTCAAAGACAACAGATACGGCAACTTTAGATCCAACAGGTAAAGGAGTTAAAGGAATAAAAATAAACTCTCCTGGAGGAGGAGTTACAACTGCTACTATCGAAAGAGATGGTAAAGCAATTACACCTGTGTATGTAGATACTACAACACCAACTCCAAATCCAACAAACATACAGATTGGAACTACTGTTGTAAGCCTTCCTGAGTTTTATGCACAGGCAAATGAAACAAGTCCAGTAAATATGGGTGGAGGTTCTTCGGAACTTGGAATGTATGTAGATACTTCAGGAGTAAACTATACTAATCCTATAGAAGGACTTCAACACTTGAAAAACTTGAGAAAAGTAAATCTTGTGTTTGGTACTGAAGCGGCAAAATATACAAATAGTAAAGATATAGAAATAGGAAATAATATTATAGCCCCTTACAATACAGCAATAACTACTGTTACAAGTACAGGAGGCGGAAAAACTAAATGGTTGTTAAACTCTTCAAGTTTAACTTGGATAGCTACTGCAACTCAGAATAAGGATGATACGCTTGCAAAAGTTTATATGTCAAAAATACCGTATACTTCATTTGCAAAAGACACAGATACTTATAACTTTATGGATGGAATGGAACAAAGATACGGTGTTGAAGGACTTGGAACAAGAGAAAAATTACTGTTTAATAAACTGAATGATTTAGGAAAGGGTGAAGGACATATATTCACTCAGGCTGTAGACCAGATGAAGGGACAGCAGTATGCAAATACTCAAATGAGATTATATTCTACAGGAGCAATGCTTAATAAGGAATTTGACCATTTGAGAAAAGAGTGGGATAATAAGTCTAAGAGATCAAATAAAGTAAAAGCATTTGGAATGAAAGATGAATATAAAACTGATACTGCAGGAATAATTGACTATAAGGCAAATTCTTATGGAGTGGCTTATGTTCATGAAAAAGAAGATGTGAGATTAGGAGATACTTACGGATGGTATGCAGGAGTTATTCAGAACAGATTCAAGTTTAAAGATATGGGTGGTTCTAAAGAAAATACAACTATGCTTAAAGCCGGAGTATTTAAATCTATACCATTTGATTATAACAACAGCTTAAATGTAACTGTTTCAGCTGAAGGTTACGTTGCAAGAAGTGAAATGGATAGAAAATTCTGGATAGTTGATGAGGTATTTGGAGCAAAATCGACATATAATTCTTATGGTGCAGCGGCAAAGGCTGAAGTTTCAAAAGAATTTAGGGTAAATGAAACAACAAGTGTCAGATCATACGCAAGCATTAAGGCTGAATACGGTAGATTTAACGACATTAAAGAAAAAACTGGTGAAATGAGACTTGATGTTGAAGGAAATGACTACTACTCAGTAAAACCTGAAGCAGGGGTTGAAGTTAAGTATAAAAAACATTTTGCAAAGAAAGCAACTTTTGTAACTACTGTAAGTTTAGGATATGAAAATGAACTTGGAAAAGTTGCAGATGTAAATAATAAAGCAAGAGTTGCCTTTACTGAAGCCGACTGGTTCAAGATGAGAAGCGAAAAGGATAACAGAAGAGGAAACTTTAAGGCTGATATCAATATAGGTATAGAGAATCAGAGAGTAGGATTTACACTGAATGCAGGATATGATACAAAAGGTCAGAACATAAGAGGTGGAATAGGAATTAGAGTAATTTACTAAAATAATATGTTGACATACAAATAAAAAGAATATATAATTAGTAGAGTAATTATAAAATTATAAAAAGATAAAAATTTTAGGAGGAAAAAATATGGCTAAATTGAATATAATTTATTTTAGTGGTACAGGAAATACTGAACAAATAGCATCATTCATAGAAGAAGGAGCAAAAGCTGCAGGAGCAGAAGTAGAAGTAATCTCAGTAGATTCAGCTGACGAAAGTTCAGTAGATGCTGATTTCGTTGCATTTGGATCACCTGCAACAGGATCAGAAGAAGTTGCACCTGAAATAGTTGACTATATTGAAGGAGTAAAAGAAAAATTAGCTGGAAAAAGAGTAGGACTTTTCGGTTCAAATGACTGGGGAGAAGGAGACTTCATGAGTATGTGGATACAGGAATTAGACAACGCAGATGTATCTGTTGTTGGAGAAGGATGTATCATAAATCTTGCTCCAGATGATGATGAAAAAATCGAAAAATGTAAAGAATATGGAAAAGCAATAGTTAGCTAATAGCCGTATATAAAAAAAGTTTCATTTCTAATGTCTATAGCATTTAGAGATGAAACTTTTTTCTTATATTATTTCTACAACAGAGTAATCAGAATATACTGGTTCCCCATTATCCAGCTTTTCTTTAAGCTTTATTTTATTTTCAAGAGGAAGATACTCAACATATATGTTTTTCAGTTCCTTTAAATCCTTCTTTTTCAAAGTATTTAAAAAAGTAATATTTTCAGGTATTGAAATATTATTTTTAATGAATTCTGTCTGCAGATTAAAGGTGTTACTGATTTCAGATTTTTTTTCTTCACTTTCTATTTTAGTGTTTTCAAAAAGATCTGAAATAAATTTTTCTTTTGTTTCAGCATCGGTAAAAAAACAAAATCTTGTACCGGTTCCATTGACTGCATTTAAAGATTTTTTTTCTGTTTCTGTAAATTCATTATTATCCTCTTTCACTTCAATCTCTTTTATTTTCGTAAGAATAAAATCTTCAGGAGATATTTTTTTTATAGCCTGTTTAAACTCTGTATTATAAAATAGTATAAAAGGATAGTTTTCTTCCTGTTTATTCTCATATTTTACAGCAATATCAAAGTATGTTTTTATAAAAGGAATGTTATATATGGAATTTTTACTATTTTTTACAACAATGAGGCTTTTTTTTCCTGTCTTTTTCATGAAAAATATTCCCACAGTCAAAAGAAAATTTATCAGATTTTCAGGTTTCATATACTTTTCCGGGTTATTTTTGAAATTTTCTGAAGATTTATTTTCAAAGGAAAGTATCAAATCCTTATTCTGTCTGAAAAACAGTGAAAGCAGATTTTTTGTAAAACTGTCATATTCCATATTTCCTATGAGGAAATTTTTTATTCTGTTAAAAATTCCGATATCGGTGTAATCGTAACATTCAAATGAGAAATCCCTTTTAATCAATATATCTACAATATTGTGAGTAGAAGATTTTGTAATATTTTCAACTTTGACAGTAAAGTTCCAGTTAAAATATCTTTTTAGCTGAATAAGTAAATTGGAAATATTGTAATCCAATCTTCCTACAAATTTTCTCCCCTGAAAAAGGGAAATCTGGTCAAATTCCTTTTTCAGGCTGAGGGGAGTTTCCACATCAAGGTCAAGATGCGTGTAGAATATTGATTTAATAGGGAAAGAAGTATTGTAGAGGGAATGATAGTATAAAAGGGTGTCATCCTTCAGTTCAGAAGCCTTCATATCTTCTATATAGGCTTTTGTATAGTATCTGTCCTGAAATTCCTCTATTTTCAGTTTGTATACAATGTCATAAAACAGATTTTCATTAAGTTCCTTAAAATATTCCCCTGATCCAAACCATACAGCATTTTTAATTACAAATCCCTTCTGTTTCAGGTCGAACATTATATGATTTTTATTTTCCCCTATAAACTTTATATTTTCCAGAAGCACATTTTTAGTCTGGAAAGTAGGCATCGGATTTCCAAAACCAAATGGCTTCAGAAGTTCTATTGTCTTGAAAAATTCATATGACATTTTTTGCATTGGAATCTGCTTATCAATATTTATAATTTTAACAAAATCATCTTCCTTCAGAATTTTTTTTGCATATTCATTAATTTTTCTTTTAAACAGTTCAATATTTTTAATTGGAATTGTAAATCCGGCCGCTCCTGAATGGCCACCGAACTTAACAAATAATTCAGACATACTCTGCAGAGCATTTAGAATATTGAAACCTTCAATACTTCTGCATGATCCGACTGCTATTCCTTCATCTTCCTTGACTTCCATAATAATAACAGGCTTATAGTATGTGTCTACTATTTTGGAAGCTGCAATTCCTATAATTCCATGATGATATTCAGGTGAATAGTCAATGATTACAAAGTCTTCATTGATTTTATTTTTCTCAATATTTTTTTCAATCATTTCCACAATTCTGTTCTGAAGTTCTTTTCTTTCAAAGTTTTTATTAATCAGTTCCTTTACTATAATTTCGATTTCACGGTTATTGTCAGAAGTCAGCAGTTTTACTACCATTTTTGCATCCTTAAGCCTCCCGGCGGCATTAAATACAGGTGCAATTATAAAACCTACATCATATGTTGAATATTCTGACTTTGGATTGTTTCCTTTCTTTTCACCGCTATTAAATAGTTTATAAAGCAAAAAGGCAAGTCCCCTGTTTTTAGTAAAGGGAAGTTTTTCCAGTCCAAATCTTGTAAGAATACGGTTTTCTGACAGAAGTGGAACAATGTCGGCGATAGTTCCTATGGATACAAGATCCAGATATTCAAAGGCTTCCTCTTTTTTGCCATAGCTTTCAAAAAGTGACAGGACAAGCATGAATACAGTTCCTACACCTGCAAGGGATTCAAATGTATATTCATTTTCAATCCTTTTAGGATTAATGACTGCCAGTGCTTCAGGAACTTTTTTTCCTTGAAGATTATGGTGGTCTGTTATTATAACTGGCAGATTTATGGAATTTGCAAATTTTATTTCTTCAAAAGCAGTAATTCCACAGTCAACAGTAATAACAAGTTCTCCACCTGAATCCTTGATTTTTTTCAGTGCATCATTATTCAGTCCGTACCCTTCGTCCCTAATAGGTATGTAGTAGCTGACATTTTCTGCCCCCAGTTCCTTAAGTGCCAGATACAATACGGCAGTAGAAGTGATTCCGTCAACATCATAGTCGCCATATATCCATATATTTATATTTTTCCGGATAGCTTCTTTTATAATTTTAACAGATTTTTCCACATCATAGAGTTTATTAGGATTCTGAAGATTTTCCAGTTTAGGATTTAAAAAATCCCTTATTTCTCCAGGAGATTTTATTCCTCTGGAAAATAGTATTTTCAATATATCTTTATCAACAGGAATATTATTTATTTTTATATCTTTATCTTTTGGAATATTTTTTATATTCCATTTTGTATTTCTCATATTAACTCCTAGATTTTAAAATATTATTTCATATTTATTTTAACATATTATTAATATAAAAGAAATAGGTAAAATCAAAAAAAATCTTTTTTAATATTAAAAAAACAAGGAATAATCAAATTTACTTAAAAATAAATTTTTAATAAAGTCTTGTTAAAAATATTAAAATATAATATAATAAATAAACAATAGATTAAAAATTATTAAAAATATAGGAGGTTAATAAGGTGGAAAAAATTAAAAAGGTGAAGGGCTTTACACTTATTGAGGTTTTAGTTTATATGTCAGTTGTAGCAGTTCTTTTTACAATTGTTTCTATAAGCGTGCAAAACCATAAAATGAAACAGAACTTTGCAGTGGAAAAAAGAAATATAAGTATGTTCATAAGAAAAATCCAGCAGCATGCACAGCAGAACAGGAAGGAATATATACTGGATTTCCAGATATCTAAAAATACTGCATTTTTTATGGAAGAAACAGCCGGGAAAAAGGATATAATTGATAAAATGGCTATTTCAGGGGATATTTCATATATGACAAATAATACTGATAAGAATGCTGATTTTGTGAGAAGGACAACAGATGAAGGAAATTTTGAAAGGGGATTTTCTGTCTATCTTTTAAATAAAAAGGGAGACAGGATTTATTACCGTATTTCAACAAATACAATAAATGCCGCAAAATATCCCATAATAAGTATTTATAGGGCAAAAAAACCTATAAATATAAATGATGATTATACAAAATCACAATTATGGGAGGAAGAACTGTAAATGAAAAAGAATTCTGGAATAATGAATATTCTCCTGTCAGATAAAACTGCAATAAGCAATATTTTTAAAACATCTGTAATAATAGTAGCAGGCATAGTTTTCTTTATATTTTACATTAACTTTGTAACTTATAAGGGAGAACTTTCAGGCGAACAGGTACTTTACGTAAAAATGGATGGAAAGACAGGCTCTGTGCTGAAGGTAAATAACAAGTACCTGAAACAGCAGGCTTCCATAAAAAATAGTAAAAATTTTGATTATGGATTTTACCTTATAAAATATAAAATAAGGAAAGTTACTGAAAAAAATGGTTCTCTCACAATTGAAGGGAAAATAGTGGGATATAAGGGATCAAAACTCAATGGAATGAGGAAATACATTTTAAATATATTTGATGAACTTTTTATTACAGAGGATAATCTGTATGCTTTTTCACGTGCGGCAATTTTAGGTGAAAAGTCGGAAGTGGGGAAGGATATGAAGGACAGGTTTAAATATACAGGACTTGCACATCTTATTGTTATTTCAGGCTCACATATTGGTCTTGTAATAATGGGAATTGTGAAAATACTCGACACGTTGAATATTAAATATAGAATAAAGTATATAGCCGTCCTTGTGGCACTTTCCCTTTACTGTACACTTGTAGGAATGTCACCTGGAATACTTAGGGCGTATATAATGGGGGCAATGATGATATGTGCAAGAATTTTTTTTGAGCAGGAAGACAGTAAAAAGTCACTGTTTGTTTCACTGGTTGTCATACTTGTGCTAAATCCATATGCAATATTTGATATATCTATGCAGCTGTCCTACATGGCAGTAATTGCGATAATATTTGTTTATCCGCCAGTAGAAAAACTGTGCGAAATAAAGTTTTTAGGAAAAATGAAGGTGGGAATTGCCAAGGATACTGTAAAGCTTCTGCTGCTGAGTTTAGCCATACAGATTACGAGTATTCCTCTTTTCCTCTATTATTTTGATAAACTTCCGTTATTTTCTTTTTTACTTAATATTGTAGGAGTGCCTCTTGGAACTATTCTGATAGAAGTATTATTTTTTATTACGTTATGTAATATTCTTTATTTAAAGGTGCTGAATATCCTGTTCGTTCCATTGGCACAGATTCTTTATAACGGTTTTGAAGGATTTATTTTACTTGGAAACAAGATTCCACTTTTACAGGTTGACATAAAAGGAAAGGTGGATATATGGTCTGTTGTGGTTTATTATATTATTCTAGTTATAATTATTCTGTATATGAATAAAAGTTATGCTGTAATGGATAAACAGAAGAAAATACAGGAAAAACAGAGGGCTAAGCTTCAAAAGGAAATAATGTAAACGTCTGATATGGATTTCACATGAAAATAAAATGAAATTAAAAATAAAAAAAGCTACACTATACTGTTAAATTATATGAGAGGTGATGGGAATGCCGGTTAATTTTGAAAAAATGTCAGAAAAAATAAGGAAAAATAGTGTAGGAAATTTCTGGAAATGTAAAAGAAATTTTATACTTGTCATGTTGGGAATTATGTCGTTAGCAAATATTTCAATGTCTGAAAGTGTTCAAAAGTCTAAGGAAAATTCTAAAAATATTGAAGCACAGTCAAAAAATATTCAGGAAGATGAAGAGTTATATTCATATAATCTTATCAGATCGGTTTTTAAGCCAAAGTCTAAGGAGCCTCAGCCTGATGCTTCGCCAGATGATAATGACAGAAGTGTAGATGTAGGTCATCAGGAGAGACTTCTGAACAAAGTGAGGGAAGAACTGGCAGATTATTTTGCAAATCCTTCAAAAGAAGAAGCTGAAAGACATATGGTATGGGTGGAAGTACCAGTGTGGAGACTACAGGATGGGAAGAAGGTTTCTGATACGGAAAGAATACAGGTATTAAATGTATTGGCATCTGATGTAAAGGAGATATTCAGGGAAATATATAATGGCCATGAGAAGTTTCCTATAAAGCGTCTTATTGGCTATACATGGAGAGGTCAAAATTCAAGGAGCTTTCATAATACAGGGCGTGCCATAGATATAAATCCGGAAGAAAATCCTCAAGTGGATACTGAAGGGAGAGTGCTTGTAGGTAAAAAGTGGGAGCCTCATGAAAATCCTTATTCCATAAAGCCTAATGGCGATGTTGTAAAGGCATTCAGAAAAAGAGGATGGGTATGGGGTGAAAAGTTTAGAAAGAAAGATTATATGCATTTTGGATTTAAGGAAATGTAAAAAAGCTAGTCAAACCAATTGAATTAATAACAGATGGAAGAATTTTATAAATAAAAAACTGCAGAGAGGGAATAAATAAAAAATGGTTACTTTTCCGGAGAAAAGTAACCTGATAAGAACTCCGTAGAGACTTATCTCGCTCACTATGAATTAATTATACTATGTTTTTATATAAAAAGCAATACACAAAAAACTAAAAATTAAAAAAAGGAAAAAAATGTCTAATAAAACCCCTAAAACTTATGAAGAACAATTAAAAATATTAAAAAAAATGGGAATACCTAAGAGATGGAAAAAGATAATAAAAAAATAAAAAAAGATGTCTCAAAAGAAAAAAATAAATAATTCAAAAATATAGTTTTCACAATTTTTAAAAATTTTCTTTTTGAGACAACCTTATTTTTTTATACTTCATATATTTTTTTAGATAATCTTTTTTACATTTTTTACAATGTTTTCAATATCTTCAATACATTGTAAGTGATTTTTCTTTGAAAACATATGTGAAAATAGAAATTCGAGATTTTCTTCAAAATTTTCAGGTAAAATTTTACATTGTTTCTTACAAAGCTGTATCAATCTTTTTTCTCCCGGATGAGTAAGGCTGTTTATGGCAAAAATCATATCAAAATACGAAGCAAGAAATTCTGAAATTCTATGATTTACACTCACTGAATCACCTCTTGCTATAGCTTTCTTTATCTGATTAGGGTATGCAGGTAATGATGAATCAATAAGCTTTAGCTGATGATTTATAATGTTTTTCTTCAACTGTTCAGGGTAATCAAATGAATACTTTTCCTTATATTTTGTCAGATTTCCATTTTTATCGTATAAAATCCTACATGTACGCAAATTATGCCACATGCATGTAGTATATGAATTTCTGGCCTGACATTTTATAGCTACATTTTCAATATCCTGCATAAAATCTTTCATATTTCTATAAAGAATATCAATTTCTATTCCGTTATTCAAAATACAATTGTCTTCATATTCCCAAAAATGATTTCCTATTTCCATATATTTACAAAATTTATTTAAAATATTTTTTCTATCTTTTTCATCAACAGGCGAATTTATATATACGTATACATCGTAATCTGATTTTTCATCATAATTTTCTCCCGCTCTTGATCCACCAAGGGCAATTGCTTCAACTTCCTTTAGTTCAGATAATTCTTTGAATAGTAATTCTACCATTATTCGCTTCCTCCTGTTATTATTTCCTGAATTTATTTGTAAAAATTATAATATAAAAAAATAAAATTATCAAATGGAAACAGAGGTAAATTAAAATTTACCGAGTGGGAAAATGAAACTTGACAAAACTTAAAAGAAACTATAGAATAACCATACAAAATAAAGTATACAAGATAAGAGGTGATTAATTTGAAAAAAAATATTTTTATTTTAATATTAGCTATTAGCAGTTTTATTTTCTCTAAAAATTTAGGCTACATTATTAAAGATGATATCATAGTTTATAGAGAAGAAATTGAAGGTACTAAAAAAGAATACGAATTACCATTCATTAATAAAGAAAATTTTGAAATAATTGATGATATCTATGCTAAAAATAATATAAGTGCTTTTTATAAAGGACAGAGGATAGACTTTTCTGATTCAAAGACATTTACGGTGTTATCACAAGATATAGCTAAAGATAAATATAGAATTTTTTATAATGGTGAGATTTTAAGTAATAATTTGAACACAAAGGATATAGAAGTAGTCAATAAATATTATATAAAAGATAAATACTATTACTATGGAATTAATGAATATAAAAGTAAAGATGATTCAGTTTATGGAAAAAATTTTACTAATAAAAATTTAGTAAAAATAACAAATAGAATAAAGATAAATTCAGATATGAAAGTACAGGATGAATATTTAATTTCAAAAGAAAATATTTATTATTTAGGTAAAAAAATAGATAATATTGACTTGAATACTTTTCAAAATTTAAAATATGGAATATCAAAAGATAAAGATAATATTTACTTTAATGGAATTAATATAAAATTTTTAAATGGAATTGAACTAAAAGATAAAGATTTAAAAAATATTGGCGAAAACTATTTTAGAAACAAAAATAACATTTATATCGTTACTGATTCTGATATAGATAATGAATTTTGGATTTATAGACTTAATTTAAGTTCTGACTTGTTAGATTTCAAGGTAATTTCAAAAGATTATTTTATAAATAATGGAATAGGTTACTATAAAACTGATCAAATTGGGAAAATTGATGAGAAAACTTTTAAAATAATTAGAGATAAGTATTCAAAAGATAAAAATAATATCTATTTTGAAAATAAAATTATAAAAAATGTTGATAAGAAAACATTTGAGATTTTAGGTTATGATTATTCAAGAGATAGAAATAATGTCTACTATCGTGATAAAATTTATTTAAATTTTATTCCTAAAGAAATTCAAGTAATTGATAAAATATTTTTAGTTACAGACAATAAAGTATATTTTAAATCTGACAAGAAGTCAGAAATAGAAAAAGATTTTTTTAAAGTAATAGATGATAATTTTATTGCAATAAATGATGAAATCTATTATTTTATATTTGATGATGGACTTCACAGTTTTAGAGTAGAAAACTCAAAAAAATTTAGGAATATAGGTTTTAATTATTATTCTGATGATAGTAATATTTATTATTATGATAAAAAAATTAAAGAAATAGATAAAAATTCAATTGGAATAATTAATAAAAATTATATTAGTGATAAGAATAATATTTTTTATAAAGACAAAATATTAGAAAATATTGATAGGAGTACATTCGAAATCATTGATGAAGTTAATTCAAGGGATATAAATGGAAATTATATTGACAGATGTTATAATATTTTTAATGAATATTGCAATGAAGAATATACCCCTGAAATATATTAATATTATAATTATACATAAATATGAAAAAACGTCTCACAAGAAGTACAAAGAGGAGGTAAGAAAAAATAATGATTGAATTTTTAAAAAATATAAAAAATAAAATTGGAATTTATCATTTGGAGGATGATGCAATTTCAATTGGAAAAATATTA
>ERZ773073.705-NODE-705-length-17102-cov-12.058368_pt1 | contig 17102 bp, 11 predicted proteins | sample MGYA00580616_ERZ773073 | MGnify/ENA primary metagenome ERZ773073 (study PRJEB29015, sample SAMEA2737960) | human oral metagenome | biome: human oral; feature: human-associated habitat; material: dental | place: China | collected 2131 ...
CCGACCAGTCCCTGGGCTCGTGCCAGACGGCGATCTCGGAGTCCACCCCACTGGCGTTCAGGGCGTCATTGAGGGGCCCGGTGTCGAGATGTTCCTCGTCCTTCAGGGCCTGCTGGTCGGTGCTTATCAGCGCAACTCGTTTCATGAATCTCCTTCTTCCGGGGCAGCACGCCCACCGCCAGATGCTATCCGGTGGGCACCCCATACGGTCGAACCGGCCTGATTCCCCAGGGTCGATGAATCTTGAACCAAATTTTGTACATCCGGTGCCACATTTTTTGTACATCGAATGTACAATTCCTGACATGAGTCGTTACCGATCCCGGGGGCTCGAAGCCGTCTGGCGCCAGGGAAGTCCTCATCAGATCATCGTTCTGGAAGGAAGACGAGCCATCGGGAAGACCCGCCTCGTGCGCCATCTCCAGGCCGAGAAACGCTATTCCTCGTACCAGACTCTCCTGGATCCCCTCACCCGGGAACTCGCCCTCACCGACACCAATGGTTGGCTGAGGTCGCTCCCTAGGCCCGCGATCATCGACGAAGCACAGCTGGCCCCCGAGCTCCCGCTCGCCCTGAAACGCTTCGTCGATGGCCTCGGTCCGGATCATCACTTCCTCCTGACGGGTTCCGCAGCGCTCGGCCGGGGTTCCTTCGGAGGCTCGGATCCGCTGGCCGGTCGTATCGCCCGCCAGCGGCTGCATCCCTTCACGGGATTCGAGCTGGCGAGTCCCGAAAATCCCGCTCCTTCGCTGGTGGACCGGCTCTTCGACGCTCCCCTCGACCCTCACGAAACCCAACCCTGCGATCGGAAAGAAGTCGCATCCGTTCTTGCCACGGGCGGGACACCGACGCTGGTCCTGAACACCCCGCCCCGTCCCGCGGATGAACTGGCCTCCCTCGTCCATGCCGACGTGTTGGCTTTGCTCGGGGATCGGCTCCTACCCGATGAGAACTTCGACGTTCTGCGCGCGGGAAGAGTTCTCGACGCCTTCCTGCGGCTGCCCGGAGGGCTGCTGAAGGTCAACCGGCTGGGTGAGGAACTGGCGCTCGACCGTCGAACCGTCGAACGCTACCTGAACATTCTGGAACGCCGTTTCCTGATCGCACAACTGCCCAATTTTCGCGCCGGGGCCTCATCGGCAACGCGATCCCACCCGAAGATTCACGCCACTGACACGGCACTGGCGGTCGAATCCCTGACCCGGTGCGGAAGGAATCCCGCACTTCAACCGGAGCTGTTCGGGCAGGTCCTGGAATCCTGGGTGTGGCAACAGGTGGCGGCTGACAGCACATGGAGCAGGACCCGGCCCAGCATCGGTTTCTGGCGCGACGCGTCCACGCAGGCCGAGGTGGACGTCGTACTCACGGACTCGCAAGGCCGAAACGTCGGTCTCGAGGTGAAGGCCAGTAGCTCCTTGGGGCTGCGGGACATCAAGGGGTTGGCCGCGTTCGCGGCGCGCAACGGACTGCATCGCGGGTTCGTGATCCATCTCGGTTCCGAACTCCACCAGATCAAGGAGAACATCTGGGCGCTACCCCTGGCCCTGCTGCGCTCCCCCGATGCGTGGCCCGGAACCTCCCAGCCCCATGCCTTGGTTCCCAAGAAGGCGCACGAAGCGATCCTGAGCACGGAGGATGATGCCTATCTGGCTGGACTACCGAACCGGTTCATCGCGGAGGTGGGAGAGGCATACCGGTTCCTCACCGGGGAGGACATGCCTGGCTCTCCCCGGTTGCTCTTCGCATCCGCACGCACCGCCCGCGCCCCCGAAACCGACGTCATCGCGATACCCCTTGTCCCACCCGATCTTCTTCCCGGGTTTCCTCCCCACTGGGAGGACTCGATGTCCACGTACCTCGAACGGGGCGGGGTGCCGTTGGCCGACCTGAGAATTGACGACAGGGACTTCACGCTATCGGCGCGAATCGCCGCGATGCTGCTTCGGGAAGCGGCCCGGTGATCACGAACCCAGGTCGGAGAGCAGATCCTCGAGGAGTTCTTCCTCGTAGGCGGTGCAGCCCTCCGGCATCCGCCAGGTGAGCGCACCGGGCAGCCGGTCCCGGAGCTGATTCACGATCCGCCAGCCGACGACATCCCCGTCGGCCCGCACGTGGCAACGGACATCGCCGAGACCCGTCAGCAGCTCCCAGGCGGCCTGGCTGGGAAGCCCGAAGGTACAGACCAGCGGCCGGGACGCCGCGCCGTGGCGGTCCGCGGCGGCCTCCAGGACGGTCGGGTTCTCGCAGACGAAGACCTCCGCGCCCCTGGCCAGTTCCCAGGCGCCCCGGAGCGACCGCAGGGTCAGCCACACCGGTTCCCCCGGGACGCCCCGGACCAATGCCGGCGCCGCGTCCAACAAGAACTCCACGGGCACCGCGGCCGGGCCGGCGATCCCCTGTTCCGGGCCCGCCGCACCCTCCACACCAGCACCGATCTACTGACCGAGCAACAACAAGTCCACCTTCGAGGCGTTGTTCACCGACGATAACCAACGTCGAAGTCGAGGCCACCCGGCACATCTACCAACAGATGATCGCCGCCTACCGCGAGTCCGACCCCACCACGGGCAAGACCCGGATGAAGTCCCTGATCGCCAAACTCACCCATGCCGTCCCGGCCTGCCTGACCGAGGTCGCTGCCCTCGGACGGACCCTGAAGAAACGGGCCGCCGACATCCTCGCGTTCTTCGACCACCCCCACACCAGCAACGGCCCCACCGAAGCGATCAACGGCCGCCTAGAACACCTCCGAGGCTCCGCACTCGGCTTCCTCAACCTCACCCACTACATCGCCCGAGCACTCCTCGAGACCGGCGGCTTCAGACCAGCCCTACACCCTCGATTGTGAAGAGCCTCGGTCTCTCTGCGCGAGGTCGTCTTCTTCGCTTCCTCGGGCATCAAGCTCATGCCCGTGATCTTCTCAGTAATCATGCGACCTTCCCCACCAGCTACGCCGACGTATCAGGCCAGAAACACCATTGGGCTGACAGTCCCACCGCCGGAGGCACGGCAGCAGGAAGTATGATCAGGCATCGTCGAGGTCCTTGAAGATCAGGAAGATCAGATGGTGTGGTAACCCCGATTTCTTAAGGGCCTCGACCCCCTTCACCCCGCCGACACGCCAGCTCCTGGATCCACGCTCACCCCACGCTCAGGTCCGAAGAGCCTCGAAAGCTGCCAGGCTCTGTCGTCTACAGGACTACGCGCGCAAGGCGCTCCAACGGCACATGTCCTGCCGCTGAATAGCAGCCCAGTGCGGACCGATTTGACGACCACGTTTGCACGAACAAGGGGGTTCTTGAACCGATGGAACCCATCATAGCTGTTCCTATGCCCAAGCCGCGTCGGTCTTCGCGGACTCCGACGTCGAACACTCCCGCGACTTCCTCGGAACGAACTAACGAGTACCACGCGACAGCTATGCCATCGTCACTCAGAAAATGATAGAACTCGCGTTCATCTACGGCCGACGTTGCCCCATTACCTCTCCAGTCTGCGTACTCAACCCGCAGATGGTCATCCGAGGACGACAGTGGCGGAGACACGCGGAGTAGATTCACATCATATTCAACCTCCACAGAAGACCTGTGCGCCATCAACCAAGTCGCGATCCGCCCAGACGCGCTATCCAAGGAGGAGACCCGAAAGCACCCGGGCGGGAGATTCTCGAGTGCCACCTCTCGCGAAAGGACCTTGAAGTTGAAGTCGGTTGCCTGAAGGTCAGCGCGACAAACAGATATAAAGCCCATCGAATCAGTCTCAACATGGCATCCAATGCTGGCTAGCCATCGTAGCTCGCATGACAGAATGGGGTTAGACATTGAAAGTTACTCCCGCTCCAGCTTCGGACTGGACAACACAGGATTACGGTGAACTATCAGAAGGCAGACGACAAAGATTAAGCAAACAAAGACCCCGGACAGCAACACTCCACCTTCCGCTAACCAAGACCCTATGAATAGTCCAACGCTCGGAGAGAGCAGCACGATGGCATCAATCCCGCCCAGCACGCGGGCTCTATGCTCCTCGTCAATCTGTTTGACCGCATAGCTGAACAGCGGCTGACTTAGGGCGTCAAAGAGTCCATACAGTAGAAACGCTCCTACGACTAGCCCCATCGGAACCCCGGCGGTAGCTAAGACTACAGAGGCTCCACCTCCAATCATGCTCAATCGGAATAGTCGACCGACATGCCGGGAGAAACGTTCCACAATAACCAGTCCAATGATTTCTCCCACTGCAATTCCAGCGCGTATCATCGTGAGACTTTGCACGGATTCATCTATCGACAAGGCCAGTGGTAGCAGCTGAGGAACGAAACCATATGCAAGATTCGCTACGAAGAGTACAAGTGTGAAACCACGAAGAAACCTGCTCCTCATCAGGAGGCTGCCTACCAAGCGTAAGTCTCCAGCGAGTGTCAGGCGCTCCCTTGGTTTCCCAGCATCTCTCGTCGCTCCCGGGGTCGCAAAGAAGCACGCCACCGCAGCACACATGTATCCGAAGGCGACGATCATGACGACCACCGAGACGCTCACAAAAGCTATGAGCACTCCCGATGACAAGAGGCCTGCAGTACCTACCAGGCGGCCAGCAACGCCAGTCCTGGCTTGGAATTTGATGAACACCTCTGTCCGGAGTGACCGGGAGGCCATGATCAGGCTTGATCGTCGGAATATCGACTGACAGAAATCATTCGCGAGAACGAAGACAACTGCGGCAAGTACGTTCGTCAGGATGATCGGAACGAACGCCAAGAACGCAAGGAGCAGCAAGAGCGACCCTATCAAGCCCAGCAGCATGGTCGTACGGGGCGCATATCGGTCGACAATGCCACCAACCACGACCGACATGGCCGCCCTGAAGAGGAGCGATGAGGCCAGCACTGTCGCTGGGGCGAGCACAGAACCGAGGTTGGACGCTAGAGACCAAGCGACCTGCAAGTCCAACAGCAGATCGCTAATCGAAGCGGCAACTGTCGCTAGGAGAAGAAGGTTAGCGACTCGGCGCTGATGAGACATGCTCTGCATAAAAGGCCACAGCTAGCGCGAAGTAGTCGCAGCCAGCCTGACACGGGTCTCCATTTGAGTCCTCTTCCGCGCGACAACCCCCTCCACAAAGGGCTGCCAGTCGACAGTCTTGACACACCGGCTTACTGAACATCAACTCTTTCCGAATCAGTCGTTGTGCATGAGCAGACAAGGTGGCGATCGTGTCGGCATCCAACAGATTGCAGATACGGTCCGCTCTATCTGTGCGCTTAACACATGGGTACACGCTTCCATCAGTATCAACACAGATCGCTGATATTCCTGCGCCGCAATGGGCTACAGGATATCCGGTCGTCTCGAATTGCATGTTATCCGCGAACTTGACCGTGTCCAGCACGGAATGCACATCTCCCGTCTTGGTAAACACATGGTCCAGCAGTCGTCGAAGCTGTTCCGTCGTCGGGCGTTCGGTGTCGGCAGCCTATTTAACCATGAAGAACCCAGGCGAGCAACCTATCGCGGCGAAGTGATCATAAAACTCCGTGGCGGTATCCGCCGTCGAGCGGGTCAGCACCTGCATCACTCTGAGGGGGATGCCAGCTTCCTTTGCGAGCGCTACGGCTCGCATGGCCCTTGCGAAGCTGCCGCGTCCACGAGTAGGGCTGTTCGTCGCTTCGTCGTGACCGTCAACATCGGCCCATGGCAGGTCATCGAAGGCGACTTTTCCCCACTCCGTGACGGCCCCGCCCTGAAACTGAGTCACGGGCCCAGGGTATCGCCCTTCAAGTCGGAGAGCAGATCCTCGAGGAGTTCTTCCTCGTAGGCGGTGCAGCCCTCCGGCATCCGCCAGGTGAGCGCACCGGGCAGCCGGTCCCGGAGCTGATTCACGATCCGCCAGCCGACGACATCCCCGTCGGCCCGCACGTGGCAACGGACATCGCCGAGACCCGTCAGCAGCTCCCAGGCGGCCTGGCTGGGAAGCCCGAAGGTACAGACCAGCGGCCGGGACGCCGCGCCGTGGCGGTCCGCGGCGGCCTCCAGGACGGTCGGGTTCTCGCAGACGAAGACCTCCGCGCCCCCGGCGAGTTCCCAGTCGCCCCGGAGCGACCGCAGGGTCAGCCACACCGGTTCCCCCGGGGCGGCGTGGCAGAGCCGCACCGCCGGGGCGTTCCCGGTCAGGGGCAGGTTCAGCACCAGCACCTGCGCCGAGACCGCGTCGCAGATCACCCCGGCGCCCGCCCAGGCCGCCGACCACAGTTGTGCGTCCTCCAGGGGGTCGCGGTAGCTCCCGCCCTCGGTGACGGCCCGGCGCAATTCCAGCGACCTGACGCAGGCCCGTCCCAACGGCGTCGAACGGTCCAGGGCGTGCGGGTCCCGGAACAGGGCGGCGGCCAGTTCAGCCAGCCGGCGCGGCTCCTCCCCGGTGGCCGCGAGCACATCCGCGACTTCACCGGCCAGCAGCGCCCACGACGGGGCCGGTTGCAGAATGCCCCGGGCCACCACCGTCAGGTCGTCCCCCCCAGTCGCCGACCGCACCTCGCAGCAGCGCCAGACCGGCCGCACGGTCGGATTCCCGCGCCTGCTCCGCCTCGGCTCTCTCCCCCCGGAGATCCCGCAGGGGTCCTCCGAGCGCGACGAGCAGCTCGTCCAGTCCGGCACCGTGGGCCCTCAATCCCTGCCTGAGTTCCGACGCCCTCACCCCCCCTGCCGGATTCCCTCCAATCCGCCTTCAGGAACCGCCCGATGTCCCGGCGCTCCGATGGCGACCAGTCCAGGGACACCTCACCCCTGTCCCCGCGCCAGCCTCGTTCCCGGCGTCTCCTGACCTCCGCCAGCAGGCGGGCCGGTCCTGGCAGCCGCGCCCAGGCCAGCAGATAGCCGGGCACGCTCACAGCAGCTGGTCCTGCCTTTCGGGCGCCCCGAGCGCCGGGGTTTCAATGGTTTCCAGCTGGCCGCCCGCCCACAGTTCCAGCACCAGATCGGCCCCGGGCATGGGGGCCGGCGCTCTGACCACCTGGTAGATGGCTGCGACGGGAACGGCGGCGACGTTGACAATCCTCCCCGGTCCGACCAGCAGCACGTCGAGGTCGAACTCCCGAAACAACTTCATCACGGTGGCGCGGTTGGCGGCGTCGAGTCCGTCGAAGGCCTCGTCCAGCCACAGCGGCCGAGGCCCGGACGGCATCTCCTCGTACATCGCAGCGAGAGTGGCCACGAGCGGCATCATCAACATCACAACCCGCGCCCCGCCGGAAAGTTCCGCATAACCCCGGCTGGTCAGCGGACCCCACCTCCCAGAACCTCGACGATGCTCCAGGTGGATGTCGTACCAGCTCCGGTAGTCCAGCCGCTCCGCCAGACCACTTCGCCAGTCAGCCAGCCCCGCCCCCTGGGCCTCCCGTTTGACCTCGTCAACCCGAGCCCTGAGGAACTCCCTGACACGCTCCTCCACCTCGGAATTGCCCCAGTTGGAACCCCCGACGCCCTCCAGCACCTGCCGGGTGGCGGCATCCTTCGGTTCGAGGACAATCCTGAGCGCGGTACGGTCGGTGCGGGTGGCGTGTGCCTCCAATACCTTGTTGATGCGCCCGACGAGGGCCTGGGTGGCGCCTACTCGGTCCCGCAGATGATCCATGAAAGTGGAGCCGAGCAGCTGCCCGAGCGTGTCCTGCACCCGCTGGTCATAGTTCAGGGCCAGTTCCTCCTGAATGGCCCGCAGCCTCACGAGGGCCTCCGTGAGGGGCTGTCCGGTACCGTGTGCATCGACCACAACAGTGACCCTCGGCAGGTCGTCGACCTCGTCGATGCGGAGACTGCGCCCACCCATCTCGAGTTCCCCGCGAGCCTCGCTGGCGCCGGTGTGTAGCCTCCGCCAGGCGTTCTGAACCGCCTGGTCGGCATGGTCCGGGTCTTCACTCCAGTTGCGGACAATGACCTGCTGGCTGACGAACCGAACCTGAGCCCGCATCTGCACGATCGCCGTCGAATCCGGTTCCGGAAGCTCCAGGCCGAGTTCCTCCGCCAGACCGGCATCAACGAGTCGCCGGAACCAGGCAAAGGCCCGATCACGTTCAACGGTGACCGTCCTCCGTTCCCGCTCGGCCGCCGCCAGGGCCTCCTCGGCCTTGCCCACCCGGGCGGCCAGCTGGAGCAGTTCCCGCCCCAGCCCAGCGGCCTGCGAGGCAACCTCAGCAGCCCGCACCTGCAGCATCTCCAGTTCCCGGACGATCTCCTGGTCATCGAATCCGATGGCCTTCTCGAGGGCCAGCACCCTGGACGTGGCCGATCTCAGTCGTTCCTCGGCAGCACGCGCCTCGGCACCGGCCTCGTCCCGGTGTCTCTCCCCCTCCGCCGCCGCCGCGACCGTTGTCTGCCATACATCTCGAGCCAGCACTTCCCGTTCCCGGGCGTGACGCAGGACCCCCAGCGCGTTCTCGGTCCGACGCAGGGCTTCCTGCACCTCCATCAGCTCGGCTTCCCGGACCGGCAGGTGGTGTTGTGCGGCGAAGGTCAACAGATTCGCCCGCCTGGCGTCTGCCTCCGCCCGCAGCCCTCGGGCTCGGGCCTCGTGCTGCCCCGCCATTTCCTCGGCGGCGACCGCCAGGGTTTCAGCGGTTGCAGCATCCCGGAGCAGTCCGAAGAGTTCCCGGTCGTCGGGGGCCGATGTCATCGCTCTGTGCAGGGAGGCCAGCTCAGCGGCCGCCCAGCTGGCCTCGGCCTCACGGCCCGTCGCCTCGGTGAGGGCCTCCTCCCGGGCGCGGTTCAGCTCGGCTCTGCGCCTAGCCCGACCGGCCTCCCGGGCCTCCTCCCCCAGGTACTCGGCGTTGCCGTTGAGGCAGCTGGCACGCCCCGTCATGGAACCGTTACACCAGCGCCCATCGAGAGCAATCGCGAGCCCGCTTCCCGGCAGCTCCTCTCCCGAATCGACCAGATGGACACCCGCCAGCAGCGCCTCGACCTGCTCGTTCCATGGGCCGGGAACGGCCTCCAGCACCTCCCCAATGCCTCGTTCGACGGGTTCCCCGGCGACAGCCAGGACATCGTCGGCGACGACCCCCTCGTCGCTCACCCAGGCATCCAACAACCCTGACGCAGCGAGCGCAGCCTCGACGGCGGCCAATTCATGTCCCGGCAGGCCCTCACGCGGGTTCACAAGCCGCCAGAGGGGTGCTCCGCCGTCGGGGCGCACACGCCGTGTCCACAGCGCAGGCGGCTGCGGTTCCGCAACCCCGGCCCGCCTCAATTCCCCGATGCGCTCGTCCAGTTCGCTTATGCGTTGCCTGGCAAGCCGGCCCTGCATCTCGGAGTCCTGCAACCTCGCCTGGATCGGGGCGCACGCGGGTTCGAACCATTCCTCCCTGATGCGTTCCCTGAGCGGCCGCTGTGGGGTGCTGCCGTCGGGGAGGGCAGCCTGCCAGGCCTCGACATCCGCGTCACCTCCGAGCTCCTCCGCCCAGATGTCGAGCCCTGCCGCCAGCGAGTCGCGTTCCCGCTCGGCAGCCTCCCACGCGGTGTTGCGCCGTTCCTCGGCCTCGATGCTTCGTTGTCGGGTCTCCGCTGCGACGTCCTCCGCGCGACTGGCCTCCTGATCGGCCAGGACCGCCTCTCCCAGGAGCTGCTGGACGCGCTTCACGTCGCGCTGTCTGTCGCTCACCCGCTGCTCCGTCAGCACCGGATCGAAGTCGACGACATCCACCCCCGCTTCTCGCGCCGCGTAGCGGGCATCGGCGAGACGCTCCGAGGCCTCCCGGCGCCGGATTTCGAGAGCGGCCTCTGCGGATTCCCGAGCATCCCCCGACCGGCGCGCCGACGCGTCAGCCGCCTCGGCACGCCGATTGGCCTCCGCGGATTCCCGTCCCACCATCTCCGCGACGGCGCGGGCGTGGGTCAGGCGGGTCAGCCTTCCCTGCGCGTCCTGGTAGCGGCTGGAGGCCCGCAGCTCCTCGGCCGCCACCCGGGCACCCTCACCTGCAAGCTCCAGGGAGCGGCGTTCCTCCTCCACCACGGCCCGTCGCGCCTTCGCCTCCCCGAGTTCCCGGCGCGCATCCCGTTCCCTGCGGGTGACGTCATCGAAGGCGGTGATCGCGGATCTGCTCCTGTCCGCGGCCCTCCGCAACACCGCCCGCACCCAGGGCCGCCAGGAACGCACGGTGAACCCCTCCACCACATCGACGGCCTCCGTCGCACGATCCAGATCGGCACGAATCTCGTCCAGCTGGTCCCAGCCGTCGGCGAGCTGGTTGATCTCGGAGCGGTCGAGCTCCGGCAGGGCGTCGTGCAGACGATCGCTGATGAAGCGCACCTGAAGTTGCTCACCCAGTTTCGGGGTGCGGGTGACCCGCAGCAGCTTTCCCACCGCCTCCAGTTTTTCGGCGGTGCTGCCCAGCAGCTGGGAGGCCACTTCGCGGCGGTACGCTGCTGCGCTCTGATGCCTGGTGAATCCCTCGGCGGTCACGTCCTTCGGTAGCACCACGCGGCGGGCAACCAGCAGCTCGCAGCCCCCACGCACCCGTGCCCCACCGGAGAGGGTGCACCAGTGGAGGCGCATGTCAGCGGCGGCGCTACGGGCCTCCGCGAACAGCAACGTGGTGAAAAACTCCTCGTCCTGCTCGGTGCGGCGTCCGTACTCCACCCACAGCCAACCGTGGTGGGTAGAAGCGGTGGCCTCGCGGCGATCAGCATCACGTCCGGTGGGTTCGACGTAGTAGCGGAACGTCTTCCCGGAGCGACCCAGCGTGTCGATGTTGCTGGATGCGACATCCGCGAGCCACGGGATGAGGGTGGTTAGCGCCATCAGTGACGACTTGCCGGTCTCGTTGCTGCCCATGAGCTGCGCCCAGCCGTCTGCGTACCAGTACTCGGTGGTCTCGAACTCCCACAGGTTCACCACGCCCGCGCGCAGCGCCTGCCAGCGATCAGCCCTGACGGGGCTGGGTAGTTGGCCCGCGACCATGGCGTCGCGCCACGACTTCAGGTGCTCGTCGTCAAACATCACTCCTCCTCGCCCGAGGTCAGTTCAGCGTCGCGGTAACGTCCCACGGCCGGGGTGAGGATCCAATCCCCGCCCTCCACCCTGAGCAGGCCGAGTTCGCTCAGCCGCCCGGCCACTGCGTCGCGGATCGCCGTGGGGGATTCCCTCAGGGCCACCGTGAGTTGTTTCTCCTTGCCGCGGTGGATGTCGGCCGCGGCGACCAGCACCCGGTCGGCAGAAACCCGATGGAACCCTGTCGCCCCCGGGCACAGCGCATCGATCATGGCCAGTGTCACCCAGTCCAGGGTGGTGGCGTCGGGGAAACCGCACACCAGCCCCTCGGGTAGTTCCCGAGAGGCCGGCATCACCAGTATGAGGGCGTCGCTGCGCACCTCGACCCGACCACCTGTCAGCTCTTCGGCCCGCTCCACCACACGGCTGCAGTGCCGGCTCAGGTAGTCGCGGTGGGATTCGGACAGCTCCTCCGGGTAGAGGGCCTGACACTCCACCAACATCCGCAGCAGTTCCTGCTCCCGAACATCCTGGCTACTGTCGATCCTGCGGGCCAAGGCCAGGTCGACATCATCGGTATCCACCAACAGCATCAGGGCGTCCCGGTGCAGCAGATACCCCGCGCCGATCCCGGAACCGGTGCGTTCCCAGTCGTTCTGCAGCGTCCCGGATGTGCGCTCCTCGAGCACCCCGTGGGTGGTGAGCATGTGGACGGCAGCGAGCAGCCGCTGCCGGTCCGGACGTCGATTCGGGTCGTAGGGCCAACCACCGTTGATCTGCACCAGTCGTGCCACGTCGTCGGAGAGTTCCTGAAGGGTCAGCGACTCCCCGGCGCTGACCTCCAAGCAACTGGCGGCGTACAAGAGCAGGACCAACTGGCCGCGAGGCGGTGGTGTTGCCGCGGGTAGGGCAACCCGTCCTCCGATAGATGGCCTGCGCAGCCGGTAGCAGCGGTTGCTCCCCACCAGGAGATAACCCACCCGTTTGACCCAGACGCTGAGGGTGGTGGCGTGACGATGCACGAGCATGTGCAGTTCGGGATGCCGCCACGGTGTGACGAGAGGGTTCGCCATCAAACCGGTGAAAGCGGCCTGAATCTCGGCATGGTCGTTGCCCAGCATCACGATGTGAACTCCACCAGGGCGTCTGCCAGCACCAGTCGTCCCTCTTCGGTCCGGCAGACCGCAGACCTGGGAGGGTGAACAGGGGTCAGTTTCATGGTGAATCTGCCATCAGCAGTGGTGCCCATCCCGTTCGCCTCACGGGCCGAGGCGAGCAGGTCCAGAAAGAGACGAGTCTCCCCTGCCGTCAGGGCGGCCCAATCGCTGAGGCGCGTTCCGGAACGGGAAACCAGGCGATGTTCGGCCTCCTGGAGTTCAGCCTGCTTGTGGGCGGCGTTCGCGCGGGCCAGTTCTCTGGCCCTGGACCGGTCCGCCACGCGAGGTGCCCTGCCGGACAGGGAACGCCGCCCCTGGGAACGCAGCCGCTTCGAGACAGGCACGGGAGGCGCATCCCACACGCTGGGAACACCCGGTACCTCCGGGGCTTCCAGGGCCAGGTGGCGGGCGGAATAGAGCCCCGTACCGGTTGCAAAAACCCGCCACGCCTCCGCGTCATCCTCGGCCCGGGCAACCGCATCAGCCAGCCGAGACAGCTCGGCTGCCCGGGAAACAGTTCCTCCGACCGCGAGCAGCGCCCGGTGTCCTCGAAGAACCGGGGTGACGGCATCGCGCATCTGGCGCCGAAGCCGGGTGGCCTGCGGCAGTTCGCCGCTGAACCAGCGTTCCAGGACGGCGACGATGCCCGACAGCTGGAGGGTTGCGCGGGCTACTGTCTCCGGGTTTATATCGGCGCCGAGACGCTGCAGGGTCAGGGCCCGCCAGGTGTCGGGGCCGATGTCCTTCAGATCCGGCAGGCAGGCCGTGATGCGTCCAGACCAGGCATCCACCCCGGCACCCCAGGCATCGACATAGGCGAGGATGGTTTCCAGCAGGCGTGTGATACGGGCCTGATCGGGAATCCCGCCGAGCGCCGCTGCCATCCGGGACTGCCACTGGTTGGCCTCCCGCGCCATGGCATCCAGTGTGGTCTCGACCACGGAGAACTCCCGGGATGCGTCGTCGAGGCGCTCCCCCGCCAGCGCGTCAAGGGCAGCCCGGAGCCGGTCAGCCAACACTGCCGGGGCCAACAGCACCGCTGTGGACCCGGCTCCAGGGTCCTCCTCGATGGCCCTGACAACTTGGTTGAGGGCCGCCCCGGCCTCGGTGAGCTGGTAGCGGTAGCGATTCCGAAGGAATTCCTCCTCAGTGGTGGCCCGGTCCTGCCAGGCCTCGCAGGTCCCCCAGGAGACCAGCGATGCCAAGCGGTCGGAGAGGTTGAGGTCCTCCATCAACTCTGCCGCTGTCTCTTGCGGAAGCCGGGCGCGGATCAGATCGGCCAGCTCGTCGTGTCCCACCCCGGTCAGTGACACCTCCTGTCGCGCAGCCAACACGTCCACGATGAGCCGGTACTGGCGAGCATGGGAACCGATGAGATAGCTGGCGGCGCGGATCTCTCCGGGGGTAGCGAACAGGTCCCAGGACGACAGTTCCCCTGATCGCGCTTCGGTCACGAGCCCACCCTACCCAGCTACCCTCTTAAGGAACGGTAATGGCCCCCGGAGTTCCCGGGGGCCATCATCGTGTGTGCCGGATGGCGCGTCAGCGACCTTCACCCGTTTTCGGCAGGCCGGGCTTGACCGGCGGCCTGCTGGTCGGCCGGGGCGGTGTGCTCGGTTCCGGTGTCGCGGTGCCGGTCGGGGAAACCGTCGGTTCGCCGGTCGGGGAAGTGGTCGGTTCGGTTCCCTTGCCCACCTCACCTGTGATGGCCTCCGTGACGCCCTGAGCGTTATCGAAGGCAACAGCCATGTATCCCAGCGTTTTCTGGTCGGCATAGGCGACATCGTTGCGTTCGAGATTGAAGGTTTTCGAATCGCCCCGGCTGACCTTGAAGAACTGGCCATCGTTGAAAGGCTTGTTCGTCGGGTCATACTGCGCCCACTGCTCGATGGTGTCCACAGCCGTCGTGTTCCCGATATCGACAGCGTTAGCGGTGTAGCTGAACTTGCCCGTGATACCGACCTGACTGGCGACGACCTGTAGCACCACGGTGCTGGAATCCGTCGGGGAGAGGGTCACCGAACCAGTGGAATAATATTGTCCGTCGGAGAGATCCACCACGAAAACCTCGGCGAGCCCGTTGATCTGCTGTTCCCGGACGTGACCGGAATCCATGCTGACGATTCGGTAGTCGGCTTTGCCGTCATTGTCGTTGTCGATATCGACGTTGTATGCGAGCTGAGCCGGGTTGGAGAACCGGGAGCTGGAGTTCAGCGCAAAGTTCAAGGTCCTGAGCGAGTCGTCGCCGTAACTGGCCACCCCGACACTCGCCAGGTCCTGACCGCTGTCGACCGCATCCGGGATGTCGGCAGGATCGCTCAGTCCCCACGTGTAGATCGCGGCGTAGGCATCGAGCGCACCACCCTCGTTGTTGAAAGTGACGTCAGTGCCCTTGGGTGTGACCGTGTTGGCCGCCTTCACGTTGGACAGGGAACGGGGAACCAGCAGGTATGGCATGGTCAGGGTTTTGCCGTTGGAAACAGTGAACTTCAGGTTCCCGGAGGCCTCATAGAACCATGGCGAGTTCGGGCTGTTGACGCCGCTGGGCACGTCGGAGGCCGACATGGTGATCGTGACGTCAACATCCACGCTGCCTCCCGCAGGAACCGTGATCCGTTTCTGGCTGAATGAAATGCTGGCCTTCTTCGATTTCTCGGCCGGCTGTGAGCCGGCAGTGATCTGTGCCGCCTCGGCACCCTTGTTGACGAGGGTGACCTTACGGGTCGCCTCGAAGGTGGTGGCTGATTCCGCGTACCCAAAGCTGAGTCCAGGCTCCCGCACCACAGTACCGTTCACGTCCGAGGAGTCACCGTAGGCGACGAGGGAGGCGCCGACGGCTTCGGCAGGATCGACCAGGCCCCCAGCCAGGGCGGGATCATAGCCGCTGACTTTCTCGGGATCGGCGGTGTTGACTAGCGAGGCCGCGATTTCCTGGGCGTCCCAGTCCGGATGGGCCTGGACGGCCAGTGCCGCGACACCGGCGACATGCGGAGCAGCCATGGACGTTCCCGATTCGATGCGACCGAGGTTTCCGGAACCGACATCCGCCGACAGGACCGAGAAACCCGGGGCGGTCACGTTCGGGCGCACGGCCGAGTCCCCGCTGCGCGGGCCCGCGGAGCTGAACTTGGCAAGCCCGCCGCGGTTCTCGTTGGGGATGTTATTGGCGTTCACCGTGACCTGCTCGCCGTCCGCAGCAATGATGGCCTCGCCGTCGGAGGACCTTACCCCGAGCAGTAGGCCTGTGTCCCTCTTCAGCTCCTTGTCCAGGGGATTGGCGTGGAGCGGGCCGATGTAGGGCGGTAGTTCATCACTGTCATTGATCATGATGACTCCTGCCAGCCCCCAGTGCCGGGCGTTCAGGGCTCTCAGCATGACACCACAGTCACCACTTCTGGTGACCACGATCGTTCCCTGTGGAAGGCCGGCGTACTCGTTGAGGTCGCAGCCGGCCGAGAGCTCATCGCCGGTTCTGAGGACATGGAGCCTCGCGCTCTGGGGAATTTCGGCGGCGTTGACATCGATGGCCTGGATGGTCCTGTCATCAACGGTGAACTGCGCACCCGGATAGTTCTCCAGGGCGTCGCTGGCAGCAACGGAGACTGCCCCGGCACCGGTTCCTGGCGACCCGGTCAGATATGGCCGGGAACCGGAGTTGCCAGAGGCCGCGATCACCACGGTCCCCGCGGCCACTGCATTGGAGACGGCGACGGCATCGGGGTCGGTGGCCTTGCCGAAAGGTGTGCCCAGCGACAGGTTGATGACATCCATGTGGTTCTTGACGGCCCAGTCGACGGCATCGACTGCGAGATTGCTCTTTCCCTCGCACCCGAAGACCCTCAACGCGTACAGATCGGCCTCGGGAGCCACACCGGGGCCGACCCGAAATTTGTTGTTGTAGGTGGTGGAATCATAGGGGCCCTTGTAGGTGTCGCCATCAGCGGTCACACCCGCCCCGGCGGCGGTGGCCGCCACATGGGTCCCGTGTCCGAACTTCTCACAGTCGATGGGGTTGTTATCCGGCTGTGGGGTGTTCCGTCCGGTGTAGAGGTCGCCGGCGAAGTCATACCCACCTTTGACACGTGAACCGTAATAGGGAGTCGGATCCGTGGCCCCGGTGGCCGCATTGAAGGCGTCCGGGGTACCCTCCCCTCCGAAGGTGGCGTGGGTGTAGTCAATCCCACTGTCGATGATGGCAATCTTGACGCCTTTGCCCGTGTACCCGCTTCCACCAGCTCCCTGCCAGGCGTTCGGGGACCCGATATAAGGAACACCTGTGGTGTTGCTGCGTGCATGCACGGGAATGGCCTGCACGCTCTTGACCCCGTCGATGCCCTCGACGTCGGCCACCTGAGCGCTATCTATCGTCACTCGCAGGCCGTTGTAGGCGGACTGCAGGCGGTTTTCAACCGCGCCTCCTAAGGAGGTCACCTGCGCGGCCACCTTGTCCTGGGAGTTGGAGAGTTTTTCCTGTATCTGCTTCTCTTCCCCCTCACTCAAGGACCCGCCCTTGTTCGCCTTGACGACCGCGACGGGATCCTCGGCGAGCTCCACCATGACAGTGACCGGTCCCTTCTCCGGAAGGATCTCCTTCGCGGCGTCGGCGGGAACCTTCGTCTTGGGAGCCGGTTGGATCAGGTCGGACATGTTTTGCGGGTCCGTCGTCTCGTCAGCCGATGTGGTTGCCACGGGGGTGAGAAGAGCTAACACCCCCACCATGGCCACTAATTTGTTACGTCGCACAGTTCTGCCTTTCATAATCGGGAGTGCGACCCCATCCAGCACCGCCGGAGTATCAGCGCGCCGTCCAGGTATTTTCGGCAAACCTTAATTACCGCCCCCCTGTTTTGTGAACCCCCTGCATTGAAAATGGTCGCGCCAGGAAGTACCCAAACAACTCCTGCTAATGTTCCAAGACGCCGGGGTGCCCCACCGCAAGGGGCTGAGATCAAACTCGTCGAACCTGATGCA